>Ga0114903_1001412_pt1 | contig 9837 bp, 7 predicted proteins | sample MalvirDeepMed_s2_FD_87289 | JGI IMG/M metagenome (GOLD analysis project Ga0114903, IMG submission 87289) | Marine viral communities from the Global Malaspina Expedition - Malaspina viral metaG DeepMed_s2 | ecosystem: Environmental > Aquatic > Marine > Oceanic | place: Mediterranean Sea | collected... | reverse complement strand
TTGTTCACAGGAATCGCCTTTTAGGCATTGCATTGATGCTTGGCAGGCAGCATAAACTATATGTTTCGTAAACCTCCACTCAGATAGACTGAAATTTCCTTTAAGATTAATACACGTTGTGCATATTGATTTCAGACAACACTCTGTCAAAACCCATAATGCAGTTTTAACTGAAGGATAGTTGTTGGGGTACATTTTGAGAATTTGAGCAGCCAAATACTGTCCCTTCTCATTTTGGCGACATAGTTCCACTAAATCTTGATACATTATTGGAGTGGCTAAACCATAGTGGATATGACACTCAACATTCCTTCTCTCAATCAATTCGGTAGCGTTCATGGCATCAGTAATAAGCTGTTTCACATTCGCTAGAGGGATACTTAATTGATCGTATAGTGAGCAAAACATCGAATCTAAACATAAAACAGGTATTGAATTAGATATTGATGCCTTCAGAGTACTGTAGTGAGATATATCAAGCGTATCTCTCACTTTAGTTATCATTTCAGGCATATCGATGCTTTGAGGAGAGATTACGATGCAATGATCGAACAAAAAACGTAAATTATTAGACACCTCATCTTTCGCAATATCATTTGCTGTCATTTTGACGAAATCATCATCGACTTTTGCAATTGACAGATAGTCAGCTCGACTTATCTGTTCTAACCAGTTAAAGACTACTTCCTTAGTTTCTCGCGTAATATATAGAATGACATTTGTTCGGATTAAACCATGACAAAAGCCAGTAATAGATAAGTAAGCAAGTGATATCACATCCAGAACGACAGATTCACGAACGACTTCTCCTTGAGAATATAAGTCAAAATTCGAGTTACTCTCATTGTCATGGAGGTAAAGAAGCGCCCCACGCATTAGATTATTTTTATGCGTTTGCTTCAATTTCATAAGCAGTGGTATCGTTTTTCCATCTATTTGGGCATCTAATAATTGCTTTTGCTTAGAAATAGAATCTATGTGATTTAAAATATCCTCTACATTGTCATCTTCTAAAGTCAAGGTATAGAAACAATCAGTACCAGGATTGATAGCATCTCGTATATTCATTGATATCCGAAATGCACCAACGATAGGAGGTAACTTTTCAATCACCTTATAAGAAGCCATACCTAATTCAAACTCATTACCAACATCAGTGCTGTCTAACAATTCTCCCAAAGGACTATTGATATCCAACAGGTATTCAGTATGGTCACAGCTATCAACGAGTAATTTAGTGTAATGACGCTTACCTGAGGAATATACGATAGCTAAGGTACATCGATCTGAAGGATAATTTTCTTCTGTGGGAGACTCACGATAGTCAAGATTATTGAAGTGGAGGTTTGTAACATTTACAGCCATACCGACGGGGTCATTTATAAACCACTCTAAAATAAATGATTCTGCTAATGGTAAATTAACTTTAGCGATAAAATGCAGAAGCCGGACTCCCTCCTCGCTATACTGACTAAGTATCTCATCTGGTATCTGAGATATAGTAAGAACTAGCTTGGAGGATAGGGCGTCTGCCAAATAAAGAACTCGTAGTAGAATCGACCAGTAATAGCAAGATTTTGGAAATCGAGCAGTAGCCTGTTCTGAGAACTCTAAAGCTTTCGTATAATCTTGCGTTATTATAGCTCTTTCAATTTTAACAGCCATAACCCTAAAGCTTTCATCATTCGGTTCAATTTTCTCTAGCAAATCGTCCAATTTGTTAAGTTGGTCTGAGTGGAGTAAAGCTTCAGAATATGTATCTAGAATAGGGGAGCACCAAGGAAATTCAGGTAAGAGGGGTTCTATTATTTTGACTACAAGCAAAGGTAACTCGGCTCGTTTTAAATTTTCACAGAGCTGATGAATGGCTACTATGTTAAACATTATTAGTCGCGCTGAATGTTCCTCTAGCAGTGTCTCAGTTTCTGAGGATAGTTTTGCTTTTTGAGTATTGTCACTACAATCACAAGCTATAGCATTTAGAGATAACTTTATGAAGGCTCTCGCACTTTCATCTGTTACTCGGACATCCCCGCCTTTATCTAACCATTTTCTTACTTCTCGGTTTTGAATAATTCCACGGTCGACAGCAATAGATACTTGAGAAAAGTCCTGTTCGCTCATTTGAAAGTCATCTTGCTTGAGTCTTTGCTTAACTGAGACTGAACTATCCGTAACCTTGGTAACTGTTGGCAGTATATTGTAAATGTCTGGAATTACCCTCTTTGCTTCATCAATGTTTTCTAAACAAATATCTATCAGTTTAGACGCTTGAAAATGCGTCGTAACTAACAAGATTGCGGCTACATGTATGGTGCGAAAGTCATCGTAGCTATTTTTCAAATCCAAAGAGTGAGAGATTTGTTCTTCAAGATCTTTGATGTGTTCACGATGGATTAACCAAAAATGAATACCATTAAGAGTTCTATTGAGTAAATGAGACTTTGAAAGGGCTAGAAGGATTTTACTATTACTACACGGAAAGTTGACGTTCAATACTTTTGAAAGCTCAACTGCTTGATTAAATTCACCACAGCGTAAAGCACATCTAACTAGTGAACATAACTCGTACTCGTAAAAATCAGACAAACCTCTAGCAATTTTAACTGTCAGATCTTCTTTGCTTGCAAGCTTCTCGAAAAAAACCTCTTCTGTGAAGCTTCCTTTATATTGAGATATTTTATACCGCTCTTTAGCTTCCTTTTTTGATGAAATTGAGAGGTAATGAATATAGATCGACTCTACAACATCTTTTATAACGGAGTCAGACCTAGGGCTACGAAGCAAGTCAATAAAATGATTTAGGTCAAAACTAGCCTCTTTTTCTAAAGCTAAATTAAATTTACATTCTAGAGCTTTGAGTAAAGCCTTACATTCATCATCAAGGGAGCCTACAGAGTTAAGAGTTTTCAGATAGGTTTTTGCAGTACTCCAATCTCTATGAGTAATGACTTTAAGTAATTGCTTTGTGCAGGCAACCAAATCTGTTGATGAAAGACTTGTAATTATGATATCGCCAAGATCTACCTTAGAGTATTCAGCGGCAGTTACATTGTGGCCTAAGCCGGTACTTTGATTGCTTGAGACTTTGACCATATTTTCTAGTCATTCCCATTACGTACTTTGATATCTCCAATACAAACAGAAGAACTTCCACTGATATTAATGTTATTACCAATATTAGAAACTTGGCTCACATAATGATTACCGTTAGCAATATGGATCTGTTGTAACATCTCAATCAGCTGTTGATGGTCATTGATTTTACGCTCCATAGCATGTGGAGCTAAATCATCGTTCACACCAGCCTCTTTTAGTTGCTCAACAATTTTATTCAACTGGTTATCATCCACAATCCATCCCTGTAATTTTGATTTCAGTAACTCATAGCCGATAGTTGCACCATTTCTAACTCCATCGTAAATGAGTCCAGAAAGTATTGCTGCTGTTAGATATTCCATACTTATCCTTGTTTGTCGGATCTCTCGCCTAGGTATATAGGTTTAAAACTTATATTTACTAGCTAGGGGGCATATTGCTTTTAGTTGTTAAGACCAAAAATCAATAAATACGATACTAATCAAAAACAGTCTGTCCTCTTTTCTAAACGTTAAGAAGTCGGTTGTCAGAGAATATAGAATACCAGAACATTGTTCCTATTGAATTCTTATGATTGAAATGTCCGCTTTACGCTCGATATACCTGTAACTAAAATACCCAAGGCTGTCTAGTTTGATTAAACCCTATTAGCTGAACCCGACAAATCAAGTTATGACTTATTCGTCTAAAGCTGTTCGTCTAAAGCATTGCTTAAATATGCATTACGTTTAAATACATCTTTCGCACTTTATTTAAACTTTTTACTTAGTATTCTTAGCTAGCGAACGAACAATTTTAGCGTAGCGTATAGAAATTGTGTAGTGAGTACACAATTTTTATACGCTGTGCTCGACTCTATACCTCAGAGGAGTTCAAGTTATGTGCTTTTAAGCACGTAATGTGGATTGGTCACCACTTGATCTGACGCGTTTAATAACAGAACAAGATCAAATCTGACAGTCTCTAGTGTACGTAAAGCAGCCGTTGGCTCATTCAAAATTTAATGGCACCTATGAGCTAATAGCGGATGTCCACCAATCCACGATAGACGAATGCACTAAGTGCAATTTTATCATAGGCAACGACAAAATTAGATTCACTCTTGGTATCACAAACAACTTTTTGTTAGAACATAACCTGAGCATTGTATGTTCCATTAATTATACGTCCATTCTGATTAGCTTGAGCATCACAGAGTATGTGCCTTTCTTTTTCGCCTATAGATTTTGAGACTTTACAAAATAGCTGCATTTCAAATGGTGAACCTGACTTTACCCAGTCCTTTAAATAAACCCATTGCGCACTTCGATCAGTTCTGGATGCGACAACTTCAAACTTGTCGCTTCTTATCTTGTTTTTAAGTTTACTTGTAACCTTTAACTTAAAAATTTTTGGAATGCCGATCTCAAATAGAAACTCACCGCCCAAATCTAGCTCTCTTTGACTGTGAGAGTCTATGGTCGTCGGATATATTCCAAGCAGTTCGATTCCCTCGGTTGGACTCCTCAATTGAATAAGAACCCTATCGGCCTTCTTGTAAGCTTTTCTTTTTTCTCGCCAAGTCAAATTTGAGTATTCCATAATTTCTACAGGGGATACACAAAACATAAAGAGATCATGTTCTACTTTGTCGAAGCTTGAAAACTTAAAAAGCGAGCCTTTGATGCTATCAGCCAAAGTATCGTAATCTACTTTCTGAGCTTTATTAGATACTTCTAAATTGAATGGTCCATACGGCATATCTTTTCTCCTTTAGAAACATCAAATGCAAAACGGTTTGGCGTCGGGGTACTTAAAGCACGAGGGAATATATACAACTTTTCTTATGCACCTTCTTCTCCCTGCTATTTTTTGGTGCTTTACTTGCCTTATTCTCTGACTTTCAACAAATTTACTTATCGCGAATATCGGGTCCTTTATTGCATCAGCACTCACCTTATTTAATTTTATGAGTTCAGCGATTTGAGCAACTCCTTTTCGTAGTAACTTTGCCTTCTTGTTCGACAACTTACCTTCATCTTTGAGGTTTGCTATTGCCTTCATTATGACATCACAATTTTTACACACTTTACTTCTCCCTTTGACTTTCGATATTTCCGATGATCTCGCTGTTGTAACAAATTGATGCTGAATTATTCGTGCTTTTTCGTGCAATATTTGTACAGTTTTTTTATACTGACATGATTTTGAGATTTATTAAAGTGTAAATGGTAAAAGCGGTATGGCGGTTATTTAATGAACGGAAACGTGCGATTGATTCATTCCCTGAATAATTGCGAAAGTAGTCATAACTGCACGTAAACACAAATATTAACTACCTCCTTCAAACTTCTCAGGCCATTCGAAAAGTCGCAAATTCTGTCTACAAAATAGGATAATTCCAATCTTCGAAAGATATCTAGTAATTCCGCTAATTTACCAAAATCAGAAGGAGTACATCACATCGTGTACGTCCGCTTATTGTCTATTGGTGCCTGTCAGCTTTCGTGGTTAGGCGGCTCCGTACGTAAAGCGGACCTCTAAAGTTCCTTCTTCTGAAGACTCAGGTAATGGTTTTTCAGAGGAAACGGGTGTTACTATGAAGTCTCAGTAACAAGCTGCTATGGCTTTAGGAGAAATTTTCATTGGAAGTAGATATTTATGCTCTATAGATTTGGTTCTTTTAATAGCTTAAATTTAGATGCTGTGGCGAATGGCTCGTTCTACTTTTCTCAACGAGATCAAGTGAACGATCCGCTGGATTGCAACCCGCCAGTCAAGTTCCCTACCTACGGCGAATTTAAATACAGATTAAACAAACTTTTAAGTGAATTAAATGATTGCTCGCCTGAATTCATTGATTTATTTAAAAATGAAGAGGTAATTGAAGCAACATATAGCCCATTTCGCGATTCTAGACGACTTATTGAGCTACTAAAGAATCAAGCTGATAGAGTCGGTATATTATGTTTCACTAAAGACTACAACCATCCGTTGATGTGGTCACATTATTCTGATGGCCATAGAGGTTTCTGTATTGGATATGATATCGATTACGATACAAATCAATTATGGGGTGAATTAGATTTATTTGGTGGCGAAAGAGTTTTTGTAAGAGACGTTAATTATTCATCTGAACCAATCGATGCCCTTACAATTTACATTACACTTCTTCACTTTATGCTTAGAAACGCTCGGGATAAAAATGGATATTTAAATTTTGATGATGCATACAAAGTCTTAGGTTTCGAGAATATATCAAGAGTAATTTTCTCCCATTTAAGTATATTTTTTCTCTCACATAAACATGAATCTTGGAGTTACGAAAACGAGGTAAGACTTCTAGCGATGCCCTTTGACAATAAAGATCGCTCAGGTGTAAAAGTTAGCAGTTCGAAAATCCTTAAGAGAGTATACTTTGGTGCCAAAATGCCTGAGTCTCAGAAGATAACCTTAAGCAAATTGCTAGCTAGTGAAACTACTGAGTTTTTTGAAAGTCGATTTTCTGAGGAAAAGCTAGGGGTCATTTTCAGTCCTGCTTGCTATATTTAACCAAGCACAACAAGCGCATAAACTCGCTCGCGGGTTAGCTAGGACAATAACACGTCTACTCCTCGTCTATTTGAGCCAGTGACTCTGTGGGGCCTAATCGTACGTGACATGGTCATTCAACCCACATTATTTCCCATGAAAACACAGGGGGATGGTTTTTCAGAGGAAACGAGTGATACTATGAAGCCGCAGTTATAAGCTGCTACATTGCGAGGAAGCTATGAAGAAGGAATTTCCTACAAAAGAAGAATTGTTGAAATGGCTCAAAAAGGCCACATCAGCTGTTTTATTGAGCATATCCTTAATTGGAGGTGTAAGCGAAGTCTATTTTCAAGCTTCATCAGCTCGCGCTCTAAATGAAGTATCTCAATTATCCCCTGAATATGTCAGTGAAGGATCTTACGTTGTCGAGTATGAAGAAAGCGAGGAAGACAACGATACTGAAGAGCTGAATTATACTAGCATTGCTACTGCATTCACCTTTCAAGCTCGCCTAGCTAAACATCCAGAGAAGATAATCGGCGGTCTAGATAGTTTGAGAGCTAGTCTCTCCGATTATGAGTACACTGCAAAAATTGAATTGGAAGAATCCGGTTATGTCGGCCATTTGCTTATAGTTATCCCTGCAAGTCCCGAAGAACTTGAAACTTTAAAAGAAACACTTCATAGCCTGTCCATTGCCTATATATTTCCTGATGGCACGGGAACTATAAATCAAAGCAATATGAAAATGGGTCGCGGGATTTGGGCATAACACGTATCAAGTCAATCAATGCTGCATTCAGCTGGTCTCGCTTACAGCTAGCGGCTTTTTGAGGCGTCGAACGTCCGTTCTTTGTCTTTTGCTGCCTGTCAGGTCAAGTCGAAACTTTCGCTCAAATGTGTCAGATTAGATATGAGCCACTACACGTAATGTCTGCTAAAATACGCCCAGAATCACTATACACTCAGAGTTGCTCTCATTTCTAATCTGGTCCGAAATCTGAAGATAAACTTCTAATGTCGAGCTACGAGATGTAAAAAGAAATTGGCAGTCCATAAAGTCATCTGTCATCTGCCAACTTCCCCAATTTTCTCGGATATAGAAGAACTCACAAAGTTTACGCATTATCTATGTATTGCTTTCTGCGCTGTTTATATTTCGTGCCATTTAAGATTCTTATCTAGTACTCCTTTCAAAGTGGAAAGCGGAATTTTATCCATATCCGAATAAACACTCAAAGTTATATCATCATCTATAGAGTGCCCGACAATCCGCTTTATTAGATAGTGTTGTTCCGCGTTATTAACGCAAGTTGAAATTAGAGTTCTCCGCAATGAGTGAAAACTTATTAAGTAACGCTTTGCCCGCTCAGATTCGCTATCGATACCTAAATTCTTCAAGAGTGTACGGTTAAACCAGCGAGAAATTGGATCCCCCCAACCTGCACTACCAGGCTCGTCAATACCTTTACGTATCTGCGGAAATAAATAAAATTCCCCTCTACTTTTCAAGTCACTAATATAATCGAGAATGCCCAAGTCAAGAAGGTATTGAGCGAGTGGCACAGTTCTCTCACTTGCCTCATTTTTAACTTCAAGGCCATGTAAATCAAAATACCAAATTCCTTCAACTTGCTTAATATGACTTAAAGGTAAGGCTGACATTTCGTTGAGACGCATCCCCGAATACAATGCGACTTTTGGATACCAGTAAATATCATTGCGAAACCCTCTTGCCTCACTGCCATGAGAACACTGATAAGCTAAGATGCTTCGAGCCTCATTGTCTGCAAAAGACCGACGTTTGGGGGCGCCTTTTTGTTTCGGAAATGAAACATTACTGAAAGGGTTATGTATATCAATGTCAGTTTCCTCAATTACCCATTTAAAGAATGTGCGATAATTCGAAAGGATTCCATTTTTTGTTTTAGCGCTTAACCTCCCTCCTGTTTTACCAACATTTTGATGTTTATCCTGCGTGCTAAGCATGTCCTTAACAGACTGAGTTTGAACCTTTGTAAACTCACGTAAGTCAATACCTAATGGAAAGTGATTGCGTAAAAGATAGAATGATCGTTCATACTTTTCGACGGTCTTCGCTGCAATCTCATGTCTCTTTTCTTTGAGAAAAATATCAGCTTGATAGTCAAAGCTGAAATAGGCATCCTTTTTAAGCTTTTCAGCTTTTTGATGCTCATGAAAGCCATTACGCATTTTACCAAACATATTAACCGCATTTTTTACGTCCTGATGAGCTTCTATAGTAGCCTCATGGTCTATATCATCACCTAAAGTGAAGTCGTTCCTCTGCTCTTTGAAAGAGTTGAGCTCAGTTACTAACTGATTTAGCATGCTTACACATGCCGCAAACTGGCTGGCGCAGCTATTATCATTTTGCACCCCAGTTGTTACTGAACTAATTTTATCATTTTGAATTGTAGATGTTACTGGACTGATCTTATCATTATGAAATGTGGGTAATAAACTTGTAACTAGCCCCACCTGGTGTTCCTTCGGCGTAAATTCTCCACAGTATACTTTGAGCTTTTCTGTATTTTCTTTCGGCACAGTTTTCGGTAAAAAAAAGTCCCCATCCAACTCATAGTCAATCATTGACTTGCCAGTTTCTAGAAGGTACTTGAACCTGACTCTAAGCGCCTTTCTGAACGCCATTTTATCCCTAAGCTTTGGTTGTTTGCGTTTTATAAGTAGATGCTTTTCTGATTCAGCAGTTTTAATGAACTGAGGTTCATTATCATTTTGAAATCTACTACTCGAAATATCCATTTCATGACTCTCCATCAACTTCGATTTAATAAATAAAGCTAGCCATCTCGCCTCTCCATAATCAGATGTCCGAAGAGAAGCAACAAAATAACCGCTCGACTTAACATATCCCGTTTGATCAAAAATACCCTCTCGGATACGAAAAAAATAATTTGATGAATTTTTAAACTTGTACAAGTAAGTAGAATTGAATTTTTGCATGTTGCTCTGTCAGCCTTTTAGCTATTTGTGACAGAGTTCTGTGACAGAGTTTTACTCTTTGCTTAGATTTAGATACGAAAAAGCCCCGACATACGGGGCTTTCAAGATTATTTGGCGGAGAGAGAGGGATTCGAACCCTCGATACGCTATAAACGTATACACACTTTCCAGGCGTGCGCCTTCAGCCACTCAGCCATCTCTCCAAATTGTCTTGTTTTGCATTGAACAAAACATGTA
>Ga0114903_1001409_pt1 | contig 9843 bp, 8 predicted proteins | sample MalvirDeepMed_s2_FD_87289 | JGI IMG/M metagenome (GOLD analysis project Ga0114903, IMG submission 87289) | Marine viral communities from the Global Malaspina Expedition - Malaspina viral metaG DeepMed_s2 | ecosystem: Environmental > Aquatic > Marine > Oceanic | place: Mediterranean Sea | collected... | reverse complement strand
TCGGAGGTCAGCTTCTGCATTTCCTCCTGCGCCTTCTCCTGCGCCTTGGTCTGGGCCTCCTTGATGGCGGCGAGGATCAGGTCCTCGACCACTTCCTTGTCGTCGGAGTTGAAGATCGACGGGTCGATGTCGAGGCCGCGCAGCTCGCCCTTGGCGGAGGCCGTGGCCTTGACCAGCCCGGCGCCGGACTCGCCGGTCACTTCCATCGCCTTCAGGTCTTCCTGAAGCTGGGCCATCTTTCCCTGCATGTCCTGCGCGGTCTTCATCATCTTGGCCATGTCGCCAAGTCCGCCCAAACCTTTCAGCATCGTGTCTCTCCTGCGTCGCGGGCGCGGGGATCGCGGCCCTTGCATTTGCCCCAGTATATCGCAGTCGCAACCGCGCTCGACAAGTGGGGCAGGCCAGAGAGGCGCCGGCTAGCGGCGCCAGAGATGGGCGCGGCTGGCAAACAGGCCCTGCAGCTTCGACAGCATCCGGTTGGCCGGGCTGGGGCGGGGCAGGCGGCCGGTCTCGAGCCGAAGCGCCACCACCTCGACCGGGCAGGGCAGGCCGGTCACCGGATCGCGGTAGCGCGGATAGGCGATGAGCGTGGCATGGACCAGCGCCTCGAGCGTCGGGCGGGGGCCGGTGAGCCGGCGGGCCGGCACCGGGCCGAGATCGCGGGTCAGGCCCCAGCCGGCATAGAACGGCGCGCCAAGCGTGGTGACGGGCAGGCCGCGCAGCAGCGCCTCGAAGCCGGTGAGCGAGGTCAGCGTCCAGACCTCGTGGACCTGCGGCAACAGCGCGCCCATGTCGGCCTTGCTCAGCGTCAGGTCGGCCCACGTCTCGGGCGCCTCGACATGGCCGGGGCGCAGGCCGGCTTCAACGTCGGGATGCGGCTTCCAGAGGATCACCGCGTCGGGATTCTCGGCCCGGACGCGTTCGAGCAGATCGGCGTTGCGCTGCATCCCGGGGCTGCCAAGCCGGATCGAGGCGTCGTCCTCGACCTGTCCGGGCACGAGGATGCGATGCCCCCGTGGCAGCGGCGGCAGCGCGCCTGAGAGGTTGTACTTGGTGAGACCTCCGGCAGTGATGCGGGCGATCAGGCGGCGAGCGCGTTCGGTTTGGTCGGCGCGGGGGCGGGCGGTCTCGGCAATGAGGCGTTCGAGCCGGGAGGGGCGCGAGGGATCGTAGTAGAGGCCGAGGTCGTCGGCCACCAGCGACAGCGGCGGGATCAGGTCAGCCCCGAGCCCGCGCGAGCGCAGGAAGCCGTCCTCGATGCGCACCGTGCCCGGATCGGCCTGGGCCACGCCCCAGATCATCCGGGCGCGCCCCTCCTCGGCCCGCTGCCGGGCCTCCTTGGCCGAGCGCGCGAAGACCACCGGCCGTTCGCTGCCGAAGACCCCCTGCAGCGGCTTGCGTTTCCACAGGCGCATGTTCTCGGCGACCCAGCCGTGGCGGTCCTCGCGCCATGCGCGCGTGCGGGCCTCGAGCGTGGCGAGCACGTCCTCGATCTCGCAGAGTCGGTCGCGATAGGGATCGTACCAGGTGGGATAGAGGATCATCGCGGCGGCGAAGAGCTGCGCGCGGGTCAGCCGGCGCTTGCGGCGGGGCAGGGGCGTTTCCTCCTCCGTCAGGCCCCAGCCGGCGTAGAAGGGCTGCCCGAAGACCCGTGGCCGGTGGCCGGCGAGGATCGCCTCGAAGCCCATCTGCGAGGACACGGTATAGACCGCGATGGCCCCCTCCAGCAGCGCTTGCGGCGAGGCGGGAGCGGTGAACAGCGTGACGCGACCGTTGGCATCCCCGGCGCGGTAGTGCCCGGCGCGATAGCCCGCGCGCGTCTCGGGGTGGGTCCGGATGACGATGCGCTGGCCCGGGTGCTCCTCCTGCGCCCAGTAGAGCATTTCGAGAAAGCGGTTGCGGTCGGCGCCCGAGGCGCGCACCGAAGCGTCGCCCTCGGTCTGGTCGATGACCAGCACGTAGCCCGGGTCGGGCACCGGATCGGCGGGATCGACGGCGCTGTACTTGCTGAGATGCGCGTCCTGCATCCGCGCCATCGCGCCGCGCGCCCGCTCGAGCAGGACATGGTCGTCGAGCGGATGGGTGGCGAGCAGCGTCTCGAGATCCGACACGGTCGACGCGTCGAAATGCACGCCGGCGCGGTCGAGCAGCAGGCCCAGCGGCGGCTCGCCGCTGCGGCCCGGGTGCAGCGAGCGCAGGAAGGCATCCTCGATGCGAAGGAGCGGCACGCCGTGCTTCGCCGCCATCCTCTCGCCGCGATGGGCATAGGGCGACTGGCCCCAGACGCCGACCATGTCGCGCGCGCCGGGCCGGCCCAGAGAGACCCGGTAGCCGGCGAGCGAGAGGATGCGGCGCAGCCGGGGCTGGCGCAGGAAACCAGCGTTGTAGACACAAAGACGCCGGGGATCTGCATCCCCGGCGCCTCGTTGACCATCGTCGGTCTGGCTCAGGATCAGCCCCCCGATCCCTGCACCAGCGTTGCGGTGGTCGCGAGCGTGTTGACCGCGCCGAAGGAACCAAGCAGCGACGAGATCGTCTTGCTCCACTGGGCGAAGGGCGCCTCGGTCACGTAGAGCGTGTCCTGGTCGCGGACCACGAAGTCGCGCGCCATAAACATGCCGTTGGGCTGGGTCAGGTCGAGCACGTAGACCATGCGCTGCGCGCCGATCAGGTCAGTGCGGCCGAGCACCTGGTTGGCGACCTCCGCCGGCTCGTTGCGCATCACGAAAACGCCGGTCGGGTCGGCGGTGGTCGACAGCAGGCCGCCGACCTGCGCGATCGCCTCGAGTGCCGAAAGGGTCTGGCTCTCGAATGGCACGCGCGCCTGGGTGCCGGTGGCGCCGAGCGCGGTGAAGGAGCGGGTGTCGGCCTCGACGAGGATCTTGTCGCCGCCGCGCAGCGCGATGTCGAAGCGCGGGTTCTTGTAGAGGTCCTGGAACCAGATGCGCTCGGTCTGCTGGCCGCGGATCACCGAGATCTGGGTGATCTCGGGCTCGAGCGTGATGCCGCCGGCGCGGGCGAGCATGGCCGAGAGCGTGCGGGTCGGGCGTTCGATGGCATAGACGCCCTGACCGCCGACCGCGCCCACGAGGCTCACGGTCGAGCCATCGCCCGCAAGGCGGCGGACCTCGACCTGCGGGTCAGGCGTCTGTTCGGCGAGGCGGTCGGTGATGATGCGGCGCACCGCCTCGGGCGAGTTGCCGGCGGCGCGAATGCGGCCGGCATAGGGCACGAAGATGAAACCCGAGCCGTCGACCTGCACCTCTTCGAGCGTGGTGGCGTTGGCGGTCTCGGCGACGAGCAGGCCGTCATCGACGTTTTCCCAGATCGTCAGCCCCAGCGTATCACCGGGCTGGATGGTGTCGGAACCCACCACCGAGGCGTTCTGGAAGCCCTCGGTGAAGCCGAGGGCGGGCACCACGGCGGTGGCGCGGCTCACGCGGTCATTGACGGTGACGATGAAGGCATCGCCCTCGCGCATCACGGACCCAGAGTAGATTTCGCTCTTGGTGGGGCCGGACCGCGGCAACGTGCAGGAGGCCAGGATGGACATCGCGGCAAACACCGCGACGGTCTTCACCCATCGTGTGGTGGTAAAAGTCACTGCTCGGTCTCCTCGACCTGTTCTTATCTGCCTCAGGTTTTTCCGCTAAGCTATCGAAATCCGGCCTCAAAAGCCAGTCTGCCGGGGACGCGGCGTCAGCGCACCACGCGCAACTGTTGCCGAGGAGCCGCGGTGCCGTGACGCAGGGCGTCGTAGGGATCGTCGGGAGAGAGCATCATGTCGACCACCAGCCGCAGCAACTGTCGGCGTCCGCGCGCAGAGTAGAAGCCACCGGGAACCTGGCTGGTTTCAAGCAGATAGCGCCGGTAGTCGCGATAGGCGCGGGTGTCCGGGCGGTTTGGCTGGGCGAAGAACTCCGCCAGCGGCTGGTCGGACACGAAGGCGGGCTTGGCATAGACCGCCGCGCCGAAAACCTTGAGCGGAATCCCCCGCCAGAGCACCTGCTGGCCGGCGGTGGAGTTCACCGTGACGGCGGTTCTGGCGTCGTTGAGCAGCTGCGCGAGCTTGCCGCCGCGCACGAAATGCACCCGGTCGGCGATGCCCAGACGGGTTGCTGCGGCGCGGATCGTCCGCCGCACCGGTGCGCGGCCATCCTCGAGCGGGTGCGCCTTGAAGACAAGGTGGTGATGCCCCGGCGCGCCCTCGGCAAAACCCTCGAGCACCAGTTCGAGGAACTCGGTCAGCGACGCGAAAGGCGAGTGCTGTCGGAAGCTCGCGTCATGCTCGAGCTGCATCAGCACGAGGTGGTAGGGAAAGCCGCCACGTCGGATGCGCAGGGTCTCGAGCAGGCGCTCGGCGCGGTGCAGCGGCATCAGCAACAGCCGCTTGAGATAGAGCCGGAATTCCTGCGCCACGTTGAGGTCGCGATGCGGGCGAAAGCTGCGGTAGTCGCGGTTCCGGAACATCACGAACCAGTGGTAGAGCGCGCCGTAGAAGATGTGCTGGCGCATGTCGCCCCAGTGACCGGGCGGCAGTGGCGCTTCCATATCCGATTGCGCCAGCGCCGCGCGCATCTCCTCGATGCCCATGTCCATCAGGCGCGAATGGCCGTTCGCGCCGCCGCGCTCGTAGCTCACCCAGTAGGGGCGCATGTAGCCTTCCTCGAAGACATGCACGGTCAGGCCGCGGGCGCGGGCGGCGGCGATGGCCTCGGCATGGATGCGTCGGGTGTCGCCGTAGAGCACGAGGTCGGTGACGCGTTTTTCGTCGAGCAGCGCCTCGAGCCGGGCCGGCCAGTCCTCGGGGCTGCCGTCGAAGGGGAGGTAGCTTTGCGGGTGGAACCAGAAGGCGCGGTCGCCGGCATTGAACCCCACCCGCCAGACCTCGGCCCCGGCGCGGCGCAGCATGGCGCCCAGCCGGTGGAAGAAGGGCCCGTGCGGCCCCTGCAGGAAGAGGAACACCCGGGCGGGAACGGTTGCCTTGCTCATGTCGCCCCGCTAATGGTTTGCCTGATATTGCAATCCATACCGGGGTTTCCCGGCGAAAATAAGGCCCGCGTTGGGCGGGCCGGGAGAGAGCGGATGTTCACCGGCATCGTGACGGATATGGGCGAGGTGCGCAGCCTCGAGCAGGCGGGCGACCTGACGGCGCGGATCGGCACCGGCTACGACACCTCTGGCATCGAGATCGGCGCCTCGATCGCCTGCGACGGGGTCTGCCTGACGGTGATCGACCTCGGGCCCGACTGGTTCGACGTGCAGATCAGCGCCGAGACCGTGTCGAAGACCAATCTCGACGCCTGGACCGAGGGCCGCCGCATCAATCTCGAGCGCGCGCTCAAGGTTGGCGACGAACTTGGCGGCCACATCGTCTCGGGCCATGTGGACGGGCTGGCCGAGGTGGTGGCGATGCACGACGAGGGGGACAGCACGCGCGTCACCCTGCGCGCGCCCGAGGCCCTTGCGAGGTTCATCGCGCCCAAGGGCTCGGTGGCGCTTAACGGCACATCGCTGACGGTGAACGAGGTCGATGGCCGCGAATTCGGCATCAACTTCATCCCGCACACCAAGGAAGTCACCACCTGGGGCAGGGTCGCGGTCGGCGACCGGATCAATCTCGAGATCGACACGCTGGCCCGCTACGTCGCCCGCCTCGCCGAGATGAGCTGACCGCACCGGCGTACCCCAGGGCCGCCGCACCCCTGTCTTCTCTGGTTCGAAAATACCTCGGGGGAGGCCGCGCCTTGCGCGGACGGGGGCAGCGCCCCCGACACGGCCTCCATATGCCGCGCCGGTCGGAACGCGCGGCTCCGCTGCCACGCGCCCAAGCCGTGCGAGATCCAGGTCACTCGCTCGCAGACCGGTTCGCGGACCATCCCGAGCCCGCGTCTGCGGCGCTGACAGGCGGCGTTGGCGCGACCGTTAACCGGGTGTTTCCTCCGGCCGTGGTAGCGGCTGAGATATGGCGACGGAGAGATCTCAATGCGGACCCGGCGCGCGGCGGGCCGGCGTTGCGCGCCTTGCGCATGTCGCCTGCCTTGCGCTTCTGCTGCTTCAGGCCTGCGCGACGCCGCCGCATCGGCTGCCCATCGCCGAGACGTCCGAGCGTACCGCGCTGGCGCTGTCCGTCATGGCGCTCTCGCCCACCGTCGAGACCGCCGAGGCGGGGCGCCTGTCGGATCTGGCGTTCGGCCTGTCGACCCGCACCGCGCGCGAGGTCGAGGCGATCGACCCGCCTGTGAAGCTGACCCGTGACCTGCATGTCGGGCTCAAGACCAGCAGCTTCTGCCACGCCTGGGCCGACCGGTTCTTCGGCGCCCTGCGGGCAGAGCCGTTCGACAGTCTCGAGCTGCACGCGGTGATGTCGCCGACGCGCACGCTTCACCCGATCGAGCATTCGGCGGTGATCGTCACCGCCCGGGGGCAGCCGCTTGCGGGCGGGGTCTTGCTCGATCCGTGCCGCCATGAAGGCCGGCTGTACTGGCGCCGCGCCGCGGAGGACAGCGCCTTCGACTGGCAGCCGCGCGACGCGGTGCTCTGGGAAAAGCGCTTCGGGCGGCGGCCGTGGTACGCCCGCAACCCGCTCGATGCGCTGATCCAGACGGCGCGGCCGCCGTGATCAAGAGATCATGATGGCCGATGGCTTGACCATTGCGGCTGCGAGTGCGCGTTGTGGCGCTGAGCCTCCGGCGCGCATCGGTGTCGGACATCCGCAGCACAGAAGGTGGCCCATGCCTCACGACCATCATCACCACCATATCGACCCGAACGCCGGCGACGGCCGATTGATCGGGGCCATCGCGGTCAACATGGCGCTCACCGTGGCGCAGGTTCTGGGCGGGATCTTCTCGGGCAGCCTCGCGATGATCGCCGACGCGTTGCACAATTTCTCCGACGCGATTTCGCTGGTCATCGCCGCCGTGGCCCGCCGCATCGCCCGCCGCCCCGCGACCGAGCAGATGCCCTTCGGCTTCGCGCGGGCCGAGGTGGTGGCGGCGCTGGTCAACTATACCAGCCTGATCATCATCGGGCTCTACCTCGTGATGGAGGCGGTGCTGCGTTTCCTGTCGCCCGAGCCGGTGCAGGGCTGGCTGGTGGTGATCATCGCCGGTGTGGCGCTTGTGGTCGATCTGGTGACCGCGTTGCTGACCTACGCCATGTCGAAGGACAGCGTGAACATCCGCGCCGCCTTTCTGCACAACGTGGCCGATGCGCTGGGCTCGCTGGCGGTGATCTTTGCCGGCACGCTGATCATCGTCTTCGGCTGGACCTGGATCGACCCGGCGGTGACCCTGCTGATCGCCGGTTACATCCTGTGGATGGCGTTTGGCGAGATCGGCGGCGTGATCCGCATCCTGATGCTCGGCAGCCCGCCCGAGCTCGCCCCGGGAGAGGTGCTCGAGGAGGCGCGCCGCGTCGAGGGGGTGGACGGGTTGCACAAGGCGCACCTGTGGCAGATCGACGAGCATCGCGCGGCGTTGCAGGCGCATCTGGTGGTGCGCGAGGGCGCCTGGGGGCAGGCCGACACCATCAAGGCCTCGGTCAAGCGGCGCATGAAGGACCGCTTCGGCATCACCCACGTGGTGCTCGAGCTCGAATGCGCCCGCCATGCCTGCGCGACGCCGCAGGATTGGGGCGGAGCATGAGCGTTGTCTTCACGACCTCAGGCCCATTTGAACCGCAGGCCCTTGCGGCCCCCCATGGCCGATAATAAGAATCTGGTAAGACACACGAGATAGGCACACGGAATAAAGCAGGCAGGCGGATATGACAGACCCATTTGAGACATACATGAACACGCTCGTCCCGATGGTGGTCGAGCAGACCAGCCGCGGCGAACGCGCCTACGACATCTTCTCGCGCCTGCTGAAGGAACGGATCATTTTCGTCTCCGGGCCGGTGCATGACGGCATGTCGAGCCTGATCGTGGCGCAGCTGCTGCACCTCGAGGCCGAGAACCCCTCGAAAGAGATCTCGATGTACATCAACAGCCCCGGCGGCGTGGTGACCTCGGGTCTGTCGATCTACGACACCATGCAGTACATCAAGCCCAAGGTCTCGACGCTTGTGATCGGCCAGGCGGCCTCGATGGGCTCGCTGCTGCTGACCGCGGGCGCACCGGGCATGCGCTTCTCGCTGCCCAACAGCCGCATCATGGTTCACCAGCCCTCGGGCGGCTACCAGGGTCAGGCGACCGACATCATGATTCACGCCGAGGAAACGCTGAAGCTGAAGCGCCGCCTCAATGAAATCTACGTGAAGCATACCGGCCAGACGCTGGAGAAGATCGAAGCCGCGCTCGAGCGCGACAACTTCATGGCGCCCGAGGATGCCAAGGAATGGGGCCTCATCGACGAGATCGTCGAAAGCCGCAGCGCGGCGGAAGAGGCCAAATCCTAATCGCGTGCCCCGCCGCCACGGCGCGGCGGGGCATTTTTCAGATTGTAGAGCGCTGGGCACTGCCCTAGACTTTGCAGAATTGGCGAAAAAGATGGGCCTTCGGCTGGCAAGATGGCGCAGCCGAAACGATGAAATGGCCCTGAAAGGTGCGATATGGCGACGAATTCCGGCGGCGACAGCAAGAACACCCTCTACTGCAGTTTCTGCGGCAAGAGTCAGCACGAAGTGCGCAAGCTGATCGCGGGTCCGACCGTCTTCATCTGCGACGAGTGCGTCGAACTCTGCATGGACATCATCCGCGAAGAGACCAAGGGCGCCGGCCTGAAGTCCTCCGAGGGGGTGCCGTCCCCGCGCGAGATCTGCGATGTGCTGGATGATTACGTGATCGGGCAGGCGATTGCCAAGCGTGTGCTCTCGGTCGCGGTGCACAACCACTACAAGCGCCTGAACCACAGTCAGAAGAGCTCGGACATCGAGCTGGCGAAATCGAACATCCTGCTGATCGGCCCGACCGGCTGCGGCAAGACGCTGCTGGCGCAGACGCTGGCGCGCATCCTCGATGTGCCGTTCACCATGGCCGACGCCACCACGCTGACCGAAGCCGGCTACGTGGGCGAGGATGTCGAGAACATCATCCTCAAGCTGCTGCAGGCGAGCGAGTACAATGTCGAGCGCGCGCAGCGCGGCATCGTCTATATCGACGAGGTCGACAAGATCACTCGCAAGTCCGAGAACCCGTCGATCACCCGCGACGTGTCGGGCGAGGGCGTGCAGCAGGCGCTGCTCAAGCTGATGGAAGGCACCGTGGCCTCGGTGCCGCCGCAGGGCGGGCGCAAGCATCCGCAGCAGGAATTCCTGCAGGTGGACACCACCAACATCCTGTTCATCTGCGGCGGTGCCTTTGCCGGTCTCGACCGGATCATCGCGCAGCGTGGCAAGGGCTCGGCCATGGGCTTTGGTGCCGATGTGCGTGACCCGGAAGAGCGCGGCACCGGCGAGGTGTTCAAGGATCTCGAGCCCGAGGACCTGCTGAAATTCGGCCTGATCCCGGAATTCGTCGGCCGCCTGCCGGTGATCGCAACGCTCGAGGATCTCGACGAGGACGCGCTTGTCACCATCCTGACCGCGCCCAAGAATGCCCTGGTCAAGCAGTACCAGCGCCTGTTCGAGATGGAGGACACGCAGCTGACCTTCACCGACGATGCGCTCTCGGCGATCGCCAAGAAGGCCATCGAACGCAAGACCGGCGCGCGCGGCCTGCGCTCGATCCTCGAGGGCATCCTGCTCGACACCATGTTCGAACTGCCGGGCATGGACGAGGTCACCGAGGTGGTGGTCAACGACGAGGCGGTCAATTCCGACGCCAAGCCGCTGATGATCTACGCGGACCAGAAAAAAGAAGGCACCTCGGCGAGCTGAGGTCGATAACGTTAGGCACGT
>Ga0114903_1001403_pt1 | contig 9876 bp, 7 predicted proteins | sample MalvirDeepMed_s2_FD_87289 | JGI IMG/M metagenome (GOLD analysis project Ga0114903, IMG submission 87289) | Marine viral communities from the Global Malaspina Expedition - Malaspina viral metaG DeepMed_s2 | ecosystem: Environmental > Aquatic > Marine > Oceanic | place: Mediterranean Sea | collected... | reverse complement strand
GACGTTCGACGCCCGCAGCACCGCCTGGCTCTCGGGGATGATGCCCAGAAGCGGCACGGCGAGGATCTCGAGCACGTCGTCGACGGTCATCATCTCGCCGCGGTCGATGCGGCCCTGATCGTGACGGGTCAGCAGCACGCGCGCCTTGACCGGATCGCTGTCGCCCTTCTCGGCGCGCTGGGTCTTGCTGCTCAGCAGGCCGAGCACCCGGTCGCTGTCGCGCACCGAGGACACTTCGGGGTTGGTCACCACCACCGCCTCGTCGGCGAAATACATCGCCAGCTGGGCGCCGCGCTCGATGCCTGCGGGGCTGTCGCAGATGATGTAGTCGAACTCTTCCTTGAGCTCGTTCAGCACCGTCTCGACGCCTTCCTGCGTCAGCGCGTCCTTGTCGCGGGTCTGCGACGTCGGCAGGATGAACAGCGTATCAAGGCGCTTGTCCTTGATCAGCGCCTGCTTCAGCCGGGCATCGCCCTGGATCACGTTGATGAAGTCGAACACCACGCGGCGTTCGCATCCCATGATCATGTCGAGGTTCCGCAGGCCGACATCGAAGTCGATCACCACGGTCTTGTAGCCCTGCTGCGCCAGCCCTGCCGAGATCGCGGCGGCGGAGGTGGTCTTGCCGACCCCGCCCTTGCCCGAGGTGATCACGACGATCCGGCCCAGCGGCGCTTCGTCCTTGAGTTGCGTCGTCATCCGAGCGCCTCCACACATAGTCGTTCGTCTTTAAGGAAAATTTGCACGGCCTGGCCGCGCAGCTCGTCCTCGATACTTTCGCTTGTCCTGTAGAGCCCCGCGACCGCCAGCAGCTCGGCGTGCAGGGCCCGGCAGAAGATCCGCCCGGTCTCGTCGCCATGGCAACCGGCCATCGCCCGGCCGCGCAGCGGTCCGTAGACATGGATGTTGCCCGCCGCCACCAGCTCGGCCCCGGAGGACACCGGCCCGATCACCGTCAGATCGCCGCGCTCGGCCACCACGAGCTGGCCCGAGCGGACCGGCTTGGTGATGACCTTGTTGTCGGGCGGCAGCAGCCGGTCGACCTTGCTCTTGCGCGCGGGCTTGGCCTCGGGTGCGGGGCCGTCGCGACCGATCCGCACCGGGATCAGGCCGAGCCCGTCCGCCGCCTCGAGCTGGGGCGTCGTGGTGTTCTGCACCCCGAAGACCAGCATGTTGCGGGTGCGCAGCTTCGCCACCAGATCGGCCAGAGCGGCGCTGTCGGCGAACTCCGGCACCTTGGAAAAATCCAGCACCAAGGGCGCGTCGAGCAAAAGCTGCGGCGCCTTGGTGATCTGGGCGTCGATGGCCTCGAAGAAGGCGTCGTCGAACTGGTCGCTCTCGATCCGGAGGGCGATTGCGGTCATGAATCGACCGCGGACCTGGAACGGTTTGACCGCCACCGACGCGCCGGCGCCTCGGTCTCGGGTAACGTCTGCTGGCACCTGGATGCGTGCTCCTGCTCTCGTATGTCTGGGCGCGACTCGCACGCGCACTCGTTTTGGTCGACCCTTTAGATTCTCCGACGCCCCGGTGCACGGAGAAAATATCACAATCGTGAGATTGCGCGACTTACCGCCCGGGGCGCGGGCGCGGCTCGGTGGCAAGCCGCCGGCGGGCCGGACTCCTGCCCGTCAGCCCGCGTCGCCGACGATCCCGGCCAGGCTGCCGCGCAGCTCGGCGATCTCGCTCTCGACCGGGCCGCCGGGCTGTTCGGCGCGCTCGGACCATTCGCTGAACCGCGCCAGAAGCGGCAGGAAGGTCTGGATCTCCTGCATCGTCCAGTCCCGAAAAAACGACCCCAGAACCAGAAGCTTGTAGGTCCGCACCGCCTCGACGATGCGGCCGCCCGCCTCGGTCAGCTCGAGCACCGCGCGGCGGGCGTCCTGCTGGCTTACGGCGCGCTGCACGAGGCCCCGACGGATCAGGTCGGTGCTGATGCGGCTGGCCCGCGAGGGATCGATGCTGAGCCGCAGCGCCACCGTGCCGACGGTGGTCTCGCAGCTCGACTCCTCGCCACCGAACTCGTTGGCGGGCGCGCGCACCGCCATCAGCACGTCCAGCTGCGCCAGATCGATGGGAAGATCGAGGTCGCGCAGGGCCTTGTGGCCGAAATCGCGCTTCATCACCCGCCGCCGCCAGCGCTGCAGCACCGCGTCCACGTCGAGCGCCGCCTGCGACACGTCGCGGCCGATCCCCGCCCGCTCGAGGCCGTCCTTCAGTTTCTCGTCTCGTCGGCTCAAAGCTGCCTCGCGCAATTAGATGCTATTGACATATATATGCCACCAGCACAGATATAGGACCCAGACCATTCTGACCCAAGGGGCATGTCGGCGCCAGTTTGCACACCGTTGCGCCCGCCCGGGCCCGCACAGTTTTCGTGGAGATACTCGAATGACCGCCCTAGACCAAGGCGCGACCGACATGCCGCCCTCGACAGCCAGCGCCGAGCCGGTGCCGATCAAGCTCGTCCTGAGCGCGGTGGCGGCGACGCTGCTGTTTGCCTCGCTGGGACAGACCATCGTGTCGACCGCCCTGCCGGTGATGGTCGCCGACCTCGGCGGCATGGACAAGATCACCTGGGTGATGACGGCCTACCTGCTGGCCTCGACCATCGGTGCACCGGTGGCGGGCAAGCTGGGCGACCTCTACGGCCGCAAGATGGTGCTGCAATGGGGCATCGGCGTGTTCATCCTGGGCGCGGTGATCTGCGGCACGGCCACCAGCATGGGCATGGTGATCGCCGGCCGCATCATCCAGGGCGCCGGCGGCGGCGGGCTGATCGTCACCTGCATGGCGCTGGTAGGCGACCTGCTGCCGGCACGCGAGCGCGGCAAGGCGCAGGCGGTGCTTGGCGCGGCCTTCGGCATCTCCACGGTCATCGGGCCGCTGCTCGGCGGCTTCCTCGTGCAGAACCTGAGCTGGCACTGGATCTTCTTCGTCAACTTCCCCGTGGGCGCGCTGGCCTTCATCGTGCTGGGCATCGCCCTGCCCCGGCGCAGCGACCGCTCGCGCAAGTCGGTGGACTATGCCGGCGGCGCGCTGCTGGCGACGCTGCTGGCCTCTCTGGTGCTGATCTCGAACACCGGCGGCACGGTGTTTGCCTGGACCAGCCCGCAGGTGCTGGCCCTCGGGATCATCGCGCTCAGCGCGCTGGCCCTGTTCATCCGGGTCGAGCGCCGCGCCGCCGAGCCGATCCTGCCGATGAGCCTGTTTGCCAACAACACCTTCGTGGTGATGAACGCGGTCGGCATCCTCGTCGGCATGGCGATGTTCGGCACCATCACCTTCCTGCCGTTCTTCCTGCAGGTGGTGAAGGGCATCTCGCCGACCTCCTCGGGGCTGTTTCTGGTGCCGATGATGGGCGGGCTGCTGTCGGCCTCGATCCTGTCGGGCCGCTACATGGCACGCACCGGGCGTTACAAGTTCCTGCCGGTGGCCTCGACCGCGCTGCTGTCGCTGTCGCTGCTGTCGATGACCACGCTGTCGGTCGGCAGCCCGCTGTGGCTCATCGCGCTGTCGATGGTGGGCATCGGGCTGGGCCTCGGGCCGGTCTTCGCCATCGGCGTGGCGGCGATCCAGAACGCGATCCCGGTGTCGATGCTGGGTGTGGGCACCGCCAGTGCCAACATGTTCCGCCTGATCGGCGGCGCGGTGGGCACGGCGGCCTTCGGCGCGCTGTTCAGCACCCAACTGTCGCGCTCGCTCGAGGGGCAGGTGCCCGGCATGGGCGATGGCGGCGTGCGCAGCATCGGCGCAGACATGGTGCAGGCCCTGCCGCATGATGCCCAGCTGCTGGTGATGGAGAGCATTTCGCAGGCCCTGCACCCGGTGTTCTGGATCGCCGCCGGCGCGGCCCTGCTGGCGTGTCTCGCCTCGCTGATGCTGCGAGAGCTGCCGCTCTCGAGCTGAGCCAAGAGTTGCTCCCTGTCGCCCGTCAGCCCTGAGCTTCGTGGTCAGGCTGGCGGGCGCTTTTTCTACATCATCCGAGCGGGGGCTCGCGCGGAATCAAGGCCGCAGGCCGCCGCGCATCGCCGCCCCCCCCGGACCGGCGATTTGGTGATACCAGCGCCTAGCTGGGAGGTCCTTCGGATGTGGCGGTGATAAATCGAGGGATTCCACGATCTGATCGCCAATCCGCGGCCCGACGCTGCGCAGTGGGCACCAGTCTCACGGCAATCCGGTACGCTGCCCCGGCGCCAGCACGCACCTCAGCGCTTCTTCATCGCATCCGCCAGCGCCGCGCCCAGCGCACCTTGGCCGCCGCCCGCGGGCTTGCCCCGCGGCGCGCTGCTCGCGCCACCGCCGCCACGCCGCCCCTTCGGCGCCGCCTGCCCGCCCGGCTTGCCGCCGCGCTCGGGCTTGCCGCCGCCATCCTTGCGCATCGACAGGCCGATGCGCTTGCGCGGCACGTCGACCTCAGTCACCCGCACGCGCACCACGTCGCCGGCCTTCACCACCTCGTGCGGATCCTTCACGAAACGATCGGCAAGCTGGCTCACATGCACCAGACCATCCTGATGCACGCCGATATCGACGAAGGCGCCGAAGGCCGCCACGTTGGTCACCGTGCCCTCGAGCGACATGCCGGGCTTGAGATCGGTGATCTGCTCGACACCGTCGGTGAAGCTCGCGGTCTTGAAGCTCGGGCGCGGGTCGCGGCCCGGCTTCTCGAGCTCCGACAGGATGTCCTGCACCGTCGGCAGGCCGAAGCTCGCATCGACGAACTGCTCGGCCCGCACCCCGCGCAGCGCCTCGGGGTGGCCCATGATCTGGCGGATGTCCCGACCGCAGGCCTTCACGATGCGGCGCGCCACGTCATAGGCCTCGGGGTGCACCGAGGAGGCATCGAGCGGCTCGTCGCCCTCGCGGATGCGCAGGAACCCGGCGCTCTGCTCGAAGGCCTTCGGCCCGATGCCCGTCACCTTCTTCAGCGCCTTGCGCGAAGCGAACGCGCCATGCGTGTCGCGATGCGCCACGATGTTCTGCGCCAGGGACGGCCCGAGCCCCGCCACATGCGCCAGAAGCGGCGCCGAGGCGGTGTTGAGATCGACCCCCACGGCGTTCACCGCGTCCTCGACCACGGCCTCGAGCGCTTTCGCGAGCTGGCGCTGGTCGACGTCGTGCTGGTACTGGCCCACCCCGATGCTCTCGGGGGTGATCTTGACCAGCTCGGCCAGCGGGTCCTGCAGGCGGCGCGCGATCGACACCGCGCCGCGCAGGCTGACATCGAGATCGGGGAACTCCTTCGCCGCCAGCTCGGAGGCGGAATAGACCGAGGCGCCGGCCTCGGAGACAACCACCTTGGTGGGCCTCGGCCCCTCGAGCAGCTTCAGCTTGTCGCCCACCAGCCGCTCGGTCTCGCGGCTCGCTGTGCCGTTGCCGATGGCGATGAGCGCGACTCCGTGGCGCTTGACCAGACGGGCGATCTCGGCCTGCGCGCCGCGAAGGTCGTTCTTGGGCTGGAACGGGTAGAGCGTCGCGGTCTCGAGCAGCTTGCCGGTGGCATCGACCACCGCCGCCTTGACCCCGGTGCGGATGCCGGGATCGAGCCCCAGCGTCGCCTTGGCCCCGGCGGGTGCCGCCAGCAGCAGATCCTTGAGATTGCGCGAGAACACCCGGATGGCCTCGTCATGGGCGCGGCGGCGCAACTCGGTCATCAGGTCGACATACATGGTCAGGCTGAGCTTCACCCGCCACGTCCAGCCCGCCGCGTCGCGCAGCCACCGGTCGCCGGGCGCATCGCCGGGAATGCCGATCGCCTGCGCGATGATGCCCACGGCGCGGGTCGGGCCGGTTTCGGGCTCGGGCGCGATGTTCACCGTCAGGATCTCTTCCTTCGAGGCGCGCAGGATCGCCAGCGCCCGATGCGCGGGAATGTCGGCCCATTTCTCCGAGTGGTCGAAATAGTCCGAGAACTTGGCCCCGGCCTGCTCCTTGCCCGGCTGCACCGTGGCCGAGATCACCGCCTCGTCCTTCATGAAGCTGCGCAGCCGGCCCAGCAGGTCGGCATTCTCGCTGAGCTCCTCGGCGAGGATGTCGCGCGCGCCTTCGAGCGCCTTCTTGGCGCTCTCGACAGCGTCGCCGACATAGCCCTCGGCAAGCGCCTGCGGATCGGCCGAGCGGTCCTCAAGGATCGTACGCAGCAGCGGTTCGAGCCCGTTCTCGCGGGCGATCATCGCCTTGGTGCGGCGCTTGGGCTTGTAGGGAAGATAGATGTCCTCGAGCGTGGCCTTGGTCTCGGCCTGCGCGATGGAGAGGGCCAGCGCGTCGGTGAGCTTGCCCTGCCCCTTGATCGACTCGAGGATCGAGGACCGGCGGGCCTCCATCTCGCGCAGGTAGACCAGCCGGTCGCCCAGCGTGCGCAGCTGGGTGTCGTCGAGCCCGCCGGTGGCCTCCTTGCGGTAGCGCGCCACGAAGGGCACCGTGGCGCCCCCGTCAAGCAGCTCGACCGCGGCGCTGACCTGCTTGGGGCTGGCGGCGATCTCGGTGGCGATGGTGCGGGCGATGCGCTCGGCGGTCTGGTCCAAGGGGGCCTCCTGTCACTCGGGAGGCATGTCATACCGCGCAGCCCGGCCTGCGCCAAGGGCGCGCACGCCGACAGGCGGGTTTCTTGCCGAGCGCCCCGGCAGACGTGGCTTCAGCCCAGCGACAGACATCTCCAGCGGAAAATGGACATCCCCAGCGGGACACGGACGCGGTGGCTCGGCTTCCGAGCCGGATCACGGACCGCCGACCCGGGCGAAGAATTCGGGGCCGGGCGCAAGCGCTTGCCGGAAAGTGCTGGCCGCACTGCGCCGCCGCCATATGTTCAGGGCAAGCCCGGCCGTTCAGCGCCGGAGCACACAGCCACCACACAGCCATCATACCGTCAGGATATCATGTCCGCCTTCGTTCCGCCCACCGTCACCCCGCCGGCAAAGCCGCTTGGCATGCTCGCCAGCGTGCGCGAAGCGCGGCGCAACGTGCTCAGCATCATCCCCGGCATCGCCTACACCCAGCCCATCGTCACCGGCACCACCGGCCCGTCGCGCTGGCACATGGTGCAGGGCCCCGAGGGCATGAAGCGGATCTTCCTCGACAATGTCGGCAACTACCCGAAATCCGAGGTCATGCTGCGGATGCTGCGCCCGGCGGTGGGCAACTCACTCTTTACCTCCGAGGGCGCGCAGTGGCGCTGGCAGCGCCGTGCCATCGCGCCGGTCTTTGCCGCCCGCAATGTCGATGCGCTGGCCCCGGTGATGACCGAGACCGCCGCCCGCGCCGCCGGACGGCTCGCCGCCAGCGGTGGGCAGGCCGAGCTCGTCAAGGAGATGCTCTCGGCCACCTTCGACGTGATCTGCGACGTGGCCCTGTCGGGGCGCGAGCATTTCGACGCCGACCTTTATGGTGAAGCGATCACCCGGTACTTCCTCACCGTGGGCCGCGCCTCGCTGCTGGATTTCCTCGAGATGCCGATCTGGGTGCCCCGCCCCGGTGAGTTCCTCGGGCGCGGCGCGGTCAAGACCATGCACCGCATGGTCTCGACGGCGATCAACGAACGCAGGCGGCAGGGTGCCGGCCCGCTCGACGACCTGCTCGACCACATGCTGCGCGCCAAGGACCCGCAGACCGGGCGCACCATGTCGCCGCAGGACCTGCTGCACAACATGCAGTTCTTCATCGTCGCCGGCCACGAGACCACGGCGCTGGCGATCTCCTGGGCGCTCTACCTGCTGGCCAACGATCCCGCCGCGCAGGAGCGTGCCCGCGAGGAGGCGCGCGGCGTGCTGGGCGAGCGTGCCGCCGAGGGCGGAGACCTCTCGGCCATGCCCTATATCGAGCAGGTGCTCGACGAGGCGATGCGGCTCTACCCGCCGGTGGGGATGCTGGCGCGCAACGTGCTCGACGATGACGAGATCTACGACCGCGACATCCGACCCGGCGAGACGGTCTTCGTCAACACCTACGCCCTGCACCGCCACGAGGATCTCTGGGAGCGCCCTCACGCCTTCGACCCGGACCATTTCGCGCCTGCCGCCCGCGAGACGCGCGACCGGTATGCCTACCTGCCCTTCGGCGCCGGTCCGCGGGTCTGCGTCGGGGCGAACTTCGCGATGATGCAGGCGCAGATCATCCTCGCCACGCTGGTGGCGCGGTTCCGCTTTGCCCCCGCCGGGAAGGTGCCCGAGCCGATCATGCACATGACCGTGCGCCCCGAGCCCGGGGTGACACTCGAGGTGCACCCGGTCTGACGCCCCGGCCAGAGACATGGCAACAGCAGCGCCGTGGTCCGTGGCGGCCCGGCCGAGCACCCGCCCGGGGCATTGCCCCGGCGGCGCGGAACCCTCTGGCCGGCTTTGCGTTTCCTATTTAGACGGCGTAAAGCCAGCCGGGCCAAGCGCTCGGGTTCGACGCGCTTCTGGCGCGAATTGGGAATTAATAGATTTGTGAAGCGACCCTGTTATCCGGTCGTCTTCAGACTTATCCGCTGCACGGATAAGGTGCAGCCGAGAGGGTCAGCCGATGTCCAGAAACCGTGAGACCTATCATCACGGTCAGTTGCGCGAGGCGCTGATCACCGCCGCCGACGAAATCCTGCACGAAAGTGGGATCGAGGGCTTCTCGCTCCGCAAGGCCGCGGCCCGCGCCGGCGTTTCGCCGGGCGCCCCGGCGCATCACTTCAAATCGGTGAACGGCCTGTTGACCGCCGTCGCGGTGGTGACCTTCGACGCGCTGGCCGAACGCATGCACGCGGTCCCAAGGGATCTCTCCCTCGCGGCACAGGTGCGCGAGCTTGCTTCGGTCTATGTCAGCTACTCGATGGAGTATCCCGGCCGGCTGCAGATCGCCTACCGTCGCGCCATGGTCGACCGCGACGACCCCGAATTCATGCGCGCGTCCGGCGAGGCGTTCGGGCAGTTCTTCACCAGCGCCGCGCGCTACCACGGCGTGCCGGTCCCCACGCGCGAGACCGCGTCGCAGCTGCATCCGCAGCTATTGCTCGACTACGCCACCCTGCAGGGGATGGCCTTGACCGCGGTCGAGGGCAACTGGCGCTTCATCGTCTCGCATGACGACCCGCAGGGTGATTTCCTGCGGCGCATCCTGCCGATGCTGGTCGAGGCGCGCTGGCCGGACAAGCCAGCCGACTGAGCCGCGGCACTTTCGCCGGCGCCACATCTGGTCCACCATGCGCCAAGCAGGAGGAGACCCGATGGCCAAACTTCCCGACCGCCCCGCACACTCTTGGCGAGACGACCCGACCGTTCCCGCCTTCGAAGACGACCGGCCGCTCGCGGTGATGGACGGCAACTGTGCCCTGTGTTCGCGCGGCGCGCGCATGATCGCCCGGCTCGACCATGACGAGGCCTTCCGGATCTGCCCGGTGCAGTCGCCTCTTGGCACCGCACTGGTGCAGCATTTCGGGCAGGACCCGGACGATCCGCAGACCTGGCTGTTTCTGGATCAGGGCCAAGCCTGGTCCGGCGTGGATGCGATCATCCGCATCGGCGAGCGGCTCGGCGGGACCGGACGACTGGCAAGCGCGCTCCGCATCCTGCCCGCGCCACTGCGCGACTGGCTTTACCGCCGCATCGCCTTCAACCGCTACCGCTTCGGGCGCAGCGATATGTGCGCCCTGCCGGACAAGGCGCTGCAACGTCGGTTGATCGACTGACCACGCGATTTCGCCGCACGGTCCACGACGGGACTGCGACAAGTGGACCCACCACTTGCGGCAGCGGAACTATCGCATTAGTAAGGTGTTATACCTTAAATCAATCTATACGTGTTTTATTTTGTATCGCAGCGACGAAAAAAAGATGCCCATCCGGTCGCTGCGCGCTAATATCCTGTCCGGGAGGATCACATGCCATACACGAATAGAGAGGGCCTTCG
>Ga0114903_1001402_pt1 | contig 9882 bp, 7 predicted proteins | sample MalvirDeepMed_s2_FD_87289 | JGI IMG/M metagenome (GOLD analysis project Ga0114903, IMG submission 87289) | Marine viral communities from the Global Malaspina Expedition - Malaspina viral metaG DeepMed_s2 | ecosystem: Environmental > Aquatic > Marine > Oceanic | place: Mediterranean Sea | collected... | reverse complement strand
TCCGGATCGGGTGCGGTGTGCCCGACAGAAGCTGGCGCGCTGCCTCCTCGGGCTCTTCCGACAGGCCAAGCCCGCGCGAGAAATAGTTGAACGTGCCCAGCGGAAGCACGCCCATGGGCGTGCACTTGCCCAGAAGCGCACCGGCCACGGCCATCACTGTGCCGTCACCCCCGGCGGCGATCACGATCTCAGGGTCGTCTTTCAATGCCCCTTCGACGGTCGCGCCGATGTCGGTCGACGGGTCCCAGTCCACGCGCCACGCGCCGTCCCCGAAGACCCGCATTGCGCGGTCGATGGCCTCGGCGTCGCGACTATTTTGGCCCGACGCCTTGTTCGCGATCAGACAGACTTTTTGATACATGATCGGCGGTGCCCCTGTTTGCACCGGTCAACGCGCAGCCCAAGCGTTTCGTTGCGCCGTCAGGCGGCCGAGCCTGCACGATTTCCGAACGCCGCCGCCATCAACTGGCGGGTATACTCGGTCTGGGGCGCGTCGAAGATCTGGTCGACGGGGCCGGCCTCGACCACGTCGCCCTTCTGCATGACCATCACCTTGTGGGACAGGGCGCGGACCACCTTCAGATCGTGGCTGATGAAGATGTAGGCCAGCTTGTATCGCTTCTGCAGATCGCGCAGCAGTTCCACGATCTGGACCTGCACGGTCATGTCCAGCGCGCTGGTCGGCTCGTCCAGAACCACTAGCTTGGGCCGCAGGATCATGGCGCGCGCGATCGCGATGCGCTGGCGCTGGCCGCCCGAGAATTCATGCGGATAGCGTTGCATCGTGGCCGGATCCAGACCGACCTCGCGCATGATGTCGGCCACCATCTGGTGCTTGCTTTGCCCTTCGCGGGTGCCGTGGATGCCAAGCCCCTCGGCGATGATCTCCTCGACCGTCATGCGGGGGCTAAGCGATCCGAACGGGTCCTGGAACACGATCTGCATGTCCGCGCGCAGGGGGCGCATCTGGCCGCCCTTCAGCCCCTGAATGTCGCGCCCCATGAAGACGATCGGCCCCTCGGACCCGATCAGCCGCATGACCGCCAGTGCCAAGGTGGTCTTGCCCGAGCCGGATTCACCTACGACGCCCACCGTCTCGCCCTGCCGAACGGACAGGGTGGCGGCGTTGACGGCCTTCACATGGCCGACGGTGCGGCGCAGGAACCCGCGCTGGATCGGGAACCAGATGCGCAGATCCTTCGTCTCGGCGATTGTCTCGGCACCCTGTGGGACCGGGGTGGGGGTGCCGGTGGATTCGGCGGCCAGCAGCATTTGCGTATAGGGATGCTGGGGGCGGTCGAAGATCTCGGTCGTCGGGCCGTGTTCCACGATCTCGCCGTTCTTCATGACGCAGACGCGGTCGGCGATCTGGCGCACGATGGTCAGGTCGTGCGTGATGAACAGCATCGACAGGCCCTCACGCTCCTTCAGCTCTTGCAGAAGTTCGAGGATCTGCGCCTGGATCGTCACGTCCAGCGCGGTGGTCGGCTCGTCGGCGATCAGAAGGTCGGGGCGGTTGGCCAGCGCCATGGCGATCATCACCCGCTGCCTCTGCCCGCCCGAAAGCTGGTGCGGATAGGCGCCCAGACGGCTTTCGGGATCGTTGATGCCGACCTGGGTCAGCAGTTCGATGATCCGCGTCCGCGCAGCGGCGCCGGTGATCCCCTGATGCAGCGCCAGCGATTCCTCCAACTGCCGCTCCAGCGTGTGCAGCGGGTTCAGCGAGGTCATCGGCTCCTGAAAGATGAAGCTGATGTCGTTGCCCCGGACCTTGCGCAGCACCTTCTCGGACGCGCCGACAAGCTCTTGCCCGCGGAACGTGGTCGACCCCGAGACATGCGCCGCCCCGCCCAGAAGCTCGACCGTGGACAGGGCCGTGACCGACTTCCCGGACCCCGACTCGCCCACCAAGGCCACGGTTTCGCCCTGTCCGACCGTGAAGGACACACCGCGCACGGCGTGGGTCTCGACCCCGTCCTGGCGGAACTTGACGTGCAGGTCGTTCACCTGAAGGACCGGTTCGCTCATTGAAACGTCTTTCTGGGGTCGAACGCGTCGCGGATCCCCTCGAAGATGAAGACCAGCAGGGACAGCATGATCGCGAAGGTGAAGAAGGCGGTAAAGCCCAGCCACGGCGCCTGCAGGTTCTGCTTGGCCTGCAAGGTCAGTTCGCCCAGGGACGGGGCCGACGACGGCAGGCCGAAGCCAAGGAAATCCAGGCTGGCCAGCGTGCTGATCGTGCCGGTGATGATGAAGGGCAGCATGGTGACCGTCGCGACCATGGCGTTGGGCAGCATGTGGCGGAACATGATTGTCCAGTTCGACACACCCAGCGCACGCGCTGCGCGGACATATTCGAAATTACGGGCGCGCAGGAACTCGGCCCGGACCACGCCAACAAGGGCGGGCCAGCCGAACAGCACTGTAACGAAGACAAGTAGCCAGAAGCCGCGCCCCAATATCGCGAACAGGATGATGATGACATAAAGCGAGGGGGTCGAGACCCAGATCTCGATCACGCGCTGGAAGATCAGGTCTGTCTTGCCGCCGAAGAAGCCCTGAACCGCGCCCGCGAGGATCCCGATGATCGAGGTCAGGACCGTCACGATCAGCGTGAACAGGATCGACAGCCGGAAGCCATAGATCACCCTTGCGGCCACGTCGCGGGCGGTGTCGTCGGTCCCAAGGATGTGCATCGCGTCGGGAGCCGAGGGCGCGGCCCCGCCGATGTCGTTGATCGTGTCGTAGCTGTAGGGGATCGGCGGCCACAGAAGCCAGCCCCCCTCGGCCCCGTCGGCCACGCGCCCGTCTGCGACGATGGCTTCGGGGTCGTCGAAACACTCCTCCAGCCCGCCCGACTTGATCAGGCACTGCACCTCGATGTCGGAATAGACGGCCTCGGTCCGGAAATCCCCGCCGAAGGCCGTTTCGGGATAGAAGCTGAAGATCGGCGTGTAGAGCTCGCCGTCATAGCTGACGAGGATAGGCTTGTCGTTGGCGATGAACTCGGCAAACAGCGACAGCCCGAAGATCACCGCGAACAGGATCAGCGACCAGAAGGCCCGCCCGTTCTTGCAAAAGTTCCGCCAGCGCCGCTGGTTCAGCGGCGACAGGGTCGGACGCCGACGCCGCGGGCTGACGGGTGGCGGTGCGCCATGCCCGGGTGAGGGATAGGGGGCAGGGCTTTCCAGCCCCGGCTCGGTCGGGCCGTGTTCGGAATGGCGGTCGATATTGCTCATCTCAGCCCTCCCGCGTCTCGAAGTCGATGCGGGGATCGACGAAGACATACATCAGGTCCGACACGATCCCCACGACCAGCGAAATCAGCCCGAAGAAGAACAGCGTGCCGAAGATCACCGGATAGTCGCGGGCCACCGCGGCCTCAAACCCCAGCCGCCCCAGTCCGTCGAGCGAGAAGATCGTCTCGATGATCAGCGAGCCTGCGAAGAACACCCCGATGAACACCGACGGGAAGCCCGCGATGATGATCAGCATCGCGTTGCGGAAGACGTGGCCATACAGGACCTTCGACTCCTTCAGCCCCTTGGCCCGCGCGGTCACGACGTACTGCTTCTTGATCTCGTCCAGGAAGCTGTTCTTGGTCAGAAGCGTCAGCGTCGCAAAGGCAGAGATGGTCGAGGCCAGAACCGGCAACGTGATGTGCCAGATATAGTCGCCCGCCTTGCCCAGAAGGCTGAGATTCTCGAAATTGTCCGAGGTCAGCCCGCGCAGCGGGAAGATCTGGAAGTACGACCCGCCCGCGAACAGCACCAGCAGCAGGATCGCGAACAGGAAGCCCGGGATCGCGTAGGCCACGATGATCAGTGCGCTGGTCCAGGTGTCGAACTGCGACCCGTCGCTGACCGCCTTGCGGATGCCCAGCGGGATCGAAACGATGTAGGCGATCACCGTCGACCACAGCCCCAGCGTGATCGACACGGGCAGCTTCTCGATCACCAGGTCGATGACGCTGATCGAGCGGAAATAGCTCTCGCCGAAATCGAAGCGGATGTAGTTCCACATCATGTCGATGAAGCGTTGCAGCGGCGGCTTGTCGAAGCCGAACTCGCGCTCCAGCTCGGCGATGAATTCGGGCGGCAGGCCGCGTGACCCGGTATAGGCGTCGGTATCCGTCGCCCCCGCGGCGGCATCGCCCGCTCCACCGGCGATCCCCTCGAACACGTCGCCGGACCCTTCAAGCTGGGCCAGCACCTGCTCGATCGGGCCGCCCGGCACGAACTGAGTGAGAACGAAATTGACCACCATGATCCCGAACAGCGTCGGAATGATCAGCAGCAGTCGTCTGAGGATGTAGGCGGCCATGGATCAGAGCGCGCCCGATTCCCTCAAGGCGTTCGCCCTGTCGGCGTCGATCCACCAGAAATTGTCGCTGCCCAGATCGTAGGGCGGGATCGTGTCGGGATACTCGTACATGTCGTAATAGGCGACCCAATGCGTGTCGTTGTACCAGACCGGCACCATGAAATAGGCGTGGCGCATGATCCGGTCGATGGCCCGGACATAGGCCTGCATTTCCTCGGCGGTATCGGTTTCCTGAAGCTCCTCGATCAGGCGGTCCACCGCTTCGCTGCAATAGCCCGCGGGGTTGAACACGTCGTCGCGGTCCTCGCAGCCATAGCGCTGACTGATGCCCACGCCTTCTTCCAGGCTGTTGGTATAGCTGTCGAAGATCATATCGAAATCGTGCCCACGCACCCGATCGGTATATTGCGCGTCGTCGATCCGGTTGTAGGTCGCCTGCACGCCCAGCCGTTGCAGGTTGTCGACGTAAGGCAGGATGATGCGGTCGAAGCTTGGGTTGTTCTCGATGAACTCGACCGACAGGACCTCGCCGTCCTTGCGGCGCACTCCGTCATCGCCCGCTTCCCACCCCGCCTCTTCCAGCAAATCGGCGGCCTCGCGCAGGTTGCCGCGGTCCAGCTGGCGCGACCCGCCGGGGGACTGGACGAACGCGTCGCCTTCCAGGATCTCGGGGTCGATCATGTCCGACACGGCTTGAAGATACTGAAGCTCCAGCCCCTGCGGTACGCCCTCGGCCTCCAGGTCCGAATTCTGCCAGAACGATTGCCGCTGGGCGAACAGGCCGTATTGCAGCGTCTCGTTCGTCCAGGTGAAGTTGAACATCAGCCCCAGCGCCTTGCGCACGCGGGGGTCCTGGAACTTTTCCTTGCGCAGGTTGAAGACGAACCCGCTGGCCACGGGCAGGGCGCCGTTGGGCAGCTCTTCCTTGACGATGGTGCCGTCGTCGATCGCGGGGAAGTCGTATTGCGTGGCCCAGGTGAGGGAACTCGTTTCCTGCCGGAAGGTGTATTCGCCGGCCTTGAACGCCTCGAGCGCGGCGTTGGAATCGGCGAAGAACTCCTGCCGGATACTGTCATAGTTGAACCGCCCCTTGTTCAGAGGCAGGCCTTCACCCCAATAGTCGGGATTGCGGCTGGCGACGATGCGCCGGGGGGCATCTACCTCGGAAATCATGTAGGGGCCGGTGCCTGGCGATTGGGTCAGGCGGCTTTCGTCCAGGCTGGCACCCGTTTCCTCAAACCACTTCTTTTGGAACACGATGGACGCACCGGCCTGGCTGATCAGGCCCTTGCGGGGCACGTCGGGGCTGAAGTGGAACTTGATGCGATGGGGGCCCAGCACCTCGACCTCGGGGATCATGCGCTTCACCGCGATCCGGAACGAGGGAAAGCCTTCTTCCATGAACAGGTCGTAGGTGAACGCGACATCCTCGGCCGTCATGGGCGACCCGTCCGAGAACGTGACATCCTCGCGCAGGTTGAAGATCACCCAGTCCATGCTTTCGGGGTATTCGATGGTCGTGCAAAGAAGGCAGTAGGACGCATATGCGTCATCCGCGGTCGAGGTCATCAGACGCTCGTAGGGGATCGTCGACAGAGCAGGCGACCGGCCACGACGCGAATAGGGGTTCATGCTGTCGAACGACCCGCGGCCCCAGATGGAATATTCGCCGCCGCTCGGCGCATCCACGTTGACATAGTCGAGCTGCTCGAAATCCGGGCCGTACTTGATTGCACCCAGATCCGAGAACGCGTGCGACGTGATGATCTCTCCCTCGGCCTTCGCCGGTTCGGCACCTTGGGCGAAGACCTGCGCAGCGCCCGCCAGGATCACGCCGCCTGTCAGGGCCATGCGCCACAGCCAGGGACGAAGGTCGGGCATCTGTCGGGCGTGGGCGCGGGCGGGCTGGGGGCGTCTCGGGGTCATGGGCGTCTCCGGTCACAGGCGTCTGCGGAAGCTAAAGGCCCAGCTGGGGCAGGTTCAAGATAATTCCAGTTGATCGTTCCGTGATCGTCCGCCGGGTTGGGCCGGATGAAAAGAAAAAAGCCGGTCCCGCGAAGGACCGGCCCCATCTGGCGCGCCGCAGGAACGTGCGGTCACTCGTCCAGCGTATCGAGATAGGCGATCAGGTTCGCGCGCTCCTCAACCGACGGCAGGCCGTTGAAGCTCATCGAGGTGCCGGGCGCCCAGCCGCGCGGGTTTTCCAGGAAATGGTTCAGGTTCTCGGGCGACCAAACGTCGGCCACCTCGGACAGGGCGCCGGAATAGGCACCGTACCCGTCCGCCGCACCGATATCACGGCCCACGACACCGTAGAGGTAGGGGCCGACCGCGTTCGCGCCTTCTTCCAACTGGTGGCAGGCGCGGCACTTGCCGAACACCCGCTCGCCCGCGCCGACATCGGCCGAGGCGAAGACCTCCTCGAACGCGGGGCCTTCTTCCACCGGCTCTTCCTCGCCGCCATCCTCGACCGGGATGGAATAGGCCTGTTCCCCGTCGCCATGACCGCCGCCGACGTGATAGATTTCCTCGGCCACCCAAGCGCCAAGCAGGAACACCAGGAAGGTGCCGCAGAAGCCGCCGACGATCTTGGTCAGGGTCATGGTGTCGAACATTGTGGTATTCGCCTCTCTCGCGGAAGTCCGGCACTCTCTAGACCCAACCCGCGCCCCTGTTCAAGCGCAGAGCGGCGCGACCTTTAGGCCAGTTTGCGCAAAAGTCACCCCCGGGGGTGCGCCTTCTCGTAGACTGACAGCAGGCGCGCGGTGTCCACCCCGGTATACGCCTGGGTCGTCGAAAGCGACGCGTGACCCAGCAATTCCTGGATTGCGCGCAGATCGCCACCGGCGGCCAGAAGATGCGTCGCGAAGGAATGGCGGAAAGCATGCGGTGTGGCCGAGGCCGGCAGGCCCAGCTGCATCCGCGCCCGTTCGGTCGCCTTGGCGATCAGCCGCGCATTCAGCTTCCCGCCCTTCGCACCCCGGAACAGGGGGCTGCCGGGGGTCAGCTCGAACGGGCAGATCTCGCGGTATCGTTCGACCGCGGCGCGCGCAACGGGCAGGACGGGCACGATCCGCTCTTTCCCGCCCTTGCCGAAGATTCGCAACCGGGCGGGCAGGGGCGCGTCACCCGCATCCAGCCCCAGCGCTTCCGAGATTCGCAGGCCGCACCCCCAAAGCAGGGTCAGCACGGCCGTGTCGCGTGCGCCGATCCACGGCGTGTCGGTCTGCGATTCCACCGCGCCGATCATGTCGCGCGCGGCCTCGACCTCCATCGGGCGTGGCAACTTGCGGGTGAACTTGGGCGACCGGGCCGACAGGATCGCGGTGGCGTCGATCCCCTCGCGCTCGGACAGCCATCCGGCGAAAGTGCGCACCGCCGACAGCTTGCGTGCCAGCGACCGCGCCTGAAGCCCGCCCGCCCGCTCGGCCGCCATCCATGCGCGCATGTCGGTCAGGCGGATGCGCGCCAGAAGGGCGGTCCCTGTCTCCTCGCCCAGATGCGCGCCCTGGAACGCCAGAAACCCGGTGACGTCGGCGCAGTAGGCATCGACGGTCGCCGACGACGCGCCTTCGACCCCGCGCAGATAGTCCAGCCAGCGCGAAAGGCAGTCCGCCAGACCGGGCGAGATCACGCCAGAAAGCGGCGCAACGACCGTTCCAGCACGCCCGCGAAGAAGCCCAGAAGGTCGGTCCCCTGTCCCGGCGCGAACTGGTGCGGATCCTCGGCCCCCAGCACAAGCATCCCCGGCAGGCGCCCTTTGCCAAGATCCAGAACCAGCGTCGCCTCGGACCGCATGGCGCAGGCCCGGTCGCCATAGATGTCCGGATCCCCGCAGGACAGCTGGCGCAGGGTGACCTTGCGCGGCGCGCCGCCCTTCGAGAGCCCCGCGAACAGGCTGACATAGCCCTGCTCGGCCAGCCCCAGGATGTTCTCAAGCTCGCCCAGATGCGCGGTCGACCGGTCGCCCCCCGACTCAAGCACCAGCTTGCAGCCATCGACGCGCAGCGTGTCCGCCACCGGGCCCGCAAGCGCGCCCAGAAAGGCGTCGAACCCTTCATGCTCTAGCAGGTTCAGCACCGCGCGGTGGATCATGTTCGTGCCGGCGAGGTTCTCGTAGGCGGCGGCGATCACGTTGCGGTGCGTGTCCTCCAGCCGGTCCAGCCGGGCCTCCAGCCGTTCCATCGCGATGGCGCGCATGTCGACGACGTTGCTGCCCTGCGCGCCGTCGGCGGCGGTGGCAAGAACGCGCATCAGTTCGGTATCGTCAAGGATCTGGTCGGGATCGGACAGCAACTGGTCGCGGACCTTGGGGTCCGTCAGGGGATGGGTACTCATGTAAACCTGCTCGTTTTGTTTTGCGGCAGACTAGCACTGCCTCCGCGCCCCGGCCTAGACGTTTGTCGGCAACGCAAGGCGCATCGGTGCTTTCTTGCGACAGGCGCCCCCCGGCCTTGCGCGGCGTGCCCGGAGGGGGCATCTGAGTGACCTCGCGCCCCCAGATCGCCGGACCCATGCAAGACCGCTTCGCCGAGGGCGACCTGATCGCCGTCCTGACCACCCAGCCGCTGGATCGCACGCTGGATTACCGCGCGCCCGCGGGCGGCTGCGGGACGGGTGATTTCGTCGAGGTGCCGCTTGGCCCGCGCAAGGTCATGGGCGTCGTCTGGGGCGAAGGGGAAGGGGGGTACGACCTGTCGAAGGTCCGCCCCGTGTTCCGCGTGCTGGACGTGCCTTCGATGCGGGCCGAGATGCAGACCTTCCTGACGCGGGCGGCCGAATACACCCTGACGCCCATGCCCGCGATGCTGCGCCTTGCCACCCGCGCGCCGGGGCTGGGGCAGGACGTGAGCTTGCGCAAGGTCTATGCGCGTGGCCCCTCGGACCCCGACCGCATGACCGAGCCGCGCCAGCGTGTGCTGGATGTGCTGGCCGAATATGGTGGGCTCGCTTTCACGCTGAAGGAACTGGCCGAGATGGCGGGCGTCGGCACCTCGGTCGTGAAGGGGCTAGTCAAGCAAGGCGCGGTCGACGAACGCCAGGCACCGCGCGATACCCCCTATCCGCATCTGGACCCGGACATGGCCGGCAAGCCCTTGGCCCCCGACCAAGCCGAGGCCGCCGCGGCCCTGTCGCGCGCCGCGCAAAGCCGCCGCTATGGCACCACGATGCTGCGCGGCGTCACCGGATCGGGCAAGACCGAGGTCTATCTGGAAGCCGTCGCCGCCTGTCTGAAGGCCGGGCGGCAGGCGCTGGTGCTGCTGCCCGAGATCGCGCTGACGTCGGAATTCCTGTCGCGGGTCGAGGCGCGGTTCGGCGCGAAGCCCGCCGAGTGGCACCACGGCGTCACCCAGACCGAACGCCGCCGCTGCTGGAAGATGGCCGCCGAAGATGGCGCGCAACTGGTGGTGGGTGCGCGATCCTCGCTGTTCCTGCCGTTTCGCGACCTTGGGCTGATCGTCGTGGATGAGGAACACGACACGTCCTACAAGCAGGAAGACGGGGTCCTTTATTCCGCGCGCGACATGGCCGTGCTGCGCGCCTCGATCACCGGCGCGC
>Ga0114903_1001392_pt1 | contig 9956 bp, 8 predicted proteins | sample MalvirDeepMed_s2_FD_87289 | JGI IMG/M metagenome (GOLD analysis project Ga0114903, IMG submission 87289) | Marine viral communities from the Global Malaspina Expedition - Malaspina viral metaG DeepMed_s2 | ecosystem: Environmental > Aquatic > Marine > Oceanic | place: Mediterranean Sea | collected... | reverse complement strand
GGGCTGCACACGCTCACGGTCTGCGGGCTCGCGGCGGTGCTGACGGTGCTGGGCGGCGTGTTCCAGGTCTACGGCGTGCGGCTTTCGGGGCGGGCGCTGCCACGGCTGCTCCTGCCGGTGACCACCATCGGCTACGCCGCCCCGGGCGCGGTGCTGGGCGTCGGCATCCTGATTCCGCTCGCGGGGCTCGACCACGCGCTGGCGGACGGAATCGAGACGCTCACGGGCTACGATATCGGCCTTTTGCTGACCGGCTCTGCCTTCGCGCTGGTGCTGGCCTATTTCGTCCGTTTCTTCGCCATCGCGCAGGGCGCGGCGGATGCGGCGATGGGGCGGGTCTCGCCCAACCTTGCGCTCGCGGCGCGCTCGCTGGGGCGCAGCCAGGGCCAGACCCTGGCCGAGGTCTATTACCCGCTGATCCGCGCCTCGGTGGCCTCGGCGCTGCTTCTGGTGTTCGTGGATTGCGTCAAAGAGCTTCCCGCGACGCTGCTCCTGCGCCCGTTCAACTACGAGACGCTGGCCACGCGGGTGCACGAACAGGCCTCGCTGGAGAACCTCGGCGGCGCCGCGCCGGCGGCGATGCTGGTGATCGCGGTGGGGCTGGCGGCGGTCGGACTTCTGGCCCGCGCAAACCGCTAGATATCGCTTGCACCCACCCCGCCGGCTGGCATATCCCTTGCGCCACGGTGCCCCTATAGCTCAGCTGGTAGAGCAACTGATTTGTAATCAGTAGGTCCGCGGTTCGAGTCCGTGTGGGGGCACCAGTTTCACCAGACCGACACCGAACGCACAGAAATGCCCCGGGGCAACGGCACGCCTGTGCGTCCGCAACGAGACAGCCCCTTGGTCCCCTAGCGCCGGGCTTGCGGTGCGGGTGGGTCCGGGGCAGCGTTGAGCTCGGCCAGGGTGGCTCTGGCCCAGGCGCGCGCGGCTTCGGAATAGGGCGCGTCGGGCGCGGTTCTGGCGCGCATCTGGTCCCTCGCATCGGCCTGCAAGGCGTCGAGCTTGCTGGCGACGCGCCGGTCGAAACGGCGGTCGCCCGGGGTGCGGCCGGGCGCCTCGGCGCGGTCCCGCAGATCCGCCGCAAGCTCTCCCAGCGACAGCATCAGCCGGTGCAGGAAGGCCATGTCGCGCATCACCCGGGTGCGCGCCTGCACCAGACCGGTGCGGTTCAGCCCGTAGACCTGGATCGAGACCGCCCCCATCGGGCTGAGCCCGGCCTCGGTGGCGGCACGCACCATCGGGCCGGTTTCCTCGAGCGCCGGCAGCGCTCTGGCGGTGTCTGCCCCCGAAAGATCCGTCCGGTCGGGATCGGGCCGCGCATAGATCAGCCCCAGAGGGGCGGCGAGATCGACATGGAACGCGAGGTGCAGGGCCGGGTCGTCGCGGGTCGGGTCGAGCAACAGACGGCCCTCGCCAGAGCCGTCGTCCTCGCCCTGTGCGGCGCTGTCCGTCCAGCGCCCGGCCGGGTCGCGCAGGGGAAACAGCGTCTGCTTGCCGGCAGCGAGGTCGGTCGCACCAGCCGGGCCCGCGATGCGCTGGCCGCGCCTTCGGTTGCAGTCGATGCAGGAGGGCAGCAGGTTGCGCCAGTCCATCGCCAGCCACCAGTAGCCGTCATGCCCCTCGGCGCCGTCGACCGCGCCCTTGGGGCGGTAGTGCTCCACGTCGACCGGCTGCACGATGTCATAGGCGCTTTCGCAATAGGCGCATTTGCGAAAGAACAGCGCCTCGAGCGCCTCGGTGACCGCGTCTTCCTTGTAGCGCACGAAGGCGTAGGCGCCGGTCACCTCTCCGGCCGCCTTGCGTGCCATGAAATCGGTGACATCGTCGAGCTCGGACAGGCCCTTCTTCCTGCCGCGGGTGAAAGGCGCGTGCAGGATCTCGGGCTCGGCCACGGCCTTGCGGTCGACGAACCTCATCGCAGAAGTTCCTCGAGAAAGGCGCGGATGTCCTGCTCGACCGCTGCGCGGCGCTCGCGACGGGCGGCCGCGTCCAGTCTGCGGCGGTCCCGGAGGAAGTCGGCCACGGCCTTCTGCACCAGCGTGGTGACCTCGGTGACGCCCGCCGGCATGCCGTCGGCGACCTCGTCGTGAAAGGCGCGCAGGCGGTCGCGTTCCATCGCGGTGAGGGGCGCGGCGTCCGGCGCGCCGGCAGCCGCCGCAGCCTGGCGCCCGAGCAAGGTGGCGACCTCGGCATAGCGCTGCTCGGCGCGGGGATCATCGACGGACACCAGCTGGAACATGTCCGAGGTCAGCAGCTGCTCGATGGTCAGCCGCTCGAAGGCGCCGAAATCCGAGACCCGCTCCACCACCTCCATCTCGGCGGGACCATCGCCCGCCGCTTCCGGGGCGCGCAGGTGGCGACTGAGCATCAACACCTCGCCCGGATGCATGCCGCGCACGCAGAGCGGGTCGTGCGAGGTGAGCAGGAACGTGGCGCGGGGCAGGGCGCGGCGCAGGCCCGAGATGATCTGCAGCTTCCAGCGCGGGTGAAGATGCGCCTCGATCTCGTCGATCAGCACGACGGCGTTCGAGGTCCGCGCCTCGTAGACCGAGGTGCCGTCTGCCATAAGCCCCTGCAGCACGTCGCAGACCAGCGCGAGCACCGCCCGATAGCCCGCGGAGGCGAAGGCGAGGCGCTGGCGCACGCTGCTCTTGCGGCCCTCCGGCCCGTTGCGCGTGAGATGGATCCAGGCGCAGAGCGCGTCGCCTTCGAGCGGGTCCGGAGCGATCTCGATGGTCTCGAAACGTCCGTCGATCTGAATGATGTGGCGCAGCGCAGCCACCACCATGTCGAGGGCGCCGTCGTCGCGTTGCGACAGCGCGACCAGCCAGGCCTCGGGGTTCGACAGCCGGCGGCCCGACTCGAAGAGCGTGTCGTAATGACGCCAGGGCGTGTCCAGCGTCTCGCTGCCGTAGATGCGGTTGGGACCATAGGCAAAGACGAAGGGGCGCGGGCCGGGCAGGTCGTCGCGCTCGTCGAAGACGCCGCCGCTTGCGTCGCGCCGCGCGGTGAGTCGGAGGCGGCGACCGGTCTCGTCGGGCTCTTCGGGATGGAAGACGATCTCGACGCTGGCGCGGTCTCGCGGTTCTTGCTCCGGGGCGCCCATGTAGCGCGGATCGAGCGTCAGGCGGCGGGGGCTCAGGCCCACGCTCTCGGCCAGCGCGGCGCGGGCCGGGGCGTCGAGGCAGGCGAGCGCCACGCCCTCGAGGATCGAGCTCTTGCCGGTGGCATTCTCGCCGAGGATCAGGAGGCAGGCGGCCGAGGGCGGCTCCATGCTGGCCTCTGCGAGGATCTCCTGCGGGTTGGCGTCGAGCGCTGCGGGGAGTGTAAGGTCGATGGCCTCGAGCGACTTGAAGTCGCGCAGCGCGATCTGCGCGAGGCGTGGGTGGTCGCGCCGGGTGGCGGTGTCGTCGCGCAGGGGAGGCGGGCGCAGCGCCTCACCGGTCCTGGCGGTGGCATCCGCCTCGGTCCGGGCCGTCGCGAGCGCCCCGGTCAGTGCGCGGGGAAAATCGGCGTTGCGTTCGAGAGCGCGCGCGCTGTGCATGATCTGGGAGAGCGAGAGCGGGCGCTCGATCCCCAAACGCCCGAGCGCGTCCGCAAACAATTGGCGGAAAACGAGATAGGCGAAGCCGGGAAACTGGAGATCGTCGGGGATCGGGGTCGCTTCGTCGCGTCGCAACCCGGTCAGCCGGTGAAGCGTCTCGCTCGCCCGGTCCGGCGCTTGGTCCAGCCGGCCAACGAGGTCGCGGGCGAGCTTGCTCCGCGCCGCGACGAGCTCCGGGCGGTCGAGACGGTAGGTCTTCACGGTCTCTTGGGCGCGGCGGTCGAGGGGGATCAGCGCGCCATGCAGGGTCGCGCGAAAGGCGCTGGCGGGCTCGGCGGGCTCGCCCGGGTGATAGAGAATGGCCACTTCGTCCGGCGCGGGCCTCAACTCCTGATGGGCGCCAGTGACGGTCTGGGGCACATCGCCAGAAGACGGACGCTGCGAGCCGCTGCTCTTGTCGGGCGCAGGGCCGGGCGGAGGCGTTTCGCGCGGGCCCTCGACCGGAAAATGGGGGTGCGGCGCGGGGGTGCAGCCGCGACAGATCGGGAAAAAATTCGACCACTCGAAGCTGCGCCAGAGATAGGCGATGCGCTCTTCCGCGCTGGTCATCGGCATGGCATGGGCCGGCGGGCGAAACCGCCATGCCGCGAGCTGGGCGCGTTGCTCGCAAAAGGCGCAGAGCCCCATCGAACGCTGTTCCAGCGCGTCCAGAACCTGCCGACCCACGGGAAGCTTCCAGACCGGCGGCGGGTCGGTCTGGGCGCGCTCGCGCTCGCCCAGCGACAGGAAGGCGTCGATCTGGCGCCGGGCTTCCTCGACCTCGGGCGAGGCGAACCACGCGGGCAGGTCGCGCGCCCGGTCGGCATGATCGAAGAAGATCATGCCGTGCCCTCCCTCGTTTCGCCCTTGTCGGATCGCGGGCGTCGGCCGGTAACGTCCGCCGGCCGCGCGCCCACATCAACGCTGCCCCCATCGCCGATCCCGCACGGCTCGGCGATGGTCTCTTTGATCCCGGCGAGCCGGTCGGCACACGGGGCGCGGAGGTCACGCCGCCACGTCTTGGTGACCCTTTTGAAGCTGGCCTGCGCTCCATCGGCCTGCAGCGCTTTGTGGAGCACGACGTCGCTGCCGACCGGTGCCTCACGATCGGCAGCGGTGAGCCCGGAGGCAATCCCACCTGTCATGATCAGATCGCAGTCCGCCATCTCGATTCCTCTTCCGCACGCGGTGCCGCCACAGGGGCGCAACAAGGGGAGGCTTAACGCCTTCCCTTGCGTCAACAATCAACACGCAGGACGTGGGCGTCAACGAATTGCTTTCGCGAAACGGTGGGGGGGGAGGGAGCGCGCCGGCTCCGGCTGACCTGCGTTCGGGCAGGTCGAAGCCCTTGGGGGCAGTCGCAGGCGGCGCGATGGCGTCCGCCTGCGGCAGTCATTTCGGGAGGCTCGGGATCAGAAGTCCCAGTCGTCGTCCTCGGTCGCGACGGCGCGCCCGATGACATAGCTCGAGCCCGAGCCGGAGAAGAAGTCGTGGTTCTCGCTGTCGGGGCTGAGCGCCGCGAGGATCGCCGGGTTCACCTCGGCCGCCTCGGGCGGGAACAGCGCCTCGAAGCCGAGGTTCTGCAGCGCTTTGTTGGCGTTGTAATGCAGGAAGGCCTTGACCTCTTCGGTCAGCCCGATGCCGTCATACAGCTCCTCGGTGTAGCGCGCCTCGATGTCATAGAGCTCGAAGAGCAGGCCGAAGGCGTAATCCTTCAGCTCCTGTCGGCGCTCGGGGCTTTCAAGCTCCATGCCGCGCTGGAACTTGTAGCCGATGTAGTAGCCATGCACCGCCTCGTCGCGGATGATCAGGCGGATCAGGTCGGCGGTGTTGGTCAGCTTCGCGCGGCTCGACCAGTACATCGGCAGGTAGAAGCCCGAGTAGAACAGGAAGCTCTCGAGGAACACGCTGGCGATCTTGCGCTTCAGCGGGTCGGCCTCGGGGGCATAGGTCTCGAGCACGGCGCGGGCCTTGGCCTGCAGGTGCGGGTTCTCGTCCGACCAGCGGAACGCCTCGTCGACCTCGCGGGTCGAGCACAGCGTCGAGAAGATCGACGAATAGCTGCGCGCGTGCACCGCCTCCATGAAGGCGATGTTGGTCAGCACCGATTCCTCGTGCGGCGTGAGGCAGTCGGGCATCATCGCCGGCGCGCCGACCGAGTTCTGGATCGTGTCGAGCAGGGTCAGGCCGGTGAACACGCGGATGGTGAGCGTGCGCTCCTCCTCGGTCAGCGTGGCCCAGCTCTGCACGTCGTTCGACAGCGGCACCTTCTCGGGCAGCCAGAAGTTCACCGTCAGGCGGTTCCAGACCTCGAGGTCCTTCTCGTCCTGCAGGCGGTTCCAGTTGATCGCGCGGGGCACGGCGCGGGCGGAGACATTGTCCTTCATGGCGGATCTCTTCCTAAGCGTTTCGGGAGGGGTTCAGAGCGTGCAGGACACGCAGCCCTCGACCTCGGTGCCTTCCAGCGCGGTCTGGCGCAGGCGCACGTAGTAGATCGTCTTGATGCCCTTCTTCCAGGCAAGGATCTGGGCGCGGTTGATGTCGCGCGTGGTGGCCTCGGCGGGGAAGAACAGGGTCAACGACAGGCCCTGGTCGACATGCTCGGTGGCGGCGGCATAGGTCTCGATCAGCGCCTCGGGGCCGATCTCGTAGGCGTCGCGGTAATACTCGAGGTTGTCGTTGTTCATGAACGCCGCCGGATAGTAGACGCGGCCGATCTTGCCTTCCTTGCGGATCTCGATCTTCGACACGATCGGGTGGATCGAAGAGGTCGAGTTGTTGATGTAGCTGATCGAGCCGGTGGGCGGCACCGCCTGAAGGTTGCGGTTGTAGAGCCCGTGCTCCATCACGTCCGCCTTCAGCGCGGCCCAGTCGGCGCGCGAGGGCAGGGCGATGCCGTCGAAAAGCTCCGCCACGCGCTCGCTCTCGGGCAGCCAGTCGCGCTCGGTGTACTTGTCGAAGAACACGCCCGAGGCATAGTCCGAGGCGGCGAAGCCCTTGAAGCTCTCGCCGCGCTCCTTGGCCAGCGCGCAGGAGGCGCGGATGGCGTGATAGGCCACGGTGGCGAAATAGACCGAGGTGAACTCGACCCCCTCGGGGCTGCCGTAATGGATGTGCTCGCGGGCGAGGAAACCGTGCAGGTTCATCTGGCCGAGGCCGATGGCGTGGCTCTCGTCGTTGCCCTTGCGGATCGACGGCACCGAGTCGATGGCCGACATTTCCGACACCGCGGTCAGCGCCCGGATCGCCGCCTCGACGGTGGCGCCGAGATCGCGGCCATCCATGGTCTTGGCGATGTTGAGCGAACCGAGGTTGCACGAGATGTCGGTGCCCATGCGGGCATAGCTCAGGTCCTCGTTGTATTCCGAGGCCTCGTTGACCTGCAGGATCTCGGAGCACAGGTTCGACATGGTGATGCGCCCGTCGATCGGGTTCATCCGGTTCACCGTGTCTTCGAACATGATGTAGGGATAGCCGCTTTCGAACTGAATCTCGGCCAGCGTCTGGAAGAACGAGCGGGCGTTGATCTTTGTCTTGCGGATGCGCTTGTCCTCGACCATCTCGTCGTATTTCTCGGTGACCGAGATTTCCGAGAACGGCACGCCGTAGATTTTTTCCACGTCATGCGGCGAGAACAGGTACATGGGCTCGTTGCGCTTGGCGAGCTCGAAGGTCACGTCGGGGATCACCACGCCGAGCGACAGCGTCTTGATGCGGATCTTTTCGTCGGCGTTCTCGCGCTTGGTGTCGAGGAAGCGCAGGATGTCGGGGTGGTGGGCGTTGAGATAGACCGCCCCCGCGCCCTGACGGGCGCCGAGCTGGTTGGCGTAGGAGAAGCTGTCCTCGAGCAGCTTCATGATCGGGATCACCCCCGAGGACTGGTTCTCGATGCCCTTGATGGGCGCGCCGTGCTCGCGGATGTTGGTCAGCATCAGGGCAACGCCGCCGCCGCGCTTCGACAGTTGCAGCGCCGAGTTGATGCCGCGGCCGATGCTCTCCATGTTGTCCTCGAGCCGCAGCAGGAAGCACGAGATCAGCTCGCCACGGCTTTTCTTGCCGGCGTTGAGGAAGGTCGGCGTGGCCGGCTGGAAGCGACCCGACAGGATCTCTTCCATGAACGACATGGCGAGGGCCTGATCGCCGCGCGCCAGCGCCAGCGCCACCATCACGACGCGGTCCTCGTAGCGCTCGAGGAAGCGTTTCCCGTCGCGGGTCTTGAGCGTGTACGACGTGTAGTACTTGAACGCGCCGAGGAAGGTGGGGAAGCGGAACTTCTTCTTGAAGGCGGCATCCCAGATCTGCTGCAGGAAGGCGCGCGGATAGGCCTCGAGCACCTCGGCCTCGTAGTAGCCCTCCTCGACGAGGTAATCGAGCTTCTCGTCGAGCGAGTGGAAGAACACCGTGTTCTGGTTGACGTGCTGCAGGAAGTACTGCCGCGCGGCCATGCGGTCGGCGTCGAAACGGATGTGGCCCTCGTCATCGTAGAGGTTCAGCATCGCATTCAGCGCGTGGTAATCGAGCGTCTCGCTCATGCGGTCAAGCATTCGGTCCCCCAGAAGGCGTGCAGCCCGTCTTTGACGCGGGCAATGTCGGTGAGCGTGCCGGCCAGCTCGAACTTGTAGAGCAGGGGCACGGAGCATTTCTTGGCGATGACATCGGCGGCGAGGCCATAGGTGGCCCCGAAGTTGCGGTTGCCGCCGCCGATGACGCCGCGCAGACGGCGGCGGTGGTCGGGATCGTTCAGGAAGCGGATGACCTGCTTGGGCACCGCGCCGCGGCCTTCACCGTCGGCATAGGTGGGGCAGATCAGCACGAACTCCTCGGGAATGCGTCCCAGCACCGCCTTGGGCGAGACCGGGATGCGGCAGGCCAGCATCCCGAGCCCGTCCACGAAGCGCGCGGTGTTGCCGCTGGCCGAGGAGAAGTAAACGATCCCCGGCATGGCTCAGGAGGCGAGCGCGCCGATCATGTCGGGGCGAAAGCCCGACCAGTGGTCCTCGCCGGCGATCACGACGGGCGCCTGGCGGTAGCCAAGCTCGGTCACGCGGGCCATCGCCTCGGCGTCCTCGGTGAGGTCCACCACGTCATAGGGCAGGCCGCGGGCGTCGAGCGCACGGGTGGTGGCGGTGCATTGCACGCAGGCGGGCTTGGAATACACGATGATCGACATGGGCGGCGTCCTCTTTGTGGCTGGCGGGCCGGGACGCGACTTGGACGGGTCGGCCTGCACCGCTCCGATCCTGTGACACGCCTCGAACCCACCGTTCGTGGTCAAATCCTGTCGCTTCCGGCAGGTCTCCTGACTCGCGGCGGGTGCCGCGGGGCCGGCCTTCCCGGGGTGGCAGCCCCAGTGGCATGATCGGTCTCGCGCGCCGCTTACAGTTGCGGGGGCAGCGCCGGCGTTTCACCGGCTTCCCTCTTGCCGGCGGATGATTCCGCCGGGCACCTGAAGCACCTATATCTAGATCATGGGGGTGTTTTCGCGTCAATATGCAGTTGTGCAACGGTTTCGGCCACACGGGCTTGTGTGCCCTTGCAGGCTTGGGATTCAAGTGATTTTCGGGGCGATTTTTTTCGCCCGGGCTGCGCGGATCGGTTGCCCGATTCATGGGCGGATATGGGGCCGGATCTCGTGTCTCCGGCGCGTCGCGTCGTTTGATCGCCGTGCTGGCGCGGAGCAAGGGCCGAAGGCCGCCGCGCCATCGCCTGCCCGCCCCGACGGGCTGGCGATTTGGAAAGGCCCGGGTTGCAGGATCGAGGACTTTCGGAGGTGTCAGGGATGAGACGAGAAGCTCGCAGGGAAGTCCGCCATCCCGCGGGCAGGCGATGGCGCGGCGGCGTCCCAGGGCTGCGACCAAGGCCACATTGCCAGGGCTCTGTTTCGTCTCGTTTTGCGCCACCCGAAATGGTCAGCCCCTCCGGAATCCCTTTCAAGCGCCTGAGCGTCGTCCTTCTGCTTGCGCATTGCTTCACCCGCTAGACCTTGGGAGCCGCGGGGCGGCGATCTGGGGGTGGAACCCCTCGATTTGTCCCGGCCAGATCCGAAAGACCTCGAAGCTCGGCACCCAGCCCGACCAAATCGCCGGTCCGGGGGGCGGCCCGGCGATGCGCGGCGGCGCCTGCAGCGCCTCGTCCCGCGCGAGCATCGGTCCGCCCTTCAGTTTGCGACCCGGGCCACATTGCCCGGTGTCTTCGTTTCGTGTAGATTTGCGCCACCCGCTGTGAAGGATGCCGACATGGCCAGCCCCTCCAAGAGCCCCTCCAAGAGCCCCGCCAAGCGCCTGAGCGTCGCCTTTCTTCTGGCGGATCGCTTCACCCTCTCGGCCTTTGCCAATTTCGTCGACGTGCTTCGCCTTGCCGCCGACGAGGC
>Ga0114903_1001389_pt1 | contig 9967 bp, 9 predicted proteins | sample MalvirDeepMed_s2_FD_87289 | JGI IMG/M metagenome (GOLD analysis project Ga0114903, IMG submission 87289) | Marine viral communities from the Global Malaspina Expedition - Malaspina viral metaG DeepMed_s2 | ecosystem: Environmental > Aquatic > Marine > Oceanic | place: Mediterranean Sea | collected... | reverse complement strand
GGCGAGCAGCTCGTCGGGGCTGCTCACGCCGGGATAGTGGCGGGCGACGGTGTAGTCGAAGAGCGTCTGGAGGTCCTCGTATTGTCCGCGCGCGGCGAACAGCTGGAACGTGCCGACGCGGATGTGGCTCTGGGCCACGCGGGTCAGAACGGCGCCGGGCAGGGGCCGTTCGCGCAGGATGTCCTCGCCGGTGCGCACCGCCGCCAGCGCGCGGGTGGTCGGCACGCCGAGCGCGTGCATCGCCTCGCTGACCACGTATTCGCGCAGCACCGGCCCGAGCCACGCGCGCCCGTCGCCGCGCCGCGAATAGGGCGTGGGGCCAGAGCCCTTGAGCTGGATGTCGCGCCGGATGCCGCCCTGGTCGACCACTTCCCCCAAAAGGTGCGCGCGCCCGTCGCCCAGCTGCGGCGAGAAGCCTCCGAACTGGTGCCCGGCATAGATCTGCGCCAGCGGGTCCGCACCCTCGGGCAGGACGTTGCCGGCAAAGACCGGCGCAAGGCGCGGGTCGTCGGCGCCGGTGATGCCCAGCTCGCCGGCCAGCGCCTCGTTGAAGGCGATGAGCGTCGGCTGCGCCACGGTGGCGGGCTTGAGCTTGGTATAGAAGGCGCCGGGCAGGCGGGCGTAGCTGTTGTCGAAGGGGATATGCAGGGTCATGGCCCAGAGATAAACGCTCGCGCGCGGAAAGAAAGACCCCATTTTCCCGCACCACCCGGCGCGCCCTTTGGGTAGGGCACAGTCCACATCTTCTCTACGTGCCAAATACTCACGGCCCCACGCCGACCACAGGCGCTCCAATGGTCAGACGCCTCGCTGGCTCAACCAGACCAAGCCGAACCGCCGCCGGGGTTGGGGCGCAACTCCCATCTTCTCTACGTTCCAAATACTCACGGCGCAGCACCGGCCACCGGGCGAGACCTCGATCAAGCGCGTGCCGGCCTCGAACCGTCCGCGCGAATTCGCACATAAACGGCGCATATATCGGACTATCGTGCACATTCTGACGCGCTATCTTATCCTCATCACCCCGAGAGGAGACATGACATGAGCTGGAACCCCGCCCTCGACCCGCATTGCCCGACCGGAGACGAGGTCGACGCAATCGACACGCTGATCGTGCCGCGGGCCCGCGATCTTGGCGGCTTCGAGGTGCGCCGCGCGCTGCCCGCGCCCAAGCGGCAGATGGTCGGCCCGTTCATCTTCTTCGACCAGATGGGCCCGGCGGAGTTCCTGCCGACGCGCGGCCTCGACGTGCGGCCGCACCCACATATCGGGCTGGCGACGATCTCCTACCTGTTCCGCGGCCGGATGCATCACCGCGACAGCCTCGGCACCGATGCCTGGATCGAGCCGGGCGCGGTGAACTGGATGGTGGCGGGCCAAGGCATCACCCACTCCGAGCGCACCGATGACGAGACCCAGGTCGATCCGATGCCGTTTTTCGGCATCCAGACCTGGGTGGCGCTGCCCAAGGATCACGAGGATCGGGCGCCGCTGTTCCAGCACGCCGCCGCCGACGCGCTGCCATACCTCGAAGGCGAGGGGAAGTCGGTCCGCCTGATCCTCGGCGAGGCCTGGGGCGAGAAGGCACCGGTCGAGACCGCGTCGCAGATGTTCTATGCCGACGCGGTGCTCCATGCCGGCGCGGCGATCCCGATGCCCGACACGCACGAGGATCGCGGCGTCTACGTGGTCGAGGGGGCGGTCGAACAGGCCGGAACCAGCTTTGAGGCCGGCCAGATGATGGTGTTCCGTCCCGGCGACCGGGCGTCGCTGAAGGCGGGCCCGCGCGGCGCGCGGTTGATGCTGCTGGGCGGCGAGACGCTGGAGGGGCCGCGCTATATCTGGTGGAACTTCGTCGCCTCTTCGAAGGAGCGCATCGAGGAGGCCAAGGAGGCGTGGCGCCGGGGCGACTGGGAGAACGGTCGGTTCCATCTGCCGCCGGGGGACGACGCGGAGTTCATCCCTCTGCCGTGACAGGCCATCGGCGCGGGTTTCAGAACACCCGCGTCATCGCCACGCTGCGCTCGCGCGGCTTGAACCGGGCGCGACGGAAGAACCCCTGCAGGCGTTCGTCGTCGCGGTCAATCTCGAGATGGAGCGCCGCGACACCGCTGTCGCGCAGACCGTTCGACAGCGCGTGCAGCGCCTCGCCTCCCATGCCGCGCCGGCGCACGGCGGGGCGGATGTAAAGCTCGTCGACGCGGGCGTCGAGCCCGCCGAACTCGATGCTCCAGCCGAAGCTCACCACCACATAGCCCACCGGCGACTTGCGCGGGCCGATCAGCCAGATGGCGCCATGCGGCTGACCCTCGAGGATCGGCACCAGCGCCGCCTCAACATGTTGCGCGTCGGTGCCGTAGCCCTGCTCGGCGTGGAAGGCCGCGACCAGCGGCATGAGCCGGGCAAGATCGTCCGGGCCGGCCAGATGCAGTGATTTCATAGCCGTCCCAAGCGTTCCGTCAGAAGGGTGAAGAAGCCGTCCGCGTCGATGTCGCCGATGAAGGTGGCGTTGGGGGCGCGGTCGGTCACGCCCCACCAGTCGGCCACGGTCATGCCACGGGTGAGCTCGGACACGGTCTCGATCTCGACATTGATGAAGCGGCCCGAGAACAGCTCCGGGTTCAGCAGGTAGGCTGTCACGCAGGGGTCGTGCAACGGCGCGCCGTTGGAGCCGTATTTCTCGCGGTCGAAGCGTTCGAAGAAATCGGTCATCTCGGCCACGGCATTGCCGACCTTGGTGCCAAGGGCGCGGAACGCCTCGTTGCGCGGCGGGGTGACCAGCGCCTTGTGGGTCGCGTCGAGCGGCAGCACGGTGATCGGCACGCCGGAGCGGAACACGAGCTCTGCCGCTTCGGGATCGACATAGATGTTGAACTCGGCCGCCGGGGTGATGTTGCCGACCTCGAAATAGGCGCCGCCCATCAGCACGATTTCCTTCATGCGCGCGGCGATCTCGGGGGCGCGCTGGAAGGCGGTGGCAATGTTGGTGAGGGGACCGAGCGGGCAGAGCGTGACCGTGCCCTCGGGCTCGGCGCGCAGCGTCTCGATGATGAAATCGACGCCGTGCTGCTCCTGCATCGGCATGGTCGGATCGGGCAGATCCGGGCCGTCGAGCCCGGTCTTGCCGTGGACGTGCTCGGCGGTGACAAGATCATGCGCCAAGGGCCGGTCGCAGCCGGCAAACACCTTGATGTCGGGCCGGCCCGCAAGCTCGCAGACGATGCGCGCGTTCTTGGCGGTCAGCTCGAGCGGCACGTTGCCGGCGACGGCGGTGATGCCCAGCACCTCGAGCTCCTCCGGCGAGGCCAGCGCCAGCAAGATGGCCACCGCGTCGTCCTGCCCGGGATCGGTGTCGATGATGATTTTCTGGGGCATGCTCGTCCTCGGTTCGATTTCGCCAGACAGGTCGCACGGGGGCCTTCCGCGTTCAAGGACCAAGCGCTTTCGCAGGCAATTCGCTGCCGTGCAGAAAATTTGCCGCGTCAACATTGCCGTTACCTAATGCGATGTTAGACTCGCCGCGCGGTTTGGGATAGGGAGTGGGCGCGGTTAGCGCTAACGATCAGCAATGCATAGAATCGGAGACACACCCGAGATGGTTTCCCGCGTCATTCCCGTCGAGCCTTTTGACCTCATTGTCTTCGGGGGCACCGGTGATCTTGCCCGCCGCAAGATCCTGCCGGCCCTGTTCCGGCGCTACTGCTCGGGCCAGATGCCCGAGGACAGCCGCGTGATCGGCGCTGCACGCTCCGAAATGGACGATGCCGCCTATCGCGATTTCATCCGCGAGGCGCTGGTCGAGTTCGGCAAGTCTCAGGCCGACAATGCCGAGGCGATCGAGGGGTTCCTCACGCATCTGCATTACGTGCCGGTCGACGCCAAGGGCGAGGGCGGCTGGAGCGAACTCAAGGACCTCCTGCGCGAGGACGAGGAGATCGTGCGCGCCTATTATTTCTCGGTCGGACCGAGCCTGTTCGCCGACCTTGCCGGTCAGGTGCGCAACCGCGGCCTGTCGAACCGGGACACGCGCATCGTCGTCGAAAAGCCATTCGGCCACGATCTGGAAAGCGCGCGCGCCCTGAACGAGGAACTGGCGCAGTATTTCCACGAGGACCAGATCTACCGCATCGACCACTATCTCGGGAAGGAGACGGTGCAGAACCTGATGGCGGTGCGCTTCGGCAACATGCTGTTCGAGCCGCTGTGGAACGCCCAGTATGTCGACCACATCCAGATCACCGTCGCCGAGACCGTGGGCGTCGGCGGGCGCGGCTCGTACTACGACAAGTCGGGCGCGATGCGCGACATGGTACAGAACCACCTGATGCAGCTTTTGTGCCTGATCGCGATGGAGCCGCCCGCGCGGTTCGAGGCCGACGCGGTGCGCGACGAGAAGCTCAAGGTGATCCGCGCGCTCGAGCCGGTCGATCCCGACCAGATCGTGCGCGGACAGTATACCTCGGACGGCGAGATGCCGTCCTACCGCGAGGATGCCGAGAACCCGACCTCGAAGACCGAGAGCTTCATCGCGCTGAAGTGCTACGTGTCGAACTGGCGGTGGGCCAACACGCCGTTCTACCTGCGCACCGGCAAGCGGCTTTCGGCGCGCGCTTCCGAGATCGCGGTGGTGTTCAAGGAGACGCCGCATTCGATCTTCGGCATCGACAGCGGGCGCCACCGCAACGTGCTGTCAATCCGCCTGCAGCCCAACGAGGGCATGACGCTGGGCGTCACCATCAAGGAGCCGGGGCCGGGCGGGATGCGGCTTGTCGACGTGCCGCTCGACATGTCCTTCGCCGAGGCGCTGGGGCCGGAGGCCGAGGAGGTCACCGATGCCTACGAGCGGCTGATCATGGACGTGATCCGCGGCAACCAGACGCTGTTCATGCGCGGCGACGAGGTCGAGGCCGCGTGGTCGTGGACCGATCCGCTGATCGAGGGCTGGGAACGCCGCGGCGATTCCCCCAAACCCTATGACGCCGGCAGCGCCGGGCCGGATGACGCTGCCTTCCTCATCAATCGCGACGGGCGCCGCTGGCGCGGGATCAAGTCATGAGCTACGAATTCAAGCAATACCCCGATCGCGAGATGCTCGCGATGGACCTCGCCAACCAGATCGCCGGAGAGCTGCGTGCAGCGTTGAGCCATCAGGAGCGCGCCGCGCTCGCGGTGCCCGGCGGCACCTCGCCCGGACCGGTCTTTGACACGCTCTGCGCCGCTGATCTCGACTGGTCGCGCGTCGACGTGATGCTGACCGACGAGCGCTGGGTGCCGGAGAGCTCCGAGCGGTCCAACACCCGGCTCCTGCGCGAACGGCTGCTGACCAATCGTGCGGCCGCCGCGCGCCTGCTGCCCCTCTATGCCGAGGCCGACACCCCCGAGGAGCGGCTGGCCGAGCTTGCGGACGACATCGCGCCGGCGTTGCCGCTGGCGGTGGTGCTGCTGGGCATGGGCGCCGACATGCACACCGCCTCGATCTTTCCCGAGGCCGACAAGCTCGAGGAGGCGCTGTCGAACGACGCGCCGATCCTGCTGCCGATGCGGGCACCGGGCGCACCAGAGCCGCGCATCACGCTGAGCGCGCATGCGCTCGACGGCGCGCTCAAGAAACACATCGTGATCTATGGTGCCGAGAAGCGCGAAGTGCTTGAAAAGGCGCGTGGTCTGGCGCCTTACGAGGCGCCGATCAATGCCGTGCTCGACGAGGCCGTCGTGCACTGGGCCGAGTGACATTGGGCCGTTTGGAACAGAGTGAGAATTGACATGTGGGATGACCTCAAGAGCCTCGCCGCGTCGCGCGACGGGACCCGTATCGATGCGCTGTTCGCGCAGGACGCCGCACGCGCCGAGACCTTTTCGGTGCGCCATGACGGGATGCTGTTCGACTACTCCAAGACCCTGATCGACGCCGAGATCCGCGCCGCGCTGATCGCGGTGGCCGAGGGCGCGGGTTTGACCGAGCGCCGCGATGCCATGTTCTCGGGCGCCCGGATCAACGAGACCGAGGGCCGCGCGGTGCTGCACACCGCGCTGCGCAACCTCGACGGCGCCCCGGTCGAGGTCGATGGCGCCGACGTCATGCCCGAGGTGCTGGACACGCTGTCGCGCATGGAGGCGCTGGCCGACGAGATCCGCAGCTCCGAGATCACCGACGTGGTCAATATCGGCATCGGCGGCTCGGACCTTGGCCCCAAGATGGGCTATATCGCGCTGTCGCCCTATGCCGACGGACCGCGCTGTCATTTCGTCTCGAACGTTGACGGCGCCGACATCGCGGACACGCTCAAGCTCTGCAATCCCGAGACCACGCTGTTCATCATTGCCTCGAAGACCTTCACCACCATCGAGACCATGACCAACGCCAAGAGCGCCTGGGCGTGGCTCGAGGAGAAGGGCATTTCGACCGAGGGCAAATTCGTGGCGCTGTCTTCGAACAAGGCCGCCGCTGGCGAGTGGGGCATTCCCGGGCACCGGGTCTTCGGCTTCGAGGACTGGGTTGGCGGGCGCTATTCGATGTGGGGACCGATCGGCTTGTCGCTGATGATCGGCGTTGGCCCCGCGAATTTCCGGGCCTTCCTGAAGGGTGGCATGGAAATGGACACCCATTTCCGCACCGCGCCGCTCGAGCAGAACATGCCCGTGATGCTGGCGCTGGTGGGTATGTGGCACAATCAGGTGCTGGGCCACGCCACGCGCGCGGTGCTGCCCTATGACAACCGGCTGAGCCGGCTGCCGGCCTATCTCCAGCAGCTCGAAATGGAGAGCAACGGCAAGGGCGTGAGCATGGACGGCGCCGACCTCTCCTGCAATTCCGGCCCGGTGGTCTGGGGCGAGCCCGGCACCAACGGCCAGCACGCCTTCTATCAGCTGATCCATCAGGGCACCCGGGTGGTGCCGTGCGAGTTCATGGTGGCGGCACAGGGCCACGAGCCCGAGCTCGCGCATCACCATTCACTGCTGATCGCCAATTGCTTGGCCCAGTCCGAGGCGCTGATGCGCGGCCGCAGCCTCGACGAGGCGCGCGGCAAGGTTGCCGGCAAGTTCGACGGCGACGAGCTCGAGCGGCAGGCGCGGCACCGGGTGTTCCCGGGCAACCGTCCCTCGACCACGCTGATCTACCCCAAGCTCGACCCCGAGACGCTGGGCCGCATCGTGGCGCTCTACGAGCATCGCGTCTTCGTCGAGGGCGTGATCCTGAACATCAACTCCTTCGACCAGTGGGGCGTCGAGCTCGGCAAGGAGCTTGCGACCACACTCGGGCCGATGGTCACGGGCGCGCAAGCGGCGGACGAAAAGGACGGATCGACCAGGCAGCTGCTCGCATTCGTTCACAAGAATGCGAGATAAAGTTCCGTAAAAAACATGTTATTGGCGGATGTTTGCCCGGGTGGAACGACCCGGGCAACTGCGTGTTGTGAGGTCAGACGTCGCGACGCCGCGACGACCACACACACGGAGGATACACCATGAAACGCCTTACCATGACCGTCGCAGCCATTGCCCTCAGCGCTGGTGGTGCCTTTGCACAGACTGCCACCGATGAGAACAACATGGAGCAGGCCGAGACCAATATGGAGCAGGCCGGTGAAAATATGGAGCAGGCGACCGAGAACGCCGGCGAAGCCATCGAGAACAGCGCCGAGAACGCCGGCCAGGAGATGGAGAACGCCGCCGACGAGGCCGGGCGCGAGCTTGACCAGGCCGCTGCCGAGACCGGTCAGAACATGCAAGACATCTTCGGCATGGACGAAGACGGCCTGATCCGCAGCCGCGACATCACCGGCGGTGCCGTGTATGCGGTCAACGAAGACGCCGCCATGGGCGACGCCGATGTGGCCGAAGGCGAGCCGACCATGGGCGACGAAGCCGAGATGGCCGAGGGCGACGCCGCGATGGGTGCCGACACCGAGATGACCGGCACCGACGCGGACGCTCAAATGAATGCCGAAGGCGGCATGGCGACGAATGGCGGCATGGGCTCCTACACCGAGATCGGCGACAACTGGCAGAATGTCGGCGAAATCGAGGACATCGTCTTCACCGCTGACGGCATGATCGAAGGTGTCGTGGCCGAAGTGGGTGGCTTCCTCGACATCGGCGACAAGCACGTGCACATCTCGCTCAGCGACGTGCAGCTGATGCCCATCGATGACGGGACCTACGCTCTGGTGACCAACTACACCAAGGACCAGCTGATGGAGATGCCCGACATGGACGAGTCGGCAATGCAATAAGCCGCGTCTCTTGCGCAGCATTTCAAGGCCGGGGCAACTGCCCCGGCCTTTTTCTTTGTGCGTTGTCAGGGGATATCAAAGCCGGGCGCGGCCAGCTCGAACCCCTCGAAGCGGAACCCGGGCGACACGGTGCAGCTCACCAGCGTCCAGTCCCCGAGGCTGCGCGCCGCCTGCCAGTGCCGCGCCGGTACGATGATCTGGGGCCGCTCCTGGCCAAGCAGATCCGGGCCGAGCCGGTGATCGAGGCGCGGGCCCGCCTCGCTGAGTGAGATCGACAACTCCAGCGCCGCCCCGGCATGCCAGAGCCAGATCTCGTCGGCATCGACGCGGTGCCAGTGGCTGCGCTCTCCGGCCTTCAGCAGGAAATAAATGCAGGTTCCAGACGGCCGCGCGCCGGGCGCGGCCTCGGCCATCCAGGTCTGGCGATAGTGCCCGCCCTCTGGATGCGGCTCGAGCCTCAGAAGGGCGATGATCTCCTCGGCGGTGGCGGTCTGGGTCATGCGGGCTCCGTGCGCTGCGGTCATCTCTCGTTCACCCGGATCTGGCCGGATGTGACGGGAGGGAACCAGCCTTCGCGGCGAAAGGGAACCCTCGCGGTTCCGTTGCCAAGAGAAGGAGGCCAGCCATGTCCGTGACCCCCCGCATCCGCCAGATGGCCGACGAGATCGTCGCGCGAGAAGGCGGCTACGTCGACGATCCCGACGATCCCGGCGGCGCCACCAAGTTCGGCGTGACCATCCACACGCTGCGACGGCTGGGCCTCGATCTCGACCACGACGGCGATGTCGATGCCGCCGACGTCCGCTTGCTGAGCCGCGAGCAGGCGGTGGACATCTTCCTGACGCACTATTTCCATCGCCCGCGGATCGACGAACTGCCCGAGATGCTGCAGGCCTCGGTCTTTGACATGTACGTGAATGCCGGCGCCAACGCGGTCAAGATCCTGCAGCGGCTGCTGTGCGAGATGGGGCAGGGCGTGGCGGTGGACGGCGTGCTGGGACCGCGCAGCCTTGCCGCCTGTGCCCGCGCCGCGACGGCTGCGCCCGAACACATCGCCGACGCCTACGGCATCGCGCGGCGAAACTACTATTTCGCGCTTGCCGATGCCCGACCGGCGAGCCGCAAATACGCCCGTTCCCGTGCGGGAGGAAAAGGCGGCTGGATCAAACGCGCCGAAGAGTTCATCGCGCCGCGCTACCACATGACGGAGGCCGAGTTCCGCGCCCGGGTGGCCACATGGGGCTGATCGACCGCGCGATGGCGCTGCTCTTCGGCTCGGGGCGCAACGTGGTGGCCGAGACCGCCGAGGTCTTTCGGGTCAATGCCGAGGCGCGCGATGCGCGCGAGGCGGGGCTGCGGGGCGAGGCACTGGCGCAGTTCGGCGCGGAGTTCGCCAAGGCGCGGCGGTCGCGCTTTGACCGGCTGATGGACGGGCTCAACCGCCTGCCGCGCCCGGCGCTGGCGCTTGGCACGCTGGGGCTGTTCGTCAGCGCGATGTGGGATCCCGAGTGGTTCGGTGCGCGGATGCAGGGGCTGTCGCTGGTGCCCGAGCCGATGTGGTGGCTGCTGACCGCCATCGTGGGGTTCTATTTCGGCGCGCGGCACCAGACCAAGGGGCAGGAGTTCCGCCGCGAGATCGCAGCGGTGGTCGCGGCGGCGCCGGCGGTGCGGACGGTCGCGCCTGTCGAGCGCAACTCTGGCGAAAACCCGGCGCTGTCGGACTGGCGGGAGAG
>Ga0114903_1001386_pt1 | contig 9980 bp, 8 predicted proteins | sample MalvirDeepMed_s2_FD_87289 | JGI IMG/M metagenome (GOLD analysis project Ga0114903, IMG submission 87289) | Marine viral communities from the Global Malaspina Expedition - Malaspina viral metaG DeepMed_s2 | ecosystem: Environmental > Aquatic > Marine > Oceanic | place: Mediterranean Sea | collected... | reverse complement strand
AGGCAGCACGGTGAGCCGGTAGAAGGCGCGGTGCGCCTCCTGGTAATTGGCAAAGGTCGCCTCGCCGGGGATGCCAAGCAGCATCGGCGGCACCCCGAAGGCCACCGCGATCTCGCGCGCCGCCGCCTCCTTGGTCTTCTGGAATTCCATGTCGGAGGGCGAAAACCCCATCGGCTTCCAGTCCAGCCCGCCCTCGAGAAGCATCGGCCGCCCGGCATTGCGCGCGCCCTGGTGCAGCAGCTCCATCTCGTCGCGCAGACGCTGGAACTGATCCGCCGCCATGCCGCCCTGTCCGTCACCTGCGGTCCAGACGATGGCGCCCGAGGGCCGTGCCGCGTTGTCGAGCAGCGATTTCGACCAGCGGCTGGCGCTGTTGTGCACGTCCACCGCCTGCGCCGCCGCCTGAACCGGCGACAGCCCGTAATGGTCATCCTGCGGGTGGAACGCCTTGATATGACAGATCGGCGAGGCACGCTCGCTCACCTCGAACCGGTGCCGCCGCGCGTCGACCATATACTCATAGGCCACCGGCCAGCCATCCGGCCCCGGCACCAGCCGCATCCGGTCCGAGCGCAGCACGTGCAGCTCCGCCGGCAGCCGCGCCGCGCCCGGCACCGCCTCGACATAGGCATCCCCCGACAGCAGCAGATGGCCGTAGAGCGCCTCGAACAGTTCCGCCTTGCCCTGCGCCGGGTTCGGCGCCGTCACCAGCGACAGAAGCGGATGCTGGGAAAAGCGCTGCTCGGCATCCTGCAGCACCAACGGCAGCGCCGCTGCGGCCTCGGCGATCAGCTTCACCGCCCGGAACCCCACCGGGTTGCCGCTGAAGCCCGAGCGCGTCAGCGAGCCGCCGTCACGCGGGCTCCACGCCACCCGCCCGGACCCCGCATAGGCCATCAGCGGCCCCGTGGCCGAGGCCTTGGCTTCGGTCTCCACCGCCGCCTCGCGATCCCTGCGCAGAAAATCGAACACCATCGCTCGCCGCTCCTTCACCCGATCCGGTGCGAACCGCCGGGTCCGCATCGCGTTGAGGAAGGACACTATGAACCAGAGATTAAGCACGTCTGGTGGCTCCGCGCGGGCGCCTCGCAACGGCCCCTCGCGTGGCAAAGCCGCTATGCGTGCAGCGCACTAGCGCTTCGCGATGCGCCCCGGTAGTCTCCCGCAACGCGACAGAATACTGCGTGAGAACCAATGAAATTGTACGGAAGTTCTGAATGACCACCGAGACGACACAGACCACTCTGCGCCCGCTCCTGGCCGATGATGCCACCACCGTGGCCGAGATCTTCCGCGACGCCGTGCTCAACTCAACGGCACCAACGCCCACTACACCGAAACCGAGCGCGAGGCCTGGGCCGGACCCAAGCCCGACCCCGAGCGCTGGCGCGACCGCGTCGGCAGCTCGGTCGGATTGATGGCCGAGCGTGACGGCACGCCGGTCGGGCTGATGACCCTCGTCGCCCCCGGTCATATCGATCTCGCCTTCGTGCGCCCCTCCGCCGCCGGTCAGGGCATCGGGGCCGAGCTTCTCGCCGCGCTCACGCAGATCGCCCGCGCCAGCGGCGCGCGCGAGCTGACCGCCGATGCCAGCAAGGCCGCCCGGCCCTTCTTCGAGCGCCACGGCTTTACCTTGCTGCGCCAGAAAACCGTCATCCGGCGCGGCGTGGCGCTGATCACGAACGAGATGCGAAAGCCGCTCTGAGCACTGATCGGGCCAAAGGCCGCTCAGATCACCCGCAGCGCTGGCCGCCGCCAGCCCTGCATCGGCGTCACGATCAGCTCGGTCAACGCCCAGACAAGCGCATCGACCCGGTCGGGCGAGCCCTGGCCTGCAAAGCCCGAGACCGTCATCAGCCCCATCTGCTCCTCGAGCGTGTCGAGCGCGCCGCAATGCGTCACCCGGCCCTGCTCGTAGAGTGCCGCCACCGGTTCAGCCCGCGCCGTCTTGCCGCGCGTGGCGTGCACCTTGCGCAAGGGCACCTGCGGCGCCACCTGCCGCAGCACCGTCTCGACCATCGCGCCGCCCTGGTTGACCTCGGCCACCACCCGATCGGCCTGCCAGCGCCCGTAGGCCGCCGCCACCGCCTCGGCCCAGCCGGTGGGAGAGGCACCCTGCACGCTGGCATCCTCCAACACCCAGGCACGCCAGGCCTGCGGCGGCCCCTCGCAGACCGCCCCTGCCACGACGATCCCGCAGGCATCCGATCCCTGCCCCTCGCCCGCCGGCGGGTCCACCGCCACCACGATGCGGTCGAAGCGCTCGGGCATCTCCGCGCCGCGCGCGCGCTCCAGCACCGCCTGCGTCCAGAGCGTGCCGTCCACATCGGTCACAAGCACGCCGTCGAGCTCCTGCCGCGCCAGCCGCGTGTTGCCGTAACGCGCCCGCACCTCCCGCAGGAACGACGCCGCGAGGTTGGCCCGGTTGGCCTCGGTCTTGGCATGGGTCACCACGGTGCTGTCGAGTTCCAGCAGCTCCTTCAGCACGCCCACATTGCGCGGCGTGGTGGTGACGCAGACCTGCGGTCGCTCGCCCAGCCGCAGCGCGAATTGCAGCATGTCCCAGGTCTCGCGCGCCTTCTTCCACTTCGCCAACTCGTCGACCCAGGCGGCATCGAATTGCGGCCCGCGCAGCCCCTCCGGGTCATGCGCCGAGAACACCATCGCCTCGGCGCCGTTGGGCCAGACCAGACACCGCCGCCCGGCCTGCCAGTCGGGGCGCCGGTCGGGCGGCGAGCAGGCGAGGATGCCGCTTTCGCCGAACACCATCACCTCGCGCACCTGGTCGAGCGTCTCGCCCACCAGCGCCACCCGCCGGCAGCGCCCGGGCGACAACGGCAGCGCGCCCTCGACGCAGGAGCGCACCCATTCCGCCCCGGCGCGGGTCTTGCCCGCACCGCGCCCGCCCATGATCACCCATGAACGCCAACAGCCCTCCGGCGGCAATTGGTGCGGCATGGCCCAGAACTCGAAAAGAAAGGGGAGTGCCAGGCACTCCCCCTCGGTCAGCTCACTCAGGAAGCTCTCCCGCACCGCAGCAGCGGCGGAGGCGAGCCATGCGGCACCCGATCTCATCGCGCGCCCGTTCGAGATCGAGAGCCCAGTCTCCCGCAAGGCCTTTCTGTTTTCGTCTGACATTGGCGATCTGCGCCTCCGTTTCGTGCGACGCCCTCATCCAGTAGCGGACATCGCTCATCAGCTTGCCCGCGTCGGTCTTCGACACCGCCTTCCCGTCTTCGATCTGCGCCTTGAGGCGTCTTATGTCCGCGCCGAGGTCCCGCAGAACGTCGGCGATGCGGTCGCGCTCGTCTTCGAGTCGCGACATCTCCTCTTCGAGGTGGACCAGGATCATGCTCGATACCTTTCTTGCCTGTAGGTCTCCGCCCGAGGCAGCCAAACGCACGACGCAAGAAAGCCCCGCGGGGGCCTGTCCCCGGGGGGCCGTGTGTGCGCGGCTTGTCCAGCATGTCTGAAAAGGTACGTCCGAGCGTGCGGCAGGTCAAGTTTCCGCACCGAACGCCGCCTCATAAGCGCCTGTTAACGCTTGATGATAGCGCCGCGCCCCCGGCAAGGAAAAGGGCGCGGCACCGTCAGGTGCCGCGCCCGCGGGATGCGCCCTCTAGGGCCCATCGATCAAGTGACCGGATCAGTCCAGCCGGGTCAGGAGATCGCCCACCGATGCCTTGGCGTCGCCATAGAACATGCGGGTGTTGTCCTTGTAGAACAGCGGGTTCTCGATGCCCGAGTAACCGGTGCCCTGGCCGCGCTTCGACACGAAGACCTGCTTCGCCTTCCACACTTCCAGAACCGGCATGCCGGCGATCGGCGAGTTCGGGTCTTCCTGTGCGGCCGGGTTCACGATGTCGTTCGAGCCGATCACGATGACCACGTCGGTCTCCGGGAAGTCCTCGTTGATCTCGTCCATCTCGAGCACGATGTCGTAGGGCACCTTGGCCTCGGCCAGCAGCACGTTCATGTGCCCGGGCAGACGACCGGCGACGGGGTGGATCGCGAAGCGAACCTCCTTGCCCTTGGCACGCAGCTTGCGGGTCAGTTCGGCCACGTTCTGCTGTGCCTGCGCCACCGCCATGCCGTAGCCCGGCACGATGATGATGCTGTCGGCCTCGTCGAGCGCCGTCGACACGCCATCGGCGTCGATCGCCACCTGTTCGCCCTCGATCTCCGCTGCCGGACCGGCGGTGCCGCCGAAGCCGCCAAGGATCACCGAGATGAACGAGCGGTTCATCGCCTTGCACATGATGTAGGACAGGATGGCGCCCGAGGAGCCCACCAGCGCACCGACCACGATGAGCAGGTCATTGCCCAGCGAGAAGCCGATCGCCGCCGCGGCCCAGCCCGAGTAGCTGTTGAGCATCGACACCACCACCGGCATGTCGGCGCCGCCGATGCCCATGATCAGGTGGTAGCCGATGAACAGCGCGCAGAGCGTCATCAGGAACAGCGGGAAGAAGCCGCCGGTGCCCATGTACCAGAACAGGCAGAGCAGCGAGATCGCCGCCGCCGCCGCGTTCAGGATGTGGCCGCCGGGCAGCTTCTTGGCTGCCGAGCTCACCTTGCCGGCCAGCTTGCCATAGGCGATGACCGAGCCGGTGAAGGTGATGGCACCGATGAACACGCCGAGGAACAGCTCGACCGACAGGATGCTGAGCTCGACCGGCGCCTTGTGGGCGACCAGTTCCGCGAAGGCGCCATGCGCCTCGGCAGCATCCGGGCCGGTCACGGCCTTCATGGTGAAGTGCGCGTTGTAGCCCACGAACACCGCCGCGAGACCGACAAGGCTGTGCATCGCCGCCACAAGCTGCGGCATCTCGGTCATCTCGACCTTCTTGGCCACGTAGATGCCGATGATGCCACCTGCCGCGATCAGGATGATCGACAGCAGCCACAGGCCCGAGCCGGGCCCGATCAGCGTCGCGAACACCGCCAGCGCCATACCGACGATGCCGTACCAGACGGCGCGTTTCGCGCTCTCCTGCCCCGAAAGGCCACCGAGCGAGAGGATGAAGAGGACTGCCGCGACCACATAGGCCGCCGTAGTGAATCCGAATTCCATGTCTGTGGCCTCCCCTTACGACTTCTGGAACATGGCAAGCATGCGCCGTGTGACCATGAAACCGCCGAAGATGTTGATGCCGGCCATGAAGACCGAGACGGCGGCGAGGAGGATCACCAGCCACGAGCCCGAGCCGATCTGCATCAGCGCGCCGAGGATGATGATCGAGGAAATGGCGTTGGTGACGGCCATCAGCGGGGTGTGCAGCGAGTGGCTGACGTTCCAGATCACCTGGAAGCCGACAAACACCGACAGCACGAACACGATGAAGTGTTGCATGAAGCTCGCGGGCGCCACGAGGCCCACCGCCAGCAACAGCACGCCGCCGATGCCCAGCAGGGTGACCTGCTGCTTGGTCTGCGCCTTGAACGCCGCGACTTCCGCCGCGCGCTTCTCTTCCGGCGTCAGTTCCGGCGCCTTTTCCTTCGGCTTGGCGGCCGCGATTGCCTTGGTCTTCGGCGGCGGCGGCGGCCATGTCACGTCATGCTTGTGCGCGATGGTCGCGCCGCGGATGACGTCATCCTCCATGTTGTGGTTGACCGTGCCGTCCTTCTCGGGCGTCAGGTCGGTCATCATGTGGCGAATGTTGGTGGCGTAAAGGCTCGAGGACTGCGTCGCCATGCGCGAGGGGAAGTCGGTGTAGCCGACGATGGTCACGCCGTTGTCGGTGACGATCTTCTCGTCCTTGACGGTGAGCTTGCAGTTGCCGCCCTTCTCCGCCGCAAGGTCGATGATCACCGAACCGCGCTTCATCGCCGCGACCATGTCCGGCGTCCAGAGCTCGGGCGCCTCGCGGTTGGGGATCAGCGCCGTGGTGATGACGATGTCCATCTCGGGCGCCAGCTCGCGGAACTTCGCCAGCTGCGCTTCGCGGAATTCCGGCGAGGACACCGAGGCATAGCCGCCCGAGCTCGAACCGTCGGCCTGTTCTTCCTCGAAGTCGAGATAGACGAACTCGGCGCCCATCGACTCGACCTGCTCCGCCACTTCCGGGCGCACGTCGAAGGCGTAGGTGATGGCGCCCAGCGAGGTGGCGGTACCGATGGCGGCAAGGCCGGCCACACCGGCGCCGACGATCAGCACCTTGGCGGGCGGCACCTTGCCGGCGGCGGTCACCTGACCGGTGAAGAAACGGCCGAAATTGTTGCCCGCCTCGATCACCGCGCGGTAGCCCGCGATGTTGGCCATCGAGCTCAGCGCGTCCATCTTCTGGGCGCGGCTGATGCGCGGCACCATGTCCATGGCGATGACGCTGGCGCCCTTGTCGGCCGCCTCTTTCATCAGCGTTTCGTTCTGGGCCGGCCAGAAGAACGAGATCAGGGTCTTGTCGGCGCTCAGGCGTCCGACTTCCTCATCATGCGGCGGCTGCACCTTGGCGATGATGTCGGCCTGCGACCAGAGCGCATCCGGCCCGTCGACGACGGCGACCCCGGCCTCTTCATAGGCGGCGTCGGCAAAGCCTGCCTTCACGCCCGCCCCGGTTTCGATGACGCAGTCATAGCCGAGCTTCTGAAGCTGCAGCGCCGATTCCGGCGTCATCGCAACCCGGTTTTCTCCTGCCGCCAACTCCTTTGGCGTTCCGATCTTCACGTTTTGGATCCCCCTTGGTTCCTGAGGTCTTTCGTTACGTTGCGGCACAAGCCGTATGCCCCGGGTCTATCCTGCAGGCCCGCGGCTCACAATGTGGTCGCGCCGGTTAATCACATTCCACCGTGCTTTTAAAGCCACCGTCTCGTTTGTTGCGAGTATCTGACGTAACGCGCAACAAACTTTCGCTGCAATCTCATCTCTTCTTTCTCGATGAAGCGCTTTTCGACAACCCAGACAAAGATCGGAACCAGCACCAGTGACAGAACCGCGTCGAGATACAGGATGATCCCGAGCAGGATCATAACGTCCCCGACATAGATCGGGTTGCGCGACAGCTTGAAGACACCGCCCGTGACAAGCTGCGTCGGCTCATTATGTGGCATGAAACCGGTGCGGTTCCGGCGCAGCTCCATCAGCGCCAGCGCCGCCAGCAGCACCCCGCCGCCGACGAACAGCCCGCCGAGCAGGTCCGCCCAGACCGGGCCGAAGCTCAGCCCCATGGGATGGGTGCGCGCCTGCCAGAAGGTGACGCCGAGGAATGCCAGCAGCCAGACCGGCGGAATATCGATCCACTTCCGTATCACGCGCGCCTCACGCCCTCTTTGTGCACATCCGACGCCAAGAGGCGACAAGAGCGGCGCGCGGTCAAGAGCCGCTCCACGTCATCGCGGTGCCGATGCCCTCTTGCGGCCAACACCTGCCCCCTTCTGCCCCTGCGCCGCGCATCATTGCCGGTCCTTGCTTTCGAACACCGCCCGGCGGTTCGGCCGTCCAGCGCCTGAAACCGACCGGGCAGCGCCCGGCTTGCCTGTGCGACATAGACCGCGGCGGCATGATCGCCACCCGTGTCGAGAAGGGCGCATAGCCCGGCCTGCAGATCCGTCATTTCACAGGATGTCGCACATCCCCTGCGCCGCGTGCGACATGCGCCCGAAGCGACAATGACGAATGCTCCGCCCGGATTGGCAATCCGGCCGACGAGACCGCGCACCAAGAGATGCCGCAGGTCTCGGGAATGGTCGGCGCCACGCGCCGGAGAAAGGCAATCTCTGCCTGCGCGATCCGGCGCTGCGCGGCGGCCGGATCAAGCGCCGGCGACCGGTCAGCCTCACACGTGCGACCGTCCTGCTGCGCCGCAGGCCCTCTCGCCTCACACTGGCCGTCGCACGCATGACCGCGCATTTGTCGAACAAGCCGTCATCCCGCGTCTTGCCTGCGGCGCAAAACCGCGTCAGGGTCGCGCGACCAAATGTGACGGGGGCAGAATGCTGGAGGGACGACACGCGCTGGTGACCGGCGGCGGCACCGGGATCGGACTGTCGATCGCGCGCACCCTCGCCGGGGCCGGCGCCAGTGTCACCATCTGCGGCCGCCGGGCCGAGCTGCTCGAGGCCGCCGGCGCGCCGCTGCACCCGCAGGTGATGGACGTCACTGACGAGGCCTCTGTGCGCACGGGCATCGCCGCTGCGTCCGCCGCCCGTGGCCCGGTGCAGATCCTGATCGCCAATGCCGGTCTCGCCCGGCCCGCTCACTTCCCCGACATCTCGCTCGAGGCGTGGCGCCAGAGCCTCGCCGCCAATCTCGACGGCGCCTTCCTGACCACCCGCGAGGTGCTGCCCGCGATGCTCGGGGCCGGCTGGGGCCGGGTCATCGCGATCTCCTCCATCGCCGGGGTCAAAGGGATGCGACGCGCGGCGCCCTACGTCGTCGCCAAACACGGGCTCGTCGGCTTGATGCGCGCGCTATCAGCCGATCACCTCGCGCAGCCCGTCACCTTCAACGCGCTCTGCCCGGCCTATGTCGACACCGACATCGCCGCGCAGAACGTCATCCGCGTCATGCAGCGCGAGGGCCTCGACCACGAGGCCGCCACCGCCGTCGTGCAATCCGCCAACCCCCATGGCCGCCTGATCCCGCCAGAGGACATCGCCAGGGCCGCGCTCTGGCTCTGCGGTCCCGGCTCCGACAGCATCGACGGCCAGGCCATCCAGATTTCCGGAGGAGAATTTTGACCGATTTCGCCTGGACCCGCGAGCAGTTCCACATCCCCCTTGGGCTGATCTATCTCGACGGCAACTCGCTGGGCCCGCTGCCCAAAGCCACCCCCGCCCGGCTCGAGCGCATGCTCTCCGAGGAATGGGGCGAGCACCTGATCGGCGGCTGGAACGCCTGCGGCTGGATGGAGATGCCCAGACGCCTCGGCGATCGCCTCGGCCGCCTGATCGGTGCCGCGCCCGGCCAGACCGTTGTCGGCGACACGCTCTCGATCAAGGTCTTCCAGGCCCTTGCCGCGGCGCTGCAGCTGCGCCCCGAGCGCCGGGTGATCCTGTCCGACCGCGGCAACTTCCCCTCCGATCTCTACATGGCCGAAGGCCTCATCCGCCTGCTCGGCGATCGCCACGAGCTGCGCCTCGTCGCCCCGCACGAGCTCGAGGACGCGATCACCGACGAGGTCGCGGCGCTGCTGGTGACCGAGGTCGACTACCGCACCGGTCGCCGCCACGACGTCGCGGGGCTTACCGCCAAGGCGCACGAGATGGGCGCGCTGGCGATCTGGGATCTTGCCCATTCCGCCGGCGCGGTGCCGGTCGACGTGACTGCCGGCAAGGCGGATTTTGCCGTCGGCTGCACCTACAAGTACATCAATGCCGGCCCCGGCGCGCCGGCCTTCATCTACATCGCCCCCGAACACGCCGAGGAGGCCGACCCCGCGCTTGCCGGCTGGCTCGGCCACGCCTCGCCCTTCGCCTTCGAGCAGGGCTACCGCCCCGGCGAGGGCATCGAGCGGATGCGCGTGGGCACGCCGCCGGTGCTGCAGATGGCGGCGCTCGACGCGGCCCTCGACATCTGGGACGAGGTCGACATGACCAAGCTGCGCCGGCGCTCGCTCGATCTCACCGCCCTGATGATCGACGAGGTCGAGACCCACTGCCCCGGCCTGCGCCTCGCCACCCCGCGAGACGGCACCGCCCGCGGCAGCCAGGTCTCGTTCCGGTCCGAGCATGGCTACGCCATCATGCAGGCGCTGATCGATCTCGGCGTGGTGGGCGATTTCCGCGCCCCCGACATCCTGCGCTTCGGCATCACGCCGCTCTATATCGGCGAGGACGAGATCCACGAGGCGGTCGAGGTGCTGGCGCGCATCCTGCGCGGCGCGCTGTGGGATCAGCCCAAGTACCAGCGCCGCAAACGCGTCACCTGATGCGCCGGGGGCCGGGGCGGCCCAACCTGCCCCGCTTGCCTCGATGCCGCACACCGCTGCAACAGCCCCCATCGCCCGCGCGGCAGCGCCCCCGACGCGCCCACACCCCTTCTT
>Ga0114903_1001384_pt1 | contig 9984 bp, 6 predicted proteins | sample MalvirDeepMed_s2_FD_87289 | JGI IMG/M metagenome (GOLD analysis project Ga0114903, IMG submission 87289) | Marine viral communities from the Global Malaspina Expedition - Malaspina viral metaG DeepMed_s2 | ecosystem: Environmental > Aquatic > Marine > Oceanic | place: Mediterranean Sea | collected... | reverse complement strand
GATACGGGCGGCGCGGTGCCCGGCGGGTTCTCGGCCTCGGCCACCGCGGTCGAGCAGGAGGGGCTGCGCCTGCCGCCGGTGCGGCTGTTCAAGGACGGCGAGCTCGACCCGGAGATCTACGCCATCATCTGCTCCAACATCCGCGTCGCCGACCAGCGCATCGGCGACGTCAAGGCGCAGGCGGCGGCGCTCTATGTGGGCGAGGCGCGGCTCACCCGGCTGCTCGACCGCTACGGCGACGACACCGTGCGCGAGGCCATCGGCGAGTTGCGTCGCCGCGCCGCCGAGCAGATGCGGGCGCAGATCGCGCAGATCCCGCCCGGCACCTATCGCTCCACCGCCTATATCGACAGCGACGGTGTGGTGAACGAGCCGCTCGAGATCAAGCTCGCGGTGACCGCCGATGGCGAAGGGCTGAGCTTCGACTTCGCGGGCTCCAGCCCGCCCTGCCAGGGGCCGATGAACTCGGTCATCGCCACCACGCTGAGCTCGGTCTACCTTGCCATGCGGCACATCTTTCCCGACGTGCCGATCAGCGCCGGCGCCTTCGAGCCGCTGACCGTCAAGCGCCCCGAGGGCACCTTCCTCGATGCGCAATACCCGCGCCCCGTCTCGGGCTGCGCGGCGGAGGTAAGCCAGCGCATCGCCGAGGCGGTGTTCGCAGCGCTGGTCGAGGCGCTGCCGGGCAAGGTGAGCGCCGCCCCCGCCGGGTCCTCGGGCAATTTCGCGCTGGGCGGCGAGGTGCCCGAGACCGGGCAGAGCTATGTGATGTACCAGATCTCGGGCGGCGGCTACGGCGGTTACGCGGGCGGGGACGGCATCTCCAACGGCTGCTCGACCATCGGCATCTCGAAGGCGCCGCCGGTGGAGATCATGGAGCAGCAGTTCCCGGTGCTCTACCACCGCTACGCCCTGCGCGAGGGCTCGGGCGGGGCGGGCGCGCAGCGCGGCGGGTTCGGGCTCGACTACGAGGTCGAGATCCTCAAGGGGCAGGCGCGGGCGAGCTTCGTGATGGATCACGGCCGCTTGGGCCCGCAGGGGGCGCTTGGCGGCGGCGACGGCGCGGTCAACGAGGTGGCGGTGACGCGCGGCGGCGAGACCTTCACGCCGGAGCACCTGTCGAAGGCGCAGGACATCTCGCTGGTGGCGGGCGACCGGGTGCGGGTGAAGACCCCCGGCGGTGGCGGCTACGGCGATCCGGCGACGCGCGACCGCGCGCTGGTCGAAGAAGACGTGCGGCTTGGGCGATACTCGGCGGAAGAGGCGAAGCGGCTCTTCGGGTGAGCGCTTCCCCGGCGCGGAACAAGGCCGAAGGCCGCCGCGCCATCGTGATGCTGGGAGCATGCCTCTGGCATGGCCCGCCCCCCGGGCTGGCGATTTGACTGGTCTGGGCGCTGAGTTGCGAGGTCCTTCGGAATTGGTCGGGATAAATCGAGAGGCTCAGACTGACAGATCGCCACCCCGCGGGCCGGCGATGGCGCTGCGGCGGTTTCTGGCGTCGCAGGAGGATAGAGGGAAATAGAAAGCCCGCCGGCAAGACCGGCGGGCTTTCTGTTTATCGGGCAATCGCCACCCGCGCCGATGCGCGGGTGGCACGATCAGAGATCAAGCGGCGGCGAGGTCGCGCAGCACGTAGTGCAGCACGCCGCCGTGCTCGACATATTCCTTCTCGATCGCCGTATCGATGCGGCACTTGAGGGTGATCTCCTTGGTGGAGCCATCCGCATAGGTGATCGAGCAGGGCACCTCGGCCAGCGGGGTGATGGTGTCGAGCCCGGTGATCGAGACGGTTTCCTCGCCGGTCAGCTCCAGCGTCTTGCGGGTGTCTCCGCCGGTGAACTCGAACGGGATCACGCCCATGCCCACGAGGTTCGAGCGGTGGATGCGCTCGAAGCTCTCGGCGATCACCGCCTTCACGCCCAGCAGCGCCGTGCCCTTGGCGGCCCAGTCACGCGAGGAGCCCGCGCCGTACTGCTCACCGCCGAAGATCACCAGCGGCGTGCCCTGATCCTGATAGGCCATCGAGGCATCGTAGATCGAGGTCTGCTCGCCGTCCGGGCCCTTGGTGTAGCCGCCCTCAACGCCGTCCAGCATCTCGTTCTTGATGCGGATGTTGGCAAAGGTGCCGCGCATCATGACCTCGTGGTTGCCTCGCCGCGAGCCGTAGGAGTTGAACTCGCGCACGGGCACCTGACGCTCGATCAGGTACTGGCCGGCCGGCGTGCTCTCCTTGAACGAGCCGGCGGGCGAGATGTGGTCGGTGGTGATCATGTCGCCCAGCAGGGCCAGCACCTTGGCGCCCTCGATATTGGTGATCTCGCCCGGCTGCTTGGACATGCCCTGGAAGTAGGGCGGGTTCTGCACGTAGGTCGAGCTTGCCGGCCAGTCATAGGTTTCGCCGCCATTCACCTCGACGGACTGCCACTTCTCGTCCCCCTTGAACACGTCGGCATATTTCGACTGGAACGACTCGCGGGTCACGGTCTTCTCGACCAGCTCGGCGATCTCGGCATTCGAGGGCCAAATGTCCTTGAGATAGACGTCGTTGCCGTCCTTGTCGGTGCCGATCGGATCGCTGGAGATGTTGACGTTCATGTCGCCCACCAGCGCGTAGGCCACGACCAGCGGCGGCGAGGCGAGGTAGTTGGCGCGCACGTCGGGCGAGATCCGGCCCTCGAAGTTGCGGTTGCCCGAGAGCACCGAGGTGGCGATCAGGTCATAGTCGTTGATCGCCTTCGAGATCGGCTCGTCGAGCGGGCCGGAGTTGCCGATGCAGGTGGTGCAGCCATAGCCCACGAGGTTGAAGCCCACCGCGTCGAGATCCTCCTGCAGGCCGGCGGCCTCGAGATAGTCCGAGACCACCTGCGAGCCCGGTGCCAGCGAGGTCTTGACCCACGGCTTGCGGTTCAGCCCCAGTTCGCGCGCCTTGCGGGCGACAAGCCCGGCGCCGATCATCACGTAGGGGTTCGAGGTGTTGGTGCAGGACGTGATCGAGGCGATCACGATCGAGCCGTCATGCAGCTGGTAGGCGCCGTCGTCGGTCTTGTACCAGCCCTTCCTGTGGTGGCCCTGATCGCCGGGGATGTCCGCCGGCTCCGGGGCGCCGCCCTCGGCTTCCCAGCGGGCTTCCGAGCTCTCGGAGGCATCCTTGCCGGCGCGCTGGTCCTCGACGAACTTGGCAAAGGCCGGGGCCGCGCCGTCAAGCGCGATGTAATCCTGCGGGCGTTTGGGCCCGGAGATCGCAGGCACGATGGTGCCCATGTCGAGCTCGAGCGTGTCGGTGTAGACCGGATCGTAATCGGGGGTCCGCCAGAAGCCGTTTTCCTTGGCATAAGCCTCGACCAGCGCGATGCGGTCCTTCTCGCGACCGGTCTGCTCGAGATAGCGGATGGTCTCGGCGTCGATCGGGAAGAAGCCGCAGGTGGCGCCGTATTCGGGGGCCATGTTGGCGATGGTGGCGCGCTGCGCCAGCGGCAGGTTGTCGAGGCCGGAGCCGTAGAATTCTACGAACTTGCCGACCACGCCCTTCTCGCGCAGCATCTCGACCACCTTGAGCACGAGGTCGGTGCCGGTGGTGCCTTCCATCATCTCGCCGGTGAGCTTGAAGCCCACCACCTCGGGGATCAGCATCGAGATCGGCTGGCCGAGCATTGCGGCCTCGGCCTCGATGCCGCCCACGCCCCAGCCCAGGACGGCGGCGCCGTTGACCATGGTGGTGTGGCTGTCGGTGCCGACCAGCGTGTCGGGATAGGCGACCTCCTGGCCATCCTGATCCTCGTCGGTCCAGACCGTCTGGGCGAGGTATTCGAGGTTGACCTGGTGGCAGATGCCGGTGCCCGGGGGCACGACGCGGAAGTTGTTGAAGGCCGACTGGCCCCATTTAAGGAACTCGTAGCGCTCGATATTGCGCTCGTACTCACGATCCACGTTCATTTGGAAGGCGCGCGGGTTGCCGAACTCGTCGATCATCACCGAGTGGTCGATCACCAGATCGACCGGGTTCAGCGGGTTGATCTTCTGGGCGTCGCCGCCAAGCGCCTTGATGCCGTCGCGCATCGCGGCAAGGTCGACCACCGCCGGAACGCCGGTGAAATCCTGCATCAGAACGCGGGCGGGGCGATAGGCGAGCTCGCGGTTGCCCTTGCCGCCATCCTTGGCCCAGTCGGAGAACGCCTTGATGTCATCCACCGAGACGGTCTTGCCATCCTCGAAGCGGAGCATGTTCTCAAGCACGACCTTCAGCGCCGCGGGCAGCTTGGAGAAGTCGCCGAGCCCGGCCGCCTCGGCGGCGGGGATGGAATAATAGGCATAGCTCTTGCCGTTCACCTCGAGCGTCTTGCGCGTCTTGGATGTGTCGTGTCCGACCGTGATAGGCATGTCTGGCTCCCTTGCATGAAGGCTGGAGAAAAGCGTGTGCTTCTCAAATAACTGGCGCATGAACATCTAGTCTTCAAGGGCTTTGCGCCAAATTGTATACCGTAGGATACCAAATATTTGCATTCGGGCCACGGCTGGCGCGCTTCACCTGCTCTCGCAAAACCTTGATTGGTTATTTCAACCACGTTTGGATACCCCGGAGCGGGGGAAATACAGGGAAAAGACGACCGATGCTTCGACAAAGCCGATGGAGCCACTGGATCGCTGCTGCCTGTCTTGCCGTTTCGGCGACGGTGGCCGGCGCAGACGAGCATCCCGTGGTGGTCGAGCTGTTCACTTCGCAGGGCTGCGCCTCGTGCCCGGCGGCGGATGCGATCCTGGCCGAGCTCGGCGAGCAGGAGAACGTGATCCCGCTGGCGCTGCACGTCGATTACTGGGACTACATCGGCTGGAAGGACAACTTCGCCGACCCGGACTTCACCAAGCGACAGAAGGGCTATGCCCGGTCCGCCGGACGGCGGTCGATCTACACGCCACAGATGATGGTGGGCGGGGTCTACGACGTGGTGGGCTCGCGCCCGATGAAGGTGGTGGACGCGATCCGGCATGCCAGCGAGACGCCGCCGCAGGCGCGGGTCAGCCTGAGCCGCGACGGCGACACGCTTCAGATCACCGCGCAGCCTCTGGCGGCGCTGCCGGAAACCGTGGTGCAGATGGTGCGCTATTCACCGCACAAGCGCGTCGACATCCTCGATGGCGAGAACGCGGGGCGTGAGATCACCTACACCCATGTGGCGCATGGCTGGCAGGTTCTGGGGGTCTGGAACGGCGATGCCGATCTCGAGATGAACGTCGCGCTCGAGGGATCCGACCCGGTGGTCGTGATGCTTCAGGAAAAGGATTACGGCGCCATCCTCGCCGCCGCGCGCTTGCGCTGACGCTTGGCCTGCCGCTTCGGTTTCCAGCGGCGGTGAATCCAGAACCACTGACCGGGATCCGCCTCGATCCGCGCCTCGAGCCGGCGGGTCGCCGCGCGCATCATATCGACCGGATCCCCATGGGGGATCGGCGCCTCGAACACCGCCTCGAAGGACACGCCGTCGGGCTGGCGGATGCCGAAGAACGGCACGAAGAGGGCGCCGGTCTTGACCGCGATCTCGGCGCTCGAGGTCAGGGTGGGGGCGGGCTGGCCGAGGAAATCGATCGGCGTGCCGTCGCTGCTGTAGACATCGAAGAGCAGCACGCCCATGCCGCCGCCGCGGATGTGCTTCAAAAGCCCCATGGTGCCGCGCCGGCCCTGTTCGAAGACCGGGTCCGACAGCGCGTGCATGTTGGCGGCGTAATGCTCGTTGAAGAACGGGTTGGCCATCGGACGATAGAGCCCGCCGATGCGCCAGCCGCGCGCCACCAGCGCCGCCCGCGGGGCTTCGAAATTGCCGTAATGGCCGGTGACGAAGAGCACCGGGCGGCCCTCGGCGCGGGCGCGCTCGATCTCGGGCAGGCCCGCGCCCGAGACCGGCGCATCGGTCATCCGCTCGAGCAGGCCGGCCACGTCGTAATTCTCGATCATCGTGCGGCCGGCATTCTCGGTCACCTCGTCGGCGATGCGCCGGCGCTCGGCCTCGGGCAGGTCGGGCCAGACATGGGCGAGATTGTCGAGCACGCGGGTCCGGTAGCCGGCGAGCGGGGCGATGACCCGGCGCACGGCCCAGCCCATGACCTTCAGACGGGCACGCAGGGGCAGGGTGAGGGCCAGCGCGATCAGTCCGCGCAGGGCGCGATCCGCCATCCAGTCGGCCCAGCCGCCGCGCGGTGTGTCCTTGCTCTTGCCCAAGCGTCCGCTCCTGTCGTTGCGGGCGAAGAGATAGGCCGGGCGGCCGCGCGGCACAAGCGCCGGGTCCCGGAGGGGACCGGAGCGGTGGGTTTGCGCCGGGCCGGGCCATCGCGTTCCGGCCCGGACGCTCAGTCGTCGTCGCCGTCGGGATCGCGCAACTCGATCTCGCCGGTGGCGATCAGTTCGCGGATCGCCGACACGACCTCGTTCATCGCGGCCTCGCCCTTCTTGGCGCTCACGCTCATCCCGGCGGCATCCTCGCGCAGCGAGCCGGACATGCGCTTTGAGACGTTCTCGAGGAGGAATTCCACCGCCTTGAGATCGGCCTCGGAGCTGGCGGCGGCGATGGCCACGGTCAGCACGTCGCCGGGCACGTCGCGGGTGATCTTGGGCACATCCGCGGGCTTCAACCGCTCGGGGATGTTGGCGAAGGTGAAGATCGCCTTGCGCACGGCCTCGGCGAAGTCCCTGTCGGTCTCTTCCAGGCCCTCGAGCACCTCGTCGCGCTTGGCGCTGGCGGCGTAGTTGAGGATCGCGCCGACCCGTTCGTTGGGTTTCTTCTCGAACGCGCGGAGCGGTTCGGCATCGAGCTGGGCGGCGATGCTGAGGCCGATGCGATCGACCGCCTCGGGGCTGACACCGGCGGTCATCGAGATCGCATAGCTGATGCGCCGCGCGCGATCGCCGGGCAGGCGGGCGAGCACCTTGGCGGCCTTCGCGGTTTCGATCTTGGACATCATCACCGCCGCGATTTCGGTCGACTCGCCCAGCACCAGCCCCTCGAGCCGCTCTTCGTCGAGGGCGTTGATCCGCTCCCACGGGTCGCCGGTCTGGCGCACCCCGGCCTCCTTGCGCAGGCGCGCGGCGGTGCGGTGGCTGATGCGCCCGTCCAGCGCCGAGAGCGCGCCGGCCATGTCGCCGGGGAAGGACAGGCCGATCTGCTCAAGCTCGTTGGCAAACTCCTCGATCACGCTGTTGAGCGTCTCGCGGTCGATATAGCGCATGCGGCCAAGCTGCGCCGTAAGCTCGGCCTGCAGATCGTCGGGCAGGGCCGAGAGCGGCACATCCGCGCCTTCGTTGATCAGGAACTGCACCACGATGGCGGCCTTGGCCCGCCGGGTCAGCGGACCGCGGCCCGGGGAGGGCCCGGGAAGGGCGGCGAGGGAGGAGGCATGAGACATCGGACACCACTTCGGATGGAGACCCCGAAGAGGTAGCGCGACGAGGTTAACGAAGCCTCACCAGAGACTCGGGCAAGGCCGGTCCGGGCACGAAAAAGGCGGCCCGGCGGGCCGCCCCGATCAGATCTGGAAGCGGGCTGTCAGCCGGAGATGACCTTGCAGCTGTGGCTGGCGGAATCGTAAACCATGCCATCGGCGCAGCTCATCTTCGCCTGGTCATGCGCCGGGCAGGCCGTGGCGAGTGCCGGGGCGACCACGAGGGCGGCGGCGGTCAGTAAGGTCTTGATCGTCATCTTGCGTCCTCCTGTTGGAATGGCATCGAGGCTAGCATGGGTTGACGCTACGGCAAAAAGAAACCGCACCGGTGACGCTTTCACATGGCCGTGACAGGCGAGACCTCAGCGCAATGGCGCGTCTGGCAGAACGAACGTGGGCGTCAGCGCGTCGACACAGCTGAGATCGAGCTCGGCCGCGGGGTCGAGAATGAAGCGGTCGTTCATGTCGAGGCCACAGTCAGAATAGAGGCTGGCGCCATGCCCGGCATTGGGAAAGATCACCACCTGCGCGTTGGGCAGGGTCTCGGCGGCGCGCTGCGACCATTTCCAGGAGGTCTGCGTGTCGTTGGTGCCGCCCGCCACCAGCACCGGCACATCCGAACGCACCGGTTCGTGAAACCCGTCGCGCGGGGCCGACTCGAACAGGGCGCAGGTGGCGTACATGTTGCGCAGTTCGGCCTGCATCGGTTCGGTGGCCGCCAGCGAATAGGGGAACGCCTCGAGCGCCGCCTCGAACCCATCTCGGGAATTGTAGGGGAAATCCTCCTGACAGGCGTAGATATACAGTCCCATGACGCTTTCCACCGCAGCCTCGAAGGGGGCGATCTCGTCGGCCCCCATGTCGAAGACCCGCTCGACATCGGCGTCGGTCATTGCGGCAACGAGTGCGCTGAGGGCCTGCTTGTCGGGGCCGATGAAATAGCCGTCGATCCAGGCGGCAACGGCCGCCTTGCTGCGCGGGCCGGCCAGCATGCGGGCATAGGCCTTGGCCGCCGCGAACAGTGTCTCTCGATCGAGGCTGCGCCCGGCTTCGGTGACGCGCTGATCGAAGGCCTCGGCCACCGACACGGCGGTGACGCCGGCCACGAGGTCGTGCTTGAGCTGCTTCATCGCCGCCGTCACGGTCTTGATCTGCGCCTGCATCGATTGCGCCGTGGCGAGCGCTGCCAGTGCCAGCGCGCGCTCGTCGTCGCTCAGGCGGTCGGCGCCCTCGGTCAGAAGATCGGCGGGTTGCTTCACGTCGGGTGCGATGTGGGTGTCGAGATACCAGTCGAGCGTGGCGGCGTTGCCCTCGCTCAGCTCGTAGATCATGCGCGGCAGGTAAGCGGTCAGGTCGCGGGCCCAGAGGGCGCTGTGATGGGTGCGCTGGTTGATCAGGGCGTAGAAGGTGGTGGCATCGATCTCGATCTGGCCGCGCGCCGCCGGGATCGGGGTCTCGGTGAGCGTGCCGCCGAGATCCACGGTTTTCTGGCGCAGGTCGGGATAGGCGTCGGCGCAGGCGGGCTGTGCCGCGCATTGGGCGAACATCGCCTCGAGCGCATCGCCATGCGGGCCGAAGAGGTCGTCATAGAGCCTGACGTCGGGCGGGGCGACACCGTCGATGATCACCGACCGCACGCCATTGGGGGCGGTGCGCAGCACCTCGAGCGCCAGCCGGGTGCCGTAGGAGATGCCGAAGATGTTGTACTCGGGGTAGCCCAGTGCCGACATCACCGCGCGCACGTCCCGGGCATTGTTGGCGGTGTTGTAGGCGGGCAGGTCGGCCTCGCTGGAGTAGAGCTCCTCGATGCAGGGGCCGAACAGGGTCTCGTCGCTGACCTCTTCGTCTTCGATGGCGGGCTTGCCGGCGCCGCTGCGGACAAGCCCTATGATGTTCTCGGCCATGACGCCCTGGCAGCGCACCGTGGTCGAGGACAGCATGGCGGCGCGCTGGTCGAAGCTGACCACGTCGCGATGCGCCCGGTGGCTGCCGAGGATCACGTCGGTCATCGCGGCGATCGAGTCGAGCGCACCGCTGGCGGGGCCGCCATGCAAATAGAGCACCGCATCGGGGAAGGGCTGGGTGGTGCGCGCCCGGCCAAGGGCGAACTCGAGCGGGATGCGGCGGCCGTCGGGGGTATCGTAGCTCTCGGGCACGCTGACCGTGCCGCAGATCAGCGTGTGGCCCTCGATGTCGAGCGGCGAGGTGGTTTCCGGGCAGGCCTCGACGGTGACAGGGTAGCGCGCGTCGTATCCGCCGTCGCGCAACCTGTCGAACCCCGGGTCCGGTTCGGAGACCAGAAGACCGATGGCGGCGATGATCTGTTCCGGGGTCATGGCGCGGCTCCTCGCTGGGCGCGGTGCCGGGGCTTCGGGCACCACTGACAAGAGCAGTGGAGCCCGGAAGGGGTCGCTTCGTCAACTCCTGGTTGCCGGCGCGACGAGGCGATGGCGAGGACGGACAGCGCCGTCCTCGCCGGTTGTCAGAAAATCACTCGCCGAAGACGCGTTTGAAGATCGTGTCGACGTGCTTGGTGTGGTAGCCCATGTCGAACTT
>Ga0114903_1001377_pt1 | contig 10029 bp, 13 predicted proteins | sample MalvirDeepMed_s2_FD_87289 | JGI IMG/M metagenome (GOLD analysis project Ga0114903, IMG submission 87289) | Marine viral communities from the Global Malaspina Expedition - Malaspina viral metaG DeepMed_s2 | ecosystem: Environmental > Aquatic > Marine > Oceanic | place: Mediterranean Sea... | reverse complement strand
AGTTTTCTTATATCTTGCAGGTCGTACCCAGTTTTCTTCCATAATGATACGGTTGATTTCATCTATGTCTTCTTTTATTCCGCTCCCGTAGCACTCTACATGTAGTTCCGCTTGAGACAGTATCTCGGGGTCTACATAATGCGTAGGCATTACGTTGGGTTCGTAAGGGAGTAATGAAGCCCTTTCCCCTGTTCCGTAAGTGCTAAGTGGGTTTCTATTATTTTCGTACTGTTGTTCTTTTCTACACTCTTCTGAACAATAAGCTGTTACCCCATACGGTAGTATATTTCCACAACGAACACAGTTTCTTTCTTTATCGTAATCGTTACCTTGATGTCTAAGAGAATGAGCTTCTACTCTGCACACCGTAGAGCAGTATTTACGCTTTGGGGGATTGTTAAATTCTTTTTTGCAAAACGCACAGGGTTGTGGTTTTGATATTTTCTTAGGCTTTTGATTTTGTAGCCAATAAAAGTTATTGCATTCAGTGGAGCAGAAAACTCTTCTTTTTGGTTCTTTTATAGTGAGTTTGCACTGCTTACATATCTTTGATTTATATTCTTTACGACGAGGGATTTCTTCTACTACCTTAAGAACAGGCAGCAGTTCTAAAAACTTAACAAACCCTGTCGTAATCGTCCTCATATCTGATAATATCTTCCTCTGATAGACCGTTTTCTTTCCTAGACCACCAAATCTCTAAAACCACTAAGTCATTGTTTTTACTCGTGTTTTTAAGACGATGTATGTATCCTTGCGGAACCATTACCCTTGATCTTTCTCCAGAAACGAACGTAGATGTCTGTTCTTGGGATTCACCAAGAGTGATTAACCCTATTCCTTCTAAAATTGTCCATTCTTCAATGCGGTGTTCGTGTTTTTGCAAACTAAACTGTTGTTCAGGGAAAAGTCGTAGTTCTTTTACGACGTAATGATCACTTTCAAGTAGGACTTGATAGTTTCCCCATGGTTTTTGAATTAACATTTTAGAAAAACAGTGCTCCTATCCAATAAAATAAGACAACCGCTCCCATAACAACGTAAAAGATCCAAAACAGTATTTCTAATAACGCACCTAACATAAACTTCCTTGTTAATCTTGATCTACATAAGCTCCTGTCGCTTCACCAGTCGTGTCTTCCTTACTTAAAGGGTCAGAATTAACGACAGTAAAGGTGGGCTCATCCTCAGGTAGCTCCATCGAGCCACGTAATCCGTCCATATTGACAGTCTGTAGCGTATCGAAGAGCTCTTTATTAAAGTCTATACATAATTTACTAAGAGGGCTTACCACAAAAGCTCGAATGTGGGCTTTACAGGGCTTTCCCTCCCTATGCCTATGTATCATATACATATCTATAGGAAATAACACAGTGTCTGACTTTTCCAACCCACAAAGTTCTTCCGTTATTTCTTTAGGATCAATTTGTCGGTTGTAATTATTAGTGACACTTTGCTTTGCAGCTTCTTTGAGCTGTGGGTAACTTAAACATTTATATACACCCATGTCTACTCCTTTTTGTTTACAAAATAGGTTTATACCTATAGGGACATTATACCCCTGACGCTACGAGTGTAAAGGGGTTAAACGGGAATTGCGGTTTTAAGCCAGAAGACCAGAAGATAGCGATCTCCTTTGTCTACTTCTAAACCACGATGCATATGGGTAAAGCTAGGGAAAATCAACGCATGACCACTGGGTAAAGGTTTAATAGTGCCTCTTCCCATAAACTCTGTTCCTCCGCCCTTATAGTTACCAGTATTTAAAGGAACTACTACACTGATATCAGCGGTTTGGTCGTGGTGCCATGCACCTTGTTGTTTATCTTTTAAATTGTAATTAGCTATTTGAATACTGTAGGCTGTTTCTATATAGCGTTGCCACAGCACCATAAAGATAGGGTTCATAACAGAGTAAACTACGCTCATCATAGATAAGAATATATCAGGAGCAAACTGTTCTAATACGATTTCGGGTATCTGCCTGAGTTCATCTTCTTCAGGGTTAGGCGTAAAATCAAAATAGAGCTTCATGTTTTCTACTTCATCTAAAAGCATTTCACAAAAGTCAGGCTTAAATAGCGGTATTGTGTATGTTTCTTGAAGAGGTTCGTCTAACAGATCCCAAATAAAATTATTTGTAAACACCTCACTATTATCGGTTCCTTGCGACTTACCGAACGCTAGTATTTCGGGAAGTACTTCTTTAACTGCTTTTGAGGTGTCATCCTCAATCATCCATTCTGATCTAACGGCTAGAGGGAAATTTTTGATTAGATAATTGTTCATACATTGTTTTCCACACTTTTTTCACTAAATCAGAACTCGCTTGAGCCTTTCCTCCGCCTATGTTAAACATCAGGCGTACACCATAATGTTCACAAATTCCAGCTTCGGGGATATGTTCTTTGCTTTTTCTATCGCCTCCGTTAGCAAATGTGCGTATATTGTTAGAGGGAATCTCGCATAATTCTTTTAAAGTCTCACAAACTGTTTGGTCAGTGTCTATAGAAGGAACTACTGCATCCACAGGTTTAAATCCTCCTATGATTTCCATACGTTGTTCAAAAGGCATAAAAACATAACCTTTCTTTTCTAACAGGAACTCGTCATTATTTACAATAACGATTAATTTTCCTGTAAATTCTGAAGCTAAAGCTTTAGCTTCATTAAACATTCTTAAATGCCCTATGTGGATAGGGTCAAATCCACCACTTACTACAACACTCATTACACAGCTACTCCCACAATAAGTATAACAACCAATGCTATTATTATATAGTCATATCGCATCATTTTCCCTGTCCTCTGTACTTTTTGAAGCTTCTTCTTTTATGTTTATTCATAGTAGAGGTCCCAGGATTCCTTCCTATAGAGGTTTTCTTGGTGTGTTTAAGAAGAAGACTGGAAAATGTTCTAAATTGCTTTGGCATAATTTCTCCTTAAAAAAGTGGGAGAGCCGAAGCTCTCCCAACTGGATTAATATAATTCAATATAGCCTTGTTTTGCATCATAAGCTATATCACGTGGTCCTAAGTCTTCAATATTCTTATCAAGAATAGCTTGAACTCTAGGACTTCCCTTGTAGTGTTCCAATCTATTTTTAATCACACCTGACTGAACTTTAGCGGTACGTTCTTCAACGATTCGTACCTTTCTAGTTGGGTCCAGTTTACTGCGATTTCTTTTAGTTTTCGAGGGTGCTGCCGTCACTTTTGCTTTTACACTTTTAGGTAACGGAGCAGGAACATATTCCTCTGCTTTTTCAGTTAGAAGTTCAAAGGTGCGTTTTACAGCGGTCTCCTTATCTTTAAACTTTTTCACTGGTTTTTCGGCATATTTGTTGTAAAGTTGGGTGATGAATGCAGTTTGCCAGCTTTTCATACCGCTCGCATTAATTGCATATTTAATGCCCATGGGCATTTTAGCTACATCATCTGTTTTTACAACAGTACCATCAGAAAGTACGCCTATAGCGTACTCGACACTTGGGTCTTGTTTTGACATACGTCTCTCCTATCTTTTGTCTTACTCTACTTTATTTTAATTTAAAAGTAAAGTGATTAGTGATATGTGTTAGTTACACCACGAAACTTTTCAAAACCATCACTGATTGCTTGTAACATTACGTCTCGTAATTCATCGTCCGTAAGTAAAAATGGGTCATTTGAGTCTTCAGGCGTTATCGCCATGTAGACTGCTGCCCATAAAAACCCTGAAACGAGGAGACTGGGGTGATAATCCCCAGTCTGTGCAAGTTCTTCAGCAAAGGCTGTAAGTTTTTGTGCAACTTCCATCGTTTTCTCTTCAATTTCTTCAAGAGAATCTGTAACTACCTTGTTATCATGCTGATTTTGCATACTCAATTGCCTTGTCTAGTGCTCTTTCCTTTAGTTTACTACGAGTCCCGAACCAAGCGTTGTGAATTGCTGAATCTCTATCGTATCCCCACTTGTGGTCTACTATAAAAGTTACAGCGTTGTATGCGCCCCACCAAGTACCTTTAGAAGATACTAGGTTTGCTCCTGGCTGTTGCTCTAAAGCGTCATACACTAAGCTAGGAGTTTTCTTAAACTCATCTAGCATGGTTTGACGTGCAGCAATCTTTCTAACGTCTGACTCTTTTTCAAGCTCATTTTGCTCTATTAGTAAGTCAGGTTGTAAAAGATCAGCTATAAAAGTAACCACAGAATCTTTTTTGTACTTTTTAGTAGTCAAAAACTCTGCTTGCTCTTTATAGCTTTGCATTTTATTAGAAGCAATTCCGAGGGCTTCCTCTGCAGCAATAATGATCTCATTATCAAATGCTCTAAGGTGAGGCATTTTAAATACACCTCTTTTACCCTCTTTGCTCATCGCCATACTGAGCGTGTTATTACACACTACACGTATTGGTGTAAATCTAATTTCATTAGCTTTACCCCATTGATGAGCCACCGCCACTAGCAGATACCCTTCAACCTTGTCGTCTCCTGGAAGAACGAAGCTATCATTTAGTTTCGCTAATCCCCAGACTTGTCTACCGTCTTTTAAAGAACCAGCAGTTTCCATTTTCATGTCTCCTGCATCGGTGAACTTTTTAAAGAAGGTAAACGCTTCACGGTTTTGGGTAGGAATGAAGTCAGGTCCACAGGGTCCAAGTGTCTTTTGATCACTATCTCGTACGAGTACGTGATAACCATCAACAGGCATGAACTCGGGATCGGCTTCGTTAAATTCTGGAGTGGTATGCGTAAACATGTGTCGTCTACTAACAGTCCAATCCAAACCAGCCTCCTTGAGCATTTCTTCAGGGGTTAAGTTGCCATCAACTTGGACTCCTAATCCGTGCCAAGGGACTTCACCAGCATAAGCCATGGTTTCTACCATATGTGCCATATAGTCTCCTTATATTATTATTGTTAAATAACCCACCTATATAGACAATACATAAAGCACTACCTATTAGGTAAGGATAGTTTAGTTATGACTACCCCATTGTAAAGGGAGTTGTAAAGAATGGCTAGTGAATTGCGAACATTTGTAAAAAAATCGGGTGAACTGTTTCCAGTTCACCCTCGAAATCACCGTTCAACAGAGCCTCAAACGATAATTAAAAAGCTCTGTCGGAAAATGCTATTTCCCGCATGGGAGATATTGAACAGCTTCCGTCGCAGGTGTTACTCCTTCCCCACCGCCTGCTGGGGTATCAATTCATAAAACTTGGTGTGGCTTATCAGTCTAGGCACGCAACGATTTCAACTGACTAACTTAGCTCGTACATCCACTAACTCTTCTATGTCTTCCAGCCGACCCGAAGAAACTGTGTCCTTGTAGCTGAACTCAAACACAGTGTGTATTGATGTATTTTTTCCCCTTATGCGAGTGATCAAACTCAGCCTCTTGGGAGTACCACATAGCTTGCAGCTAAAGGACAGCGGTGACAGCGTTGCTTGTTGTATATCACATTTGCTCGAGCTATACGCACGGTGTCCTCTAGCCTAGTAAATAAACACTTGAAATATCTAATGCCTTATTCATAACTCTGGACAAAAGGCTTCATTATGTTGCCCACTAGGTCAATCAACCTATTTACTTACTTACCTATATTTTAGGTAAGATAGTTTGAATGTAAAAGGATTTATTTACTAAATAAAATGTTTCTTAAAGCGTTCCAGTCGTAAGGAGCACTTAGTTCTAATAGGCTAGGATGCTTTAACCCTTGATCCCTTACCTCACGTGCATCAAGCCCAGAAAAAAGATGTAATTTTCTTTTATCTGTTCCCACAAGAATGTATGTTGGCACACCTGCCTCACCAAATTTAATAAGCCAAGCTATTTGTTCAGGTCGTAGTTTAACTGCGTTAGTGTTCGTGACTTTAAGCTCTACCCAGCAGCAGTTGGAACTGTAAACCCCAAAAACATCCGCAATCCCTCTGCCAGTCCCCCCTGTTTCAATTCGTTGCCAGAGAACTTCAGAAAGCTTTTTGCGTAAATTATTCCAGAGATTACTCTCTTTCATCTCGAAGCTTGATCATTTTTGCACCTTGATCGGTCATCCACTTACGCATAAGTGCATGAAGGCGGTTGCCTGTTACTCCAAGATCTTTGAGGGAATCCTCTTTTTCTTTAAATCGAGTGTAGCCGTGGTAGTAATCACCATTACCCAATTGACAACGTCTAATAATCTGCCAAACACGTTGCTTGGTTAAGTTATACTCGTCAGCTAACCCGTCCATTGTAATATCAGTATCCCTGTACTGTTTATAGATGATACTATTTCTATCAAACTGAACTTTTTGGTTCTCTTCACTAATCCCTTTCATTAAAAGCCTCCTCGTAGGGTGTTGTTGCTTTGCCCCAATTGACGCCTACTTCTGCGTCCACTAAGTTGGGGACTTCTAGTTGTACACAATCTTCCATTATTTCTTTTATTTCTTTTGCTTGTTGTTTTGTTTCTACTGATATATCTAGTTCATCGTGTACTTGTATGTGTGGGACGTATCCTTCTTTATATAAATTAACCATTGCTTTCTTTGTCATATCTGCTGCGGAACCTTGTATCAAACGATTTAATGCTTTATAGGTGAACGCTCGGATTATGTTTTCTTCCCCCCATTTCTCTGAAGCTTCCTCATAGGGGATGGGTACATTTCTAACTTGTCTAGGTTCAAATAGGTTAAACCGACATTTTCTACCCAGTAAGGTGGTGATAAACCCACGATTACTAGCATTACGCATACAGGAGTCAGCTAAAGCCTTAACAAAAGGTACTCGTTGATGGTACTTAGAAATTAAGTCCTCTGCTTCCGTATCTGAAATACCCAGCATTGATATTAACTTCTTTTTTCCCATACCATAAGACAAAGCAAGGTTAATATCTTTTGCTTGTTTTCTAGGTATATTAGCCATGTCTGCCACTATTTGATGGAAATCTGCGTTTTGATCTGTGTACTGTTCTACTGCATTCTGTGCTCCTGGTTGATTAGTAAGAGCAGCATAATGAACAGTTAAACGAGGTTCCTGTTGACTATAGTCAAAGGCTCCCCAAAGATGTCCTTCTTCTGGAATAAACAACCCACGTATTAAAGGTCCAAGTTCTGGATCCCTTGCGGGAACTTGTTGTAGGTTTGGTGTGCTATAACTAAACCGACCAGTTACTGTTCCTCCATCATCAGAACGTAAAGGATGCATTTGACCGTGTATTCTACCGTTATGAGAATGCTCAAAAATCATCTTATCTATGAAAGTAGTGCGCATCTTATTATATTTACGTGCTTTTACAATAGATTGTGGTAAAGGATGACTATGGCTTTCTAGCCATTGAGCAGTAAAGCTAGGTGCATTAATCTTAGCTGTTCTAGGGTAAGTGAGGTCAGCTTTATCAAATGCTCTGGCTATTGATTTAGCATTCCAAACTTCAATCGGTACTCCGTAATCTTTTTTAATTCCAGAAAGTAACCTTTGTTCCTCTTTTAATAAGAAACTAGCCTTTTGTTCTGCTGCTTTTTCATCTACCCTTACACCTTTCCAACGCATATCTAATAGCAGGGGTAATAGCTCTCTTTCTAAGGAGTATATTTGGTCCACCTCCTCTTTTTCTAATAGGTCTCTTAGCTTATACCATAACTTTAGTGTCAGTACAGCATCCTGCTCTGCGTAAGGTCCAACATAATTAGCTGGTAACTTCCACATTTCAGCTTTTGGGTCAACTCCAAAAGAAGTGGCTGCTTCTTTAAGCAACGCTTCATCTTTACGTTCACCACAGTACTCTGATCCTAAAGAATCTAATGAATATCTATTTCGGTTTTCATTAATTAAAGGTGCAGCAATCATGGTGTCTTGTATCTTACCAGATACTTTTAAACCCATACGTCTTAACCAGCCTACATCGTATAAAGCATTGTGAAAAACTTTATCGCTGGGAGTAGCTAACTGTTTTTTAAGCCAATTAACTACAAAGTCTTTTTCTAAATTTCCTCCTCCTTGATGTTTAAAGGGTAAATACCCAGACCAATTAGCAGTTGCTATCGCCACGCCAACCACTTCCCCTCTGTTTGTCGCCCATCCTGGACCTTTAATAATAAGGTCGGGATCACGCGTCTCTAAGTCTATGGCTATTTCTTTAGCACTGCTTAGATCAGGAAGCACCTGTGGAGGTGCCCATGGACTCTCAGGAGCAAATAACGGCATTTGCTGTGACATTACTTCTTCTTTTTAGCTTTGCTTTTTTTCTTAGGAGCCTTTCCACCTTCCCATGCTTCATTAACGTCGGGAGTAGACTTATCGTCTCCTTTGTATTGTCCTTCAGCAGTGCGTGCACGTTTTGCTTTTATATGAGTTACTTCTGCATCTGATAACTTTTCAGGAAGATGATCAGCTGGTTCATACTTTGTAAGCACAACTTCTCCCTCTTCTTCTGCCAGAACTGTTTTTCCTGGCTCTATTACTCCTTCTTGATCATGAGCTCCTTCTTGATAAGACTGAGGGTTTATTCTTCTTATAACTCCTTTGTTATAAGACTCTTTAAATTGCTCTCTAGGGCTTTTGGAATCTACACCAAAAATCCTTTTCCATAAACTTAGAAATGACATAATTTAACCTCCTTTGGTAATATGTTCTTCTACTAATAATAAATAGCGACGTAGGTCTTGTATATCGTCCAGAATACCCTCTTGACTTTGATTCTTTTTATATGTTAAAAAGACATCATAGTTTTCTGAAGATACTTGGTTTTCAATTCTATCCCATTTCCTCGCTAACATCATGAACGCACCCATGCCTCCACGTTTACGCCATGAAACTCCATAAAATTTTTCTGCTTCTATTAATTTTGCTACATCGTTATTTGCAATTTGGCTTATTCTTTCAAATGTTTTTGGTTTATCTTTCATAATCTGGGCATACTTGTTTAAATGGACACCATCTACATGAATTTTCAGAAGGCGTAGCTATAAACTCGGTGTCGTGAGTCATAGCGTTTGCTCTAGAAGTAAATTTATTTTGAACCTCTTGGATTTCTTCCTTGGAAAAAGCGTGTCGGCTTATTTTTTGATGGTCTAAATACCATAGCTCTGTCTCTACGTTTTGTAGGTCTGGAAACCGACTAAAAACCCCACAGGCGTAAAGAGAACACTGGTCCCTATACCCTACCTCATTAGACCAGTACTTACCTGTTTTGAAGTCTATCACTTTACCGTAATCACCGTCTTTAAAAAATGCATCTATTTTATATCTTCCCCATGTATTGTCCCCAGTCCATGGGGCACTTTCCCAAAATTTATCGAAAGCCCAGTCCTGTTCTACAAATACTTTTTCCGCTAAATAATCTTCCCTTAGTTTTTCAAAACCATCACTGAATAACCTAAGTTCTTTTGGTAATTCTTTTATGGTGCCTACTATATAGTCCTCCGCTAAACCATGAATATGCGTACCACGTGCAGCAGCAGGGTGCTGAGTTTCGGGTAATTGTTCTATGTACTTATAGTAAGCCTTTTTAGGACAACTTTCATAAGTACCTAATCGGCTATAAGACCATCGTGTTATGTTTGTCATAAAACTGCTTCTATATCCTCATGAGACTCTTCTTTAACTGTTCTACGTTCTAGCCATTGCTTACAAGCCAATGACCAATCCTCTGCTTTAATTTGTTCTGTTGTTTTTATAGCCATATCTATAGCAGCATCTTTATAGAATGCATAGCTTCTTGCTATAGGGTATGCTACCTCATTAAAGAAAGCATCTTTACAATGACCACCCTCTAATTTTCTTGCTTTATGCTTCCATCTTTTTAGGTCATACATAAATGTATCAAGATCCACTACCCATTCTTCATAGGGAGTAGACACCATAGGATATGGATTAACATCATTTAATTCATAAGCATTAGAAATTCCTGTGAGAGGATATTGAATAGCGTAGTAGTCTAAAAGACCTATTTCCTCTTGCAAAGGTTTATAGACTTTTTCATAAGCATGAAAGCTATCACTTATTTGGTGATACTCTCCCAACTTAACACCAACAGCACTAGCCATAACTTCATGAAGCATT
>Ga0114903_1001371_pt1 | contig 10069 bp, 9 predicted proteins | sample MalvirDeepMed_s2_FD_87289 | JGI IMG/M metagenome (GOLD analysis project Ga0114903, IMG submission 87289) | Marine viral communities from the Global Malaspina Expedition - Malaspina viral metaG DeepMed_s2 | ecosystem: Environmental > Aquatic > Marine > Oceanic | place: Mediterranean Sea... | reverse complement strand
GTCCTTTGCCGACGGTCAGGTGATCGCGCTGTTTCGCAGCGTCTTCTCTGCCGCGCGCTTCCCCGACATGCTGGCGCATCTTGAACACGCGCAATCGATGACGGCGGCGCTGCGGCTCGGGGGCGTGACGGATTATACCCGCGCATCAACCCGCATCAACGCCAAGCTCGCCAGCGCCACCCAGGCGCTGCATCTGCGCGTGGCCGAGGGCGCGCCGATCTTGCGCACGATCAACCTGAATGTGGATGATCAGGGGCAACCGCTGGAATACGGGCGCACGTGGTTTGCGGGGGACAAGGTGACCCTGACACTGGCAGATACCTGAAATCCCGTGGCGTTATTCGTACCGCTCCAGAAATGCCTCGGCTGAAAGCGTGCGGAAGTCATCCAGCGCGCGGTGCAAGGCGTCATGGGGCCAGTCCCACCATGCCAGCGCCATCATCCGGTCAGCGATGCCCGCGCTGAACCGCGCCCGCAGCGGCACCGCGGGAATGCCCGCGACGATCATATAGGGGGCGACATCCTTGGTCACGATGGCCCCACCCGCGACGACCGCGCCATGGCCGATCGTTACCTCTGGCCGCACCTGTGCGCCATTGCCAAGCCATGTGTCATGGCCAAGGGTAACGCGCCGGCTGCGACGGTGAGCGAACCAAGCGTCATCGTCAGCCGCGCCGTCAAAGTAGTCGCCCGCGCGGTAGTGAAAGTGATGCAGGCTGGCTTTTTCCATCGGGTGGTCTGTGGCCCCGATCCGCACATAGGCCGCGATGTTCGAGAATTTGCCCACGGTGGTGTTGGCAATGTCGGCGTAGCGGTCGCAATAGCTGTAATCGCCAAGCTGGCTGTGGGCGATCCGCGACCCGCGCCCGATCTCTGTATAGGCTCCGAATGTGGCATCTTTGATCTCGCAGTCGGGGTGGATGAAGGGGCTGTCGGCAGTCAGGCGCGGCATCAGTGACCGCCCTCGTCACCGTTGATCAGCTTGCGGCGCAGCCAGCCCGAGAAACTGTCCATCGCCATGACCATGAGCACGATCAGCACGATGTAATAGGTCACCTCTTCCCAGTCCTTCTGGGTGGCAATCGCCTGCGTCAGCAGCAGACCGATGCCGCCGCCGGTGATCGCCCCGATGATCGTCGCAGAGCGGGTGTTGGATTCAAGGAAATAGAGGACCTGGCTGAGCAGCACGGGCACGATCTGCGGCAGCACCCCAAAACGGTAGCGTTGCAGCGGCTTGGCCCCGGTAGAGGCGATACCTTCGATCTGTTTGCCGTCCACATTCTCCAGCGCTTCCGAGAACATCTTGCCGAAAGACCCTGTGTCGGTCAGCAGGATCGCCAAGGCACCGGTCAGCGGCCCCGGCCCGAAGGCGCGCGACAGGACGATGGTCCAGATCAGCCCGTCGACACCACGCAGGAAATCGAACATCCGCCGTGCGGCAAAGCGCAAGGACCGCAGCGGGGTAAAGTTCTTGGCCGCAAGGAACCCCAGCGGGAGGGCGATGATCGCCGCGCCGAATGTGCCCAGAAAGGCCATCAGCAAAGTCTCGTAAAGCGCCCAGGCCACATCACTGTGCCGCCACATGCGGTTGGTCCAGAAGTCATGGAAGATCGCGCCCGCTTCACCGCTGAACGCACGCCCCATCAGCGCGACCGGGCCCAGCCCGTGATAGGGGCTGTCGAGCGTGAAAAAGAACAGCTCCCACCCGTAGTCGTATTTGAACACCTCGGTCCGGTTGCGGGTGATCGTCAGCCGCCCGGCCTCCGTGTTGATCATCACGCGGTTCTTGGACGCGCTGATGTAGTCGGGGATGTCGCCGGGCGGGAATGTCGCCTGAACGCCGCGCTGCCCCGGCTCGGCCATGACCGTGCCGTAGCCCGGGATGTCATAGCTGACCTGCGGGCCAAAGGTCACGATATGCCCGCCCCCCAGACCCGCGACAGGGCGATCCCCCAACGTGACCCAATCGGGGGCCGTGCCGGCTTCATATGCGCCCTTACGCTCGCCTTCGATCGCGACGGAAAACGCGCCGTCGCGGTTGTCCTGCGTGACATGGGTCTTGTAGCTATAGGCATCGGCCACCAGCGTGCGGGCATTGCCCACGTTGATCCGATCCCCCAGCCCCGGAATATCGAAGGCAAAGAAGATATAGACGAAATAGGCCAGAACGATCACGGGCAGCGCCAGCGCAGCCATCCGCTTGCGCGAGAAATGGACCATCGTCTGGGTGTGAAGGGCGGTCGCGGTCATAGGGTCACCTTTGCGCTCGGCAGGCCGTGGGTCAGACGGTTACGGAAAACAGAAGAAAGCTGGTCGACGATCACAATCGTCAGGAACAGCAGCAGGAAGATGGCAGCGGCCTCGTCGAATTTGCCCTGCCCCCAGCTCATGGTGTTGCGCAGGTCATAGCCGATGCCCCCTGCCCCGACGAAGCCAAGGATCGCAGAGGCGCGGATGTTGATCTCGAACCGCAGTAGCGCATAGCTGATGTAGTTCGGGGCCACCTGCGGGATCACGCCAAGCCACATGCGCTGGCTCCACCCCGCCCCGACAGAGGCAAGCCCCTCTACCGGTTTGAGCGATGCGTTTTCATTCACCTCCGAGAACAATTTGCCCAAGGCACCGATGGTATGCAGCGCGATGGCGATCATCGCAGGCACTGGCCCGCCCCCCAGCAGAAAGATCAGCACCAGCGCGATGACAATCTCGGGTATGGCACGCAGCAGATCCAAAACGCGGCGCAAAGGGCCCACGAGCCACGGCACCGGAGCCAACCCGCGCGTGACCATCAGCGACAAGAACAGCCCGACCATCGCCCCCAGCAGGGTCGAGGCGGCGGCGATATTCACCGTCTCTATCAGCGACGGCAGGTATTTCGCCATATAGCCGGGCAGCAGGTGCCCGCGTTCTATCGCTTCGCCGATCACATCCGCGGGGAAATCCAGAATATTCGGCAAGCCGTCCCAGAACCCGCCCGCATTGCGGTTGCCTGCGGTGTTAAATCCACCCACCAGCAGCGCTACGAAAAGGATCAGCAGCACCAGATTCATCCAGCGTTTTGATCGGGCCAGTGCCAGATAGTTTTCCTGAATCCCTGCCAGGTCGGGGTCGGTTTGCGATGTCGCGGTCATGGGAAGCCCTTACGTAAAAATGCTGGCCCCGATGCGGATCGGAGCCAGCGACAGTGCTTAAATCACTTGGATCAATTCGATTTTGCCTTGCGGGCTTCGATGATCGACACATAGGCGTCATGGGTGATCGGATCGAACCCAAGGCTGTCGCCCGCCGCCACGCCATAGGCGCAGTCGGGGTCGTTCTCGTACAGGTTGTCGACCAGCGCGGTCATCTTGTCTTTGACGTCCTGAGGCAGGCTGGTGCGCAGCACGACGGGGCCTTCAGGGATCGGCTTGGAGCGCCAGATTTCCACCAGATCGTTCATATCGACCAGGCCTGCGTCCACGGCCTTGCGCAGCGCGCCGGAGTTGTAGCCGTCTTCCCAGTTGCCCTGACCATCAGCCCAGGTCACGCCTGCATCGATGTCGCCATTGTTGACCGCAACGATGGTCTGCTCGTGACCGCCGGTGAACTTGACTTCGCCAAAATATGCGCCGGAGTCCATGGTGATCTCTTCGCCCATCTGGGGGATCTCGATCGACGGGATCAGATAGCCGGAGGTGGAGTTCGGGTCACCGAAACCAAAGACCTTGCCCTTGACGTCTTCAAGCTTGGTGATGCCGCTGTCGGCGCGGGCAAACCCGATGGAGTGGTAGCCATAGGACCCGTCCACGTTGATTTTCACCAGCACGGGCTCGACCGCTTCGGCGTCTTGCAGATACACCGCGGCATAGGCGGAAGCACCCAACCATGCCATATCCAGCGTGCCGCCCAGCAGACCCTGGATAACGCCGTTATAATCGGCAGGGGCGAACAGCTTGGTCGGGACGCCCAAGGCATCCTCGGTCATGGCGCGCATACATTCGTTCGAATTCATCCGGTCCTGCGCGTTCTCGCCGCCCAGAATACCGATGCGGAATTCGGAAATGGCTTCGGTTTGGGCCACAGCACCCGTCGCAAGGGCGGTCGTCGCGAAAGCAGCAGCAAGTAGTTTGTTCATCGGTCGTCTCTCTTTTTGCAGATAGGCCCCCGAGGATCGGAGGCTGGGGATGAAAAGATAATTGGGGTTATTGCGCCGCCACCGTTTCGGGACGGGCGGACAGCGTTTCGATCTGGGTCGATGTCGTCGCTTCGGAAAAGCTGGCATCCGCCCCGTAAATGTCGCGCGCCACACCGGTGGTCAGCTGCGCGGGCGTGCCGTCAAACACGATCCGCCCCTGCCGCATGCCGATCACGCGGTCGCAATAGCGACGTGCGGTGTCCAGCGTGTGCAGGTTCGCGATCACCATGCGCCCGTCCTGTTCGTGGATATCCCGCAGCGCCTGCATCACCAGCTGCGCGTTCATCGGATCAAGCGAGGCAATGGGTTCATCGGCCAGAATAATCGTGGGGTCCTGCATCAGTGCGCGCGCGATGGCGACACGTTGCTGCTGCCCGCCCGACAGGGCCTCGGCGCGTTTGGGAGCGTGCTCGGCAATGCCCAGACGATCCAGAATATCGATGGCGCGGATGATGTCGTCTTCGGGGTAGAGGTTGAACATCGTCGCCAATGTCGACCGGCGGTTCAACGTGCCGTGCAGCACGTTCGACACCACATCCAGACGCGGCACCAGATTGAACTGCTGAAAGATCATAGCGCAATGGGATTGCCAGTCGCGCTTCTCGGCCCCGCGCAGCTTGGTGATGTCGCGCCCGTTGACCAGAATCTCGCCGGAACTGGCAGGGGTCAGGCAATTCATCATCCGCAGCAGCGTCGACTTACCGGCACCGGAACTGCCAATGATGCCAATCATCATCGGGCGGTCGACGGAAAAGCTCGCAGCGTGAACGGCTGTATTCGCGCCAAATGTTTTTGTGACGGCTTGAAGCTGAAGCATTCGGTTCCCCTTTTTTCGGGGAACCTAGGGCGGCATTAATTCACATTCGTTTCAGCTTTATGAAAGTTTCACGACAGCGGAACCTTTCACGATCCTAGTCTATTTCAGGCCGGTAGAGCCAAATCCACCGTCCCCGCGCGTGGTATCGGACAAGGCATCGACCTCGACACAGGCGTACTGTTGAACCTGCGCAATAACAGCCTGTGCGATCCTATCCCCGTGCCGGATAACGAAAGGCGCATCCCCTACATAGTACAGCCCGACCATCACCACGCCGCGGTAATCCTCATCCACCGTGCCGGGCGCATTGGGAATCAGAAACCCGTGCTTCAACGCCAGGCCCGACCGTGGCCGAATCTGCATCTCTGTCCCGCGCGGCAGCTCGACCGAGAACCCGATAGAGATCAGACTGATCTGCCCTTTTACAAATTCCATCGGCCCGTCCGGCAGAAAGGCCCGCAAATCCATACCCGCCGCCCCGGCAGTGGCATAGGACGGCAGCGGCAGATCATCATTGCCGCTGACCCGTTTGAATTTGATCTCGCTCATCATCCGCTCCACCGCACACGCGCTTTCCAAATGGTTTTAAATCCTCGCCGAAGGCAAGAAAACTCTAGCGCAACGCCTCTGCAATGCGCGCGGCCAACTGCTGTGCCACCTGATCCTTGCCCATACGCGGCCAGCTTTCGGCACCCGCATCCGTGATCAGGGTCACAGCATTTTCCGCCCCGCCCATAATGCCTGTCGCCGGTGAGACATCATTCGCAACGATCCAGTCGCAGCCTTTGCGCAGCCGTTTCGCCGTGGCGTTTTCAACGACGTCATTCGTCTCGGCGGCAAAGCCCACGACCAGCTTGGGCCGCCGCACCCCCGCCGCGCTGACGGTTTTCAAAATATCGGGATTTTCCGCAAAGCTCAGTACCGGCAGCCCGTCTTTCGATTTCTTGAGCTTTCGATCGCTGGCGCTGGCCATGCGCCAATCCGCCACCGCCGCGGCAAATACGCCAGCGTCGACGGGCAAGGCTGCCTCTACCGCCTCCTGCATCTGCTGCGCCGTTTGCACGCGGATCACCTCTACCCCGTCGGGCGGGGGCACGTCGGCAGGGCCAGTGACAAAGATCACCTGAGCCCCCAACGCCGCCAACGCGCGCGCGATCGCTGTGCCCTGCGCGCCCGAGGACCGGTTCGCGATATAGCGGACAGGGTCAATCGGCTCATGCGTCGGGCCGGAGGTCACCAGAATACGTCGCCCCTTTAGCGGACCATCGGCCAGCTGCGCCTCGACCGCGGCGACGATCTCAAGTGGTTCAGACATGCGTCCGGGGCCGAATTCCCCGCAGGCCATATCACCATCATTCGGGCCGACCACATGGATGCCATCACCGCGCAGGGTCGCAAGGTTGCGTTGCGTCGCGGGGTGGTCCCACATGCGCACGTTCATCGCCGGCGCAATCAGCACCGGCGTATCTGTTGCCAACAATAGGGTAGAGGCCAGATCATTCGCCACGCCGCTCGCCATCTTGGCCATCAGATCCGCCGTGGCAGGAGCCACCACAACCAGATCCGCGACACGGCTGAGCTGGATATGTCCCATCTCGGCCTCGTCACCCAGATCGAACAAGTCGCGATAGAGCTTCTGCCCCGCCAACGCCGAAACGGACAAAGGCGTTACAAATTCTTCGCCCGCGTGGGTCAGCACGGGCGTCACAGTGGCCCCGCGTTCGCGCAGGCGACGGATCAGATCAAGGGATTTGAAAGCGGCAATGCCGCCCCCGATTATCAGCAGAATATGTTTCCCAGCCAGCATGATCGCCCCCTCGTCGGTATTCGTTCCGACCATAGGGGGGCGGTTCATTTTCCGCCAGCCCGTTCCTGCGGCAGAGCGGGCAGACAGTGAGATCATTTCTGGGAGCTCACATCAGGAAGTGGCGCACTTCGGAGGATCGTGTCTCAAGCGTTTTGCGCATCTTGCCAAAGGCCGCGGCCTCCAGCTGGCGCACGCGTTCTTTCGACAGGCTCAGCTCGGCACCCAGACTTTCAAGCGTGCGTGGCTGATCGCGCAGCTTGCGTTCGCGCACAATGAATTGTTCGCGTTCGTTCAGGGCCTGCATCGCCGACAACAGCCAGCTGCGCAATGTCAGCGTGTCGTGGCTTTCCTCGACACGTTCGGCGGCCTGCGCACTGTCATCGACCAGCGCGTCGATCCACTCGCGGCCCTCGTCCTCTGCCGATTGCGTCGCGTTCAACGAGAAATCAGAGCCGGACAAACGCCCCTCCATCATCTCGACGTCATGCATCGGCACGCCAATCTCGGTAGAGATCATCTGACGCAGCTGATGCTTGTCCAGGGTCTCGCCAGCGGCTTGGGCCTCGCGCTCAAGGCGTGCCTGTACGCGGCGCATGTTGAAGAACAGCGATTTCTGAGAGGACGTAGAGCCGGTGCGCACCATCGACCAATTGCGCATGACGTGATCCTGAATGCTCGCCTTGATCCACCAGACGGCATAGGTAGAAAAGCGCACCCCGCGGTCGGGGTCGAACTTGTCGGCAGCTTTCATAAGACCCAATCCGGCCTCTTGGATCAGATCATTCATCGACGCGCCATAGCGCTTGAATTTACCCGCCATCGAGATAGCTAGACGCATGTAAGCTGTGATCAGCCGATGCAGCGCTTCCTCGTCGCGTTCGTCCCGCCAGGCATAGGCAAGCTTCAGTTCTGTCTCCGCATCCAAAAGCTCTGCTTTCATTGCGGTGCGGGTCAAAGAAAATTCACGTGATTGCGCCAGCGTCATGATGTCCATCCCTACTATTGAGGCACATCTGTCTGCGCCTTTTCATGTAAACGCGGAAAACCGCCAGTTGGTTCACGCGGAATCGAAAAAGAATCGGCTTTTTTCCGCGCAGCTTGCTTTGACTTTGTGACAGTGACGCTAAATAAATCGCAAACCACTGGGCGAATAAGGCGCGCTGATCATGACTATCTGGCATTGGGTGCGCCACGGCCCGACCCACGAGAAAAACTTTGTCGGCTGGCGCGATGTCCCTGCCGATCTGTCCGATGTCGCACAGCTCGGTCGGCTCAACGCGCATCTCCCGCAGAGGGCCGTGATGGTATCCTCGGACCTTATCCGCGCTTCTGCCACCGCCGATACGCTGGCCTCTGCCAGCCGCCTGCGCCTGCCCCATGACCGCGACCTGCGCGAGCTTGACTTCGGGCTGTGGGACGGCATGCACGCCCGCGATGTATCGCAAAGCCACCCCGAGCTCAGCCGCGCCTATTGGACCACCCCGGGTGACATCGCCGCTCCCGAGGGCGAAAGCTGGAACGACGCGGCCCGCCGGATCAACGCCGCCGTTGACCGGATCACACAGGCCCATCCGAACACAGACATCATCGCCGTGGCGCATTTCGGCGTGATCCTGACACAGGTCCAACGCGCGCTTGGTGTGGATGCCCATGCCGCGATGGCCCATAAGATCGACAACCTATCGGTCACGGATATCCACATCACCCCGCAGGGGTGGGACATCGGCACCATCAACCATCAGGTCTGACGGCCCCGCCCCTACCTTCATTTTGCCAATTAAACTCAAATCCCGCGCTTTCCACGTTCGTTAACGCTTATTAAACACCCCCGCCCTACCCCTGAGGTATCGCAAGGCATCAGGGGTAGAATGGTCGCACGGGCATATACGGTCGCATTCCAGGGCATCGACGCGCGCATCGTCGAGGTGCAATGCGCGCTCTCCGCCGGTATGCCCGCCTTTTCAATCGTGGGCCTGCCCGACAAAGCGGTGTCGGAAGCGCGCGAAAGGGTCCGTGCCGCGCTTGGTGCGATGGCCATCGCCCTGCCTAGCAAACGGATCACGATCAACCTCAGCCCTGCCGACCTGCCCAAAGAAGGCAGCCATTTCGACCTGCCGATCGCGCTGGCCCTGCTGGGGGCGATCGATATCCTGCCGAATGATGTCATCCAAAGCACCGTCGCCTTGGGCGAACTGTCGCTGGACGGGAGCCTGATCCCCGTGATCGGCGCGCTGCCTGCGGCGATGGCTGCGGCGGAAAACGGGCGTAGCCTGCTTTGTCCCGCTGCCTCTGGTGCCGAAGCGGCATGGGTCGGCAATGCCCAGGTGATCGCGGCCCCCAGCCTCGGCGCGGTGGTGCGGCATTATACCGGCCAAACCCCGCTGCCACCTGCCACACCGGGCGAAGTCTCGCAAAGCCCCAGCCAGCATGACCTGCGCGATGTCAAAGGTCAGGAACGCGCCAAACGCGCCTTGGAAATCGCGGCCGCGGGACGTCATCACCTGATGTTTGTCGGCACGCCCGGCTCGGGTAAATCCATGCTAGCGGCGCGTTTGCCCTCCATCCTCCCCCCACTGACCCCACAAGAAGCGCTCAGCACCTCTATGATCCACTCGCTTGCCGGGCTTCTGGATGACGGCGGCATCTCGCGTCTGCGTCCGTTCCGCGAACCGCACCACACGGCGTCTATGGCGGCGATCATTGGCGGCGGGCGGCTGGCCAAACCGGGAGAGGTCAGCCTTGCCCATAACGGCGTGCTGTTCATGGATGAATTTCCCGAATTCCCCCGCACCGTGCTGGAAACCCTGCGCCAACCCGTCGAGACGGGCAAGGTGATGATCGCCCGCGCCAATGCACATGTGAAATACCCATGCAAATTCATGCTTGTCGCCGCAGCCAACCCCTGCAAATGCGGCTACCTTAGCGATCCGTCCCGCGCATGCAGCAAGGCCCCCGCTTGCGGAGAGGACTATATGAACCGCGTCTCGGGCCCGCTGCGCGACCGCTTCGACCTGCGCATAGATGTGCCGCCCGTGGGCTATACCGACCTCGACCTGCCCCCCAGTGCGGAAGGCTCGGCGGAAGTCGCCCAAAGGGTGCAAGCCGCGCGCCGCCGCCAGCACGACCGCTTTGCCGACCATCCCACAGCAGCCCTAAACGCAGATGCCGAAGGGGACCTGTTGGAACAGATCGCCGCCCCGGATACGGAGGCGCGGCAGCTGCTGTCCCGCGCGGCAGAGCGGTTTCACCTATCGGCGCGTGGGTATCACAG
>Ga0114903_1001369_pt1 | contig 10076 bp, 8 predicted proteins | sample MalvirDeepMed_s2_FD_87289 | JGI IMG/M metagenome (GOLD analysis project Ga0114903, IMG submission 87289) | Marine viral communities from the Global Malaspina Expedition - Malaspina viral metaG DeepMed_s2 | ecosystem: Environmental > Aquatic > Marine > Oceanic | place: Mediterranean Sea... | reverse complement strand
GATCCGCATCGAGCACATGCGCGAGATGAAGGACATGGCGATCGTCGGCAACATCGGCCACTTCGACAACGAGATCCAGGTCGCCTCGCTCAAGAACCACAAGTGGACCAACATCAAGGACCAGGTGGACATGATCGAGATGCCCTCGGGCGCCCGCATCATCCTGCTGTCCGAAGGCCGCCTGCTGAACCTCGGCAACGCCACCGGCCACCCGAGCTTCGTGATGTCGGCCTCGTTCACCAACCAGGTGCTGGCGCAGATCGAGCTCTTCAAGAACGGCGACCAGTACGAGAACAAGGTCTACATCCTGCCCAAGCATCTCGACGAGAAGGTCGCGCGCCTGCATCTCGAGCGCATCGGCGTGAAGCTGACGACCCTTTCGGTCGAACAGGCCGCCTATATCGGCGTCACGCCGGAAGGCCCGTTCAAGCCGGAACATTACCGTTACTGATCATCCGGCGGGCAATCCTGCCCGGCCCGCAAGCCACAGACGCCCCGCCCCCGTGCGGGGCGTCTTCTGTTCTGGCCCCTGCTTATTTGCGTGATAGATCAGGGGCGTGTCGCATCGCGGCAGGAACAGAGACGGAAAGGACGGGGATCATGCGGATCATCATTCACGGTGTGGGCGCCATCGGGGGCGTCGTCGGCGCGGCGCTGGTCGAGGCGGGCCACGAGGTGCTGGGCATCGCGCGGGGCCGGATGCTCGAGGCGATCCGCGCGCATGGCCTGACGATGATCTCGCCCAAGGGGCGCGTGATGGTCGATCTGCCCTGCGTGGCAACGCCTTCCGAGATCACGTTCCGCCCCGACGATGTCGTGCTGCTCTGCGTGAAGGGGCAGGACACCGAGGCGGCGCTGACCGATCTTCGCGCCGCCGGCATGACCGACCAGCCGCTGTTCTGCCTGCAGAACGGCACCGCCAACGAGCGCACCGCGCTGCGCTACTTTCCCAATGTGCATGGCGTCACGGTGATGATGCCGGCGACCTATCTCGAGCCCGGCGAGGTCATCACCCACGGCGCGCCCTGCTACGGCCTGTTCGAGATCGGCCGCTACCCGCAAGGCTCTGATGCGGACGATGCGGCGCTGAAAGAGGTTCTGGACAAGGCCAATATCGCCACCTTCGTCTCCGAGGCGGTGATGGCGGCGAAATACGGCAAGCTGCTGATGAACCTCGGCAACATCGTCGACGCGATGCTGCCGCTCGACGCCGACAAGCCGCGCTTCACCGACCGGCTGAAAGACGAGGCACGCGCGGTGTTCGACGCCGCCGGCGTCGCGTGGCGCGACATCGGGCTCGACGACCCGCGGCGCAAGGAATTCATGCAGATCACCGAGATCGACGGCACGCCGCGCTCGGGCAGCTCGACCCGGCAGAGCATCGCGCGCGGCGCCGGCAGCGTCGAGACCGACTACCTCAACGGCGAGGTGGCGCTGCTGGGCCGCTTGCATGGGCAGGCGGCGCCGCTGAATGCCCGCATGACCGAACTGGCCGCGCGCATGATCGCCGGCGGCAAGGCGGCCGGCGAGATGTCGGAAGACGAGATGGAGCGGGTTTTCTCGGCCTGAGGGCCGGGCGGAACCGCCGCTCGGGGCTTGCATATGAAGGGAATTAATCCCGTAAGATGAGCAGCTTGACGCCGTTACCAAACTGACACCGGACGGCCATGCTCACGTTACCGTGAGCCGGTAGCCCAGACGCATTCACTCACTCAGAAGGATGTAGAGAATGCGCCTTTCGCTTTCCGTTCTTGCGCTGGCCGGTGTGCTGGCCGCCCCCGTCATCGCCGAAGAGAGCTTCCCCGCGACCCTCGCCGGCCACGCCTACCTGCCGGCCCTGTCGCTGGTCGAGCCGCCGGCGGACGCGCCGCGCGACCTGTGGATCTCGGGCAAGTACACCTCGGGCGCCCGCAACGATCAGCCGATGACCGTGATGGGCAACACCGGCGCGAATTACGGCGGGCATGACACCGGGATCTCGCTGCCGTTCATCGGCCAGCCGGTGCAGGGCATGTCGGGCTTTGCCATGACCCGTGCCGACGACGGAAGCTGGTACACGCTCACCGACAACGGCTTCGGCTCGAAGCGCAACTCGCCCGACGCGATGCTGTTCTTCCACAAGATGGCGCCGGATTTCGACACCGGCAGCGTCGAGCGCCGCGAGACCGTGTTCCTCAGTGACCCCGAGGGCAACGTGCCGTTCCGCATCGCCTATGAGGGCACCGAGCGCCGCTATCTGACCGGCGCCGATTTCGACCTCGAGTCGATCCAGGTGCTGGGCGACGAGGTGTTCATCGGCGACGAGTTCGGCCCCTACATCATCCGCGCCACGCTCGACGGCGTGGTCAAGGAGGTCTACGCCACCGAGCTCGACGGAAAGACCCTGACCGGCCCCGACACCTACAGCGTCTACGTTCCCGCCACCGCCGGCACCGACTACCAGGTGCAGCGCTCGGGCGGCTACGAGGGCATGGCGCTGCAGCCGGGCACCGACATGCTCTGGGCGATGCTCGAGAAGCCGATCCTGCTTGAAGGCGGCGAGACCGAGGGCCCGTTCCTGCGCGTCATCCAGTTCGACCCGAAAGCGGGCGAATGGACCGGCGAGAGCGTGAAGTTCGCGCTGGCCGAGGGCGCTACCGCCATCGGCGACTTCAACTTCATCGACGAGACCCGCGCGCTGGTCATCGAGCGCGACAATGGCGAGGGCGACGCGGCCAACGCCTGCGCCGAGGGCGAGACCGACACCTCCGCGTGCTACCCGAACCCGGCGCAGGTCAAGAACGTGGTGCTGGTCGACATGTCCGACACCGACGAGGACGGCTATATCCGTCGCATCGGCCATATCGACCTGCTCGACATCAACGATCCCGATGGCGTCGCGATCGAAGGGCTGTCGCCGGCGGAGGGCAACTTTACCTTCCCGTTCTTCACCATCGAGGATGTCGCCCGCGTCGACGAAACCCACATCATGGTCGCCAACGACAACAACCTGCCGTTCTCGGGCGGCCGTGTGCCCGGCGAAGCCGCGCATAACGAGTTCATCCTGCTGTCGGTGCCGGAGCTTCTGGGCGCCGAGTAAGCGGTCCCGACCGGATCAATCGACGGGCGCCCGCGCGGGCGCCCGTTTCGTTTTCCGGACGGTCACGCCTGCGCCTGCGCCCGGGTGTCATGCGGTGATGAGCGCCCAGAGACCAGCCCACCTCAATACCTAAGTAAATTACTTGACAATTCCCCTTCGGCGCGGCTAGGGCAAGCGCAGGCGCCAGCTGAAACCAAACGGACCTCCCTCTGTCCGCCGTTTCGCCAGCCAGTTTTCCTATTTTGAGAACCACTTCGGCCATTTGCGCTTCGACCCGCTTCAGGCGGTCGTTTTGCGTGGGGCCGTCCGGTCGGTGCGACTGCAAAGGCGGTTGTGCCGGTCCGGGGCAGGGACAAGGACGGACACAATGAACCCTCGAGCATTCTACCGGAATGCCACCGCCATCTCGCTGGCGCTCGCGGCGATGACGACAGGCGTGGCGGCACAAGACGGCGCCGCAAACGACACCCATTACCTTGGCCGCATCGTGCTGGGCTATTCCGAGGACGGAACCCCGGTCTACGCCGGCGAGAACATCTCGCGGCTCGAAGGCACCGCGGTCACCGCGCAGGGCGGCACCGCCACCATCGACGACGTGGTGCGGCAAGTCCCCGGTGCGCAGACCCGGCTCAACCCGGGCCAGCCCGGCGTCGCGGTCTCGATCCGCGGTCAGCAGGGGCAGGGCCGCGTGGCGATGACCGTCGAGGGCGTGCCGCAGAACTTCCGCTTCAACGGCCACGCCTCGGAAGGCTACGCCAATTTCGACCCGCTCTTCCTGCAGGGCATCGACATCACCCGCGGCGCGGTGCTGACCGCCGGCGGCAGCGGCTCGGCAGGCGCGGTGGATTTCCGGCTGATCGACGCCGAGGACGTCGTCGATGGCTACGGCGCGGGCGGCCGCGTCAGGCTCACCTATGGCGACAATGGCGACAATTTCGGCCGCATGGCGGCGGCAGGCTACGTGGATGAGCGCTTCTCGCTGCTCGGCGCCTATGCCCGCACCACCGCCGATGCCTTCGAGGACGGCGCCGGCGACACCGTCGACAACACCGACCGCGATCTCGACAGCTACCTGCTGCGCGGCGCCTACCAGTTGACCGAGACCCAGAGCCTCGAGTTCCTGGCGACCCGGATGAACGCCGACTACGCGTCGAACTCCTATTTCCAGGAGATGACCTCGGACATCTACAAGCTGAGCTACCATCTTGACCACAGCCCGGCGATCAACCTCACCGCCAACCTGTACCGGGCGGTGACCGACAACGAGTATACCGGCTCGATCACCGGCTCCGGCTCCTATGTCGGGCGCCAGATGGAGACCATCACCACCGGCATCGACGTCACCAACGTGAGTGACTTCATGCTCGGCGGCTGGAGCGTGACCTCGACCAACGGCTTCGAGTATGTCGAGGACGTGCTCGGCGGCGCCGAGGGCGGGGCCAACCCGACCTATGGCGAGTCGAAGAAGCTTGGCATCTTCACCGAGAACGTGTTCAGCAACGGCCCGTGGGAGATCATGGCCGGGCTGCGCTACAGCGATTACAGCCTGCACGGCCGGCTCGACAACGAGCTGCAATCGGGCGACGTGGATATCGACGACAGCTCGGTCGACCCCAAGATCAGCGTCGCCTATCAGGTCAATGACTGGCTGCAGCCCTATGTCTCGTACTCGCGCAGCACCCGGTCGCCCTCGCTGCAGGAGACCCTGCAGGAAAGCTTCCACGGCTACGGCTTCTTCAACCTCTATCTCGGGCCGAACCCGGACCTCGAGACCGAGACCTCGGAAGGCGGCGAGATCGGTGTGAACATCGCCAAGGAGAACCTGTTCACCGGGGGCGACAACCTCACCGCGCGGATCGCCTATTACAAGACGAACGTCGACAACTACGTCGCCTATGTCCAGGAGGATGGCTTTACCTCGGTCGGCCCGACCACGGTGGCCTTCTACGACAATATCTCCGGCACCACGGTGACGCAGGGCCTCGAGCTCGAGGCGGCCTACGACACCGAGCTGTGGTCGGCGGCGCTGTCCTACACCAACTCCGAATCGACCCCGCCCTCGGGCTATGACGACTACCAGCTGCAGCCGCCCGAGACATTCTCGGCCACCGTGGCGCGGCGCTTCCTGAACGGCGATCTGACGACCGGTGCGACCTACAGCTATACCGCCGCCGGCGAGGCGATCGACGGTGAGTCCGAAAGTGACGATTACGGGCTCTGGGACGTGTTCGCCAGCTACGAGGCAATGGACAACCTCTTCGTCTCGGCCAAGGTCGCGAACCTCACCGACGAGGAATACGTTCCCTGGGCTTCGTCCGGGAAAGGCCCCGGCCGGACCTACTACGTGGGTCTCGAACTGACCTTCTGATCTCCCGAAGAAGAGACCGGATCGCCTCCCGGACGGCACGCCGGGAGCGCATCGAGGCAGTCGCGCACCACCCCTCTTCCCTCGGGGCCGGTGCGGGCTTGCAGGTTACAGGCAGGAAACGGAGAGGGGCGCCGAAAGGCGCCCCTCTTGTCGTTGCATGGGGGGTGTCGCGATCAGCCCTTGAAGCGCTTGATCTCGCCGGATCTGAGACGGCCGACATAGCTCGCCAGCTCGCGCTTCACGATCGGCATCAGCAGGTAGAGGGCGATCACGTTGACCACCGCCATCGAGAACAGCATGGCGTCGGAGAAGTCGATCACCGGGCCAAGATTGGCCGAGGCGCCGATCACGATGAACAGGCAGAAGATCACCTTGAAGACGACCTCCTTTGCCGCGCCCTCGCCGAACATGTAGGTCCAGGCCTTGAGCCCGTAATAGCTCCACGAGATCATCGTCGAGAAGGCGAAGAGCACCACCGCGATCGCCAGCAGCGCCGGGAACCACGAGAAGGCCTGCGCATAGGCCGCCGAGGTCAGCTCGACGCCCGCGACCTCTCCGGTGGTCGATATCCGGCCGGCCTCGGCGTTCCAGACATAGAGCCCGGTCTCGGGATCGACGTTGAGCACCCCGGTGATGACGATCACCAGCGCGGTCATGGTGCAGATCACCACGGTGTCGATGAACGGCTCGAGCAGGGCGACATAGCCTTCGGTCACCGGCTCCTTGGTGCGCACCGCCGAGTGGGCGATGGCGGCCGAGCCGATGCCCGCCTCGTTGGAAAAGGCGGCGCGGCGGAAGCCCTGGATCAGCGCCCCGGTGAAGCCGCCCAGCACGCCAAGCCCGGTGAAGGCGCCCTCGAAGATGCGCCCGAAGGCCCAGCCGATCTGGTCGAAATTCATCAGCAGGATGATCACCGAGACGACGACATAGAAGATGCCCATGAACGGCACCACCTTCTCGGTCACCTGGGCGATCGACTTGATGCCGCCGACGATGACGAGGAAGGTCACCGCGGCGAGGATCAGGCCGGTGATCCAGCCCGGGTAGTCGCCCAGCACGCCCGAGAGCTGCGCATGCGCCTGGTTGGCCTGGAACATGTTGCCGCCGCCGAGGGCGCCGAGGATGGTGAAGATGCAGAACAGGATCGCGAAGATCTTGCCGCCCGGCAGGCCGCGTTCCTTGAAGCCCTTGACCATGTAGTACATCGGGCCGCCCGAGACGCGCCCGTCCGGGTACTCGTTGCGGTATTTCACGCCGAGGGTGCATTCGGTGAACTTGGTGGCCATGCCGAACAGGCCCGCCATGATCATCCAGAAGGTCGCGCCCGGGCCGCCGATGCCCACCGCGACCGCGACGCCGGCGATGTTGCCAAGGCCGACAGTGCCCGAAAGCGCCGTGGCGAGCGCCTGGAAGTGGCTGACCTCGCCGGCGTCATCCGGGTCGGAGTAGTCGCCTTTCACCAGCGAGATCGAATGCGCGAAGCCGCGCAGCTGGATGGCGCCGAAATAGATCGTGAAGACCAGTGCGGCGACCACCAGCCAGAGCGCGATCCACGAGAAGTTGGTGCCGGGCAGATCCGCGAAGATCAGTGCCACGTACCAGCCGGTATAGTCGGCGAAGATGGTGTTGATGGTTTCGTCGAGGCCCTGTGCCGCGGCCTGCACGGGCAGCAGCGCGGCAACGAGCGCGAAGAGCGAAGCGATACGATTGAACAAGGGACTGTCTCCTCGGGCTCAGGGAACGATGACGGTAGGAACCGGTGCGAGCTGGGCAAGCCCCAGCGTCACCGAGCCGAAGACCCGCGCGGCCATCGACTGGGAGCCGGAGCGCCCGACATAGATCACCGTGGCACTGGCCTTGCGGGTTTCCTCGAGGATCAGCTCGACGACCTGCCCGTAACGTATCACGCCATCGGCGAGGACACCTGCGGCCTCGCATTTCTGCAGCGCCGGGGCCATCACCACCTCGTTGGCGCGCGACAGCTCCTGCTTGCGGCGGCCATGGCGCTCCTCGACCTCCTGCGGCGTCAGGAACGAATAGGCCGACCATTCCAGAACATGCACGAGCAGCAGTTTTGCGCCCTCTGCCTTGGCGCGGATCATCGCGTAATCGAGCACCGCCGGGTCGTCGGGATCGCCCTCGTAGGCGACGACGAACGTCTCTGAAGTCATCTGAACTATCCCCGTTGTTGTTATGATTGTTGCGGCGCGATTTTGCTGCGCCGCGAATGAAACGATGCTCGGTGACGAAACGGGTCGGTGTCACGAATTTTTTGTAAAACAACCCAAAATTGTGCCTGTTCAAGCGGTTTCATGCCGGACAAATGGCGCCGCGGCGACGGAAAACCCTTTATATCGGCACATGTAGGGCTAAGCTGGCCCTGGCCGCGGCAGGGACGCCCGCGGTGAACTGGGGGCGGGCATGTCCGCGCAAACTGGGAGAACGACCATGGGCAAGAGAGACGAGCTGATCGAGAAATACGCCGAGGACCTGCGCAGCAAGTGCGGCATGGAGCCGGACATGGCGCTGCTGACCAAGGTGACAATCGGCTGCGGTCCGGCGATCTACAACGACGACTCCTCGACCGTGGCATCGAGCCAGTCCGGCGAGCTCGAGACCGTGAAGGACAACTTCCTCGTCAAGAAGCTTGGCCTGTCGGATGGCCCCGAACTCATGGACGCGATCAACGCGGTGGTCGAGACCTATGGCCGCTCGGAGCGCAACAAGTACCGCGCCGTGGTCTACTACATGCTGACCAAGCATTTCGGCAAGGAAGCGGTCTACGCCTGACCGCCCTGCGGGGCCGGACCGAACCTCTCTGGAGCGGCGGCCCGGCCCGCGCTCGGCCAGCGCATGTGTCGATACCGGGCGACGGCCGCGATGCTTGGCATTTTACGCAGATCGACTTTGTCGCGGGCGCTGCGGTCGGGTACAAAGGGAAATGGCCAGAACGGCCGGATCCGCACCGAACCGTGCGCTGCGTGGGAGCAGCCAAGGGGTGAGAGCGGGGCCCGGCCAGCCCGGGCCCCGTGTCATATGACCCTTCGTGGCACGGCGTGTGTGGCATTGACCGTCGGCGCGTCACGGAACATCGCCAGCCCGATCACCGAACAGCCCAAGCTCACCCAGCCGCCCTCGGTCAGCGTCATCCGGCAGGCGCAAAGGGCGTGTCTACGGCGCGGTTGTCCGCAAGCGCGACGGCGCCCGGGGCGATCGGTTCAGGGATCAAGCCCGGCCATCTCGCAGACCAGTCGCCATTCGGCCTCGGTCACCGGCTGCACCGACAGGCGCGCGCTTTTCACCAGCGCCATCTCCGAGAGCGCCGGCTCCTGCTTGATCTGCTCAAGCGTCACCGGCGTCTTGGCGGCCTGCACCGCCTTGATGTCGACGCACTCCCAGCGCGGGTCATCGGTGCTGCTGTCGGGATGGGCCTCGGCGATCACCTCGACGGTGCCGACCACGGCCTTCTCCTTCTGGGAATGGTAGAAGAAGCCCCGGTCACCCACCGCCATCTGGCGCATGAAGTTGCGGGCCTGGTAGTTGCGCACGCCGTCCCATTCCTCGCCCGCATCGCCCCTGGCCACCTGATCCTGCCAGGACCAGGTCGAGGGCTCGGACTTGAACAGCCAGAAGCTCATCCGATCACCTTGTTCCACGCCACCAGCTCGACGCTCTCGAACAGGCCGGCCTTGGCGTAGGGATCGTTGGCGGCCCAGTCCTGCGCCGCGGTCATGTCGGTCACGTCGAGGATCACCAGGCTGCCCGCCATCTCTCCGGCCTCGTCGAGCAGCGGCCCGGCCTGCGCCACCACGCCGGTCGAGTCGATATAGGCGAGATGGGCGTCGCGGTTGTCCTTGCGGGTCTGGAGCGCGCCTGACTTGTCCTTCGCAATGAGGGCGATCAGCATGTCATTCTTCCTTCAGTGGTCGGTTGAGCAGGTAGGTGATGGCCTCGGAGACGCTGGTGCCGCCGCCGCCGACCTCGTGCACCATGGCGCAGATCGGCAGCTCGATCCCGAGCCTTTCGGCCAGACGGGTCACCGCCTCGGCGGTCTTCACGCCCTCGACGGTGAGGCTGGGATCGAAGCGCTCGTGCTTCCCGAGCGACAGGCCGAAGCGGTAGTTGCGCGACAGCTCGGAGGTGCAGGTCAGCGCCAGATCGCCAAGGCCCGAAAGGCCGGCAAGGGTCTCGGGCTTTGCGCCCAGCTTGGCGGCAAGGCGGGTCATCTCGGCGAAGCCCCGGGTCATCAGCGCGGCGCGGGCACTGTCGCCCAGCCCCTCGCCGATGCAGGCGCCGCAGGCGATGGCGATGACGTTCTTCAGCGCCCCGCCAAGCTCGGCACCGCTGGTGTCGGTGGTGCGATAGAGCCGCAATGCGCCGGTGGAGAGCTGCTGCTGCAGCGCGGCCCCGGCCGCGTCGTCGCGGCAGGCCAGCGTCAGCGCGGTGGGCAGGTTGCGGGCGATGTCGTCGGCAAAGCTGGGGCCGGTGAGGATCGCCGGAATCGCCTGCGGCTTGGCATGGGCGATGACGCCGGTGGGGCCGGTGAGCTCTTGCAGGTCGACGCCCTTGCAGCAGGCCACCAGCCGCTGCCCGGCCAGCGGGCTCTCGATCCGGGTCAGCACGGCATGG
>Ga0114903_1001368_pt1 | contig 10092 bp, 8 predicted proteins | sample MalvirDeepMed_s2_FD_87289 | JGI IMG/M metagenome (GOLD analysis project Ga0114903, IMG submission 87289) | Marine viral communities from the Global Malaspina Expedition - Malaspina viral metaG DeepMed_s2 | ecosystem: Environmental > Aquatic > Marine > Oceanic | place: Mediterranean Sea... | reverse complement strand
GAGGCGCGGCTGGACGACGGCGCTTGGATGCTGCGCGACGCGAAATCCTGGCCGCTGGGCAGCGGCGGCAATCCCGAAACCCAGGCAGAGACCTACGGGTTGCTGCGCCTTCCCTCGACCCTGACGCAGGACAGCATTCGAGACCGGTTCGGCAACCCGTCGTCGGTGTCGATCTGGGATCTGCCGGCCTTCATCTCGGACCTCGAGATCGCCGGGTTCTCGGCACGCAGGCATCAGGTCTGGCTGCAGATGGAACTGGCGCGACCGCTGTTCCTTGTGGCTCTGGTGCTGGTCGGCGCCGGCTTTACGATGCGGCACAGCCGGCTGGGGCGCACCGGCGTGGCGGTACTGGCGGCGATCCTGCTGGGTTTCGGGCTTTACTACATCCGCAACTTCGCGCAAATCCTCGGCGAGAACGGCCAGATCACTCCGGTCATGGCTGCCTGGGTCCCGCCCCTGTCGTCCTTGCTGCTGGCGCTGGGGCTGATCCTGCATATGGAGGACGGCTGATGCGGCCTTGGTCCCGGACGGCGCTTGCCACCCTGATCCTGACCGCCCTGGCCAGCCTGCCGCTGCGCGCGCAGGACACGGCGGCCCAGACCGAGGATGCCGCCCTGCTGGTCGCCGACAGCGTGCTGATCGAGGGCGAGAGCCGCCTGATCGCCGAAGGCAATGTCGAGGCGCTCTACGACGGCACGCGTCTGACCGCCACGCGCATCGTCTATGACCAGAGCACCGACAGCCTGTCGCTGGACGGCCCGGTGCGCGTTACCGATCCGCAGGGCAACGTACTGCTGGCCGACGGCGGCGAACTGGGCTCCGACCTCGAGGACGGGCTGCTGCGCGGCGCGCGGATGGTGCTCGACGAACAGCTGCAGCTCGCCTCGGTCGAGGCGCGGCGGGTCGAGGGCCGCTACACGCAGCTGTCGCGCGTGGCGGTCACCTCCTGCCAGGTCTGCGGCACCAAGGCCCCGCTCTGGCAGATCCGCGCGTCCCGCGTCGTCCACGACCAGGAGGAACGGCAACTCTATTTCGAGAATGCCAGCCTGCGCGTCGGCCGCGTGCCCATCTTCTGGGTGCCCTACATGCGCCTGCCCGACCCGACGCTGGAGCGCGCCCGCGGCTTCCTGATTCCGTCGGTGCGCTCGACGTCTCTGTTGGGGTTCGGGATCAAGGTGCCCTACTTCATCCCCATCGGCGATCACCGCGACGTGACGATCACGCCGTACTTTTCACCGGTGACACAGACATTCGAAGGCCGCTACCGACAGGCCTTCCGCAACGGGCGCATCACCCTCACCGGCGCGCTGTCGCGGGACACGCTGCTGCGGGACGAGATGCGCGGCTATCTCTTTGCCGAAGGCGAATTCGACCTCGGCCGGGACTTCAAGCTCGACTTCTCGCTGCAATCCACCACCGACGATTCCTATCTCAGCGATTACGGCTACGGCGACAGCGACCGGCTGTATTCCACAGTCACGCTCAGCCGGGTGCGCTGGAACGAGCTGCTGTCCGCCGGGATCACCAATTCCGAATCCCTGCGCGACGACGAACCCGACGTCAGCCAGCCGTCGATCATCACCGACCTGCGCGCCGAACGGCGGTTCTTCTTTCCGCGCATCCCCGGCGAATTCCGCATCGGCGCCGTGGCGCACAACCACTACCGGCCCTCGGACCTGGATGTCGACGGGACGGATGACGACCTCATCGTCGACGGCCGCGACGTCACCCGCACCACCGCAGAGCTCAGCTGGCGCAACCGCTGGACCCTCGCGGGCGGGCTGCGGCTCGGGGCCGAGGGTTACATCTGGGCCGATGCCTTCTGGACCGACCAGGACAGCACCACACCGGAGCGGGTAAGCCAGATCACCCCCGCCGCGTCGCTGGAACTGCGCTGGCCGCTGATCCGGCAGGGGTACGGCGGCACCCGCTACCTGCTGGAACCGGTGGCGCAGCTGGGCTGGGTCGGGGGCGAGCGCTTGGGCCAGGCCAACGACGAAAGCACCGGGGTGGAGCTGGACCAGGGCAACCTGCTGTCGCTGTCGCGCTTTCCCGCCGCCGATCGCCGCGAGCGCGGGCGCATCGGCGCCGTGGGCCTGCGGTTCCTGCGCGACGCGCCCGCGGGCTGGAGCGCCGGGCTGACCCTGGGCCGGGTCTGGCGCGAAGAGGACGAGCCCGACTTCACCCGCTCCTCGGGCATGGACAGCCGCGTCTCGGACTACCTGATCGCCGGCTATATCCAGAACGCCGCGGGCCTCAACTTTTCGACCCGCGGGCTGCTCGACCTGGAGGATCTGCGCTTTTCCAAGGCCGAGGCCCGGGCGGGCTGGGTTGCCGACCGGTTCGATTTCTCGGCTTCCTACCTGCTGCTGGTCAACGACCCCGAAGAGAACCGGCAGGGCAGCGTGTCGGAATGGAGCTTTGACGGCCGCTACGACCTCAACCGGCATTGGACCGGCGAGGCAAGCTGGCAATACGACCTGTCGGACCGGCGTTTCGCCAAGGCGGCGCTGGGGCTTGAATACCAGAACGAATGCGCGCAGGTGAACTTTTCGGTCTCGCGCCGCTTTGCCTCATCGACTAACCTTGAACCATCCACAGATTTCGGCCTGACCGTCGCGCTGAAAGGCTTCAGCACCGGCGGCAGCGCCAAGGAGTACCGCCGCTCATGCAGCTACTGATCGCCCTCCTCATCCGCCCGCCCCTGGTCCTCTTCGTGGCTCTGGCCACGACGGTGCTGCCCGGTGCCGCATCGGCGCAGAACCTGTTTTCCCCGGCGATCGTCGTAAACGATTCGGTGGTCACCTATTACGAGCTCGATCAGCGCACGCGCATGAACCAGGTGCTGAACGCGCCCGGCAATCCCGCCGAAGCGGCACGCGAACAGCTGATCGACGACCGCATCCGCCTGCAGGCGGTGCAGCAGGCGGGCATCGTGCTGTCCGAAGAGGACGTTCTGGATGGCATGTCGGAATTCGCCGGCCGCGCCAACCTGACGCGCGAGGAATTCGTGCAGGCGCTGGAGGGGGCCGGCGTCGCGGAACAGACCTTCCGCGATTTCGTCCGGGCCGGTCTTGGCTGGCGCGAACTGGTGCAGGCGCGCTTTGTCGGCCAGGTGAACATCACCGACACCGAGATCGACCGCGCCCTGTCGTCGGGCGCCGGATCGAGCAACGTGCGCGTCCTGCTGTCCGAAATCATCATGCCGGCGCCGCCGCAGGAGGCCGAAGCGGTACGCGCCCGGGCCGAGCGGATCTCGCAGATCACCTCCGAAGCGGCGTTCTCCGCCGAGGCGCGGCGGTATTCGGCCACCCAGTCGCGCGCCAACGGCGGACGGCTGCCCTGGCAGGACCTGAGCGAGCTGCCGCCGCAGCTGCGCCCGATCCTGCTGGGCCTGGCACCGGGCGAGGTCACCGATCCGCTGCCGCTGAACAACGCCGTGGCGCTGTTCCAGCTGCGCGCCATCGAGGAAGCCGACTATAGCGGCCCCGAGGTCGCAGCGGTGGAATACGCTGCCTACTACATGCCCGGCGGGCGCTCGCCCGAGACGCTGGCGCGGGCGCGGGTGCTGGCCTCTCAGGTGGACCGTTGCGACGACCTCTATGCCGTCGCCCAGGGCCAGCCGCCCGAGGTGCTGGACCGCGGGTCGCTGCCGCCGTCGGAGATCCCCACCGACATCGCCTTCGAGCTTTCCAAGCTCGATCCCGGCGAGGTGTCGACGGCGCTGACCCGCTCGAACGGGCAGACGCTGGTGTTCCTGATGCTCTGCGGGCGGACCAACGCCATCGCCGAGGACGCCTCGCGCGAGGATCTGCTGATGGGTCTGCGCAACGAACGGCTGTCGGCCCTGGCCGACGGCTACCTCGCGCAGCTCCGCGCCGACGCCCGCATCGTCGAGCAATGACCGCCGGCGCACCGGCGCCCATCGCGCTGACCTGCGGCGAACCTGCGGGCATCGGCCCGGAACTGGCCGAGGCCTGCTGGAAGGCATTGGGTGCCTCGGTGCCGTTCTTCTTTCTGGGCGATCCCGACCACCTGCCCGGCACCGTGCCGCAGGTGCGCATCGACCGTCCCGAAGAGGCGCGGACACGGGCCGAGGAGGGGCTGCCGGTCCTGCCCTACCCCTTTCCCGGCGCCCGCACCCCCGGCGTGCCGCAGCCCGCCCAGGCCCAGGCGGTGATCGACGTCATCGCCCGCGCGGTGGACATGGCGCAGGCCGGCGCGGTCTCCGCCGTCTGCACGCTACCGATCCACAAGCAGGCCCTGCAGGACGGCGCGGGCTTCGCCTTTCCCGGCCATACGGAATACCTCGCCCATCTGGCCCGGGTGCCCGAGGTGGTGATGATGCTGGCCTCGGACCAGCTGCGCGTGGTGCCGGCGACCATTCACATCCCGCTGGCCGAGGTGCCCGCCGCGCTCACGCCCGAACTGCTCGAGGCGCGCATCCGCATCACCCATGCGGCGCTGATCGCGCAATTCGGCCTGCCCGCGCCACGGCTGGCCGTGGCGGGGCTGAACCCGCATGCGGGCGAAGGCGGCAAGATCGGCCGCGAGGAAATCGAGGTGATCGTTCCGGTGCTGGACCGGCTGCGCGGCGAAGGCATGGACCTGCGCGGACCGCTGTCGGCCGACACGATGTTCCACGCCGCCGCGCGCAGCCGGTACGACGCCGCGATCTGCATGTACCACGACCAGGCGCTGATCCCGATCAAGACGCTGGATTTCGACCGCGGCGTGAACGTCACGCTGGGCCTGCCATTCCTCCGCACCTCGCCCGATCACGGCACCGCCTTCGACATCGCCGGCACCGGCAGCGCCAACCCGGCCTCGACCATCGAGGCGCTGAGGCTGGCCTGGCGGCTGGCGCAGGGCGCTGCGTGACCGGCCGCGCGGGCGGCGGCGCCGGACCGGGGCGCTGCCCCGGACCCCGAGGGTTATTTTAAACCGGAGAAGACATGAGCGGCATCGACGACCTGCCCCCGCTGCGCCAGGTGATCGCGGATCACGATCTGCGCGCAAAGAAGGCGTTGGGGCAGAACTTCCTGCTCGACCTGAACCTGACGGCCAAGATCGCGCGGCAGGCGGGCGACCTCACCGGGCTGGATGTGCTCGAGATCGGTCCCGGCCCCGGCGGGCTGACCCGCGGGCTCCTGGCCGAAGGCGCGCGGCGGGTGCTGGCGATCGAGAAGGACGCGCGCTGCCTGCCGGCGCTGGCCGAGATCGCGGCGGCTTACCCGGGGCGGCTGGAGGTGATCGAGGGCGACGCGCTGAAGGTCGACCCGCTGGCGCATCTGACGCCGCCCATCGCGATCTGCGCCAACCTGCCCTACAATGTCGGCACCGAGCTTCTTGTGCGCTGGCTCACGCCCGCGGACTGGCCGCCGTTCTGGTCGTCGCTGACGCTGATGTTCCAGCGCGAGGTGGCGGAGCGCATCGTGGCGCAGCCCGGATCCAAGGCCTATGGCCGCCTGGCGCTGCTGGTGCAGTGGCGCGCGGAGGCGCGGATCGTGCTGTCGCTGCCGCCCGAGGCCTTCACCCCGCCGCCCAAGGTCAGTTCGGCCGTGGTGCGCCTGACCGCCCTGCCAGAGCCGCGCTTCGAGGCGGATGCACAGGTTCTGGAGCGGGTGGTGGCCATGGCCTTCAACCAGCGTCGCAAGATGCTGCGCGCGGCCTTGCGCGGGCTGCATCCCGAAATCGAGGAGATTCTCGTCTCCGTCGGCATCGCCCCGACGGAACGGGCCGAGCGGCTGTCGCTGGAGCAGTTCTGCGCACTGGCCCGGGCGGTCAAGGCCGCCTGAGCCCGAGGCGCCTATTCCGCCGCGCTGGTGGTGGTGTCGCCGCCGCCCGAGCCGGAATCCTTGTCGGACGTGTCAGATTTCTTGGCGCGCGGCTTGCGCGCGCGCTTGGGCTTGGGCGCGCTTTCCGCGGCGCTCTCGGGCGTCTCGACCAGGGTGCTTTCCTCGGTGCCGTCCGACAGGTCGACCACGTCGTCCTGGCCGCCGAACCGGTTGCCGGACTGGGGCTGACCGTGATTGCCGGAGGGCTGGTCGCCGGACCCGGCGTCATGGCCGCCCTGTCCGTGGCCGTTGCCGTCGCTGTTGTTCTGGCCGCCCTGCTGGCCGCCGTTGTTTTGCTGGCTCTCGTTGCGGTCGCGGTCGCGCTGCGCCTGGCGTTCGCGGTTCTCGCGCTCCTGCTGTTCGCGGCGCTGGTCCATTTCGCGCTGCGCGTCGCTCAGCAGGCGCAGGTAGTGTTCCGCATGCTGCTGGAAATTCTCGGTCGCGACGCGGTCGTTGGCCAGTTGCGCATCGCGCGCCAGCTGGTTGTATTTGTCGATGATCTGCTGCGGCGTGCCGCGCACCTTGCCGTCGGGGCCGGAGCTGTCGAACACGCGGTTGACGACGTTCGCACCCGAATTGTTGGAACGGTTGCGGTTGTTCTTCGACCGCGAGCGGGATTTTGATGATCTCATGTTTCGAGCTTCAGCCTTGTCTTTTGACTGCCTTGCGATCCCGGGCGGTGCTGACGGGCACCTGCAATTTCGGGATCACGTCGATGTGTGGCTTGATGTCAGGCGGGACCACCGGGCGGTATCCACCGGCCTGACACCCTCGAATAACCACGTCCGGGCAGCGCACACAAGCAAAAATCGTCCGAAAATGCGCAAAATTGCCTCAATTCGGCGTTCAGCCGCCGGGCAAGACGGCCTGAAGCACCCGATCGCGACCGTCGAGGTCGGGAATGACGCGCAGCTTGTGCAACCCCTGTGCTGCCAGAATCGCCGTCACCTCGGTGGCCTGGGTCGGCCCGATCTCGACAAGCAGCCGCCCGCCGGGCAGCAGATGCGCCGCCGCGCCCGCCGCGATGGCGCGATAGGCCGAGAGCCCGTCGGCGCCATCGGTGAGCGCCAGGGCCGGTTCGTGATCGCGCACTTCGGGCGCCAGGTCCGGCATTTCGACGCGGGCGATATAGGGCGGGTTCGACACGACCAGGTCGAAGCGGCTGCCGGGCGGATCGACCGCCTCGTACCAGTGACCAGTGGCCAGCCGCACCCGGTCCTCGAGCCGCAGCGCGTTGCGGTTCCAGTAGGCGACGTTCAGCGCCTCGGGGCTGATATCGACGCCCATACCGCGGCTGCCAGGGGTCTCGGCCACCAGCGTCAGCACGATGCAGCCCGACCCGGTCCCGAGATCGAGCACATTGGCGAAGGGTGCCGCCAGCGCCGCCTCGATCAGGGTTTCGGTTTCGGGCCGCGGGTCCAGCACCTCGGGGGTGACGAGGAAGTCGCGGCCGTAGAACAGCCGCCGCCCGGTCAGGTGCGACACCGGCACACGTTCGCAGCGCCGTTCGATCAGCACCTTGTAGATGACGCCGAGGTCCGGCGGCACCGGTTCGGGCAGGAATAGCGTCAGCCGTCCGGCAGGCACCTTGAGCACATGCGCCAGCAGGCGCCGGGCGTCGCGGCCCGCGTCCGGGATGCCCGCCGCGGTCAGGGCGCGGGTGGCGGCGGCCAGAGCCTCGGATCCGGTCATGCGCCCATCTCGGCCAGCAGCGTCGCCTGGGCATCGGCGGTGAGCGCGTCGATCAGCTCGTCGAGGTCGCCCTGCATCACCTGGTCAAGCTTGTAGAGCGTCAGGTTGATGCGATGATCCGACAGCCGCCCCTGCGGGTAGTTGTAGGTGCGGATGCGTTCGGAGCGGTCGCCGCTGCCCACCTGCGCCTTGCGGCTGGCCGAACGTGCGCTGTCGGCCTTCTGCCGTTCCGCATCGAAGAGCCGCGCGCGCAGCACCTGCATGGCGATCTCGCGGTTGCGGTGCTGGGATTTCTCGGAACTGGTGACGACGATCCCGGTGGGAATATGGGTGATCCGCACGGCGGAATCGGTGGTGTTCACATGCTGCCCGCCCGCGCCGGAACTGCGCATGGTGTCGATGCGCAGGTCGTTCGGGTCGATCTGCACGTCGACCTCCTCGGCCTCGGGCAGCACCGCCACGGTGGCGGCCGAGGTGTGGATGCGCCCGCCGCTTTCGGTCGCGGGCACACGCTGCACCCGATGCACGCCGGATTCGAACTTGAGCCGGGCAAAGACGTCCTGGCCGGTAATATGGGCCACCAGCTCCTTGATGCCGCCCAGTTCGGTCATCTGCTCCTCGACGATCTCGAACTGCCAGCCGCGGGTTTCGGCATAGCGCTGGTACATCCGCAGAAGATCGCCGGCGAACAGCGCCGCCTCCTCGCCGCCGGTGCCGGGACGGATTTCCAGCATCGCGGGGCGGGCGTCGGCGGCATCCTTGGGCAACAGCGCCAGTTGCAGCGCCTCTTCGGCAGCAGGCAGGCGGGCGCGCAGGTCTTCGAGCTCGTCCTCGGCCAGCGCGCGCATCTCGGGATCCTTGAGCATCGCCTCGGCCTCGGCGATGTCGTCGGTCAGGCGCCGCCAGGCGGCGATCTGGTCCACGACGGGGCGCAGTTCGGCATATTCGCGGCCCAGGGCGGCAATGTCGCCGCCGCCCTCGGCCATGCGGGCCTCGAGGTACTCGAAACGCTGGGTGATCTGGACAAGTCGGGCAGAGGGAACCATGCCCGTCTGTCCCTTATCGCGCATGGCGCGTCAAGATCGCTCAGCTTTCGGGAGCGGCCTCAAGCTGCGACAGCCAGCCTTCGACGCGGGCCTTGTTGACCCCCATGTCGGCCATGCCGAACCGCTGGCGGGCATAGAGCTCGAGGTGGTCGTCGCTCAGTTGCACCGTGGTGTAGTCGGGGAAGCCCATCCATTTCGTCCGGGTGATATAGGTCATGCGCCCCTCTTCGACGCTGCCGGCCAGAAGCTCGGTGCGCGGGGTAGCAAGGATGATGCGGTCGAGCGCCTGCATGACCGGTGCCCCGCCGTCGATCCGACGCCGCACGCCGCTGGCGAGGTCTTGGTCGGCGGTCACCATCGGATCCACGTTCCAGACGGCAGGGTCCGACGGGGCCAAGCGGATCCAGGCCAGACCCGCGACGACAGCCAGAACGATGAGCCAGAAAATCATCCGCACGCAAACCTTCCCTTCGATTTCGGGCCCATCGATCTCGGGGCGTCCGGCCCGGTCCTCCTTAGCTGGGGGCGCCGGGGCGCCGGGTCCAGCCCCAGAGGCACAATATTTCCATCGCCACATGGGCCGCGGCCACGGCCGTCGCGCCTGTCGTATCGAACGGCGGGCTAACTTCAACCACATCGCCGCCCAGCAGGGTCAGACCGGCGATTTCCCGCAGGATGATTGCCGCCTGGGCCGAGGTAAGCCCGCCCCAGACCGGCGTGCCGGTGCCCGGGGCATAGGCGGGATCCAGCGCATCGATGTCGAAGGTGAGGTAACAGGGGGTGTCGCCGATGATCTGCCTGATCTTCGCGGCCACCGCGTCGGGGCCGCTGCGGTGCACCTCGAACGAATCGATGATCTGCACGCCCAGGGTGTCGGGATTGTCGGTTCGGATGCCGACGGCGACAGATTTCTCCGGCAGGATCAGCCCCTCTTTCACGGCCTTGTAGACAAAGGTGCCATGGTCGATCCGGTCGGCATCGTCGTCGACCCAGCTGTCGGAATGGGCGTCGAACTGCAAGAGCGCCACCGGCCCGTGCTTTTCGACATAGGCCCGCAGGATCGGCAGGGTGATGAAGTGATCGCCGCCGATGGTGATCGACGCGGCCCCGGCGTCGAGGATGGTGCGAATATGCTGCGTCACCGCCGCGGGAAAGGCGCGGGTGTTGGCATAGTCGAACGCCATGTCGCCGTAATCCGCGACCGCGAAGGTGCCGAGCGGGTCGAAGCCCCAGCCATAGGGCGGATCGTAGGGCTGCAGGGTACTTGCCTCGCGCACCGCGCGCGGACCCAGGCGCGTGCCGGGACGGTTGGTCACCGCCTGGTCAAAGGGGATGCCGGTGATCGCCACGTCGACGCCGCTCAGGTCCTTGGTATAGCGCCGGCGCAGGAAGGACGTCGCCCCGCCAAAGGCGTTCTCGTAGCTCAGACCGCGCAGATCGTTTCGGGTAAAAGCCTGATCGACTTGAGATTTCGCGTCTTCGAGTGCCATGGCGGGGATGCCCTTTCGGTGCCGGGG
>Ga0114903_1001366_pt1 | contig 10093 bp, 8 predicted proteins | sample MalvirDeepMed_s2_FD_87289 | JGI IMG/M metagenome (GOLD analysis project Ga0114903, IMG submission 87289) | Marine viral communities from the Global Malaspina Expedition - Malaspina viral metaG DeepMed_s2 | ecosystem: Environmental > Aquatic > Marine > Oceanic | place: Mediterranean Sea... | reverse complement strand
GGTGGACGTCCTGCCCGAGCGGTCGGTGATGGAGGTCACCCTGAACGGTGAAATCGTGGGCCAGCAGGAGCTTGGCAATTTCGACCCCGACGAGGCGACGCTGTTCGAGGTGCCCGCTGGCCTGTGGCAGTCGGGCCGCAATGATGTCGTCATCCGGCTGGAACAGGTCCACCGGCTGTTCTGCGGCCCCGAGGCGGCGTTCGACCTTTGGACGGATATTGACCTAACCAGTTCGGGTGCCGTGCTGGCCGCCAAGCCCCTGGTGCCGGGGGCAATCGATTTCCTGGCTGGCATCGCCCATGATGCCGGGATCGGACTGCCCGTCGCATTGCAAGATCCCGAGGGCCTCGCCCCCGCCGCGCAGCCCGTGCTGGACGAAATGGCCAAGCGGATGACCGAGGTCCTGCGCGGTCGCGTCCTGTCCTATGTGGCGACCGATCCTTACGGTGTCAGCGATAGCCAATCGGATCTGCGGATGTCGCGGGTCACACTGGTGCCGACCTACGGCCCCGCCACGGCGGAGTTCCGGCGCGGCGGCGACGGGGCGCTTGTCCTCGTCCTCGCTATCCCGCCCGAGGGCATTCCCGCCTCCGAGGCCGGGCCGTTCCTCGATACCGTTCTGCGGGATATCCTCAGCGAGCGGTTCACCTTCGACGCCGAGACGGTGCAGACCGGCATCGACCCGCGCACCCGGATGCAGGCCGGGGTGCCGGTCACGCTGGACAGCTTGGGTATGCCGACGACGCGCACGACCAGCCATTACTTCAGGCGCGACCAGATCTTCACGCTGCCGCGCGACTGGCTGGTGCTGACCGCGCAGAAGGCGACGCTGCACCTCGATTACATCTATGCCCGCAACCTGCCCGAGAAGTCCGAGCTTCTGATCCGGGTGAATGGCGAGACGGTTCGCCTGCTGCCCCTGCGCGGCGAAGGCGGCGAGCTGATCGAGCAGTTCCCGATCAAGTTCTACGCGAACCTCCTGCGCGAGGGGCCGAACCTTCTCCAGTTCGAGGCGCTGATCCCCGGCGACCCGGAAGACGAACCCTGCCCGCCGGGGCAGTTCCCCAAGCTCGAAATCCGCGGCACGAGCACGCTGACCGTGCCGCCCTCGCCGCGGCTGCGCCTGAGTGGGCTGCGCCTGCCGGTCTATGCGCTGCGATCCGGGGCGATCAGCCTGGACGGGGCGGGTATGGATCAGCTTCCCCCCGCCGACCGGCTGACCCTGGTTGCGACACTGGGGGAGCCGATCCCGAATGCCAGTCACCTGACGGCCTACAGCTTCGACAATCTGGCCGCGTTGCCGATGGGGGCCTATGATATCGATCGCGGCGACATCGCCGGTGTTCTGACGCGCCAGCCCGACATCCCCGAGCCGGGTCCGGCGCCGCAGGACCGCATCGGAGAGCTTCCGGTAGACCTGTTCGGCCCCATCGAACGCGAGCCTCTGGACGACGGGCGCGGGCCGCTTCTGCGCGCCGCCGACAGCCTGCTGACCGGCCTTTTCGATACCAATACCAATCAGGTGGGTGCACGCGTCGAGACCGTCAGCGCCAAGCTGCTTCCGGATGTCGATGCCAATGCCGAGCGCTGGCTGGCCGAGCAGCGGGGCTTGGCGGTGTTGACCCACCTGGACCCGTCCGATCCGCGTGGGATCGAACTTGTGCTGGGCCCCGACACCCGACTGACCGAGGTCGCGGCCGCCATCTCGGCCGCGCGGCAGACGATCGGCGGGCCATTCGGTCAAATCTCGGTTCTGGGCCATGACGGGGTCTGGCGCAGCTGGGCGGATGCAGGCCGCGTCCCCATGCTGATGGAGCCCTTGACCCTTGGAAACTTCCGGCAGGTGCTGGGCAATTATGCCTCGTGGTCGCCCGTCACCTTCACCGCGATCATCTTCGGCTTCGCGCTGATCGCCGCGTTGATTGCCCTTCGCCTCGTCGTCATCACGCGTCAGGAGACCTGAAAATGAACCGACGTTCCGTTCTGGCCCTTCTGGCAGCAGTGCCCTTGGCCGCCCCGGCCCTGGCCCGCACCCGCGGCGATGTCTTCGCGACGCATCCTCTGAGAGGCGCATGGGACGCCTGGAAGACCGCGCACATGGACCCCACGGGGCGCGTCGTCGATGCGCTTCAGAACGGCGTCAGCCATTCCGAGGGGCAGGGCTACGGCATGACTCTGGCCGAGCGGGTGGGCGACGAAGAGGCGTTCAATCTGATGTTCACATGGACGGAGGAGAACCTGGCCGTCCGCCCCGATGCCTTGCTGGCCTGGCGCTGGACGCCGAACGAACCGATCCCGGTATCGGACATGAACAACGCAAGCGACGGCGATCTGTTCTATGCCTGGTCGCTGATGCGCGCGGCCACCTCCTTCGGCCGCCCCGAGCTGGGCCAGCGTGCCGCCGCCATCGTCGCGGATCTCGAGGCGCGGTGCATCGTCGACTTTCCCGGCCACGCGGGTGCCTTCCTGTTCCTGCCGGGCGCGCAGGGGTTTGCGAAACAGGACGGATACGTCATCAACCCGTCATACTACATGCCCCGCGCGATGGAGGAGCTTGGCCAAGCCTATGGTTCCGGGCGCCTGACCACCGCCGCGGCCAATGGCGATGTCCTTCTGGCCGAAGTTGCGCGGCATGGCCCCGTCCCGGACTGGATCGAGGTCGCTCCGGGCGGCCTGCGCCGGTCGCAGGGGTTCTCGGTCAACTCGGGTTACGAGGCGATGCGCGTGCCCCTCTGGATGATCTGGTCGCGCAAGCCCGAACACCCCGCCGTGACGGCCCTGTACGGTCCGGGCGGGCCCCGCCGCAGCGAGGACGGGGCGACGCCGACCGTGATCGACTACGACACCGGTGAGGTGCTGGAGCGGTCGCCCGAAGCCGGCTATCGCGCGGTTTCGGCGCTCTCGACCTGCTTGGCGAGCGGCGAGGCGGGATCGGCGATGCCGCCCTTCGACGCCAATCAGAACTACTATCCCGCCACGCTTCACATGTTTTCCTTCGTGGCCCAGATCGAGGTGACACCCGAATGCTTCCCTCTCTGAAACCGCTTCTTCTGTCGGGTGTCGCGCTTGCGGCGTCCCTGATCGCGGCCGCGCCCGTGGCCGCCGCCGAGCTGAGCGCCGCCGAACTGCGCGCGCTGCGCTATTACGTCGAACAGGGCGACCGACGCTCGGCCGAGGCCGAAATTCGTCGCCTGCGGGGGCTGCACCCGGACTGGACGCCGCCGGTGAACCTCGAGGCGTTGCGTAGCATGACCGAGGCGAAGGCCGGCCCGGGTGAGGAGGAAAACCGAGTCTGGAAGCTGATCGAGGTCGGCAACTGGACCGCGGCCAGCGGGCGGCTGGCCCACCTTCGTGCCACCTATCCCGATTGGGAACCCCCGGCCGAGATGGTGCGCCTGATCGCCATGGGCGAGGCGCAGTCGAAGTTCGACGCCGCCGTGACTTCGGGGGATGCGGCGACCGCGATCCAGGTGGCGCGCACGTCTCCGGCAATCCTGCGGTGCGACCGGGTCAACAACGCATGGCAGTTGGCGACGATGCAGAAGAAGGTCGGCGACACCCAGGGCGCTCTGACCACCTATCGCGGCGTTCTGGGCTCTTGCGGGGACGGGTCGATCGTCGTTGCCACCCTGGAAAAAGCGAACGAGGTCGCGACCGATGGTCAACTGGCGGCATTGGCCGACGCGGCGCGGCAAAGCCATCCGGGCCTTCGGGCTTCGGTCGAGGCGGTCGAGACGCGCTTGATGGCCGGGCGCGGGGGTGCCACCACCAGCGCGCAGCCCCGGACCGCGGCCGCACCTGCGCCGCAAACTCAGGTCCAATCGCAACCGCAGGCGCCAACCCCGGCCCCGGTGGCCGTGGCGACGCCCGCGCGCGCCGTTGCCCCATCGAATCTGCCTGCGACTGGCGACGGGCGGGTCAGCGCCGTGCGCGCCGCCGCACGGGCGGGGAACTGGACAGGCTGCCTTGCGGGGTCGACGAATCCCCGGTCTGTCGATCTGCTTTACGAACGCGCGTGGTGTGCGATGAACCGGGACCGCTCGCTGGAAGCGCTGGCGGCGTTCCGCGTCGCCTCGACCGCCCCCTTGGGGGCCGTGGTCCAGCGCGATGCGCGGTTCGGCATGGCGCTGGCCTTCCTGGAAAACCAGATGACCGAAGATGCTGCCCGCATCGCCAGCGTCACCAACCTGACGGAAAAGCAGCGGATCGAGGTCGAGACCATCATCCTGGACCAGCGTGGCGTGCGAGCCTATCAGAAGGACGACTATCGCGGCGCGATCAATTATCTCAACGCATTGGAGAAACTGAACGGCTCGATCCGGCGCGATCTGGCGATCCTCAGGGCCTATGCCTATCTGAACGCGGGCGAACGGACCGTGGCGCGGGACGAGTTCCAGCGGCTGCACGACCAGCTTGCCACGAACGAGACCCGCAAGGGTCTGAACGCGGCCATGCGCTGAGAGTCAAAGCGGTAGCTCGGTGGTCTCGCGCACACGCTTGAGCGCAAAGCTGGACTGCATCTGCGACACGCCGGGCAGACGCGACAGGTGCTGGCGGTGGAGGCGGGCGAAATCCTCGCTGTCCTCCACCACGATCTTCAGAAGGTAATCGGCCCCTCCGGCGGTCAGGTGGCATTCCAGAACCTCGGGAATGCGCATGACGGCGGCCTCGAACGAGTCCAGCGCCTCGACCGTCTGGCCGGCCAGCGTGATCTCGACGAAGACGGTGGCGCGGCGTCCCAGGGCGGCGCGGTCCAAAAGGGCGACATAGCCGCCGATGATCCCCGCCTGTTCCAGCCGCGCGACCCGGCGGTGACAGGCCGAAGGGCTGAGGGCGACCGCTTCGGAAAGCTCCGCGTTGGACAGGCGCCCCGTGCGCTGAAGCTGGCGCAGGATGCGGCGGTCGGTCTCGTCCAGGTCGATCATGTCGAAGGGCCTTCCGCGTTTCCTCGGTTTCGCGCACGATCCTGCCAGATCGCACCGGATCGGCAAGGCAGTTTGCATTCGCCTTGCCCGGCATCGCGGCTATTTTCGGCCAAACAGAAAGCCGACAGGAGTGCGCGATGAAGATCGGATGCCCGACCGAGATCAAGGCCCAGGAATACCGCGTGGGCCTGACGCCCACCGCCGCCGCCGAGGCGATCGTTCATGGCCACGAAGTCCTGATCCAGAAGGGCGCTGGTGTCGGCGCGGGATACGAGGATGCCGACTACGAAATCGCCGGTGCACGTCTGGTGGAGACGGCCGAGGAGATCTTTGCCGAGGCCGAGATGATCGTGAAGGTGAAGGAGCCGCAGGCGAACGAGCGTGCGATGCTGTCCGAAGGCCAGCTTCTGTTCACCTACCTGCACCTTGCGCCGGACCGGGCGCAGACCGACGATCTGCTGGCCTCGGGCGCGACCTGCATCGCGTATGAGACCGTGACCGACCGGATGGGCGGTCTGCCCTTGCTGGCGCCCATGTCCGAAGTTGCCGGGCGGCTGGCCCCGCAGATGGGGGCCTATACGCTGCAAAAGGCGAATGGCGGGCGTGGCGTGCTGATGGGCGGCGTGCCGGGCGTGTTCCCCGCGCGGGTCGTCGTGATCGGCGGCGGCGTCGTGGGTACGCAGGCCGCGCGGATCGCCGCCGGGATGGGCGCGGATGTGACCGTTCTGGACATGTCGCTGCCGCGGTTGCGCTATCTGGACGACGTGTTCGGGGGCGTATTCAAGACCGGCTATGCGTCCAAGACCGGAACGGCCGAGCTTGTGGCCCGCGCAGACATGGTGATCGGTGCGGTGCTGATCCCCGGGGCGCAGGCGCCCAAGCTGATCTCGCGCGCGCAGCTGATGGATATGCAGCCCGGCGCGGTGCTGGTCGACGTGGCCATCGACCAGGGCGGTTGTTTCGAGACGTCGAAACCCACCACCCACCAGGATCCCAGCTTCGAGGTGGACGGCATCATGCATTACTGCGTCGCCAACATGCCGGGCGCGGTGCCGCGCACCTCGACCCAGGCGCTGAGCCACGCGACCATGCCCTTCATGCTGTCGCTGGCCGACAAGGGGTGGCAGCAGGCCTGCCGCGAGGATCCGCACCTGGCCGCCGGGCTGAACGTGCAGGCCGGAACCTTGACGAACCGCGCCGTGGGTGCGGCGCAGGAGCGTGACGCGGTCGATCCCTCAGCTGTGCTGTAGGCGCCGCCAGACCCGGCCGTCGATGGCCAGAAGCCCCGCCCCGATCAGCGCCATTCCGGCGATCTGTGTAGGGGCGAGGGCCTCGCCCAGCACCAGCGTGCCCAGCAGGATGGCCGAGACGGGGATGAGGAACGTCACCAGCAGGATGTTCGTCGCCCCCGCCGTCGCGAGGATGCGAAAATACAGGATATAGGCCAGCGCGGTGGACAGCACCGCCAGCGCCACGACCGCGGCAACGACTCGCGCGTCCGGCAAGGGCAGCGCGAAGGGGCGGTCGATCAGCATCGCGGCGGGGATCAGAAACAGGCTGGCCGTGGTCACTTGGGCCGCGGCAACGACCACCGGGTCGATCCCCATGCGCCGGAACCGCCGCCCGAACACCCCCGCCAGGGCGTAGGACACCGCACCGCCGAGGCAGGCAAGTTGCGCGCCCAGATGGTTGCCTGCATTCAGGATCGCCCCCGGTCCGATCAGCACGACCGTACCCAGAAAGCCCAGGGCGACGCCCAGAACGCGTGGCGCCGTAAACCGCTCGTCCATCAGGAAGAGCCCGGCGAAAATCACCGCGAACAGGGGCGTGGTGGCGTTCAGGATCGACGCAAGCCCCGAGGCGATCTGCTGCTGACCGGTGACGATCAGCGTGAAGGGCAGCACGTTGTTCAGAACGCCCATGATAGCCAGCTGTCCCCAGTCATGCGCGGTGCGGGGCAAGGCGCGCCCGGTCAGCGCGACCACCGCCCACAGGACGGGCGCGGCAAGGCCCACCCGTAGGGCAACGATGGTCAGCGTTGGCAGGGTGGCGACCGCGACTTCCACGAAGAAGAACGACCCACCCCACAGGATCGACAGCGCGATCAGCATGGCCCATTCGGCGCGGGACATGCTGGCGTGGATCGCGGGGGATGTTGCTGACATGGCGGGCCTCCGGGCTTGTTCCCCCCGGAGCTATCGGTGCGACCTCGATGCCGCGACACGGATCCTGCGCAAAGCGCCTTCAGTTGAGGGAAAGTACCGCCTTGGCGAAAGCCTTGGGCGCCTCTTGCGGAACGTTGTGGCCGACGTAGGGCAGGATCTGCCGCTCGTAGGGGCCGGTGAACTTGGCGCGGGTCGTGTCTTCGGGGCCGGGCGGCGTGACGGCGTCGGACGCGCCCAGTAGCACGACCGCCGGCACCGAGATCGCGGGTTGGCGTTCCAGAGCGTCCTCGATCGCGTCATACGCCGGATCGCCCGGAACGCCTGAGTAGCGGTGGCGGTAGGAATGGATCACCACGTCCACGAAGTCGGGGTTGTCGAAGGCGGGGGCGCTGGCCTCGAACGTGGCGGTGTCGAAGGCCCAGTCGGGCGACCACATGGTCCAGCATTGCCGGGCGATGTCGCGGCGGGCTTGGGACAGGACGGACGGGCCTCTCGGCGTGTTGAACAGGTGCTGGTACCAGTACCGCGCCTCCTGCGCCGCGGGCAGAGGATTCGCCGCGCCGGGAATGTTCTGGATGTTGTAGCCCACGCCTGCACTGACCAGCCCCGCGCAGCGATCGGGCCACAGCGCCGCGACGATGCACGCCGCGCGTCCACCCCAGTCGTACCCGCCGAGGATCGCCCGTTCGATCCCCAGCGCATCCATGAACGCCTGAAGATCCGCCGCCAGCGCCCCCTGCTGGCCCGCGCGCATCGTGCCCACATCCGCAAATCGCGTGGGGCCATAGCCGCGCAGCCACGGCACGAGGCACCGCAGACCGGCCTCTGCGAGCTGCGTCACCGCCGCGTCATAGGCGCGCACGTCATACGGAAAGCCGTGCAGCAGCACGACCGGTGGGCCGTTTTCGGGCCCGTGGTCCAGGTAGGCAATATCCAGAACGCCCGCGCGCACAGTCTTCATGGCAGCTCCCTTGTCAGCGGGGATCACCATACGATACCGCGAACAAAGAAAAAGCCGCCCCGAAGGACGGCCATTTCCGTGTGAGGTCGCTGAACCTCAGCCCTGGCGGGCTTTGAACCGGCGCTGCGTCTTGTTAATGACGTAGACGCGGCCCTTGCGGCGCACCACGCGGCAATCGCGGTGGCGGGTCTTCAGCGAACGAAGCGAGTTACGGACCTTCATCGCTCTCTCCCATCTGTCGCGGCGCGGGGCTCGCGCCTTCGGTTACGGTTCTGCCCGGGATGATCCAGGGCGGTGAATTCGGTGGCGGGTGGTGGGCGATACTGGGATCGAACCAGTGACCCCTTCGATGTCAACGAAGTGCTCTACCGCTGAGCTAATCGCCCTTCCGCCAATGTCCCGACCCTTGCGGACCCTGCCCCAGAAAGACAGCGCGCGGAACATCAAGTCCCGCGTCGGTGCGGGGTCTATAAAAGGTGATTGCGACCTGTTCAAGGGCTTTCCGAAGACCATCTTTCATATCATGGAGGGGCGGATGGAAAATCCCGAGACCGAGATGCGCGCATACGATCTGATGCAGCCTGGGCGGCGTTTGACGCCGTTGGTCTTCGCATCGCCCCATTCCGGCAGGCACTATCCCGCCGACTTCGTGTCCCGGTCGCAGCTTGAGGGACACCAGCTTCGCTCGTCCGAGGATGCGTTCGTGGATCGCCTGTTCGATGACGTTCCGAATCACGGCGCCCCGCTGCTGGCGGCCCGGTTGCCCCGCGCATGGATCGACGTGAATCGCGCAGCGGACGAGTTGGACCCCGCCCTGATCGAGGGTCAGCGCCGCGGCGCCCACAATCCCCGCGTCGCATCCGGGCTGGGGGTCATTCCCCGCGTCGTCTCGGGCGGGCGGCCGATCTATTCGGGAAAGCTGAGCCAGACCGAGGTGCGCGATCGCCTGCGCCATGCCTGGCAGCCCTATCACGCCTCGTTGCGCCGGCTGATGAACGAAAGCGTCGAGGCGTTCGGTCAGGCCATCCTGATCGACTGTCATTCGATGCCGCACGAGGCGCTGGATCAGGTTCGGGTGCAGGGCCGCCGCCCCGAAGTGGTGTTGGGCGACCGGTTCGGCGCCTCGGCCGGGCGCGACATCACGGACATGATCGAGGCCGAGTTCGCCCGCGAGGGCTTTGTCGTGTCGCGCAATTCGCCCTTCGCCGGGGCTTTCGTCGCGCAACACTACGGGCGCCCCCGTGCCGGACGGCATGTCATACAGGTCGAGCTCGACCGGGCTTGCTACATGGACGAGGCCACACTGACCCCACATTCGGGCTTTGCCGACGTGAAGGCGCGCCTGACCGCGGTGGTCGCGCGCTTGTGCCAGACGGGGCGCCGCGACGAGTCGCTCGCCGCCGAGTGACTTTGCCTCTGTCGCCCGACGGTCGCACCCCCTAGATTGGGGCCATGCCGTCCATGTGCCGCGATTGCCTGACCACCTATGACGGCGGGGTCCGTTGCCCCGCCTGCCGGTCGCCGCGCACCCGCACCCACCCCGAGCTGTTCGACCTGTCCATCGCCCACATGGATTGCGACGCGTTCTATGCCAGCGTCGAAAAGCGCGATAACCCCGATCTGCGCGACAAGCCTGTGATCGTGGGTGGCGGGTCGCGCGGGGTGGTGACGACGGCGTGCTATATCGCGCGGATCAAGGGCGTGCGTTCGGCCATGCCGATGTTCCAGGCGCTGAAGCTGTGCCCCGAGGCTGTGATCGTGAAGCCCCGCTTCGACGTCTACTCGGATGTCTCGCGCCGGATCCGCGCGATGATGGAGGAGCTAACCCCGGTGGTCGAGCCGCTTTCACTTGACGAAGCGTTCATGGACCTGACCGGCACCGCGCGGCTGCACGGCAAGCCCCCCGCGGTGATGCTGGCGCGCCTCGTGCGCCGGATGCAGGAGGAAATCGGGATCACGGGGTCCATCGGGTTGTCGCACAACAAGTTTCTGGCCAAGATCGCCTCGGATCTGGAAAAGCCGCGCGGGTTCTCGGTGATCGG
>Ga0114903_1001349_pt1 | contig 10210 bp, 8 predicted proteins | sample MalvirDeepMed_s2_FD_87289 | JGI IMG/M metagenome (GOLD analysis project Ga0114903, IMG submission 87289) | Marine viral communities from the Global Malaspina Expedition - Malaspina viral metaG DeepMed_s2 | ecosystem: Environmental > Aquatic > Marine > Oceanic | place: Mediterranean Sea... | reverse complement strand
GCGGTCAACAAGGGGGGCGCTCAGTGGCTGTGGCGCGGCATGACCTTGTTGCCGATGTCGCGGAACTGGTCGGCGCCCTCGAGCACCATGCCGTCCGAGAACTGCCGCACCCGGTCGCGGAAGATCGCCTGCCAGGGCGACTGGCTCTCGGGCACCTTGTAGCCGCCCTCGGCCTCGAGCGCGGCGCGGCGCTCGGCGATCTCGGACTCCGAGAGCTGAAGCTGCACCTGCCGGGTGTTGAGGTCGACGCGCAGCCGGTCCCCATCGCGCAGGATCGCGAGGTTGCCGCCATCCGCCGCCTCGGGCGAGGCGTTGAGGATCGAGGCCGATCCCGAGGTGCCGGACTGGCGTCCGTCGCCCATGCAGGGCAGGCCGCGGATGCCCTGCTTGATCAGGTAGGAGGGCGGGCGCATGTTCACCACCTCGGCGCCGCCGGGATAGCCCTTCGGTCCTGCGCCGCGCATCACGAGGATGCTGTCGGCGGTGATGTTCAGCGCCGGATCGTCGATGCGCTTGTGGAAATCCTCGGGGCCGTCGAACACGAAGGCCGGACCCTCGAAGGCCATCGGGTCCTTCGGGTTCGTCAGATACCGGTCGCGAAAATCGTCGGTGATCACGGAGGTCTTCATGATCGCGGTATCGAAGAGGTTGCCGTGCATGTTGAGGAAGCCGGCCTCGGGGGTCAGCGCGCGGTCGAGCGGGCGGATGACGTCATCGTTCTCGCAGGGCGCCTCGGTGTAGAGCTGGCCGAAGCCCTCGCCGGTCACGGTCATGGCATCGGGGTGCGGGATCAGCCCGCCGCGCAGCAGCTCGGCCACCACCGCAGGCAGGCCGCCGGCGAGGTGGAAGTCTTCCGACAGGTAGGCCCCGGCCGGCTGCACGTTGGCCAACAGCGGGATCTTGTAGCCATGCGTCTCCCAGTCGGCATTGCTGATCTCGATGCCCAGATGCTTGGCGATGGCGACAAGGTGGATCGGCGCGTTGGTCGAGCCGCCGATGGCGGAGTTCACCACGATGGCGTTCTCGAACGCCTCGCGGGTCATGATCTGCGAGGGGCGCAGGTCCTCGTGCACCATGTCGACGATGCGGCAGCCGGTGTAATAGGCCATCTGGCCGCGCTCACGATAGGGTGCGGGGATCGAGGCCGAGCCCGGCAGTTGCATCCCCAGCACCTCGGCCAGCGAGTTCATCGTCGAGGCGGTGCCCATGGTGTTGCAATAGCCCACCGATGGCGCCGAGGCGGCGGCCATGTTGAGAAAGCCCTCGCCGTCAATCTCGCCGGCGGCATATTTCTCGCGCGCCTTCCAGATCACCGCGCCCGAGCCCGCGCGCTCGCCCTTGTGCCAGCCGTTCAGCATCGGGCCGACCGAGAAGGCGATGGCGGGGATGTTCACCGTGGCGGCGGCCATCAGCAGCGCCGGGGTGGTCTTGTCGCAGCCGATGGTCAGCACCACGCCGTCGATCGGGTAGCCGAACAGGCTCTCGACGAGGCTGAGATAGGCGAGGTTGCGGTCGAGCATCGCGGTCGGGCGCTTGCCGGTCTCCTGGATCGGGTGCACCGGGATCTCGAGCGGGATGCCGCCCTGGGCCCGGATGCCGTCACGCGTGCGCTTGGCAAGCTCGACGTGGTGGCGGTTGCAGGGCGACAGGTCCGAGCCGGTCTGGGCGATGCCGATGATCGGCTTGCCCGAGCGCAGCTCTTCGAGGGTGAGCCCGTAGTTGAGGTAGCGCTCGAGATAGAGGGCGGTCATTTCCGGATCGCCCAGATCGTTGAACCAGCTCTCCGAGCGAAGCGGCTTGCGGGTGTTGTCGGTCATGGTGGTCTCCGGGAGGTCAGTGGCCGGTGATGCCGGGGAAGATGATGAGCATGGCGACGGCGAGGATCTGCATCCCGATGAACGGCAGCAGCGAGCGGAAGATGTCGCCCAGCGAGATGTCCGGCGGCGCCACCGATTTCAGGTAGAAGGCGGCGGGGCCGAAGGGCGGCGACAGGAAGCTCACCTGCATGTTCATCGCGAAGACCACGCCGAACCAGACCGGGTCGTAGCCCATCTGCACGACGATGGGAACGAAGATCGGCATACACAGCAGCGCGATGCCCACCCAGTCGAGGAACATGCCCAGCACGAAGAGGATCGCCATCATGAACAGGATCACCACGGTCGGGTTGTCCGAGATACCCGTGATCAGGTTCGACACGAAGGTGATGCCGCCCATCAGGTTGAACACGCCCACCAGCGCCGAGGCGCCGATGCCGATCCAGACGATCATGCCGACGGTGCGCAGGGTCTGCTTGGCGGCGCCGACCAGCAGCGCGATGCTGAATTCACCGCGGATCACGGTCGAGAGCGTCACGCCGATCACGCCGATGGCCGAGGCCTCGGTGACCGAGGCGATACCGCCATAGATCGAGCCCAGCACGAAGATCACCACGAGGATCGGCAGGAACAGGCCCTTGAGCAGGCGCAGCTTCTCGCCGCGGGTGATGTCCTCGGGCTCGGCGATGGGGGCGAGCGCGGGGTTCATGTAGGCGCGGATCAGGATGTAGGCGGCGTAGAAGCCCGCCAGCATCAGGCCGGGCAGGAAGGCCGCCGAGAACAGGTCGCCGACCGAGACGTTGGCGGTCAGGCCGTAGATGATCAGCACGATCGAGGGCGGCACCATGGTGCCGAGCGCGCCGCCGGCGCAGCACACGCCGATGGCGAGGTTGCGGTCATAGCCCAGCCGCAGCATCTGCGGCAGCGCCAGCAGGCCCAGCAGGATGACCTCGCCGCCGATGATGCCCGACATGGCGGCCAGCACCACCGCGACCAGCAGCGTCTGGATCGCGACGCCGCCGCGGATGCGGCCGGCGAGCACCTTCATCGCGTCGAACAGGTCGCGGGCGATGCCCGAGCGGTCGAGGATCGCCGCCATCAGCACGAACATCGGCACCGAGACGAAGACGAAGCTGTTGACGAAGCTGAAGATTCGCGAGGTGATCAGCGGCACCGCCATCGGGCCGAACCAGCCGAGCGCGAAGATCAGCGCCACCAGCAGGGTGACGAAGGCCAGCGGCATGCCGGTGAGCAGCAGCACCATGAGCATGACGAACATCGCGAAGGTCGCGCCGCCAATGCCCATGGCCTGAAAGTCGGGGAGGAATTCCATCACTTGGCCTTCTTGCGCAGGTAGTTGACCGTGAAGATCGCGAACTGGAGCGCCAGCAGGATCATGATGACGAAGAGAAAGACCTTGAGCAGTCCGGGATAGGGCGGGTTCCAGGCCGAGCCCGAGGTCTCGAGGCGGAACTCGCCCTGCGGTGTCCATGCCGCGCGCTCCACGCTCAGCCAGGCGGCCCAGGCAAAGAACAGCGACGCCACCAGGCAGGCCAGCGAGATCGCCACGTCGAAGAGCCGCTTCATGCCGGCGCTCAGCCGGTCATAGAACAGCACCACGCGGATGTGCTTGTCGATGGCGGCGGCGTAGAGCCCGCCGAAGACGAAGGCGATGGCGCTGAGGAAGACCACGGTCTCGTGCACCCAGCGCGTCGGTGCGTTGAACACGTAGCGCATCACCACCTCGTAGAACAGCAGCCCCGCCGAGGCGAGGATTCCGATGGCAAAGACGATGCCCACGGCGTTGACCGCATGGCCGAACATGCCGGCCTCGGGCACCGGATCGGGTGTCTTGTTGTGCGAGGAGAGGGTTTCGTCGATGGCGTCGGTCATGGGGAGCGCGGCCTCCGGAGCGGAAAGGAAAAGCCCCCGGCCGGAGCCGGGGGCGACAGTTGGGACGGCGAGGGTTACTCGTCCGCCATCAGACCTTCTTCGACGAGGTATGTGGTCAGCGTGTCATAGACCTTCTGCGAGTTGGCCGATGCACCGGCGGCCTCTTCCCACTGCGAGCGGGCAATGGCGCGGAACTTGGCGCGGTCTTCGTCGGACCAGTCATGCACGGTGATCTCGCCGCCGGCCTTGGCCTCTTCCACCGCTTCCATGTCGCGCTCGTGCACGGTCTCGGACTGGTAGGTGGCGAACTCCTTCACGGAGTCCTCGAGAGCGGTCTGCAGGTCCTCGGGCAGGGCGTCCCACTTGGCCTTGTTCATCGACACCTCGATGAGCGGCATCGAGTGGAAGCCCGGATAGACCGGGTGCTTGGCCACGTCGTGCAGGCCCTGCGCCGCGTTGGTCGAGAAGGTGTTGTAGTCGGCGGCATCGATCACGCCCTTGTCGAGCGAGGTGAAGACCTCGGAGCCCGGCAGGTTCACAGGCGCGGCACCGGCGGCTGCGAACACGTTCTGCACCATGCCCTCGGGGGCGCGCAGCTTGAGGCCCTGCAGGTCATCGACCCCCTCGAGCGGCACTTTCGAGACAAAGGCCTCGAGGCCGGGCGTGGTGGCACCGATGAAATGCAGGCCGTAGGGCTCGAGCATCTCGTTCATCAGCTCCTTGCCGCCGCCGGTCTCGATGAAGTCGAACATCTGCTCCGGCGAGGACCACGCGCCCACCGGGTTGGCGATCAGGCCGAAGGCCGGATCCTTGCCCGAGGCATAGGACGTGTCGGTGAAGTGGCCGTCAAGGATGCCCGCGGCGACCGCGTCGAGGGTCTCGGAATGCGCCACGATGGTCTCGACGGGAAGCATCTCGATGGCGACGCGGCCGTCGGTCTTCTCCGAGACCATCTCGGCCCATTCCTTCTGCAGCATGAAGTTGGTGTTGCCGGCGGGGTCCGAGGACTGGAAGCGGAAGCTGTGTTCCTGCGCCTGCGCGGCGCCACCAAGCGCGATGGCGACGGCGGTTCCGAGGAAAAGGCTGCGGCGTGTCAGGGTCGTCATAAGAGGGCTCCTCCCTTTTGAAATGCGGCTCGAACGGGGGCGGGGCCCGTCTCCGAGTCGGCCGCACGATAAGTGACGGGTGATGACAGCGCAATCATTTTGTCTGTCAGGGGCGCAGCCGCGCAGGCGTCAGCCGCCTGTTTCTGGACGGGTGATGCTCCCGAGCTGCCGCAGGGCGTTCTGGCGGCGACACTGCAAGATCCACGGGAAGAACAGTTTTTCTTGAACAAATCTGGCGGTTCGGCAATGATGCGCCGGCACGAAAGGACCCGACCCGCGCCCATGGCCCGCAAGAGCAAGACCCAGTCAGACCGCCCGACATTGGTGGATGTGGCCCGCGAAGCCGGTGTCAGCGCAATCACCGTGTCCCGCACGATTCGCTCGCCCGAGATCGTCTCGGAGCGCGCGCGCCGCAAGGTCGAGGAGGCGGTCCGCAAGCTCGGCTACACGCCCGACCCGGCAGCCTCGGCGCTGGCCTCGCGCAGCACCTCGACCATCGGGCTGCTGGTGCCGTCGCTGACCAACAACGTCTTCGCCGACGTGCTGCGCGGCGTATACGAGGGCGTCGAGGGCACGCGCTTTTTCGTGCAGATCGGCAATTACCGCTACAGCGCGCTGTCCGAGGAGGGGCTGATCCGCAACTTCCTGAGCCAGCGCCCGGCGGGGCTGATCGTGTCCTCGATGGACCAGACCCCGGCGGGGCGCAAGCTGCTCGAGGAGGCGCCCTGCCCGGTGGTGCAGATCATGGAAACCAGCGCGGACGCGGTCGACATGAGCGTCGGTTTCGACCAGCTCGAGGCGGTGCGCGCCGCCGCGCGCCACGTGGCCGAGTGCGGCTATCGAAGGCCGGGGTTCCTCAGCGCCCGGATGGACCCGCGCGCGCAGCGCCGGCTGGCGGCATTCCGCGAGGTGGCGTCTGCGCATGACATGCTCGACGAGGCGCGCATCATCACCACGCCGCAGCCGTCCTCGGTGGGCATGGGGCGGCACCTGCTCGAGCAGCTGCTGGCCCGTGCGCCCGAGACCGACGCGGTGATCTGCAACAATGACGACCTTGCCGTCGGCGCGCTGATGGAGGCGATCCGGCGCAACATCGCGGTGCCGGAGCAGCTGGGCATCTGCAGTTACAACGATATCGAGATGGCCCGCCACATGGTGCCGGCGCTGAGCGCGGTGGCCACGCCCCGGCGCGAGATCGGGCGGCGTGCCATCGCCATGCTGCTGGCCGAGATCGAGGCGCCGGGCGCGGTCCGGGAGCGCCATATCGACCTTGGCTACGAGCTCGTGGTGCGCGAGTCGACCGCGCCACGCTGACCACGCTGACACGGGCGGGAGGCCCTGAACATGAGCGACACGACAACCGCGCTGATCGCGCTGGACTGGGGCACCTCGAGCCTGCGCGGCTTTCGTCTCTCCGCCACCGGCGAGGTGCTTGAGACCCGCGCCTCGGCGCACGGCATCCAGCACCTGCCCGAACCCGGCGAGGCCGGGTTCGAAGCCGCCTTCGCGCAGCTTTGCGGCGACTGGCTGGCCGAGGCCCCGGTGCCGGTGGTGGCCGGCGGCATGGTCGGCAGCGCGCAGGGCTGGCGCGAGGTGCCCTACCTCGCCTGCCCGACACCGCTCGCGGGGCTCCACGCGGCGGCAGAGCGGGTGGTGACGCGCGACGGCGTCGAGATCCTGCTGGCGCCGGGGCTGATCTTCGAGCCCGAGGGTGGCACCCCCGAGGTGATGCGCGGCGAGGAAATACAGATCGCCGGCGCGCTGGCGGGCCAGCCCGACTGGCAGGCCGCCGCGACCCTCGTTCTGCCCGGAACCCATTGCAAATGGGCCGAAATCCGCGACAACAGCGTCACCGGCTTCGGCACCTACATGACCGGCGAGATCTTCGCGCTGCTGCGCGGCCACTCGATCCTCGGGCGCCTGATGAGCGACGCGCCGGTCTCCGAGGATGCCCGGTCCGAGGCCTTTGCCCGCGGCGTGGCCCAGGCCGCCGAGGCCGGCCCCGGCGATCTGACACGGCAGCTCTTCAGCACCCGCACGCTGGGCCTGACCGGGCAACTGCCCGGCGGCGCGCTGGCCGATTACTGCTCGGGGCTGCTGATCGGGCACGAGATCGTCTCGGGCTTGCGCGACCGCGGCGATGCGCCGGTGGTGCTGGTCGGCAGCGGGGCGCTCTGCGCCCGCTACGGCGAGGCGCTGCGCCAGCTGTCCGGCAAGGACGCCGCCGCCATCATCGAGAACCCGGCCCCTGCGGGGCTGCACCGTTTCGCCCGCGACGCGGGCCTGCTTCGCCAGGAGAGCTGACATGACCGACACGACACGCCCCCAACGCCTCGACGCCGCCTGCGAGGCGCTGCCGCTCGTCGCCATCCTGCGCGGGCTGCGCCCCGAAGAGGCGGTCGAGATCGCGCAGGCGCTGTTCGACGCCGGATTTCGCCTGATCGAGATCCCGCTGAACTCGCCCGAGCCCTTCGACAGCATCGCCGCGGTGCGCAAGGCGCTGCCCGCCGAGGCGTTGGTGGGCGCGGGCACCGTGACAACGCGCGCCGATGTGGCGCGGCTCGACGGGATCGGTGCCGACCTGGTGGTGATGCCGCACGCCGATACCGAGGTGATCGCGGCGGCCAAGGCGGCGGGGATGATCTGCATCCCCGGCATCGCCACCCCGACCGAGGCCTACGCGGCGCTCAATGCAGGCGCCGACGCGCTCAAGGTGTTCCCGGCAGAGCTGGTGGGGCCGGCGGCGGTGAAGGCGATCCGCACCATCCTGCCCGCCGGCACACGTCTCTTCCCGGTGGGGGGCATCGCGCCCGACACGATGGAGCCGTTCCGAAGCGCAGGCGTCGCGGGGTTCGGCCTTGGCAGCGCGCTCTACAAGCCGGGCGACACGGTCGAGACGGTGGCCGACAAGGCCGCGCGCTTCGTCAGCGCCTGGCGCAAGGGCTGAGCCATCGGAACGGGCGGGGCGGTGCGATAGCCGCCCCGCCTCCGGCCTCTGTCGTCAGCGCGCCGGCAGCAGGATGCCGTCGAAGAGCTCGGCCAGCGCGCCATGGCCGTCGAGCGGCAGCACCTGCGCGACATACTGGTCCGGGCGCACCACGATCATGCATCCCATCTCGCGATCGATGCCGCGCATGTCGAAGATGTCGCCGGCGCCCTTGTGGTCGGTGCAGAACGTTTTCTCGTGGTCCTGCAGGCCGTATTTGCCCTTCCTCGGCTTCAGCAGCGACGGCATGTCCTCGTAGGCGAGCTGGTCGAAGGTCTGCTGGAACACCGCGCGCAGATCGATGATCGCGTCGATATCCTCGCCCGGCCGGGTGTATCTCACCACCGGCGAGTCCGGGTCACGCTCCAGCCAGTCGGCCAGACTGTGGATCGCCGAACCCGGGGCAGAGCCGTCCGTGGCGGCGGCGAAGGCATAGATCCGCCAGCGTCCGTCGGCCTCGGCCACGTGGCCGAGCTGCATCTGCATCGCGTCCGAAACCCGCACCACCGGCGCCGAGTGGAAGCGCTTGCCGATCACCTGGCCGGTGGCCAGCGCCTGATGGATGGGCCGACCGACCAGCGCCGAGGGCTCATACTTCACCGCCAGACCGCCGGTGAACTCGAGGTTCTCGATGAACTGCGCCTGCATCCGCGGCAGATCCTTGCCATCCAGCTCCGACTCGCCCGGCGGGGCCGACATGATGCGCGCCCACTTGTGGTCGGTCTCGATCAGCCGCTTGGCCTCGAGCCAGCGTTCGGCGGAGTAGCTGTGCAGCAGGCTCGGCGCGGCGCGTTTCCGGATCACATGCGCCAGCTTCCAGCCGAGGTTGAACGAGTCCTGCATCGACACGTTCATGCCCTGTCCGGCCTTCGGGCTGTGGGTGTGGCAGGCGTCCCCGGCGGTGAAGACCCTCGGATGCCGCGCGCCGCGCCGATCGTCGGGCACGTCGTCGAAGCGGTCGGTGAGGCGGTGCCCGATCTCGTAGACCGACCACCAGACCACCTCCTTCACGTCGATGGTGTAGGGCGCCATGATGCGGTTGGCGGCGGCGATCATGTGCGCGGAGGTGAGGTTGCGGCTGGCCACGCGCTCATCGGGGTTGAGCTTGTCGAGCTCGACATACATGCGGAACAGGTAGCCGCCTTCGCGCGGCAGGATCAGCACGTTGCCCTCGTTCTTCGAGGCGACGATGCATTTCTGCCGGATGTCGGGGAAATCGGTGTTGGCGAGGATGTCCATCACGCCCCAGGCCTGATGCGCCGCATCGCCGTGCAGCGTGCCGCCGATCGCCTTGCGCACATTCGAGCGCGCGCCGTCGCAGCCCACAACGTAGTTCGCCCGCACCGTGTGCCGCGCGCCGGCATTCACGCCGGTGTTCTCGAGCGTCACGGTCGCCGGGTGATCCTCGGTGCCCTCGTCGACGCCGAGATCCCTGACCGACCAGCCGTAATCGGGCTCCAGCCGGTTTGGCGACTTGCGCATCACGTCGAGGAACAGCTCGTGGATACGGGCCTGGTTGATCAGGGTGTGCGGCATCTCGGAGGAATCGTCGGCCACGTCCTGCACCCGGCCGATGCGGCGCACATGAGCGGGGTTGTCCGGGTCCGGCGTCCAGAAGGTGGTCTGGTTGACCCAGTAGCTCTCGCGTTTGACCTTTTCGCCGAAGCCGAAGGCCTGAAACATCTCCATGGTGCGGGTGTTCACCCCGTCGGCCTGCCCCTTCTCCATCGGGCCCGGCTTGGGCTCGACGATCATCACGTCGATCTCGGGGAATTGCGACAGTTGCGCAGCGAGGCAGAGGCCCGCCGGGCCGCAACCGGCGATCAGCACGTCGACGGTCTCGGGCAGCGGAGAGAAGGGGCCGTAGTCGCGGCGGCAGGGAGCCGCATCATGCAGGTCGGGATCACCGCCCCGAAAGCCGTTCAGGTAGTACTGCATCAATGCTCCTCCGCCTTGTGCCGCCATCGATATGGCGTGTCTGGCGGATATGATAGCTGTGCTTATTATATCTGGTCAATAATAGATATGCATACTTATTGTATGTGGGTAATGCTCTGATTTCATGAAGTTGCGGCAAATCTCACGCCGCACGAGGGACGCAAGCGGCCCGTCCCAGAGACGGGAATCGAAACGCCACCACGCAATGGCCCGATCCTGCGCGGCGGTTGCCGGGCGCGGTTGGAGGGCTGTCGTATCAGGGGCGGTCACAGGCCGCGCGGGGCGGGCCTGTCGATCCGGACCAGATGCTACGGCGGCCTCGGCGTCAGCCGCCGAAGCTGCGCAGTCCGCTGCCGGTTTTGGAGCCGCCGAAGCCGCCACGCGAGGCGGCGGTGGCGCGGGTCAGGGGCGGCTTCCCGGCGGTCACGGGCGCCTTGTTGAAGGTGCTCGGGTTGAGGTTCGCGCGGCCG
>Ga0114903_1001339_pt1 | contig 10254 bp, 18 predicted proteins | sample MalvirDeepMed_s2_FD_87289 | JGI IMG/M metagenome (GOLD analysis project Ga0114903, IMG submission 87289) | Marine viral communities from the Global Malaspina Expedition - Malaspina viral metaG DeepMed_s2 | ecosystem: Environmental > Aquatic > Marine > Oceanic | place: Mediterranean Sea... | reverse complement strand
TTCGACAACGCCAAAATCTCTAATTTTTGTGTATGCCATTTTGTTTCTCCTTTTCTGATGCCTTGCCGAGCATGACAACTCTCATGGGCATCTCGGTTAATTATTTAATCTTTTTTCTTAGTCTTCGGTTTTGGCTTTGGCTTCGGTTTATCCTTGCCGTCTGCATCACATTCCTGGAATCTATCTTTCAATGACTCCAGGTCATGGTTCAGCGGATCATATTTGATCACCACTCCGTTTGACTTCTTAAAATATTTATCCATTTTTAATCCTTTAGACGGGCGGGAAATGAATCCCGCCCATCATCAGTTAATCAATTAAGATTATGAAACGTCTGATAAAATATAGACACCAAAAGTATCTTTTATCTCAATTTCGCCCCAGAAACCGGTAGCAACGTAGTTTGTCGCTCTCAGCATCTCATCTCTTTCGGCTCTGATCCGGAACAGACCTTCTGCTCCTACACCAAGACCGATTCCGCCTGAAGACATTGCAAATCCAGCAGCATCGCCACCAGAACCGACATTCTCTTCAATTTGGTCTGACCAGTACACATTGAATCCTGCAAGAGTACCAACGAATCCCGTCTGGAATGCTTCCTCACCTTTTCCGCCCATCAGTCCAACTGGTGCCGCTTTACCTGTGTTGGATGTGGATGTACCAGTTGTATCAACTGCCGCATTGTGTAGTAAGGCAATAATTCCTTTGGATCCCCATACCTGTTTCGGTGATAGTACCAACGAATAAGGCATTGGAGCAGATGCTGCACGTAATTGACGCATCGCACCGAAGACATGAGACAAAGCCAGACTTGTCCCAGCACCACACTCTGTTTGACTAAAGCCTGTGCCTAAGCTCGTCAAGTCCGAATCGAGCTTCGCTGCCACTGCGTTGCCGAGAGCGGCTCCGCCTTCACCAGCTATGTCATCGCCTGATCCCATAAGTACCAGATCGGAAACTGTCGCTGCGATAACGTGTTCTGATATCGTTGCAGTCCTGGATGTTGATGTGATCGCCACTGCCGTTGTCGTTGTCGCCTGAGTGGCTGCTGTCACATTGCCTGAAGTTAATTTTGTCCAATCACCAAATTGGACTGAGTTTGATCCTCTTGCCGCCTGTTTTACAGTGACAATTGGAAACATCACGTTGACATGGTTAAATGCTTGTATAGCATTACCGACAGTTTTGCCGATTCCGCCTGCCATCGTGGAGGTATTAGTTAAAGCCATTGCTTAAACTCCTTTGAGTAAAAATTTAAAAAATCAGTCATACGATTTCTTCATAGTTCCAGGACCGAATCCTCCGAACACTCTGATCTTTTTCAATGGCTTGCCTTTCTGTACTCGCTCACCACGTTCTTCGTGGATGTCGAGATAATCATCGTAACTGACACTTGATCCTTTATATGTACATTCAATGTCTTTTCCTCCGTTCACTTTCTTATGACGGAGTTCATTGTCCGGATCAAGTTTCTTTTTAAAGAAGTCAGTCGCTATATCCAATTTTGATCTTACCTGATGTCTGCGGATTATTGGCTTTCTGGTATCCTTTCGGATCAATAGTTGCCCACTCCTCGAAAGAAGCATATCCGCCTGTGGATGTTGGTTTGGAATTGTCCACCGTAGCCGGTGAAGGTTTCGTATTGACTTTTGAAACATGAAACTCCAACTCTGTGAGCGGAAGTTTCCCATAAATAGTGCGTTCATCTTCAGGTAATACAGCCAATAGTGTTTCACGCCGATTGGATTGATATTCATCCCATGCCTTTGACTTCTTCTCAGAGGTTTCAAGTTTGGAAGTCATATCAGCGATGATCTTATCATATTCGCCTTTCTCTTCCATCTGCTTGATCTTCCGGGATTCTTCTTTATCCGTGATCTGCTTCTGTAGTTCATCATACTTAGACTGTAATGTGTCTGATCTTTCGATCGCACTGTTCAACCGTTCTTTCTTTTGCATTACTTCACGCAACAATTCTGTTTCCCGGTTGTCAGTTCCAGAAGTGTTCAGACCTTTAGCGGTCAACTCTTGTGCTGTATCTTGCACTTTTACTTCGCTCATATTCTTGAGTCCTTTCTTTTATTTATGAAATTCATTTGCCGATGGTTATCTTTATATCCTTTGCCATGTATTTATCCGCTTTCCGTGCCACTTCTTTCATAAGGATGTTCACGACTCTGGTCTTGTTTTTATCACTGAGATCGTAAAGGTCAGCACCTTTTTCTTCTTTTAGTCCCAGTACCACTTCGCCACGTTCAAAGTTCAATTCAAATAATGTATTCTTTGTCTTTGATTTTGATGTAATCCTGCGAAGTGTTTCGCCGGTAAGTTTGGCATTCACGAATCCTGACTGTGTATCAGTTGACACACCTTCAAATCCTTTCAGCTTCCGTCCGGCATCACGGACAAATGTCCGCATATTATTCTTCTTATAGTCTGCATAAGTATATGATTTACCTCTGGTTGAATATCTTATCCCGCTCTTTTCGTTCTGGAACTTTCCTTTGTTCGCATCGGCAATGATGAAAGACTTAGCTGCTTCACCAGCCATCTTCCTGGAACTGTCACCGAGATCCATTATTTGGTGAGCTTTCATGCCCGTGCCATCTCCTGTGATTCAACCACTACCCAGTCATGTCGGCAATTCCATCCGCCACGCTCATCAATAGGAAGTGGAAGTTCATCCAACTTATATCCAACGGCATTCTGTGGATCTGTTAATATATTAACACATTCATCTCGTGTAACATCATCCAGTGGGCCTACATATTGGAACAATACATCCGCATCCTTAAACACTTCGCCTGTTGTTGCATTTGATAATCTGGCAAATGAATCGTTCACTAACACTCTTGTCTGAGCCGATGTGAGTATCTTATCCTTACCGAATGACTCAAATAAACGTGCTGATAAATCTTTTGCCGGTGTGCCTGATATAATGCCACGAAATAATTCTGTTTTTAAATTCGATGCAAACTTTAAATAATCCTTTCCCAGTTCTTCAAATTTCAATAGCCTCATTAATTCCACTGATTCAAGATTGACTGTTGATATTCCCGGTATTCCTAACTGTGCCGCTCGTCTGATCGTTGCTTCTATTTCACCATCAAATGATTTGTATAGGCTTTCCAATGCACCACTTAGTCCAAGATTATCCATCTCTTTCACAAAGTCAATGCCTCTGGCAACTTCAATAAGTTCACGGCTGTTCAATTCCTGCAATCTTGGAATGAGTAATCTCAACCTGTCCATGAGTTCATCCTGGATTGATGATAGATCATTCATGTAATTGTCTACGTAATCAGGCACTGATCAAGTCCAGTAATGTTTGCGGTTTCTGTTGTTCAACAGGAGGCGGTGCTTCTGCGATCTTTTCTTCTTCCAGTTCTCCCATCTTTGATTTCAATTCTTCATCACTCATATCAGGATTGAACTTCAATAATAATTCTTTGCGTGTGATCAGGTTGTGTCTTAATTGAAATTCTATCCATGCCATCTCATCACTTACCGACTTCGGAAATCCTGCTTCCGCATAATCAAGTGTAAGAGTTTCAGGCAAAGACTTGCCAGTGTGTGTTTCATATACAATATTATCAATCTCATATCGGTTCTGCTCCCATTCACGCCATAAAGGAATATCCGATTCCCGGACTTCCATGTTCTCCATTGACATGATCTTCAACGCTTCGCCTGATGGCGGAGTCCCACCTTCTCCCCACCTGACCGCCAACGAATGATTCTGTGCCACCTGGTTGATCATCAGTTTGATGGATTCAAGGTTGCCACGTATATCTGAGTTCGGAGATACATATTCAAACGATGAAGCCGGATCACTTAATAATATCAGTTTGTCAATTCCTGCTTCAATGGTGTCCTGGTCTGTGATACCTTTGGCGATAGGCTGACCAAGATTATATCTGATAGCTAATGCCGTTTCCGTCATGGCTACCGATATTTGAACTGCTGCACGAACCACATCTAAAGCGTTGGACTGATAACAGGCGTGTGATATTGGAATGATACCATATGGATTCACCATTTCCGGATTGCCTGGTACTGCTTTGATCTTTCCGTTTTGTGAGAACATGAAGTGTTGTCCCATCTCACCATCTCTTGACTCTGACCAGAATACAAATTGCCTGTCACTGTTCATGGCCCGTCCGATCTCATATGATACTGCAAACGGTTCTGATTCACCGTTGACATAATACTTCTTCACGTTCGGAAGAATATCATACTCCAGACGTTCTTTGTTGGTGTTCCACTTCGTACGCATGGAAGAATCGCCCATGAGCCACGTCAGTTCTGCCATCTCACGAGTCTTTGTGTTCAGGTGATATGCTATTGCTTTATAATCATCTGACTCCTCACCGTCCAGAAGTCTCAGTGGTGGATTCTTGTATAATAACATTCTTGCCCGTGCAAATCGTGGAACGATGCTTTGTGGAAATGCCGGAACCTGTCTTAGATGTTTTGATCCGCTGAACCATTCATCAATATGCGTGTCCAGGTTGCGGTTGTAATAGAAGTCCAGTGCAGTGTTCCGTTCTGCTATCTCATTATCTTCTTTTAAATAATCAGACCTCTTGAAAGACTTTAATACTGCATCCTTGCCGTATTCCGGTAATACAACCTTGTTCACTGATTCACCGAAGTAATTGTTCACCATTGTTTCACCGTTGCGATACGTTCATGGATCGGAAACAACCAGTTGATTGCATATCCCATTGCATCTGAAGCGTGTGTCTGTTCCGGATCACGCTTATCAATATCACCGTTTCGCCATACGTTTCTTTCCATGTCCATAATAAGATTCGGACAGTTGTGGAATGTGATTCGTTCTTCACGTAATAGACGATTGACTGCGTTCACACGATCACGGACTGGTGGATTCTTTCTTGGTGCTAATACCTGGAATCCTGACTGTCGCATGATGTCGTGATCTGATTGTGATGATGATGTCTTCCGTGCTGATCCTGTACTGTCCGGCATGACCTTGATGCCTGGATACTTCTCCTTCAGTGCTTCTGCCATGTCATACGTGCCTGAGTTCTTCAGTCTTATTTCATCGAACACCGCTATTTCTTTTGAAGTGTATGCAAAGACACAAACTGTATTCGCATCTACGTTGTAATCTTGTCCTGCTGCGATCTCCCATCCTTCCGTTTCACGCTTCATCACGTGCTTATCCCGGTTGAAGTCTTTATATACTCTGCCTTGTGTGAGGTTGACGAACTTGCCGTGAACATACGCATCGATCTGTTCCTGTGAGTATGCAGCTAATAATGAATCCTTGTAGTCCTGCGGAAGATATGGATTGTCCAGTGTGGATGCGGTCACCGTGCCGATGTCTATCTTGTTTGACTGTGACAGTACGTATCCCCATCCAAGTTCCTCCGGTGTGCCTGTTAAAAATATCTCAGACTGTGTTGCATCAGGATGTCGGACTCTTGCAGTCATCTGTTCAAATACTTCACGCTTCTGGATGAAAGGCTCATCAATACCAGCCCAGGCAAGATTAGGACCACGTAAACTATCAGGCTTGTCGCCAGAGCCAATCCAGATAAGACCATCCCAGTTATGGATACGGAACTCGCCTTTGTTCTGATTGAATGTAAAGTCGATGTCACTTCTTCTGAATATCTCCTTTAACGTCAGGATGATCGTCTTCTGTGCCAGTCCGTGCGTTGGACTTACGTACATCCCCGGAAGTGGTTTGTTTATATAGCTTAAGAATATGCTTCTTAACGCCCCGATGTATGTTTTGCCTGAACCGTATCCGCCCACCATGAGACGATACCGGTTTGGTAAATTCCACCATCGGAGTTGATGAGATAGCATCTTGTCTTGCTTGATCTTGAACTTCATTCAATGATGACTTCATCCCGTGTGATCCGTTGTTCAATGTATTCCCGTGACTTCCCATCAGTCCTGTCCAATACTTCCTTGATCGCATTCAGATTACCATGCTCCGCCATCATTAATAGTTTATCCATTATATTTTCACGGCGTGTCTTGTCTTTCTTTGATGTGTCCAGGAGTTCATTTAATATATCTTTTGCTGAGTTTCTTCTTCCGTTGAGGTTTCCGGATTGTCCAGGTTTGAATTGTTTTCCAATATTATTCCCATTTCCGAACTGCCCATTTTTCCGCCTGTTTGCCGTCTGTTCACTCATCGCCCACAATACCAAGAGATACAGGTGTTTCTATGTAGTCAAACAGTTCCTTCACCTTATGTGAATCATTCTCATACACATCGAATTCCAATCTCCAGCAATGTGTCATCTTGAGATTCTTAATTCCCACAAGTTCAGCACTTAATGCAACGCCTTTGTTTTCTTCATCGTTCACGAAATAACCGGCTAAGTCGCTTTATCGCTTTTCTTTTACCGCCCGGTATTGACTAAGTTTTAGCGGTGGAGGCAACGACAGCCTTCACCTTATAGGTTAAAATGTGATGTTTTTGCCTCTTTTCTTGGCATTGCCCCATCTATATGTTACTGATGATCTTTCCAGATTTAGTAATTTTGCAATAGATTTATCTGTTTGATCTGTGAATAATTTATAATACGCCACTTCTCTCTGCTTATCCGTCATCTCATAACACCATGCGAAACCTCTCTTCATCCACAATAGGCGTTCTTCCGCTTTTTCGTGTTGTTCTACCTCTTCAGCGTATTCGTATCCGTTATCCGGGAGATCGTTTAGCATCATCTAACTCTGTGAAGTATTCATCGATCTTTTTATTTATTTGATGATGACTGCCGGTGTTCTTTATATCTCCGAGTAACTTTTCAGCTTTTTGTATTCTCAGATGTAATTCTTTCAGAACTTCTTCGGCTGCTTGAATTCTTCCAGACCTCATCTTGCCACTGGTCTCATATTTGTTTTTGTCCTGCCGACACTTTTCTTTCCCCGGATGTATGGTGTCTTGCAACTTAAACATCTATACACTGGAAATTTATTAGCTGATGTCAGATATACTGATTCCGTTTCTTCCATTTGATAATGTCCGCAGTTTGTACATACATCGTCATCCATCAACACACCGAGATTCGGATGGTTCTTGATATATGGTCTTAGTTTCAAATATACTTCTTCCAGGCCCATCACATCATGTCGGTTATATCGTGCCATTTGTTTCAGCGAAAGCTGATCTCCTTTCATTGCTTTCGTCCATAAACTGAATTCTGTTTTTATTTTTTCTTCTAATTTGAAATACTTTGTGAGATAGTCCTGCTTGTATGACGGTGCTGCGAACTGACTCCTGGCGACCTTCAGCGTGTCGATGCTTTTGAACGGTGACGGCGGTTTCATCTTCTTCGATACGAATCTCCAGTTCAGCTTCCTGATGTCGAACCTGTCACCATTGTGTGCGATCACGATGTCCGCCTGGTCAAGCAGTTTCCATATTGACTTTAGTATTCGATTGTCATCATTTTGTTTTGCTTCTTCTGGCGTGACAACATCGTTTATTACTTTCTTATCATAAAGCCATTTAGCCGCCCAGCTTATAACAAACCAGTCATCAATGATATTACCGTGTGGAATTCTCTGTTTGTATAATCCCCATACATATACCTTCATCAGCGATGTTTCAATGTCGAATAATAGAATGCGTGGAAGTGAATCAGGTGCCTCTCCAACAGGTGACTGGAACTGTTTATTGCAAGTATAACATATCCATCTCTGTTGATTATTTCTTAAACCTTTCTTCGCTCCCCAACCTGAACCGCAATATGGACAGATCATCTTAAAACGGTATTTCTTTTTCCTTCTTTTCCGGTAGTGAGAACGCCAGTGATATCAGTTCCTTTGTCGGATCGTTCTTGTACGGCTTCTTCCATCCGGCGACTTTATATTCAACTCCTTCGATCTCACAGTTCCCGCTGAAGTCCGGTTGTTTATCGTTTTCCTTATCGTTGACGAATAACACGCCACGCTTTTCTGTTTCGTATTTACTCATTACTTTCCTTTTTCTTTTTTATTGACATAAATCTTTTCCAAGCCGCACGTTTACGATTGCGATTCCTTCGCCATTCAGTGTGACTTCGTTTCTTTTTTCTGTGTTTACTTATTGGCATCTATCTTCCTATCTCTAATAGAGTTCTTCATTTGTTCAATAGAATGTCGCTGTCCCATTTTATAAAAACCTTTCATTAGTTCTGATTCTATCACAACTTGATCTATTAGATTCATTTTATATCTCTTATAAATAAATTTCACTTCTCTTGATAAAAAATATCTATCATCCCATGGATGACTGTCTGATACTATTGGTTTATTAACAAGAATATCATTTATATATGACATTACATCTTGATGTAAGTAGAACCATTCCCCCATTGCTCTAAATCCTTTTAAGGTTAATTGTGTCAATATAGTATATTCCAATTTTCTATTCCCCGATATAAAACCATATAATCTGGTTTCAAAAGGAACTTGATTTTTAATTGCACTAAATCGTTTTTTGGGATTTTGACTATAACCAACTTTTAAATATTCTGGTGACGTAATAAAATATACATACCCATTTTTATCCATCTATTTTCCCCAGCCAATCATGCAGTTCCTGGACAGCCATCCAGCGACCTTTGTGTTTGAATACTAATACCGGCAGTTTACCAAGAGGACAATCACCTTCCGCCTGTTCCCACCATTTACCGAATACCAGGTTCTTGTGATTCTTTATTTCAAAGTGACAATCGTGGATCACGGAATCAATGTTGATATCTATGATGTCGCCTTTTATTGAAAGACCGCCAGAGTTCGGTGTTCTCCTGACATTTGTTCCTAATGCACGGTTGATGATCTTCGCCACTTCCAACTCACCACGCTTTCCTTTGTTACGTATGTTTACCATGCATTCCTTTCACGATATCTTCGTTGCCGTTCCATTGATGATTCGTGTTTACCGTTCCACCAACCATCTCCCCACCACCAGCCGTTATGTCCTTCAAAGAATTCATCACGGGACTTTTTGTATGCTTCACTTCTTATTCCGTTTTTAAATGGAAATTTCCAGTTCTGAACCTTTCGCCAGTCGAATTTATTATCAGTCATATTAAATATTTTATTCTTTCCATTATTAACTGAGCCACTTGTGGCACTATGGCGTTTCCGAGTCCTTTAAGTCTGTCCACCCGACTGGGAATCCCATTAGCCACTCTACCCAGTTCGGGTTCAATTGCCCACCAATTCCTTTTTCTGGTTCTACTCTGAAATCCAGTCTGTTTGTTGGATCGTTGGCTCTCTTGTGATTCGGACTCCATCCTTTGTGATCGCTTCCTGTCGGTGTCGGGAACATATTTCTCATCTTTGAACTCACTGAATATGGAATTCCTTCCTGTACTTTTGCCGCCAGATTTGGAATTGGATATTTTCTTGTTTTGTTTCCAGGATATCGTTTCTCGTAACTTGGATTCGCTCCTTGTGCCGTTGGAGTATGCCACATCTTCGGATGGAACTTCTCCGTTGATACTTGTTCTTGCAGACATCCCGGAACGTCTTTTCTGCCTATACTCTTTCGATATTCTGTTCTCTTTTTTCTCCTGTCTTTCGATGGTTGTATTTGTACTGTCCCCGGAGTAAGCCACAATCCAGATCCGTTTTCTCCTGTGCCACGCACCAACATCGTCTGCTCCCACAATCTGCCATTCCGTATCATAGCCGATCTCGGTAAGGTCTGAGAGAACACGTTCAAGTCCTCGATGAATGAGCATTGGTACGTTCTCAATGAGTGCGTATCTCGGTCGTACTTCGCTAATAATGCGGTGCATCTCTGTCCAAAGACCAGACCTCTTTCCGGTGATGCCTTCTCCTTTTCCTGCGATGGAGATGTCCTGGCACGGAAATCCGCCTGTGAGGAGATCGATGTCTTTGAAGTCGTTTCCATTTAGTTTTGTGATATCATCGTAAATCGGTACACCAGGAAAATTCTTCTGTAATACTTTCTGAGCATATTTTTCTATCTCACAGAATCCAACGATGTCCAGTAAATCGCCCCATGTCCACTTTGCAGCCAAAGCGAATCCGCCAATACCTGAGAACAGGTCAAGCATCTTAATTCTTGAAGGTGATCCAACGCCAACCGCCGGATATTCAACATCCAACACAATGGATTATTAAATAACTAATGACCACCTTCATAGACTTCCCCAACCTCATCATCCACGCTTTCAACCAGGACCACCGTACCTTTTTCCTCATCAATGAATACCTTCCTGGAATTATATCTTGGCATTATATGATCCA
>Ga0114903_1001322_pt1 | contig 10323 bp, 8 predicted proteins | sample MalvirDeepMed_s2_FD_87289 | JGI IMG/M metagenome (GOLD analysis project Ga0114903, IMG submission 87289) | Marine viral communities from the Global Malaspina Expedition - Malaspina viral metaG DeepMed_s2 | ecosystem: Environmental > Aquatic > Marine > Oceanic | place: Mediterranean Sea... | reverse complement strand
GTGTCGCCGAGGGAGCCGTAGTCGTTTTCGGCGATCTTGCGCAGGATGCGGCGCATGATCTTGCCGGAGCGGGTTTTCGGCAGGCCTGGGGCCCACTGGATGAGGTCCGGGCTGGCGATCGGGCCGATCTCCTGGCGCACCCAGGTGCGCAGTTCCTTGGTGAGCTCGTCCGAAGGCTCGACCCCGTTCATCAGGGTCACGTAGCAATAGATGCCCTGGCCCTTGACCTGGTGCGGGTAGCCCACCACCGCCGCCTCGGCGACCTTGGCGTGGGCGACGAGGGCGGATTCGACCTCGGCCGTGCCCATGCGGTGGCCGCTCACGTTGATCACGTCGTCGACCCGGCCGGTGATCCAGTAATCGCCGTCCGCATCGCGCCGGCAGCCGTCGCCGGAGAAGTAATAGCCCTTGTAGTCCGAGAAATAGGTCTTCTCGAACCGCTCGTGATCGCCCCAGACCGTGCGCATCTGTCCGGGCCAGCTGTCCTTCAGCGCCAGCACGCCCTCGGTCGGGCTGGCGTGGATTTCCTCGCCCGACTGCGGGTCGAGCACCACCGGCTGCACGCCGAAGAACGGCTTCATCGCCGCGCCCGGCTTGGTCGCATGCGCGCCGGGCAGGGGCGTCAGCAGGTGCCCGCCGGTTTCGGTCTGCCACCAGGTATCGACGATGGGGCAGCGGCCCTGGCCCACGACGTCGTTGTACCAGTTCCAGGCCTCGGGGTTGATCGGTTCGCCCACGGTGCCCAGCAGTTTCAGCGAGGATAGATCGCATTTGGTTACGAAATCGTTGCCCTGGCCCATCAATGCGCGAATCGCCGTGGGGGCGGTGTAGAACTGCGCGACCTTGTGCTTTTCGACCACCTGCCAGAACCGGCTGGCGTCGGGATAGGTCGGCACGCCTTCGAACATCAGCGTCGTCGCGCCGTTCGCTAAAGGCCCGTAAACAATGTAGGAATGGCCGGTGACCCAGCCCACGTCGGCGGTGCACCAGTAGACGTCGCCGTCGTGGTAATCAAACGTGATCTCGTGCGTTAACGCGGCATAAACAAGATATCCGCCAGAAGTGTGCACCACGCCCTTGGGCTGCCCGGTGGAGCCCGAGGTGTAGAGGATGAAGAGAGGGTCCTCCGCGTTCATCTCGGCGGGCTGGCTGTGGTCGGAGGCTTCGGCGGCCATCTCGTTGTAATCGTAGTCGCGGTCCTGGACCCAGGTGGTCTGGCCGCCCGTGCGCTTGACCACGAGGCATTTGACGCTGTCCTTGCAGTTGCGCAGGGCCTGGTCGGCATTGGTCTTGAGCGCGGTCTTCTTGCCGCCGCGGGGCGCCTCGTCGGCGGTGATCACGACCTTGGCGTCGCAGCCGTTGATGCGCGCGGCCAGCGCGTCGGGCGAGAAGCCGGCGAAGACGATGGAGTGGATGGCGCCGATGCGCGCGCAGGCCAGCATGGCATAGGCGGCCTCGGGGATCATCGGCAGGTAGATCACCACGCGGTCGCCCTTGCGGACGCCCAGCGTCTCGAGGATGTTGGCCATCTTGCAGACGCTGCGGTGCAGCTCGCGGTAGGTGATGTGCTTGGCGTCGTCCTTGGGATCGTCCGGTTCCCAGATGATCGCGGTCTGGTCGCCGCGGGTCTCGAGATGCCGATCGACGCAGTTGGCGGCGACGTTGAGCGTGCCGTCCTCGAACCACTTGATGTCGACCTTTCCCAGGGTGAAGTCGGTGCTCTTGACGGTCGAGAAGGGCTTGATCCAGTCGATCCGCTTGCCATGCTCGGCCCAGAACGCCTCCGGATCCGCAACGCTCGCCGCATACATCTCCTCGTACCGCGCCGTGTCGATATGGGCGTTCTTCACCATCTCCTCGGCGGGGGGATAGGTCTTGTCGGTCATGTGGTCTCCTCCTCATGTCGTCTTTGGCTGCGGTCGGGCCGCAGGCTCCCTCACGAAAACGCGAGGACGGGTGCCTGTGTTCCCTAACGAAAAGGCCGGGAACCTGCGCCCCCGACCTTTCGACAATGCCCGCCCGAACGGGCGCCGTCAGATGGCCAGGTATTCCGCCCGCAGGCTTTCGTTTTCCAGCACCTCGGCGGCAGAGCCGTCGTAGACGATGGACCCGGTGTCGAGGATCACCGCGCGGTCGGCCAGTTGCAAGGCGCGGACGGCGTTCTGTTCCACCAGGATCGTGGTGATACCCTGCTCCTTGATGATGCGCAGGGTCTTTTCGATCTCGTCCACGATCACCGGGGCGAGACCTTCGTAGGGTTCGTCCAGCAGCAGCACCTTGATGTCGCGCGCCAGCGCCCGCGCGATGGCCAGCATCTGCTGCTCGCCGCCCGACAGCGTCGTGCCCTCCTGCTTGCGGCGTTCGCCGAGGCGCGGAAAGAGCTCGTACAGCCGGTCCAGCGACCAGCCGACGGGCGGAGCGATCTGCGCCAGCTGCAGGTTCTCCTCGACCGTGAGGCCGGAGATGATGCGGCGGTCTTCGGGCACGAGGCCGAGGCCCGCGATGGACGCCTCGTAGCTCTGCATCCGGTGCAGCGGCTGGTGGTCGAGCCAGATCTCGCCCTTGTGCACCTGCGGGCTGGCCAGCCGCGCGATGGCGCGCAGGGTGGTGGTCTTGCCGGCGCCGTTGCGGCCCAGCAGCGCCAGGATCTCGCCCTCGTGGACGTTGAAGCTGATGCCCTGCACGATGTAGCTTTCGCCGTAATAGGCGTGGATGTCCCAGACCGACAGGAAGGCTGGCGCAGTTTCGGCGTGGTTGGCGTTCTTGTTGAAATCCGGTTTGACGTTCATGTCGGTGTCTCCGCCGTGAAAGGGGCGGTGGGTTGCAAACCCACCCTACGCATGGTTCAGGCCGCTTCGCCCAGGTAGGCTTCCTTGACCTTGGGGTGGCCCTTGATGTTCTCGGGCGTGTCCTCGACCAGCGGCGTGCCCTGAGCCAGCACGGTGATCCGGTCGGCAAGGCTGAACACCACGTGCATGTCGTGCTCGATGATGGCGATGGTGATATCGCGCTTTGCCTTGATCTCTTTCAGCAGGTCGATGGTGTTGTTGGTGTCGGCGCGGGCCATGCCCGCCGTCGGTTCGTCCAGCAGCAGCAGCCGCGGTTTCTGGATCAGGCACATGGCCATTTCCAGCCGCCGCTTGTCGCCGCGCGACATCGAGGCCGAGTGCATGTTGCGCTTGTCCAGCATATTGACCTCGTCGAGCATCTTCTCGGCCTCTTCGCGCAGGCCCTTTTCGCTGCTCACCGCTTCGATCGCGTGCATCCGGAAGGCTCCGTCGCGCTTGGCGAAGAGCGGGATCATCATGTTCTCCATCACCGTGAGATCGCCAAAGATCTCGGGGGTCTGGAACACGCGGGAAATGCCCATCTGGCAAATCTCGTAGGGCTTGCGGCCCAGCACGCTCTGTCCGTCGAACATCACCGACCCGGTGTCGGGGATGAGCTTGCCCACGAGGCAGTTGAGCAGCGTGGATTTGCCCGCCCCGTTTGGGCCGATGATCGCGTGCACGGTGTTGTCCTGCACGCTGAGGTTCACATTCCCCAGCGCCTGCAGCCCGCCGAAGCGCTTGTTGACGTCTTTGACTTCAAGAATGGCCATGGTCTGCGCTCCTTATTCGGCGGGGGTCTTGGCGGCGGAGGACTGGTCGTCTTCGGCCTTCTTGCGGCGGAAGAGGCGCTTGAGGCGCTGGCCGCCTTCGACAAGGCCACCGGGGAGGAAGATCACCACGGCCATGAACATCAGGCCCAGCGTCAGGCTCCAGCCCTTGCCCACGAAGGGGTAGAAGATCGTCACCATGAAATCCTCCATCCCGTCGGGCAGGAAGGCAAACCATTCGTGCAGCACGGTCGAGTTGATCTTGGAGACGATGTTTTCCATGTACTTGATGAAGCCCGCACCCAGCACCGGGCCGATCAGCGTGCCGGCGCCGCCAAGGATGGTCATCAGCACCACTTCGCCGCTGGCGGTCCAGAACATCCGCTCCGGGCCCACCTGGGTGTCCATCGCGACCATCAGCCCGCCGGCCAGTCCGGCGTACATGCCCGAGATCACGAAGGCCGCGAGCGTGTAGGGGCGGGAATTGAGGCCGGTGTAGTTCATCCGCTGCTGGTTCGACTTCACCGCGCGCAGCATCATGCCGAACGGCGAGCGGAAGATGCGGATGGCGAGGTAGAAGGCGACGATCATCACCGCGGCGCAGACGTAGTAGCCGACGTTCATGGTGAATTCCCAGTTGGCGAAGCGCAGAATGCTGCTGTCGCTCATCTCCAGGCCGAAGAGGTTGGCGCGGCCGATCTCTCCGTCGGGGATGTTGGACAGCAGGGGCGTGTCGGTCTGCTTGATCTGCAGCCCGGTTTCACCGCCGGTGAGCGGGGTCAGGACCGAATAGGCGAGCGCGTAAGACATCTGCGCAAAGGCCAGAGTCAGGATCGAGAAGTAGATGCCCGACCGGCGCAGCGAAATATAGCCGACCACGACCGAAAACAGCCCGGCAAAAACGATCGCCATGACGATGCCCGGAATGATGTTCAGCGACAGCAGCTTCATCATCCAGATCGCGGCATAGGAGCCGACACCGAGGAAGGCCGCGTGTCCGAACGACAGGTAGCCGGTCAGGCCGAACAGGATGTTGAAGCCGATGGCGAAGATCCCGAAGATCACGAAGCGCTGCATCAGGTCCGGGTAGCCCGCGTTGAACTGCGCCATGGCGCTGTCCACGGGAAACGGGTTGAGAAGGAAGGGGGCCAGCAGAGCCAACGCCGCAACCAGCAGGAAGACCGACAGGTCCTTGCCCTTGATACCGAGCATGGTCTTACTCCTCCATGACGCCCTTGCGGCCCATCAGGCCACGCGGACGGGTCAGCAGAATGATGATCGCGACAAGATAGATGACGATCTGGTTGATGCCCGGCAGCAGGTCGACGATCGCCGGCATGGACGCAAAGGATTCCAGGATCCCCAGAAGGAAGCCGGCGAACACGGCACCCGTGAGGGACCCCATGCCGCCGACAACCACAACCACGAAACTCAGTACCAAAAAGTCCATGCCCATATGGTAGTTGGGCGCGACGATCGGGGCATACATCACGCCCGCAAGCCCCGCGACGCAGGCGGCGACCGCGAACATGATGGTGAAACGCTTGTCGATGTTGATGCCCAGCAGGCCCACGGTCTCGCGGTCGGCCATGCCGGCGCGTACGACCATCCCGAAGGTGGTGAACTGCAGGAAGGCAAAAACGCCGCCGATGACCACAACCGCGAAGAAGAAGTAGACCAGGCGCCAGTAGGGATACATGATCGTCAGCGGATCGAAGCCCAGCCAGGCGCCGAAATCGAAGCTGCCGGTAAAGGCGGTGGGCGCGGGGGTCTGGATCGGGTTGGCGCCGAAGAACGCCTTGATGATCTCCTGCAACACGATGGCGAGGCCGAAGGTCACCAGGATCTGGTCGGCATGCGGGCGCTTGTAGAAATGCTTGATCAGGCCGCGCTCCATGGCGAAGCCGATGGCGATCATCACCGGGATCGAGAACAGGATCGACAGCGGCACGGCCCAGTCGATGATCGAGGCGCCGACCTCGGGACCAAATATGTCGTGCATGTAGGGCACGTCTACCGTCATCGGATTGCCGAGGAAATCGGTGCGGGTTTCGTCCACGACCTCGTGGCTGAGGCTCAGAAGCCGCGAGAAGACGACCGCGCAGAAGGCGCCGAGCATGAACAGCGCGCCGTGTGCGAAATTCACCACGCCCAGCGTGCCGAAGATCAAGGTGAGGCCCAGCGCGATCAGCGCATAGGCCGACCCCTTGTCGAGCCCGTTCAGGATTTGGACGATGATCTGATCCATGGCTGCAGTGCCCCCTGGTGTGATGCGATGAGGCCGGACGATGCCGGTCCGGTCGGCTAGGACGGGCCGGGCGCTGTGCCGCGCATCCGGCGAAAGGCCCCGCGCTGGAGGCGCGGGGCCGGGAGGCGTTTACGCTCCGTTGTTGCAGGAGCCGAGCGCACCGCCCGCGAACTGCGGATGATCGGGCGCGTAGGTGACCTGCTCGGTCGGGGTGACCTCGACGATTTCCACCAAGTCGAACTCGTTCTCCGGGTTCTCCTTGCCGCGCACGACGACAACGTCCTTGAAGCACTGGTGGTCTTCGGCACGGTAGGTGGTCGGGCCGTTGCCCAGGCCGTCGAACTCGAATCCTTCGAGCGCCTCGACCACGGCGCAGGGCTGGAATGACCCGGCGCGGGTGACCGCATCCGCGTAGAGCAGCGTCTGCACGTAGCAGGTGTGCGCGGCCTGGCTCGGCGGGAAGCCGTACTTTTCACCGAAGGACTGCACGAAGGCGTTGGTGCCGATGTAGCGTTCGCCCAGCTGGTTCTCGAGTTTCCAGTCCCAGTTCTGCGATCCGAGGATGCCGGCGATGTTCTGACCGGCGCCGCGCGCCATCAGCTCGGAGTAGAGCGGCACGACGATCTCGAACTTCTTGCCGTTGGCTTCGGCTTCGCGCAGGCCGAACTGAACCGCGTTGGTCAGCGAGTTGACCATGTTCCCGCCGTAGTGGTTCAGGACCAGAACGTCGGCGCCCGAGTTCAGGACCGGCGCGATGTAGGACGAGAAATCGGTCTGCGTCAGCGGCGTCTTGACCGAGTTCACGGTCTCCCAACCCAGGGCTTCGGTCGAGGAGGCCATCGCCTCTTCTGTGGTGTAGCCCCAGTTGTAGTCGGCGGTCAGGTGGTAGGCCTTGCGGTCCGCGCCGTACTGGTCGACCAGGATCGGCGCGAGCGCCGCACCGGACATATAGGAGTTGAAGAAGTGACGGAAACCGTTGGCCTTCTTGTCCTTGCCGGTGGTGTCGTTCGAATGCGTGAGGCCCGCCATGAAGATGATGCCGGCCTCCTGGCAGAGCGCCTGCACGGCCACCGCGACGCCCGAGGACGAACCGCCGGACACCATGACCGCGCCGTCCTTCTCGATCATCGAGCGGGCGGAAGCGCGGGCAGCGTCGGATTTGGTCTGGGTGTCCCCGGTGACGAACTCGACTCGCTTGCCGAGGATGCCGTTGCCCTCCAGGGCCTTGGACGAAAAGGTTTGCAGCATGCCGCCGTCGCCGCCGCCGTTCAGGTGCTCGACCGCGAGCTCGAAGGCGCGCAGTTCGTCGGCACCCTCGTCGGCATAGGGGCCGGATTGCGGGACGTTGAAGCCGAGCGTGACGGTGTCGCCGGTGGGCGCGTTGGTAAAGCCGCTGTCTTGGGCCCGCAGATACGTCGGCAGCACGAGGCCTGCGCCGGCAACCGCACCGGTCTTGATCACGCCGCGGCGTGTCAGGTTCTTGTTGGACATAGAATCCTCCCGTTTGGATAAAGCGCCCCTCGGGGCTCCTCTTCCCGGTGGACGCGTGCACAGTGTGCAGATCAAGTATGCGCGAGGGTCAGAAAATTTCGCAACAACTGCTTTTGCGGTATAGATAATTCTGTAAATTACTGAACAGTACGCTATGGTATTCTGTAAAAGAAATTATTCTGCAGCGCAGAAACGCATTGAACGCGCAAGGAAAATGCCATGGCGAGAGACACGCTTACAGGCAGCCGCATCCGCGAACGGCGGATCATGTCAGGGCTGAAACAGGCCGAACTTGCCCGAATGGCGGATATTTCGCCATCCTACCTCAACCTTATCGAGCACAATCGGCGCAGAATCGGCGGAAAGCTGCTGCTCGACATCGCCGAAGTGCTGGAGGTCGAACCGCAGGTTCTGACCGAAGGCGCCGAGGCGACGCTGATCGCCGCGCTGCGCGAAGCCGCGTCGGACCTGCACGGGCACGAGGCCGAGCTGGGCCGTGTCGACGAATTCGCGGGCCGGTTTCCAGGCTGGGCGGCGCTTCTGGAACAGAGCCGCCGCCGCATCGACACGTTGGAGCGCACGGTCGAGACCCTGACCGACCGGATGACCCACGACCCGCACCTCGCCGCGTCCCTGCACGAGATGCTGTCGACCGTCACCGCCATCCGCTCTGCCGCGACGATCCTGGCCGAACCCGGCGAGATCGAACCGGAATGGCAGCAGCGCTTTCACCGCAACATCTTTGAAGACAGCGCGCGGCTTGCCGATACCAGCCGGTCGCTGGTCACCTATCTCGAGGCCGCCGACGACAGCGGTGCCGAGGTGACGGTGCCACAGGAAGAGGTGGACACGTTGCTCGACGCCGAGGGCCATCACTTTCCGGCGCTGGAAGAGGGGCGCGCCGATCCCGAGGCGCTGGCGCAGCAGCTGGGGCACGGGCTCACGGATACGGCACGGGCGCTTCTGCTGCGGATCCTGACCCGCTATGCCGCCGATGCGGCGCGGCTGCCGCTGGCGCGGCTCGACCCGCTGATCCGCGGCGAAGGACCGGATCCGCTGCGCATCGCGCAGGCCACCGGGTTCGACACGGCACTGGCGATGCGGCGGCTGGCGCAGCTGCCGGACGGGCACCTGGACGCGCCGGTGGCGCTGGCGATCTGCGATGCCTCCGGGGCGCTGATCTACCGCCGCCCGCTGCCGGATTTCGCCATGCCGCGGTTCGGCGCGGGCTGTCCGCTCTGGCCGCTGTTCCGCGCGATGACCCGCCCGATGACGGTCCTGCGCGAAGAGATCACCCAGCCCGGGCGCGATGCCCGCAGTCTGACCGCCTGGGCGGTGGCGCAGCCGCTGGGGCCGGCGCAGCCCAATCGCGACCCGCTGCTCGAAGCGCATATGCTGGTCACCGCTGCCAATCCCGGCAGCGATCCTGATCCGCTGCCGGTCGGCGTGACCTGCCGGATCTGCCCGCGTGACCCCTGCATCGCCCGGCGCGAACCGTCGATCCTGGGCCGGCCGGGCTGACCCCGCATGAGATGCGTTTTGACAGGGCCGGACGGAACGGTGATAACGAAGACGGAGGAGACAGCGGCCGCACCGGCGCCAGACCGGAGGTCCGCGGGCGAGGGGGGAAGGAATGAGGAATGCCAAAGCATGTCCTGCTGATCGAGGATGAGCCCAACATCATCGAGGCGATCAGCTTTATCCTGTCGCGTGACGGCTGGACGGTGAACACCCATTCCAACGGCACGACGGCCGTGGACACGGTGCACGCGCGTCGTCCCGACGTCCTGATCCTCGACGTCATGCTGCCGGGCAAGAGCGGCTACGACATCCTGCGCGAGCTGCGCGAACATCCCGAAACCGAAGGACTGCCGGTGCTGATGCTGACCGCACGAGGCCAGACCAAGGACCGCGAGATGGCCGAACGGGCCGGCGTGAATGCCTTCATGGCCAAGCCGTTCAGCAATTCCGAGATGCTCGAGATGGTCCGCAGCCTGAGCACCCCATGACGGCCCCGGCCGAAGACCGACCGCGCCGCCCGTCGCTGTTTCTGGAACGGCGCACCTACCGGCGCCGGAGGCTGATGGATGCCGCGCGGCTGCTGCCGCTGCTGGGGCTGCTGCTCTGGTGCATCCCGCTGCTCTGGCCCAGCGGACCCGAGGGGGTGACCAGTTCGGGCGCGCTGACCTACATCTTCTGCGTCTGGCTGGGGCTGATCCTGGTGGCCTTCGGGCTGGCGCTGCGGCTGCGGTCCGAGGACGTCGACAAGCTGCCGGAGGCGCGGAAATGACCACGCTCAACATCCTTGTCGCCGTCTGCCTGGGCTACGTGCTCTTTCTCTTCGTCGTGGCCTTCATGGCCGAACGCTCGGCCCTGCGCGGCAACGGGCGCTGGCTGCGGTCGCCGGTGGTATACACCCTGTCGCTGTCGATCTACTGCACCGGCTGGACCTTCTACGGCGCGGTGGGGTCGGCGGCGCGGACCGGGTTCGAATACCTGACGATCTACCTCGGCCCGAGCCTGGTGATGATCGGATGGTGGTGGGTGCTGCGCAAGCTGGTGCGGATCGGCCGGTCGCAGCGCATCACCTCGGTCGCCGACCTCATTTCCTCGCGCTACGGCAAGTCCAACCTGCTGGCCATCGGCGTCACCATCCTCGCGGTGGTGGGCACCACGCCCTATATCGCGCTGCAACTGCAGTCGGTGACGCTCAGCTTCCAGGTCTTCGGCACACCGGCCCCCGCGGCGGATGCGCTGCACGATTACACCGCGCTCTGGGTGGCGGTGGGACTTGCCGTCTTCACCGTGATCTTCGGCACCCGCAACCTCGATGCCAACGAACGCCATCACGGCGTGGTCATGGCGATTGCGGTCGAGGCGGTGGTCAAGCTGACGGCGCTCCTGGCCGTGGGCGTCTTCGTGGTCTGGGGGCTGTCGGGTGGCGTGACCCAGACGCTGGCGCGCATCGACGCCTCGCCACTGGGCC
>Ga0114903_1001316_pt1 | contig 10375 bp, 8 predicted proteins | sample MalvirDeepMed_s2_FD_87289 | JGI IMG/M metagenome (GOLD analysis project Ga0114903, IMG submission 87289) | Marine viral communities from the Global Malaspina Expedition - Malaspina viral metaG DeepMed_s2 | ecosystem: Environmental > Aquatic > Marine > Oceanic | place: Mediterranean Sea... | reverse complement strand
TCGGCGACGACACCCTGAGCGGCGGCGCCGACAACGACACGATCCTGGGCGGAGCCGGGGCCGACAGCCTGAGCGGCGATGGCGGCAACGATTCGCTGAGCGGCGGCACCGGCAACGACACGCTGTCGGGCGGGATCGGCAACGACACGCTGGACGGAGGCACCGGGAACGACACGCTGCTGGGCGGTGACGGGGCCGACAGCATTCAGGGCGGCGACGGCGCGGATTTCATCGACGGCGGGACCGGCAACGACACGATCCTCGGCGGCACCGGAAACGACACCATCGGCGGCAACGACGGCGACGACTCGATCCTCGCCGGCGACGGCAACGACGGGGTGCTCGGTGGCGCCGGGCGCGACACGATCGACGGCGGCGCCGGCACGGACACGATCTTTGGCGGTGCCGACGACGACGTCATTTCGGGCGGCGCCGGGGCCGACGAACTTTACGGCGACGCGGGTAACGACACGATCTTCTTCGGCCAGGGCGACACGATCTCGGGCGGCGACGGCGACGACGTCTTCAACCTCGTCGATCTGGGCGAACCCGGCAGCGCGCCGATCACCATCCTCGGCGGCACCACCGCGCAGACGCTCGGCGACACGCTGAACCTTAACGGCCTCGCCGACCGCACCACGCTGGTGCTGAACGACCAGGGCGGCGGGGAGTTCTCGGGCTCGGTTACCATGCTCGACGGGTCGGTGGTCAATTTCTCCAACATCGACAACGTCATCTGTTTCACGCCGGGCACGCGTATCCTGACCGCCGCGGGCATGATCCCGGTCGAGGATCTGCGCCCCGGCGCGCTGATCTTCACCCGCGACAGCGGCCTGCAGCCGCTGCGCTGGGTCGGGTCCAAGACCGTGCCCGCCACCGGCCACCTGGCGCCGATCCGGGTCTCCGCCGCAACGCTGGCGGGGGCCGAGCGCGACCTGCTGGTCTCGCCGCAGCACCGGTTCCTTTTTGCCGACTACTGCGCCGAACTGCTCTTCGGCACCTCCGAGGTGCTGGTTTCGGCCAAACACCTGATCGACGGCCACGGAGCCACTCGCGTCGAGGGCGGCGAGGTCACATACATCCACCTGATGCTGGACCGCCACGAGGTGATCTATGCCGAAGGCGCCGCGACCGAGAGCTTCCACGCCGGTGTCCAAGGCATCGCGAGCCTGTCCGACGCCTCGCGCGAAGACCTCTTTGCCGCCTTCCCAGCCCTGCGCAGTTCCCCCGGAAGCTACGGCGACGCCGCGCGGCTCTGCCTCAAGGCGCACGAGGCCCGGCTGCTCATGGCGCAGATGCACGCGCCGGTGCAGCGAGCGGCGTGAGCGCCATGGGCTGCCGTCTCGAGATCGAATTCAGCGGTCTGGGCCGCGCCCGCCTGCGCGTTCAGGCGGATTTGCGGCCCGGCATCGCGCGGGCGCGGGCCCAGTTGCGCACCGCGTCACCAAAGGCAGTGAAGAGAGGGCGCGACACCGGGTCGTTGGCGGCGTCCCATTCCGGGTGCCACTGGACCGCGAGACTGAACCCCGGCGCGCCCTCGATATAGGTCGCCTCGGGCGTGCCGTCGGGAGCGTGGCCGTCGATCACGATGCGCCGCCCCGGCGTCTTGATCCCTTGCCCGTGCAGCGTGTTGGTCATCACCTCGGAGGCGCCCAGCAGGGCGCGGAACGGGCCGTCCTCGGAAAAGCGGACGGTGTGGCGCAGGGCGAATTTCTCGGACAGCGTGCCGTCCGGCGGCATCCGGTGGTTCATCCGCCCCGGCAGGTCACGGATTTCCGGGTAGAGCGTGCCGCCCATGGCCACGTTGACCTCCTGAAATCCGCGGCAGATGCCGAAGACGGGCTGGCCGCGCTCCACGCAGGCGCGCACCAGCGGCAGGGCGATGGCGTCGCGGGCACGGTCGAATTCGCCATGTGCGGCGGTGACTTCTTCGCCGTATTCCTCGGGGTGGACGTTGGGGCGCCCGCCGGTCAGCAGGAAGCCGTCGCAGGTCTCGAGCAGTTCGGCCACGCTGACAAAGCGCGGATCGGCCGGAATCAGCAGCGGCATGCAGCCCGAGACCGAAGCGACCGCCTCGGAATTCATCGTTCCGCCGGCATGGGCGGGATACTGGTCGTTGATCAGGTGCTGGTTGCCGATGATGCCGACGATGGGACGTGTCATGCCTGTCTCTTGCGCTCTGTCTGCCACTTTACATAGGCCATGACGCGGTTCGGGGAAAGACGCCGCGTGGGGTGCGGGCGGTCCCGGAGGGCCGAACTGCCCGTTTTCCCGGCACCTCGAAGGGCCGATGCTCCGGCGCGAAACCGCAACTCCACGTCGGCGACGGGGCCGGGCAATCGGCAGAATCGTGTCAGGCTCCCGCCGACACGGTACGGCATCGTTCACGCCCTCCGCACCGGCGCTCAGGCGCCAGCAATCAGATCTCCGCCACCAGCCGCGCCGCCTCGATCCCGGCCTGTCCGGCTTGCGCATCGTTGTCCGAGGTGTCGCCGGTCACCCCCACGGCCCCCAGCAGACGGCCGCGGGCGTCGCGCACCAGGATGCCGCCCGGAACCGGCACGATCGCGCCGCCAAAGGCGCCGTTGAGCGCGCCCATGAAGGCCGGGTTCGCCGCCGCCTTGGCCTGCAGGTCCGATCCCGGCAGGCCCATCATCACTGCGCCATAAGCCTTGCCATGGGCGATGGCAAAGCGCCCGGCGCTGGCACCGTCGGAACGTTCGAAAGCGACCACATGGCCGCCCGCGTCCAGCACCACCACCGCCAGCGGCTGCAAGTCACGTTCGCGGCCCGCCTCCAGCGTCTTGCGGATGATCGTGCGGGCGCGGCTGAGGGTGAGCGTCGCCATGGTCTGCCTCCTTACTGCGCCTTGAGTTCCAGCCGGCGCTTGTGCAGCACCGGTTCGGTGTAGCCCGAGGGCTGTTCGCGGCCGTCGAACACCAGGTCGCAGGCGGCCTGGAAGGCGATTCCGTCATAGCCCGGCGCCATCGGCCGGTAGGCCGCGTCGCCCGCGTTCTGCTGGTCCACCACCTCGGCCATGCGCTTGAGCGCGGCCATCACCTGGTCGCGGCTGACGACGCCGTGATGCAGCCAGTTGGCGATGTGCTGGGCCGAGATGCGGCAGGTTGCGCGGTCCTCCATCAGGCCCACGTCGTTCATGTCCGGCACCTTGGAGCAGCCGACGCCCTGGTCGATCCAGCGCACCACGTAGCCCAGGATGCCTTGCGCGTTGTTCTCGACCTCGCGCAGCACCTGGTCCTCGCCCCATTTCTTGAACGCCGCCAGCGGGATGTCCAGCACCGTGTCAACATGCGCCCGTCGCCCGCCCTTGCGCAGCTTGTCCTGCACCGCGAAGACGTCGACCTTGTGGTAATGCAGCGCATGCAGCGTCGCGGCGGTGGGCGACGGCACCCAGGCGCAGTTCGCCCCGGCCTTCGGGTGTTCGATCTTCTGCTCGATCATCGCCGCCATCAGGTCCGGCATGGCCCACATGCCCTTGCCGATCTGCGCCTTGCCGCTCAGGCCGCATTCCAGACCGATATCGACATTGCGGTTCTCGTAGCCGCCGATCCAGGCCTTGCGCTTGATGAAGTCCTTGCGGCTGAACGGCCCGGCTTCCATCGAGGTGTGGATCTCGTCGCCCGTGCGGTCGAGGAAACCGGTGTTGATGAAGGCGACGCGCGACTTCGCGGCGCGGATGCACTGCTTGAGATTCACCGAGGTGCGGCGTTCCTCGTCCATGATCCCGAGCTTCACGGTGTTCTGCGGCAGGCCCAGCACCTTTTCGACGAAGGTGAAGGTCTCGTCCGCGAATGCCACCTCGTCGGGGCCGTGCATCTTGGGCTTGACCACGTAGACCGAGCCTTCGGTCGAATTGCGCGGGCCATCGGTCTTGGCCAGGTCGTGCTTGGCGATCAGCGCCGTGACCATGGCGTCCATCAGACCCTCGTAGGTCTCGTTGCCGTCGCGGTCGAGGATCGCGGGGTTGGTCATCAGGTGGCCGACGTTGCGCACCAGCATCAGCGCCCGGCCCTTCACGGTCACGGTGCCCTGCCCGTCCGGCGCGGTATAGACGCGGTCGGGGTTGAGCTTGCGGGTCACCGTCTCGCCCCCCTTCTCGAAGGTCTCGGAGAGGTCGCCCTTCATCAGGCCCAGCCAGTTGGCATAGGCCAGAGTCTTGTCCTCGCCATCGACGCAGGCGACGGAATCCTCGCAGTCCATGATCGCCGAGATCGCCGATTCAAGCTGCACATCCGCCAGCCCGCACTGATCGCGCGCGCCGATCCGGTGGGTGCGGTCGAAGACCAGTTCGACGTGCAACCCGTTGTTGCGCAGCACCACCTTCTCCGGCGCGCGGGGGTGCCCGGTATAACCCACGAATTTCGACGGATCGGCCAGCGGCATGTCGTCGACCAGCAGCTGTCCCTGGCTCACATGGTAGCGGCGGGCATCCGCATGGCTGCCGCCGTCGATCGGGAAAGCCTCGTCGAGGAACACCCGCGACCGGGCGACGACGCGCGCGCCGCGGCCCTTGTCATAGCCGCCCGTCGGCGCCGGGCTGCCCATGGCATCGGTGCCGTAGAACCCGTCATAAAGGCTGCCCCAGCGGGCATTGGCGGCGTTGAGCGCATAGCGGGCGTTGGTGATCGGCACCACCAGCTGCGGGCCGGGCACGGTGGCGATCTCGGGGTCGGTGTTGGCGGTGTCGATCTCGAAATCCTCGCCTTCGGGCAGCAGGTATCCGATCTCTTCGAGGAATGCCTTGTAGGCATTGTGGTCGTGCGGCTGGTTGGCCCGCGCGATGTGCCATTGGTCGATCCTGGCCTGCAAATCGGCGCGGGTCTGCAGAAGGTCGGCGTTCTTCGGGCCGAAGTCGTGCAGCAGGTCCGACAGGCCTTTCCAGAAGGTGTCGGAGTCGACCCCGGTGCCCGGAAGCGCAGAGGTTTCGATGAAATCATGCAGGATCGTGTCGATCTGCAGGTCAAAGCGGGTGATGCGGTCGGTCATGGGGACTCCTTCGCGTCGTCACGGTATGCATTCGTGCACAGTCTTAGGAAACGGGTTTCCGATAGGCAACAGGCTTGGGCGGATTTATCGCCTCGATAAATCGGTGGGACGGGATCGGAGCGGAGAAAGCGGAGACTGTCACCGGCGGACCGGCTCGACGACGCACATGCCAGGGCCTCGGGTCCGCGCCGGCGTATGCTTCCAAAAACTTAGCCGAATGACTCAACATTCTTGACAGAGCGGCTGCAAGGTCTTTACTTAGTCACATGACTAAACATGACCCCAGACTCGACCGCCTGTTCCACGCCCTCTCGGACCCGACCCGGCGCGGGATCGTGGAGCGGCTGGCGCACGGCCCCGCGACCGTCTCGGAACTGGCGGAACCCACCGGCATGGCCCTGCCGACGGTCATGCGCCACATCGCCGTTCTGGCCGAGGGCGGACTGGTCCGGACCGAAAAGGCCGGGCGCGCCCGCCTGTGCCACGCGGTGCCCGACCCGATGGACGCCGCGCGCGATTGGATGGAGGCGCAGCGAGCCATCTGGATCGCGCGGCTTGACCGCATGGAAGCGCACATTCTGAAGAAGGACCTCGAGGATGACTGACACGGACGCAGCGAACCGCACCATGGTCCTGACCCGAGAGATCGCGGCGCCTGTCCGCAAGGTCTGGGCCGCCTGGTCCGATCCGGACGCCCTGCCCCGCTGGTGGGGGCCCGAGGGCTTCAGCTGCCGCACGATGCGGATCGACCTGCGCGACGGCGGCGAATGGGTCTTCGACATGATCGGACCCGATGGCACGGTCTATCCCAACCACCACAAATACGCCCGCTTCAACCTCTCGGACGGCATCGTCTACACCCTGCACAGGGGCGAAAACGGCCCGAAACACGCCGACGCCACCGCCCGTTTCGAGGAATTGGGCGGCCGCACGCGGGTGACGCTGACCATGATCTTCGCCACGACGCGGGAATACGAGGAGGCCAAGGGCTTCGGCGCGGTAGACTTGGGCCATCAGACCCTGGGCAAGCTGGCACGTCACGTGGGCGCGGACTGAGATTTGCGCGCCGCCCGGCAACGGTCGCTGCAATAGCGCACTTGGTCCCAGACCTTTTCCCACTTCTTGCGCCAGCTGAAGGGCCGCCCGCAGGTGGCACAGATCTTAGACGGCAGGTCGGATTTGCGGCTCTGCTTCGGCATGTCAGAGGTCGAGCTTCAGCTGGTCGGGCGAGGTCTTGCGCGGCTTGCGCCGGGGCGCGCGGTCGTCGACGAAATGGCCCGAGCCGTCCTTGCGGCTGGCGTGTTTCGTCACAACACGCTGCGATTCCGCGCGGAAGCGGGCATCGCCACGCAGCGACCAGATCCTGCTGCGCGCCTCCCGTGCCGCCTCGGCGACATCGACGATGGGCGTCGGATACTCCAGCCGCGCCGCGCCGTCCCAGCGCCACGGCTCTTGCAGAAACTTGTCCGGCACCGCAGCCAGTTCCGGCACCCAGCGGCGCGTGAACACGCCTTCGGGGTCCTGGTCGTGGCCCTGTTTCACCGGGTTGTAGATGCGCGGGGTGTTGATGCCTGTCGTGCCCGACTGCATCTGCACCTGGCTCCAGTGGATGCCCGGCTCGTAATCGGTGAACATCCGGGCAAGGTGCAGCCCCGGCGCGCGCCAGTCGAGCCAGAGGTGATAGGCGGCAAAGCTCATCAGCATCGAGCGCATGCGGAAATTGAGCCAGCCGGTGGCGTTGAGCGAGCGCATGCAGGCGTCGACGAAGGGGACACCGGTGCGCCCTTCGCACCAGGCGGCAAGGTTGTCCGCGTCCGGTTCGGCCGGGCGGAGGCCACGGCACCCGGCGTGCATCTGCTCCCACTCGATGGCCGGTTCGTCCTCGAGCTTCTGCATGAAGTGATCGCGCCAGGCGAGCCGCGACTGGAAACTCTTGAGACTGCCCAGCCAGCCATCCCGCGTGCCGCGCCGTGCGCGCTGCGCCGCTGCCGTCGCCTGCACCGCCTCGCGCACCGACAGCGTGCCGAAGGCAAGATGCGGGCTGAGCCGCGAACAGGCGTCCGCCCCCTCCAGCGGCGATGACATGGCGCGGCGGTAAGTCTGGCCGCGCTCCTGCAGAAAGCTGGCCAGCAAAGCCTCGGCGGCGCGGCGTCCGCCGGTCTGGCGCCCGGGGCAGTCATCGGGCAGGTCGAGCTTGGGCAAAGGGCCCGGATCGACGGGCACAGGCGGCAAGGCCTCGGGCGCGGGCAAGGGGTCCTGCGCCATGAACCGGTTGCGCTGCGCCGCCCAGCGGTCGCGGGTGTCGAGCCGGCGCACGACACCCGATTGTGGCAGCTCTTCCCAGACAATGCCGGCATCCCGCGCCCAGGCTGCGACCCGCTTGTCGCGCGCATAGGTCCAGCCATTGCCCGTCTCCTCGTGACTGACGATGCGATCGAAGCCGGTCTCGTCCCGCAGAGCCTTCAGGACCTCCACGGCGTCGCCCTGACGGATCGCCAGATCGCTGCCGCGCGCCTGCAGATCCGTCCGAAGATCGGCAAGGCTTTCGCGCAGGAACATCCATTGACGCCCTGACGTGTCCTCAAGCCGCCAATACTCCGGCTCGACGATATACAACGCAAAAGGCGCCGCGAAACGCAGCGCCTCGTGCAAGGCCGGGTGATCGGCCAGTCGCAGGTCCCGCTTGAGCCACAGAAGTGTCGTCATGCGGACCGAGATAAAGTCTTATTCGGTCCCGACAACCTCGCCGGTCCGGCCATCGACCTGCACGTCCGAACCTTCGACCCCGTCGCTCTGGATAAAGGTCCAGACCACCAGACCGACCAGCAGCACACCGGCAAAGATCAGAACGCCCTTGATGCCCAGAAGCGAAGGCTTGTGCCGCTTTTCCTGCTTTTTAACATTGGTGTCGGGAGCAGACATACCATTTCCTTTTCACAATATCTTGGCCGGGCGCTGTTGAAGCACCCTTTTCCTAAGCATAACACTTGCGCATCCGCATGGTTCCCGACCGCCCCTGAAAATCCGGAGTATCCCCGATGAAAGATGCCGCGCCGCAGACCGTCTACCTGGCCGATTACACCCCCTTCGGCTACGTGATCGAGGACGTGCATCTGACCGTCCGGCTCGATCCCGGAAAAACGCGCGTGCAAAGCCGAATCCGGTTCGCCCCGAACCCCGAGGCCGACACCCGCGATTTCTTTCTGCACGGCGAAGAACTGACGCTGCTCTGGGCAAAGATCGACGGTGCACAGGTCACGCCGCAGCTCAGCGACCAGGGCATGCGCTGCGCCGTGCCCGACGGCCCCTTCACCTGGGAGGCCGAGGTCGAGATCGCGCCCGAGAGCAACACCGCGCTCGAAGGGCTTTATATGTCGAACGGCATGTACTGCACCCAATGCGAGGCGGAAGGGTTCCGCAAGATCACTTACTACCCGGACCGGCCCGACGTCATGGCGGTCTTCACCGTCCGCATCGAAGGCCCGCACCCGGTGCTTTTGTCGAACGGCAACCCGGTGGACAGTGGCGAGGGCTGGGCGGAATGGCACGACCCCTGGCCCAAGCCCGCCTACCTGTTCGCGCTGGTGGCGGGCGATCTCGTGAACCACCCCGACCGCTTCACCACCATGTCCGGCAAGGAGGTGGAGCTCAACATCTGGGTCCGCCCGGGGGACGAGGGCAAATGCGCCTTCGGGATGGAGGCGCTGAAAGCGTCGATGCGCTGGGACGAAGAGGTCTACGGGCGCGAATACGACCTCGACATCTTCAACGTCGTGGCGGTCGACGATTTCAACATGGGCGCGATGGAGAACAAGGGGCTCAACATCTTCAACTCCGCCGCCGTCCTCGCCTCACCCGAAACCAGCACGGATGCCAATTTCGAGCGTATCGAGGCGATCATCGCGCATGAGTATTTCCACAACTGGACCGGCAACCGCATCACCTGCCGCGACTGGTTTCAGCTGTGCCTCAAGGAGGGGCTGACGGTCTACCGTGACAGCGAATTCACCTCCGACATGCGCTCAACCCCGGTCAAGCGCATCGGCGACGTGATCGACCTGCGCGCGCGCCAGTTCCCCGAGGACCAAGGCCCGCTCAGCCACCCCGTCCGGCCCGAAAGCTTTCAGGAGATCAATAACTTCTACACCGCGACGGTCTACGAGAAGGGCGCTGAGCTGATTGGGATGCTGAAACGCCTCGTGGGGGACGACGCCTATGCCAAGGCGCTCACGCTCTATTTCGACCGGCACGACGGGCAGGCGTGCACCATCGAGGACTGGCTCAAGGTCTTCGAGGACGTGACGGGCCGGGATCTGACCCAGTTCAAGCGCTGGTACAGCCAGAGCGGCACGCCCCATCTGCAGGTCGCGGAACGGTTCGAGAATGGCACCTTCACGCTCACCTTTAAACAGCGCACGCCGCCGACGCCGGGTCAGGACGAAAAGCTGCCGCAGGTGCTGCCCATCGCCGTAGGACTGCTTTCGCCGAGTGGTGACGAGGTCGTGCCGACGACGCTGCTCGAGATGACGGAAGCGGAACAAAGCTTTGATTTCGGGGGATTGTCCGAGCGCCCCGTGGCCTCGGTCCTGCGCGGCTTTTCCGCGCCGGTGGTGCTGGAACGCGCAGCGACGCGCGACGAACGTCTGTTCCTGCTGGCCCATGACACCGACCCGTTCAACCGCTGGGAAGCCAATCGCGCGCTGGCGCAGGAGTCGCTGATCGCGTCGATCACCGGGGCCGAGGCCGGCCCGGACACCGCATGGCTGTCGGCGCTGCTCGAGGTGGTCAAGGACGCCGCGCAGGACCCTGCCTACCGCGCGCTGCTGCTGGGCCTGCCGTCGCAGTCGGAACTGGCGCAGGCGCTGCACCAGCGCGGTGTCACGCCCGATCCCGACTCCATCCACGCCGCGGCCGAGGCGCACCGGCAGACCCGCGCGGAGCTCTGGCAGGCAGACCTGCCCATGCTGGCCCGCGAAACCGAGGTCACCGAGCCCTTCCGTCCCGATGCGGAACAGGCCGGCAAGCGCGCGCTGGGATCGTCGCTGCTGGCGATGCAAAGCCGGCTCGACGGAGGCGCCGCCGCGCAGGCGCAATTCGACGGCGCCGACAACATGACCGCGCAGCTGTCGGCCCTGACCAGCCTGATCACCATCGGCGCCGCCGACAGCGCCCTGCGCGCCTTCGAAGAGCAATGGCGGCACGACCGGCTGGTGATGGACAAGTGGTTCGGCGTGCAGATCGCCTATGCCCCGCCCGCGATGGCGGTCGAGATGGCGGGCCTGCTGACCGAGCACCCGGCCTTCGACATGAAGAACCCCAACCGGTTCCGCGCGGCGGTCTGCGGGTTCTTGGCATCGAGCTTGATCAG
>Ga0114903_1001314_pt1 | contig 10386 bp, 9 predicted proteins | sample MalvirDeepMed_s2_FD_87289 | JGI IMG/M metagenome (GOLD analysis project Ga0114903, IMG submission 87289) | Marine viral communities from the Global Malaspina Expedition - Malaspina viral metaG DeepMed_s2 | ecosystem: Environmental > Aquatic > Marine > Oceanic | place: Mediterranean Sea... | reverse complement strand
GCGCGCCAAACGGGTCGAACGGAAGACCGGTCTGCTCTCTGGCATGATCCCCTCCTGTACCGAAACAGGAAGGGTTGTGGAGACTCATGGTAAAGCGTTGGTTAATTTCGGCAGGGCGCGCCGAAATTTCGCCGCAATCACATCGCCTGGACGAAGCGCTCGAAGAGGTAGAAGCTGTCCTGCGGCCCGGGGCTTGCCTCGGGATGGTGCTGGACCGAGAACACCGGCCGGTCGTTCATGCGGATACCGCAGTTGGAGCCGTCGAACAGCGAGACGTGGGTCTCGACCACGCCGTCGGGCAGGGACTGGCCGTCGACCGCAAAGCCGTGGTTCATCGAGGTGATCTCGACCTTGCCGGTGCCGAGCTCCTTGACCGGGTGGTTGGCACCGTGGTGGCCGTGGTTCATCTTGACGGTCTTGCCGCCAAGCGCCAGCGCCAGCATCTGGTGGCCGAGGCAGATCCCGAAGACCGGCAGGTCGGTGTCGTCGAGGATGCCCTTGATCGTCGGCACGGCGTAGGCGCCGGTCGCGGCCGGATCGCCGGGGCCGTTCGACAGGAACACGCCGTCGGGGCTGTGCGCGAGCACCTCGTCCTTGGTGGCGCTGGCAGGCAGCACGGTGACGTCGCAGCCGGCCGAGGCAAGGCAGCGCAGGATGTTGCGCTTGGCGCCGTAGTCGATGGCGACAACCTTCTTCTTCGGCGCGGTCTGGGGCGCGTATCCCTCGGGCCAGGCCCACCGCATCTCGTCCCAGCGGTAGCTCTGGGCGCAGGTCACGCCCTTGGCGAGGTCAACGCCGGTCAGGCCCGGGAAGGCGCGCGCCGCCTTGACCAGCGCCTCGACGTCGAAGTTGCCGTCGGGATCATGCGCCAGCGCCACGTGCGGCGCGCCGGACTGCCGGATGGCGCGGGTCAGCCGCCGCGTGTCGACGCCGCCGATGGCGACGCGCCCGCGCGAGGCCAGCCACTCGGACAGCTCCTGGACCGCACGCCAGTTCGAGCTTTGCGTCGGCATCCACTTGACCACCATGCCAGCGGCGACCGGATCCTGCGTCTCGTCATCCTCGGGGTTCACGCCGACATTGCCGATATGCGGGAAGGTGAAGGTCACGATCTGGCCTGCGTAGGACGGGTCGGTCATGATCTCCTGGTAGCCGCTCATGGCGGTGTTGAAGCAGAGCTCGGCCTCGGTCTGGCCGGTGGCGCCGAACCCCTGTCCGTAGAACAGCGTGCCATCGGCGAGGGCGAGGCAGGCAGTAGGTTTGGCGATCGGCGGCATGGCGCGACTCCTTTTGGCAGCTGGCAGACGGCAAATTGCGCCTTAGGTAAGGTGCGCGGGACTTGGGGTCAAGTGCTATCCTGAAAACGGAATGTGTTTAAAATCAGTGACTTGTCGGGTGATCGCGCAGAGTTGCGCCGCGCCGGGGCTTTCGGTAGGTTGGGCGCTTGAAACGTCAACGGGGATAATCGTTTCCATGCAATTGCGAGAACGCATCTCGGCTGCGACCAAGCAGGCGATGAAGGACCGGGCAACCGACAGGCTGTCGACGCTGCGGCTGATCAACGCCACGTTCAAGGATCGCGACATCGCGGCTCGGAGCGCGGATGGCGAAACCAAGGTCGAAGAGGCCGAATTGCTGGCGCTGCTGGTGAAGATGGTCAAGCAGCGCAAGGAAAGCGCGCGGACCTACGAGGAGGGCGGGCGGCTCGACCTCGCCGAACAGGAACTGGCCGAGGTCGAGGTGATCGAGGAATTCCTGCCCAAGCCCATGAGCGACGCGGAAATCTCGCAGGCGGTCGACGATGCCATGACCGAGGTCGGCGCCAGCTCGATCCGCGACATGGGCCGGGTGATGGGGGTGCTCAAGGGGCGCTACCAGGGCCGCATGGATTTCGGTGCCGTTGGCCCGATGGTCAAGGACCGGCTCGCCGCGGCGAGCTGAGGCCCAGGGGGCTTCTCAGAAACGACAGGAGCCGGCGGGATCGCCGCTCAGGGCTCGGGAAATTGCTCCCGGGCCGCTTTCCAGTCCTGTGGATCGACGGGAAAGCGCTTTACGAAGCGGGTCTTGAAGCCGACCCGTCCGCGCCGCGCGCCGAAATTCTCACCGTGATTGAGCACGTAGAGCACCGCCGGGCGGCGCAGCGCCGACAGGCCGCGCCCGGCGAGCCGTGCCAGGTACGGAAACATGCGATGCTCATGCGCGGTCATCTCGCGCAGGGCCGCGTCGCTTTGCGGCAAATCGGGATCGTGCAGCAGCGCGCAGCACGAGCCGCAGAGCTTCCAGAACGGCTTGCGCAGCGGATCCGCCAGGCTGCGCGGACCGGCCAGCGCCACATCGCCGGTGGCGTGATCCATGACATAGCCGGTCTCGACAAGGTATCCCGCCTCCTGCCGCTCCAGCATCTCAAAGACCGTGCCGTCGCGTAGCAGGTCGTCGGCATCGAAGCTCATGACATAGGCGGCGGCGCGCGACTCGGCGGCGAGGTGATCGCAAAGCGCCGCCAGCTTGCGCCACTTGTCGTTGCCGGGCGTCGGATCATCGAAGGGCAGCCAGCTGAGCCGGGGGTCGTCGGGCAGGGGCGGGCGCTGCTGGCAGCAGATCACCGCCTCCCACGCGCCGTCCTGCCGGCGAAAGCTCTCGACGGTCTGCTCCAGACGCGCGGTCACCGCCTGCCAGTCGCCCACGTCCTGCGGGCCGACCAGCGGCACGAGGAAGATCACCTTCTGCGCCCTGGGCTGTGCCTTGCCGCGTGCCGAGGCCCGCAGCGCCAGCGCCGCCTGCTCTGACGGGGCGGGCGAGAGCTGCGCGGCCAGCGACGGGGCGATCGCCGCCGCCGCCAGCAGGGCGGCGCGTTTCAGCTTGGGCGTGGCAGGGGCCTGGGCCATGGAGAATCCTTGCGGGGGCCGTGGCGGCGTCAGGGGCAGGCGAGCACGCGCACCCGGTCGCTCAACTCGGCGAAGAGGGTCTTGCGTTCGTCTTCGCTCAGAAACGCGCCGATCTCAACCTCCCGACCGCTGCCCTGCAGCGTGACGTAATAGGGCACCGGGCCGCCATGCTCATGCATCGCGACCTTGACCCAGTAGGGGTTGCCCTCCCAGTCCTGATCGGGGCCGCGCGGATTGTGCCGCACGAGTCGCAGGGTCTCGTGGTCGATGGTGAGGACCTCGAGGATCTGCCGGTCGCGGTTGTTGCGCCGGATCGCGACCCAGATGCCGCCCACCGCCAGCAGCATGAAGGGCAGCAGGCCCCAGAGCAGCACCGTGCCGATCAGCCCGAAAAACGGGATCAGCGCCAGCAGGAAGAAGCTGAGGATGAAGATCGAGAAGCCCTCGGCCGACAGCGACTGGTGCGGCCAGAGATGCAGCTCTGCCCGGTCGGACGGTGTCTCGGTCTGTTCCCAGCGATACGGCATGACGCGCGAAATCTAACACCTCCCACGCGTCGGTCGACAAGAAAGATGCCGCAGCTCTGCAGCTATGGCGAGGGGCACCGCGGTGACTGGCGGCGACGGTCGCAAGGCGACTGGCCGGCGCCCGGATGGCAGGCGGTTTTCAGGGCGCGTCAGAGCAAGGGGGCGCCAAAGCAGAAGGCCCCGGAGCGTGCTCCGGGGCCTTCGGGTCCGTGTCGGTATCAGCGTGGCGCTCAGTGCGCGTGCTGCTTGTCCCAGTCTTCGCGCTTCGGCAGCTGCTCGAAGGTATGCTCCGGCGGCGGCGAAGGCAGGGTCCACTCGAGCGTGTCCGCGTATTCATTCCACGGGTTGCGCTCGGTCGCCGGTGCGCCCTTGCGGACCGTGTAGATCACGATGCCGAAGAACAGCAGGAACGAGGCGAAGGACAGAAGCGCACCCCAGCTCGACACGAAGTTCCAGGTGGCGAAGGCCTCCGGATAGTCGATGTAGCGGCGCGGCATGCCCTGGCGGCCCAGGAAGTGCTGCGGGAAGAAGGTCAGGTTCACGCCGATGAAGAACATCCAGAAGTGAAGCTTGCCCAGCGTCTCGTTGTACATCTTGCCGGTCATCTTCGGCAGGTAGAAATAGACCCCCGCGAAGATGGTGAAGGCCGCACCCATCGACATGGTGTAGTGGAAGTGCGCCACGACGTAGTAGGTGTCGTGATAGGCGCGGTCCACGCCGGCCTGGCTCAGCACGATGCCGGTCACGCCGCCGATGGTGAACAGGATCAGGAAGCCGAGGGCGAAGAGCATCGGCGTCTTGAACTCGATCGAGCCGCCCCACATCGTCGCGATCCACGAGAAGATCTTAACGCCGGTGGGCACCGCGATCACCATGGTGGCGAGCATGAAGTAGCTCTGCTGACGCAGCGACATGCCGACGGTGTACATGTGGTGCGCCCACACGACGAAGCCGAGCGCGCCGATCGCGATGATCGCCCAGACCATCGGCAGGTAGCCGAAGACCGGCTTGCGCGAGAAGGTGGCGATCACGTGGGAGGCGATGCCGAAGCCCGGCAGGATCACGATGTACACTTCCGGGTGGCCGAAGAACCACAGGATGTGCTGGTAGAGGATCGGGTCACCGCCACCTGCGGGGTCGAAGAAGGTGGTGCCGAAGTTGCGGTCGGTCAGCAGCATGGTGATGGCGCCGGCCAGAACGGGCAGGGCCAGCAGGATCAGCCACGCGGTGACGAAGATCGACCACGCGAAGAGCGGCACCTTGAACAGCGACATGCCCGGGGCACGCATGTTCAGGAAGGTGGTGATGATGTTGATCGCACCGAGGATCGACGAGGCGCCCGAGACGTGCACCGCGAAGATCGCGAGGTCGGTCGACATGCCTGCTTCGGTGGTCGAGAGCGGCGGGTAGAGCACCCAGCCGATGCCCGAGCCGAGCTGGCCGTTGCCGCCGGGCGAGAATACCGAGCAGATCGCAAGCGTGGTGCCGGCGGCGTAGAGCCAGAAGGACAGGTTGTTCATCCGCGGGAACGCCATGTCCGGCGCGCCGATCTGCAGCGGCATGAAGTAGTTGCCAAAGCCGCCGAACAGCGCCGGAATCACCACGAAGAACATCATCAGGATGCCGTGGCCGGTGATCAGCACGTTCCAGAGGTGGCCGTTGGGTGTGCAGTTCTCGGTCGCGGTCGGAATCAGACGCGCCCCTTCCATGCACATGAATTGAACGCCCGGCTCCATGAGCTCGAGTCGCATGTATACGGTGAAGCTCACCGAAATGAGGCCCACGATCGCCGAGGTGATCAGGTACAGAATCCCGATATCCTTGTGATTCGTAGACATGAACCAGCGGGTAAAGAACCCCCGGTCATCCTCATGTTCGTGGCCGTGAATGGCGGCGTCTGCCATTGTCTGCCTCCTGTTGGTCCGTCCCTGGCGGCTGCTTGAGAACCACAAACCACCTCTCTTTCAAGTGTCTCTTTTAGAATGTCCCCAAGGATGCGGCAATATAGCCGTTTGATCTGGATCAAACTTTATTGTCGCACCTCCCTTGCGACGGGCGCGCCTGCTGCCAACGCGCGGAGCGGAGACGCGCAAAAGGCCGTTGCCACGCTGCGATCGGCGCTTTCCGGCGCAACCGTGGGCTGTATTCACATGTGACTTGACGCGTGGGTGCGCGACACGTCAGGTTTTCCGGACCCGCAGGCACGGCAATTTGGTGCTAGGGTGAAGACATTAATACCAAGTTTCTTTTTTACTGAGTGGAGAAGCCCGCGATGGCTTATTTTGAGCACACGGTTTTCGAGTCCCTTTGGCGGGCGGTCTGGCGTTGGATGTCCGCGCCGTTTTGCAGTCGCAGGAAGCAGATCCTTCAGCAGCGCGCGCGGCTGCGGGCGATGTCCGACGAAGAGCTCCGGCAGATCGGGCTGACCCGCGACGATCTGCGCGACGACATATTCCGCACGCCCTGACCGGACGCCCCGGACTCAAGACCTCGCCTTGTCCGACCCCGGTCGGCGCGATGCGCGCCTGTCGCGGTGTCGTTCCCCACCGAGACAGGCTAGCGTGACCGGAGCGGCGCGCTCCCCGAATTCGCCGCTCCGGTCAATTCAACGAGGACCCGTGCAATGAATGATCCGCTGCCCGAGCCCGAGATCGCCGGCGTCTCCGACCTTCCCGAGATCGAGGCGATCGTCGAGGCGGCCTACCGTCCCTACGTTTCGCGCATGGGCCTGTTGCCGGGGCCGATGTGCGACGACTACGCCGCCCATGTCGCCGCCGGACGGCTGCAGGTGTTGCGCGATGGTCAGGGCGTGGCGGGGCTGCTGGTGCTGATCCCGGAAGCGACCCACATGCTGCTCGACAATGTCGCCATCGCGCCGCGGGCGCAGGGCCGGGGCTACGGCCGCCTGCTGCTCGATTGTGCCGAGGCCCAGGCGCGGCGGCAGGGCTTCGGCGTGATCCGCCTCTACACCCATGTGACCATGGTCGAGAACATCGCGATCTATGGCAAACGCGGCTATACCGAGACCCACCGCGCAGAGGTGAACGGCCTGCGCCGGGTCTACATGGAGAAGACGCTGGGCTGAGGGGCTCAGCCGCCGAACACCTCGTCGAAGCTGCGCTTCAGCGCCACGTCGAGGTCCGGCATGCTGACCGGCAGGCCGAGATCGACAAGGCTGGTGACGCCGAACTCGGTGATGCCGCAGGGCACGATGCCCTCGAAATGCGAAAGCTCCGGTTCGACATTGATCGAGATGCCGTGAAAGCTCACCCATTTGCGCAGGCGGATGCCGATGGCGGCGATCTTGTCCTCGGTCACGCGCCCGTCGGGCAGGCGCGGCCGGTCGGGGCGCTCGACCCAGACGCCGACCCGGCCCTCGCGGATGTGGCCGGTGACGTTGAACTCGGCCAGCGCCGCGATCACCCAGGCCTCGAGCTGCTGCACGAAGCGGCGGATGTCGCGGCCGCGCCGGTTGAGGTCGAGCATGACATAGATCACCCGCTGGCCGGGGCCGTGATAGGTGTATTGCCCACCGCGTTTGCTGTCGTAGACCGGGAAAAGGCCGGGCTCGCGCAGATCCTCGGCCCGGGCCGAAGTCCCGGCGGTGTAGAGCGGCGGGTGCTCGAGCAGCCAGATCGCCTCGTCGGCCTCGCCCGCGGCAATGGCGGAGGCGCGCGCCTCCATGAAGGCCACCGCCTCTTCATAGCCGGTCAGGCCATCGGATGTGATCCACTCGGTCATGGCGGATCGGCTAGGCCCAGTCGGGCGGGGCGTCAAGAGCGTGCGGCACCGGCTGTGCTGGCCCATCCGGGCGCGTTGAGGCATTTTTGCACCACTCCTTGATTGACAGAATCGTGAATGCGGCCGAACCTGTCGCGATAGAACGTCAACTTTTCGCCTTTTTCGCGCGGCCGCGGCACTTTTTCAGTCGCTGTTCGCTCCATTTTCTTCAGGAGATTGACCGTGAAACGCCATGTCATTGCAGGCCTTCTTACCTCAAGCATCGCCCTCACACCGTTGCCTGCGCTGGCCGACAACGCCTTTGTCGGCGGTCTCGTCGGGGGCATGATCGGCAGCGCCATCGCCAACCAGCCGAAAAAGCAGCGGGTTTATCGCGCGCCGGCCACCAAGACCTACACCAAGCGCAGCAGCAGCAGCGTGAACACGGCGCAGCGCGCCGCCAATCGCGACACGCAGTCGGCGCTGAACTATTTCGGCTTCAACGCGGGCACGGTCGATGGCGTCATGGGCAGCCGCTCGCGCTCGGCGATCTCGAGCTATCAGGCCCATATGGGCTACACGCCCACCGGCCAGCTCACCCAGTACGAGCGGGATTTCCTGATCGGCTCCTACCACCGCGCGCAGGCCGGCGGGCCGGCGACCTCGCAGCTCATCGCCTCGAACCCGCTTGGCGTGAAGGGGCTGCTCGTGGCCTATCGCGACGAGCAGATGAACGGCGGCGGGCGTTCGTCGACCGCCTCGATCGGCGGCCATTACGGCCTGCCCAGCGTCGTGGCCGCGGCGGTGAACGAGATCGCCAAGAGCTCGGACCCGACCGCCGAGCAGCTGGTGCAGCGCAGCGGCTTCATCCAGCTCTCGGACATCAATGGCGACGGCCAGACCGACTATATCGTCGACACCTCGGTCACCGGCTCGGCCTTCTGGTGCAGCGCCCAGAGCTGCATGGTGCGGGTTTTCGCCTCGACCCCGGATGGTTACGAGCGCAACGATTTCCAGGCCTTCAACGTGACGCCGGCGATGTTCACCTGCACCCGCGGCACCTGTTCGAAGACCGAGGGCAGCGGCACCATGGCCGCGGTGGCGCCCGCCGTGCCGGTGCCGCAGGCCATCCGTCCGGCGCCGGACACCCAGATGGCCTCCGCCCCGGTGCCGTCGGCGGTTCCCGCGGTGCCCGCCACCACCGCCGCCGTCAACGCGAGCCCGGCTCTGCCCAACTTCTTCGGCGGCGAAAGCGGCCCGGCCGAGGCCTCGCTGGCCTCGCACTGCAACACCGTCAGCCTCGTCACCTCCACCAATGGCGGCTACATCACCGCCGAGACGCTGACCGATGCCAGCGCGGCGATGGCAGAGCAGCTCTGCCTCGCGCGGACCTACGCGATCTCGGCCGGCGAGACGCTGATGGGGCAGGTGCAGGGCGCCAGCCAGCAGCAGATCGCCGATCAATGCGCCACTTTCGGGGCGCTGCTGAAAGAGCAGGTCGCCTCGGTCTCGCTGCAGCCGCACGATCAGGTGCTGCAAAGCGTGGGGCAGTTCGTGCTCTCCACCGGCATGTCCCCGGCGCAGCTCGAGAAGACGGCGCAGATCTGCCTCGCCTCGGGCTACAAGTCCGATGACATGGGCACCGCCATGGGCGCGGCGCTGATGCTGGTGGCTCTGGGCAAGGGGCCTTACGCCGAGCTGATGGGCCACCATCTGAGCCAGGGCTTCGGCGCGACCCAGCGCGAGGATCTTGCGGTGGCGTGGTACGATCAGGCGCTGACCTCGCTTGACGGCGGCGCCACGCCGGTCTTCGGCCCCGGACAGCCCGAACGTGCCGGGCTGCTGCGCAAGGCGTCGATGATGCTGGGCGGCACTGCGCAGGCAGACGACAGCGCCCCGGAGGTGACCCAGGCGGGCCTGCCGGTGTTCAGCATCTCCGAGTGATCCGGGCCTTGTCGGCTTGGTGTTGCGGCGGGCCCGGCAGGGCCCGCCGCACCGCGTTTCATAGGGCGCGCGAAAAAATCTGTGCGCGGGTGCATTTCCCTCTTTTCATCCCCCGCAGGCTTTTGTAGAGAGCCCCTCACCAAGTCAGGACAGTGCGGTCGTGGCGGAATTGGTAGACGCGCAGCGTTGAGGTCGCTGTGGGGTAACTCCCGTGGAAGTTCGAGTCTTCTCGACCGCACCATTCTCTCCGAACATCGGTGAGCGAGCCTACCGGCAAATTGGCCCTCGGCCTTTGTCAGGTCCTATCCTATCCGGGTTTTTCCAGCCGTTTCAATCCGCTGCGCCTCGTGGGGCTGCGATGCGCCCCGTTTGCACCGCCTGTGCTGATCGCCTGTGACCGTGAGCGCGGCTTTGCGAGGCTGGGCGCGCCTCTGCCCTCCGGCCGCTTCAGGGGCCTGGCCTGTCGGTTGCAAGCCGGCTCGGATCGGCGCGCGCCACATGGATCGCGACTGAAAAGCCGATGGGCGCAACCGAAATCCCCCTTCTCTATAACTCTCCCTAAGGCGCACGGGCGGATCCTCGGGCGGGGCCGCCGACGACGCCGCCGCTGCACCCGACAGGCGCCGCAGTGCGCGCGCCCCGCTTGCCGGGCTCAGTCCACCCGGTAAATGCGCAGGGCGCTCTCGCTGTCACCGGTCGGGATCGCTGTCAGGAAATCGGGCGCCGCGCCGCCCTCGAGCGCGTGGCCGAAGCCGTCGAAGCCGGCCTTGGCGAGGGTGCTCAGCTCGGGGTCGCGCGGACAGACTAGCATATAGTCGATGCCATGCCTGATGAGCAGGGTCCGCGCGGCTTCGGGTGTCGCGGCGAGCGTGATCTCGAGCTGCGCGCGCATGCCGTCCTGGTTGCGGTGATAGGGGGCAGAAAGCGTGCGATGGTCGCTGTGCAGCAGCACGTGGGTGCCGAAGTTCGACGGTGCCGACACCACGCCCCTGGGCAGCGCGGCGAGCGCGGCCATGGCGCCGGGTGTGAAGCAGGAGGGGGTGTCCTGATCCGGCGCGGCGGCAGGGGGTTGGCGGGTGGCATGGTTCCACAGCGTCTCGGCGCCCGCGACGAGCTGCACCCAGCTGATCGGCAGGGCGAGAAGCGCGCAGGTCAGCGCTGCGATCCCCCAGCCGGTGCCGCGCCCGTCGCGCCAGCCGCGGTGCAGCGCAGTGGTGGTGACACCCAGCACCGGGGCCGAGAGCGCGGTGAGCATGAAGACGCCGCGCAACTGATAGCTGCCGATGGCGAAGGCGCAGCCAAGCAGCGCG
>Ga0114903_1001313_pt1 | contig 10391 bp, 10 predicted proteins | sample MalvirDeepMed_s2_FD_87289 | JGI IMG/M metagenome (GOLD analysis project Ga0114903, IMG submission 87289) | Marine viral communities from the Global Malaspina Expedition - Malaspina viral metaG DeepMed_s2 | ecosystem: Environmental > Aquatic > Marine > Oceanic | place: Mediterranean Sea... | reverse complement strand
CCTTTAATACCATCAGTTAATTTACATGATCATGATGCAGTAGCAGTACAGGATGCTTACGATGATGATGACGATGATGGACCACTACCATAAAGAAAATACTTCTATATTTCTATACTAAAGAATTAATCCTCAATATTCAAGTATACAAGCAAATTATATTATTCTCTGGGTTTCTTGCTTTTTCCACTTTCTGAAAGTAAACGTGCATCTGCTGCTCGCTGTTCGTATAATTCTCTTCTTTCTTCTTCAGTCATTTCCATTGAAGCCTTCAATATTCCTCTTTGAGAAGGAGTTAAAGAAAATTGTTGAAGAATATTCAAGGGTAAATCATCCACAGCTTCGAAGTCACCATCAGCAAATTCAAATTCTTCTTTCTTCAACTGCCTTGAAAATTCGGCGTCAGTTCTTCTGCGTTCACGAAAAGCAGCCAGTGCAATTTCCCTGGTTTGTATATTCTCCAATAAACCATATGCTTTCATTGACATTGTATAGTATACGTATTTACATAAACCAGGATATTCTTTCGATAAGGTATTTATTTTGAAATCTGAAAATCCATTATTTCCTCCATATTGACTATATTCTGCATTATCCACTAATGCTTTGCCTGCAAACGTCATACCCTTGTGACCAGTAAATGTTGTAGGTGGAATGACTGAAGAAGGGGTTACTACATCGGGTGCATTAGCATCTGGTTTACAACCCACGGAACCATCAGGTAATGCTCCCGAACCAGAATTGCCAGCAATTCCCAAGACTTCTCCAGAAGACCAAGATGCACCTGGACCCGGTCCTAGTAAACTCATGTTAGTATCCAATGACGGAGATAACATGGTTTCTTCTTCGTCATCCATGACTACATCTTCAACAGAACCTATACAACCATCTAAGAAAAAAAGACCCTATGTATTCACAGAAAAAAGAAAAGCAGCATTACAAAAAGCAAGAGCAAAACATAATGAAAAAGCAAGAGAACGAAAACTTGCTCTTTTATCTGCAGCTGTGGAATCAAACACTTATTCATCAACACAACCGAATTCTATTTCATCTGATGATGAATATGAATATGTACGCGTACCCAAAAAACGAAAGAAGGATATAATTAAGAAGAAAAAGAAGAAAAAGAAAATTGTTTATGTACAATCTTCATCAGAAGAAGATTCTGACATTGAAGAAACTCCTTCATCTACTACTACTTATAATGTAACCGAGCAACAACCCGAGGAAACAAAAGAACAACAGAAAGCAGTAAACCAAGAGACAGATACGCAACAGTCATCACAAGTGCAAATTGAGGAAAATAAAAATGTATTAACCCACCAAAAGAAGCAGGTGGGAGCATTAAACCAGACAAATCGTCAGCGCTCTGATCCTTATCAGTCATCGTCTCGTCCATTTCCAGTAATACGTTCTAAAAACAAATTTGCGCAAATGTACGAACAAAAAAAGAAAAGATCGTATTTGGGAAATACGCCGGATGGTTTAGGGTATTTATAAACTCAGTCTATCGAATTCTTTCTATATGTAGGATTAACTGTTTCTAAAAGTTCTCGTCTTCGTTTGTAAAATGTGGTGCAGATATTCTATGCAAACGATGTTATTCTACCTCGTGATGGGGACCATGTTTCTCACATATTTCTACCTGCTCAACGTTCTCCTGCCCCCGGATTTCGTGCGCGGACACGTTGTCAACGTAGTCACTCGTGAATTCCTGTATGCTGGGTTCGCGGGAGTAGGCACTATATTGGTCATCCTGGCTATCGGGCTCTTGTTGACTTCTAGTAGGAGAGAAACTCCTGACTAAATTGCCTGCACCATTATATGAAAAATCAAATCCTCGTACATGTATTCCCACTCGAATTGTCGATTTGTAACACTTGTATAGGATTAAACAAACCAAGGCTGTTATTGGCGCTTCTATTGCAAGTTGTAATAAATCAATTCCCATGACGCAATTCCAAACCCTATATAGACGAGAAACTCCTAAGAAACATGCGCGGATAGGAGTAATTCAACATTTAACTCCTGGCGGTTTCGATCCAGAAGTTGCGTATATTCGAAATAATGAAACTTCCACACACCCTGTTTGGGGACCAAAGAAAACTATATTTGATTCGTTTAATTATAAACCCGAGGATTTTGTGGATTTTGACGATTTCACGCGACAATTATTGGAAGAATATGGTGGATTACAAGCTACTATACAAAGACAGGGAACGGGAGAAGTACAAAGTGTGATGTCAGGACATATTTGGGGACCAACACATACCTTCCCGGAAAACAATAAACGGGTGATGAAAGCAACAACTCGATCTACTTTGAAGAAAAAAAGAAGAAAAAAGGCTTCGGATTATCGAGACGAAATTTCAATACATAGAATGCCTCGTCAAAAATACAGATTTGGATCTGGATGGAACGCCAGTATCTTCAATAAACCTAATACACGCGCATATTGAGGGATAAATTCCTACTTATATATTTTAAATATAAATCTATAAATCTATTATGGCTGATATTGATGCTGGATCTGCGCGCGCTGCTTTACCTGGAACGTTACAATATGGACGCGTTCGTCCTCTTTTCGCACGCGCTCGCGATGTGCGTGTAGCACCCAGTACTGGATTCACAGATTATCAATCAGGACAAGAAGTGACTTTTAATCTTCCCACAGGAAATGATATGTGGTTAGATCAACGAAATTCGTATATTTTGTGTGATTTTGGTGTAAATATTGCGACCAATACTAATGGTACAGGAACAACCTTACGGTTGGAGAACCAATTAAACGCAGCTCTGAGACGAGATACTATTGCATTAACTACTTTTGCGAATGCGGATTCAGGTGAAAATGAAGTAAGTGTTTCTTTGGATGGAGGTTCTGTAGCTATGATTCGAGAATGGAAGACGTATCTAAATGGTGTATTGGTAGAAGACTTTGAACGTCCAAATGTACTTGCTGGTGTTATGCAAGATGTACATTCTGATCATTATGATACTGGATTACGGTTGGGACCTACAGGAGCAGGAGTAGGAGCAAGCTATGGATGTTCCTTTGCACCTGTAAATGGATTTCAGGACAACGGTACGGAGACAGACCGAAGTTATTTTATGGGTCGTATGCCTTATACTGCCAATAATAAGACAGAAACTGTTAATGCTATTCCAAATAGTGCCTTGAATCGACAAGATACGGGTATTTTTCAAGATGTGATATTTCCAGATCGTTGCGTAGTAACAAACAGTGAAGGGGCATATAATGCTGGTGTTAATAATTCTTCTTCTCTTCCTTATACAGGACAGAATCCATTCAATAATAATAAAGGATTTGCGTCTGGTGGAAATTCTGATGCAGATGTTCCTTCTACTTGGCTGCCTGGACCTCCTTCTAATACATATGCTGGAAATAGTATTGTACAAGGTGGACCTAACGTAAATCGTGTTTCTGGGCAATGGACGTTAAATCTTACGAATTTAACATCGAATAATCCGTATTGGCTTGCAACGGGAATGGTCTTGAATATTCCCTCCTCTTGTGTAGGGTTAGGAACGGATCGTATGCTTCCCTTGGCCTTTTTCCAGTCTGTACGTGCTATTTGGACTTTGGAATATGCACATATTGCTATGCAAATTCAGAATAATCCTATTAAGGGACCAGGGTCTACCAGTAATAATGTGATTCCTGTATATAGTAATCATCCCGTTCCAAAATGGCAAGGATATTGTGATACAGCAACCTATACGGTGGGAAATATTTACTGGTATATGCGGATTATTGAATTAGATGGAGATGTATTATCTTTTGTTGCTGATGCGTACGCTTCTGGAGGAGTACCTCGATTCTTATTTCCTATGGAACAATGGATTCATAAATATCGTTCCACAACTAATGGAACTGTTTCTGCGGTCATTCCCTTTAATTTCAATATTACCTCCGCTAAAGGAGTCATTGTTACTTTACGTATGGAAGATTCTGAATTACATGGTGTCAAGAGTTGTCAAGCACAATATTGCCTCAGTGATCGATTTGGTGGATATCATTTACAAGATTGGCAACTTACGATTAACGGTCGATCTTTCCCTGAATATGGAGCTGTCAATGTATATGATACAGGGGGAAAGGCAACTCGCCAAAAATATCAAACTAGTGCTGACGGGTTATATAAAGCGTTGGGTGCAGTTGCTGGAAATATTGCATCGCATACACCTGGAAGAATTACCTTGAATGATTGGCGTGGTCCTGGAGTTTACCCTTTAAAATTAACAGCAACTGGAGGAGGAACTTCTGAATTAAACAATTATTTCGATACACAGTTGGTATATTACGATCAAAGTGATACATCTAGTTTGTATTCTTATAATATGATGGGAGGACCTTCTGGAGCTTTTTTCATTGGTTTACCTTTAGAACCAGCTGATATTACTGAGGGAAGTACTTCTCGTGCAGGTGTACGTCTTTCTGCCGCAAATGATGTTTCCCTACGTTTCAATATACGTACATTTGCATCCACGGCATCTAATACCACCGGAGACTTTACAGGTCTGAATGTTCAAGCTGGAAACTGTCCTGCTGTTCGCGTAGATGTATTCATTTTGGCGGATACGGAATTCGCATTTGAACAAGGAGCGGTGACAAAGATCGGTGCAAGTTAATCTTTCTTAAATATTATGATTTATAACGAATCTGGTATTCGCAGGCACTATATTAGCCGTAATACAAACAATCCAAAAAAAAGGAATTCCTTGTATGTAATCGATCTTATGCCGTATTCCCGCATGGATGAATACATGTACATTTCCCATTTGTTCTCCGGGAATTTTCTGAATTTTACTTAATAACCCATCTGGAAAATATTTGATAATGTCAGCTACTGTCCGCACTTGTATTTGATGTGCATCTTCTTCAGAATACACAACTCTTTCTGTGAACAGAAACGCGCCTGGGCCCATATGAAAGTTACTATACAAACCATTTTTTGTTATAAATATATTTGTACCCACATATAAATCCATATGAATAGATGTCCATAAATAAGGTACTACGGGAGAACCATGAATATCCACAGAATAAGAATGTGCGCTGTCTGTTAATGCAGTAACCTGTGGAATATCTTTCAATTGCGTTGATTTTTGTAAGGGAAAGCAAAGAGCGCAATTATATTCCAATAAATCACTTTCCGTAGGTGTTTGTGCAGATAGAATTCCGTGAAATTCTCCTCGTCTTCTTCTTTTGTTGTCTTGAATCATTTGCTGTTGAATTTTTTCCTTTTCCCGCACACAATAAGCTTCCTTTTCAATTTCTGACAAATTAATAGTTTCATCACAAGATAATTCCTTCATATCCAATTCGTCGTTTATATCACGCACCCTATTCTTTTCATAAAAGAAATTATCTATATCATTTTCCATAAGTGGTTGCTCCGAAGAAATCAGATCTTGTGTATGAGGCCAAGAAAAGATAGGATATTCTTCTTCATTATTTTCAGAACCCATTTTGTATACATAATAGAAGGGCGCGCATCATTTGAAATTTCATATTTCATAATTATTTCTTTTCCTATATCTTTCTTTTTCTCTCAACCATTCATTACATTTTCATCAAATATGGCTACAGGAACAATGGACGAAACAAAAATGGATTCTACTAAGGAAATGGGGCCCACAATAGGTTCCAAGCGTAAGACTGCGAAACCAGTTGTATACTTGAGTATACTACAACCCACGGATTCTATACAAGATGTTCAAGTATTGGTACATAAACCTATTACCAGGAAAGATGGAAAAGTGATTAATTGGAGTGTACGTCTACAACTCGGAAAACGCAATCCTCTTATTGGGCTTCTAGCTCCTGTTTCCTTTCCTTTTGGGATATCCCCTCCTCGTACCTCGGTAAGTACGCGTGCACCAAAACGTGTTGCTGTCCGGCTCGAGGAAGCACATGCAATAATGATTCAAGCTTTATATACTAAAATCTATGAATCACTCATACTTGCTGAATACGAAATGCATGAAGAACAACCAAGAATTTATCCTAATATTTCTCGTGGTGCAGATGAGCAATTTCCTCCCTTATTAAATACATCCTTGTTTCCCAACGTGCAAGTACAAAGTGGTACAAAGTGGGGAGCTGGTCTTCGTTTCACGGTAACAACGAAACCGGACAAGCGTTGGTATCTAAATATTACAATTGTATTTTTGGGCGCAGATTCGGAAAATTTAATGGAAAATATGCCTTATTATATTGCTGCACCAGAAACGGAGACGGAAAAGGAAGAAAATGAAATTCAAGAAAAAAAAGCTAAGACTGTCTAAGCGCGTCAATAATTACCATGCCTCCTGCTTCGTCGAAATCTGCTTGTGAATATAGAACTGGTTTTCTAACCAAAGCTTCTTCACTCATTGCAAATCTCCACGGACTAAGCATTATTTTTCCCACTTGGGTGTCTCTTTGAAGCAGTAATCCACGTAAATTCCCACCACCACCCATATAGGTGCTATAACCATCGTTACCACCCATTGAACGACAAAAAGGCAGGGGGGAATAATAAGGAGCATCTGTGTTATAGCCGATATACACCGGACTATCTGCTTCATTTCCAATGGAATCGCTTGCGAGTTCTTGAGCAACAAAGCCGCTAGGAGTAGTGGGTACATCCTGGATTTTATCTGGATTCCATCGAAACTTTTCGATGGGACGGTTTGTGAGAAAATCTGGTCTCCCCTGATCAAATGACATTTTTGTTATGAAAAGGGATTAATTCGAAATTATAGAAATTCTTCAAATGGACGATAAATGCGTGTTTTGTGGCTGGGAAAAATGTCCCGTGTATAAAGTTTGTTTGAATATACAATGTAATTCTAATATACCCTTGGAAGAGGATTATGAAATAATAAGTTTAACTACGCCCGTGGAAGAAATGACGCAGGATGATCTCGTACAAATTGAGACAATGCGTATTCGAGAAGCAGCACAAATTTTATCTTCCGTAACGTTGCATGAGCAACCGAAGAAAAACCAAATGAAACACGAGCAAGGTAATAGTAATGCATGTAACAATAATAGTTAAATCTATTTCTAATCGGGAAAGGGCCATATTCGTCGTATTACTTGAATTTGTCCTCGTAATGGTTCCAAAATTCCTTTTTCTATAGAACGATGCACAAAAGTACGTCTCTTTGCAAGTTGTACTGCCCACATAGGAATACGTATTCGATGACAAGGAGTACGTACTCCTCCCATTTTTTTCCATCTTGTAAGTACCGAACCTGCTGTAATCGAACGCATGATTCCACTAAGTACATGTACAAGCAGTAATTGTTCTTCTTGGCATTTTTTCATAATTCGAGCACCTGTTGCAATTATTGCCAATCTTTGTATTTCTTCCAAAGAAATATTATTTACTATATGAAACCTAGGTATATCCTCTGTTTCATATACAGATCCCTTACAAGTAAATTTTGTACAAACAGGAGAAATTCTGTGTAATATACGAAATAAATCATACACAACCTTACCATGTACAATTGCATTTTCCACATAACAAGTTCTTTGTATAATACTGTAATCATATTCTTTTCCTGCTGTTTTTGTCAAGTATAATAACCCCAAACGAGTTGTGACAGCAGCGTGCTTCGTCACTAAATTATATTCATCATAAGATAACGGACATTCTGCTCTTGGTTCTACTGTTCCATCTTCATATGTATATAGAGAGTTTGTAAATGTGATTTCATGAACGTACTTATCAAAAGCCGTGGCTTCTCTTACTTGAATTAATACTCTTCTTTCGTCTTCTCTTTCTTTCTCCAGTGCAAAGTGTACATTAGTGTACCATTCTAATTCCATTTCTGTAATTTCAGAACGGACTCTTTTCCGATATTCTGTATTTGCAACTGTTTTATTTTTCCGAACATGCTTTGGTTTTTTAAAGATGTTTGCTTTTTGTCCCCTAGATAAAATAATTTTAATAAATATTGGATACCAATGCACGCGAGCAACTTTACTTTCCAATCGACAACATAATGACACAGAAGTAAGATAAGAAGGTTGCATACGTATTCCTCCTGCTTGTACAATTGCTGTATCTCGAACAAGCATCTTATGATATTTACCCAACAATTGTTTTCTTCTTTTTGTATTTTCCATACAATCTTCTATTTGGGGAATTTCCTTCACATTACAACAAATATCTGTATTTCGCATTGCCACAAAAACTTGTCCATTATTAATATTTCTACATCGACTCACCATTTGATACATATCACGTGGTGTTGCTGCTAATACACAAGGTAACACAAACACATTATCTACTGGATCAATTGCATCTAATCCAACACTCACCTTACTTGTGTAAATCGTAATATCTGCTTTTTGAACGCTTGCATTAAAATCTCGAAATTGTTCTGACATAACAGAATCATCTCCTCTTGCTGTAAATACTTGTGCTTTCATATCTTCTTCGTATTCTTCTCCTAATAACCGTTTAATTTCTGTGGGCATAGAAATTGCTTCTGCTGCAGATCCTACACAAATCACAACCTTGTGTCGTTGAGATATTGTATCTTTTATCATTTGCCACCATTGTTCATCAGGTATGAAATGAAATTCTCTTTGGATTTTGGGTTTTGTATAAATAAATAATTGTATATCTTGTGGATGCATACAAATACCTTCAGGATCTCGTAAAAATCTGGCTACTGCTTCATCCAACAGTAAATCTGCGTCAGAAATTATAATTTTTCTCGCTGATCGTAATAAACAAACTAATACAGATTGATTCGTGTGCATATTCTGCCCATTGGTCATGACACTACAAACATTATTCATTAATGATCTTGCTTCATCCATCACCACTAATTCATAGGGTTCTCCTTGAATACGATGTAACGATTCATATTGACATATAAGATACCGTGCAGTAATACTACCTTTCATATTCGTGTATAATTCAAATTTAGAAAATGCGCCTTGTAAAGCATTTGCAAAGGAAACACGTGTGGTGATAAATAATATACTTTGCAAATTCAAAGAATCTTCCAGATCGGGATTTGTATGATGCCGAATAAATTCTGCTATTCGATACGTTTTTCCAGTTCCACAATCAGCAACCAAACAAAACAATTTAGTATTTGTATCATTATGAATTTCTTGGCAAATAGACCCTCGACTTGTTACCGTTCTTTCCTTTGTAAAGGGAAGGGGTAATTCTAGCATGTAACTGCTCCAAACAGCCACACTTTGATTCTCACAGTTTTCGTGATGACAACATTGAAATAATGTTTCTGAAGATGTGTTCATAAGAAAATAAATATGATTATGACGGTGAATCCTCTTTGCTATATAACATGTTCGTCCTCTTTCTGTATTACATATTAACATCAAAAAACATCCATCAGGTGTACTAGATATTACCCTTGATACACTCATACCCCGAGAACGGATCCACAAAATACCATCCATAACTACCTGTGGTAAGGTATCCCAATCTATTAGATCCGAAGCTTCTATAGAAGATAAAGAAGTTTCTGGGGGAGGAGTACAATATGCGGGAAATGGGACTACTTCCACAGGAACTACATGAGGATGAATATGTACTTCGTACGATAAACGAAACCGGTAAAATAACTGACTTGCTTTCGCACAACTTAATTTTTTATCTGGAACTTCTTCCATAACACGAGGATGTAAGGAACATTTAGATTGACCAGTCATTCGAAATAATCGAGCACCATATACACACATATCAATGAGAGAAGCTGCTTCCGCAGAAATAAACGGCTTTACATTCGTTGTAATCCAATATTTCCAATTACCTGCTGTTTGCATACAAGGTCCATACATTATATGAATATGTGCTGATCGCTTACTTCCTTTACATATATGTACACCAAATAGAGAATTAGTTGACCCTCCGCATTGTCGTGCAAAAGCATTCTTGGTTTGTACAATAATTTCCGAAATCAAGGTTCGAAATTGATCCATTTCCATGTGATCATTCCCACAATCTATGTCGTAGAACAAGGCACATCTCATGTTATTTTCCATTTGAAAATACAAATGTCTATCTCCTTCACCTTTTAACATCATTAATCCTTGTAATGTAGTGACTCCCCAACGTCTTGTTACCGTAAATGCAGCATTACGCACATCCCTAAAGTGCTCCTCTTTTCCAAACATGATAACATCCTTGGCTCCCGAATCTCGAAGTTCCTCAATTTTAGGTACAGCAAATTCTGTTTTTGGATGGTGCATACCCCTTTCCGACATCCATAAGGGAAGAGCATAATCCTGAGACAGTGGCCATGTTGCACCCGTTTCTATCAAACATTTTGCAGCTATATATAAATCACTCATATCGGGGAGGCGAGAAGATATTATTTTATTTTATTTT
>Ga0114903_1001308_pt1 | contig 10422 bp, 8 predicted proteins | sample MalvirDeepMed_s2_FD_87289 | JGI IMG/M metagenome (GOLD analysis project Ga0114903, IMG submission 87289) | Marine viral communities from the Global Malaspina Expedition - Malaspina viral metaG DeepMed_s2 | ecosystem: Environmental > Aquatic > Marine > Oceanic | place: Mediterranean Sea... | reverse complement strand
GTGTCGATCATACACCGCAAAAGATAGGGAATAATGTGGCTCTTATGCGGATCGGTGGGGCCGTATACGTTCGTATGTCGGAGAGCAACGACAGGGACATTGTAGACCTTGCCGTAGTTCTTGCAGATATAATCGGACGCAATCTTGGTAATGGCGTAGGTATCGGTATGGTTGAACTGCGCGTTCTCGTCCGTTGGTGCACCGTCATGCTCCCCATAGATATGGTTACTACTCGTCGCGACAACACCTTCGACAAAAGGCGAGAGGCGACAGGCATCCAGAACATTCCATGTTCCCTGTACGTTGATCTCATAGGTTCTCAGCGGCTTGTCTGCACTATCACTGACGATAGAGTTCGCAGCAAGATGGAAAACATACTTCGGCTTGACAGCGGTGATCCAGTTATAGACAACCTCTGGATTTGTAATATCCATATTCTCATTGATCTGAAGATCAAATGTATGGACTTCGGCTCCCAGATCGTTCAAACGACGAACAAGCTCTTTCCCAATAAATCCTTCTGATCCCGTGACAGCGACAACTGATCCTTTCATCCCTCTCCCTTCACTTCCAAAACATCCTCAAGGGGCACGTATTCCAGTGCTCCTTCCTGATTGATACGTCCTCCAGGTGTACAGTCGAATATCTTTCGCCCTGCACGACGGACATCACGATTGGCACGATCAAAGCATTCGAGAATACTCCGAATGTTTCGTGGATTTGCCGTTCTACCCTGTATGGCATCCCATGCCTGTCCCGTCTGCGTCGTATCGATTCCTAAGAAATAAAACTCGTCATAGCCCATCCATGCAGCAACCTGACTAAGCGTCAACGGACTGGCCCATCCTGTTGGTATCGGGGGCAACGTATCACCAAGACCATGGAATCCTTCCCAGCGCATCTGGATATCATCGGGAGCCTTCGGAACCCAGAGCCATCCCGGTGCTGTGACAGGCCACCAGTTAATTGCAATCCTGTTGATTGCAGTTGGGAAATCATACTGGGGAAAGATGAAACGTCCCCATCCCCCAATCGGCCCTGGTTCTGCCACGACATGGTTATTCGGTGTAAAGGGCAAATCTCCCCAGAATTGCATTCGGTTGACTGTCCATGTGGTTTCCTTGTCTAAATGCGGCAGAAGGGGCATCTGTTGCGTCAGAGACGGGCCAGTGCCCAGTATGAAGCATCTTCCTGACTGCGTATTGTGCACTGCTTCCAGCCACGGAGGGTTTTCGATATCCATCCCCCACTTCGTATCCGCACGTTCCTGATCTAGACCTCGAAAGATACGTAAAGACATTGATTCACCAATGTCTTCCTTCTCCGCAATATTCTTCAGTATTGACGGGACATCTTCAAGATTCATTAAATCTCTCTCCGTCGTGCGATTGCGTACAGAGTATCTGTCGATCCAAGCGTTTCCATCTGGGTACGATAGTCTTTATCCAGACGTGCAAGACCACGATTGAGGATTCCAGCAACGGGATGATCCTTCTGAACAGGACTAAACAATTCCCGTGCCATGATTGGATCGTCCATCGGCTCCTTGTTCATGAGCCAGTTGATATGATTGACTATTCCATATCGTTGCATAATCGAGACCTGTGCCTCGAAACCAACCGCATTGAGTGCCGTTGCTAGAGTTTCCTTTTCCCAGTAGGTCTGATGAACACGTCGATACCAGAAATTACGATACTCCTCGATACCATAAATCGTATTGAGAGCATCCATTGCGTTGGGGATTTCAAGGTAGAGCCATCCACCCCCAATCAAACGTGACTTCACAGCACGTAACCATTCAAGGGGATCAGGCTGGTGTTCCAAGACCTGCATCGCAATGATTGCAGTAAATTTCTTGTCGGGGAATGCGTCTTTCAAGTCGTCGGTCGAGCAGGGTATCTCCCCAACTTCTTCGACGAAAGCAGCATCATCTGGGTTCCACTCGTTACCAAAGCGGTCGTATTGATCGCCAATCGCATCTAGCATATAGCCAGACGAACATCCGATTTCAAGAACAGATGATCCTTCTGGAACCTCTTCCTTGAATCGACGTGCTGAATCAATCATCATGGGGCGCATCATACTGAATCGTTCTTCAGGAGATAACGAGCGACCAGGGACGGTATCATGCTTGGCACGATACTCGTTTGCGTAATACTCTTTCAGGTCTCCAATGGTGTTTTCGAGAAACTGTAATCGGCACTGTCCACAACGGTAGATTGGAACGTCGGCGTCCTCGCGGATACCCCGCCTAACTTCCCTCGACTTCTGTTGTTGGCACAGGGGGCACATCGGCCCCGTCTTCTTGTTCTCCATCACCCTCCTTTAATTGGAGACTCTTCTTTTCTTCGAGTCTCTGTTGATTCTCCAGATACGCAGCCTTCTCTTTTGGCCCGACCCATGCGGTCTCCAAAAGAGCCTCTAGCTGCTCTGCCCCGCCGTCCTCAGTCGTGACATCCACCTGCTCCAGTAATGCAACTGCCTCCTCGAAACTCATACCTTCGGGGAGAACAGGTTTCTGGGATGAACCGTCATTCTGTCCAATCGGACGACGTAGAACTTCCTGTAAGGAGTCTGTTCCGAACTCCTTGGCAAAACCAAGGACATTGAACATACTCTGGATGATCTCGTTATGCAGGGGCTGTTGATAAGCGGCAACGATATGGAAAGCATAGTTACACTTGGTGCACCGATAGACGATGCCCCCTCGCGCAATAATCTTCATCTCCGGGTGATCGCAGGTTTTGCTTTCCCCGTAGTCGTAGATGTAATTCCGCTTGAAACCATTGCGTGCCTCGACAAAAAAGTCGAGATTTTTGTCTCTCTCTTCTGTCGTGTCGAGGTTTTTCTCTTCCGTCTCGTTACCGCTCATCCCATACTCCTAGCTAATCGATCCGGGTTTGCCATACACGTATGACACCTGCGTGTTGACGAACCCTGCACCAGCGACAGTTGCTCCATTACCTGTTACCCGAAGATTCACCCAGTCATCGGCATCAAGGTCTGTTGTCGATGTCCCAGTTGCGTAGTGGGGAGTATATGCAGTGTATATCGTCGAAGAGGATAATCCCCCACTGTTGTCAAACAAAATTGCTGTTCCAACCCCCGCAGTCCCACCATCACTCATGGCTGGTCTGAATGCTGATGTGCCTGTTTCTGCTGCAAGACCCGCTGATCCATCTGTATTGTCTGAAACAACTCCCAAGCTGAACTCCATGCCGCTGACATCGACGACAGCAGGAACAGAGAATAGATTGTGCGCCCCTGTTGTCAATTCTTTTACGATATGGGTAACAGTGTTATTTATGTTTCCCTCACCAACCAGGCGACTGACAACCTGGGCATTCATTACTGGAAAAGCCATAAGACTCCTTTACGTGCGTATTTTATGTGTTGCTTGATGTTTCTTCCACGCTTTTTCATTCTTATATCCTACACCATGTTGATCGCACCAATGCTCCCAGGTTTGACCTGCTGGCGGTGGGCCAACATTCTCACGGCGTGTTCGACAATGTTCACGCCACTGGCGAAAGTTTGTTGTACGAAAATTATGTGTAGCACAGAAAAGTTCTTCAGGCTTAGGGGAACCATCTGGGGAGGCTGGCTCTTCGGGAGTTTCCTCAACCGACACTTCTGACACCGTATCCGGGTGTCGTAAGCGGAACCCTTTCCGTAGTTGGTAAGCAATGTCGGGAGCATATGCAGGAAGAGAGCCTGTTAGCTGCCATCCTAGCTTGTGCTCAACCAGATTCTGTCGGGTATTACCCCGACGGTCAACTTCTCCCTCAACATCTTCGATACGTCTCACCTTAACATCTCGATAGTAAAAGGCACGACCCGGCTCTGTCCATAAAGGCTCGTCACGAACAAGATCGGCATCAATGCCATACTCGTTCACGACTTCTCGCCGAATGTTATGCCATTCTCTTTTACGAAATGCTTCGATGTGTACACGAATATTTTTGAGGGCTTCTGGTTCGGAACGAGCAGATTTTGTATGGTATTTCTCCGCTGCTTGTTCCCAACTGGTCAAAGTCATCGCTTACTCCTATTTCTGCTGCGCTTGCGTCCACGTGAACGCTTGCGCTCGCTCCTCACCGCCACAGGCCTTTGTGGTTCATGATCGAGAACGTCCTCGTCACGATCAGGCGGTTCCTCTAAGCTAAAAATTGGTGTTACGTACTCGGAAGCTCCCGTATGATCGGGGAGCTTCCTGTACCCTTCAATGTGTTTCTCGATACGGAGAGGTCGTGGATTCTTACTTCCACATGCACTGCACTGAAAGTAGTCCTCCAACGATTTGGACTCCGCACGTTTGTGTTGCTGACGCTGTGCATCTGTAGAAGACGCATGATTCCCATGTTGGTTAGGTCGAGAACTCGTCCATGTACACCCATGAGCAGTACAGGCAAAAACAGTTTGTTTTGCCAGTCGTACTGCTTGCGACATGTCCATTTTGGGTCCCCATTGTCTTTGAACAAGGTTATACAATGCGACCTTTTTCTCTTGGTTGCCAGTACGTTCCTCAAACTTCACCTCTACTCCTGTTGAAGAATCCGTAAATTCTCCACCAAGAGCATTTGATCGTCTTTGTTCACGCATCTGACGTAGTACCATTAGATTGTGCTTGCTGTCGATGTGTAAACTTGGACACCCCATTCGTCCACGAGTTGTGCTTCACCCCACTCCTGGAAGATGCCAATCTCTTCAGCACGAAGTGAATGATCTTCATCACGGGTGATTTCAGCATCATTTGCCATGACCAGACCCATTGAACCCTTGCTAAAGATTGCACCCTTGGAATCATTTGATGAATCTCGCTCGATCAATCCGCTGTGGAAGACCTGCACTCCATAGAGTCGGTCTGATCCGCGCCACCATCGTTGAACCAGTTCGTCTGACAGGCCACCACTAAATGGAGCCGATGCAGCAGTTGCTGATCCATACCCTGAATCTGTCAGATCAAGCATGATATCGCTGATCTGTTCGATGTGGAGAGCAGCATGGAGGGGCAATGGCGCAGGGCCATATTCATCATCATTGTCAGTTAAGAGGTAGGCAACCGAACCACGGAAATGTGTGATATCAAGTTGCGTTCCAGATGAACCAACATCATTAGTAAAGCTCGAATACATTGCGATGACATCTTTCGCCATGCGCCGTCGTAACGAGTTTCCGAGTAATGTTCCCGTCTTCGCATAGACATTGCTATCACCCTGTCGGCGTTGGAGCCTCTTGGAAATAACAGCGAGAATCCCATGCTCAGCAGGGGTAATCGTGACGGTATTCGTCTCAAGCTGTTGAGCCTGTGCAAGGTCAACGCCTTCTGTTAATGCCGAAGCATCACTGAGACGTGCATATCGGCTCATTGTCCATTGTTTGTGTCCTTCAGGTATACGCTCTACCTCAATCAAGTCAGGGTCTGGGGCTGCTGGCTCGAATGCGTCTCTCGCCTTTGCCACCAGAATCTTCTGACCATCAGTAAGATTAGATTTTGTGATCGATGAACTGGAAAGTGATATGCCTGTAGGCATTAACTAACTCCTTTTTCCTTGTATGCACGGGTTAGCTCGTCACCAGATACCTCATCCCCCCTGTTATGGGCATCAATAATCTCATCAGCAGTGCGTGTCCGTTGTCCACCACCCATCGCTGGGGGAGGCGGTTGCTGCTGCTGTGGTGTTGACTGAGGTACTGCCTGTGTCGGAGCCTGTGCAGGTGTATTCTGTTTGTAATGTCGGATATTTGCCTCGAACGCACCAAGCCACTGATCGGGAGTCATCTGGTCATTCAATCCATCCCAGAGTGCCGCATTTTGTGGAGGTTGTCCCTGCGCCATCCGTTGAAAATCTTCCGCAACACCCGGAATGCCCGACTGGTTGGCAATCATCGACGCACGAGAAAGAAACTGTGTTTGTTCTGGTGTAGCCTGTTCAGTTCCTGGTTGGGGAGTCTCCTGAACAGGGTCTCTCTGTGCATCTTCTGCTGCCTCCACACGGCGTTCTAGGGCACGCATCTCCATTTTCTGTTGTTCTTCAGGGTCGAGGTTCTGATACGCAACGCTGCGTAAATCCTCAAGCTCCTGACGGAGAGCTTCTACCTGTCTCTCGGTATGTGTCCGTACACCCGTTACCTGTTTGTCGAGTTGAGACTGCCAGTAACGGCGGTCTTGTGCAGACGCACGTCGTGCTGCTCCATCGACATCCAACGTATCGAGACGTTGTCGGATCGTATCGAGTTCTGATACTTGCTCTGGCTCTGCGGTGACATCCGAAAGGGATTCGACTTCTTGTTGAAGTTCCTCGACATCCGATTGAATCTCATCCTGTACTTGGTCGTTCTGCTGTGTCATTACACTCCTTGACAAGGCCACGAGTCCAGTGGCTTCTCACTCAAGATTTTGCCTTATTATACACATTGGTCAATCATCATAAAATGCCAGGTTGAATCCTCCACCTGTCACCTCTGCTTTTCCTTCGGTTGTATCGAAGTCCCGAATGTTATCAGGATGTTCAAATGTTTCTGTATCATAAAACCGAAAGAGAGCAAGGTCCATATAGCGATCCTGCCGACGTAATTGTTTGCGTGCTTCTCTCTCAATAGATCGAATTTGCCGAACAATTGGGTCTTCCTCTCCAAGATATCCTTTTTTCGTTTGTTCTTTCCATAGATCAAGAGCACCCATATCTTCTGCAATCTTGTTCCCAATACCCCAGTAGGGCTTGAGACGTATCTTTGCTTCATTCAATTCTTTGACAACTTGAGGAAGTTTTGATGACAATCGCATCTCTTTTATCGTGTTCCAATATACTGCTTCTCCCTCGTTATTCGTCAAAGCATCCCATCTTTTCACAAAATCTTTTTCTAATTGTTCATACATGTCATAGTCGAAAATATAATTTTCTTCAAGATCAGGATTAAAAATGACGCTGCGATAGTAATCATCGACGGCTATGTCAATATCGGGCGTTGTCGGAAGAGGCGGCTTCCCCTCCGTGATATCGAAAAACTTTTCCACTGCTGGAAGACGTTTCTTTAATGCGTCACTTTGTAATCCATAGTCCGCTGATATTGTCCGAATCTGATCGCGTATCAATTTCGTGTTCATCCGTTCTCCAAGAGTCCTGGTTCCATTTTGATATTCTTCCTGTTGATTACGAAGTTCAGTTTGCAAATCATCGAGTTTATCTATATATGTCTCGCGAAGTTCATCTTGTTGTGCAACCCACGCATTCATTTGACCCCACGTATCTTTTCCATCTCTTTCGGCAATATCCTCTAAAAAGGTTTCTTCTACCTCACGGATTTCAGGAAATATACTTTCTAATTCATTTCGCTGCTCACGAGAAATTACTTTCACGCCCATCTCTCGTGCTTTTTCATGTGTCCACGGTTGCCCATACTCTTCCAAAGCATACCTGTTACGGACATCATTTAATTGTTGTCTATAGGACTCAGGACGTGCATTCATTCCCAAAAAAGAAAAAGGGGCAGCCCAAAGCGGAAGTCTTGGCTCGTCGATAGCAAGGTCTTGAATGATAATAGGAACGGTTAAGTCTCCTGCAAGATTTAGAGCAAGTTCCAATGGATTATCCCACTGCTCACCCATATATGTTTCCTGATGGACAAGAGTTGTAACGGTCTTTACTGTGGCTGATGCCCGTCCACGCAAAAACCGAAACATGGGATTGGCGAAAAAATCTGCATCTTTCGGATACGCATATGGATCAGGACTAATACTCTCTGCAGTTGAGCGCATAATGTCACCAATCAACCGAATGATTGCACGCTGAAATCCTGGTATGCCAATCATTGCACCGCCAACATTGTTCATTAAAAAGTCACCGCGTGATGGATCGAGATTTGGTTCCTGACCCAAAACACGGGACGCATATGTATGAATGGCAACCTGAGACATTAACAATTTACCAAGAGCACGACTGGCAGTTTTCCCACGAATACCACCAGACATCATGGAACCGATAACAGCCATGTGGGCACGATAATATCCGCGTGCAAGAAAGGTCATGGCTTCCATAGATTTTTGGGTTGATCCAAGACCAAAACTGCGGCTTATCCCAATCATATTGTCCACATGACTAACCAGTTCTCGAATTGGTCTTCCATCCGCCTCCCATGCAGGACGAAGGGCTTCAAACATTTCGCGTCGGCCTTCATCACGTAGTATGTTATAGGATGCCTGTGGACGTTCTGCTGCTAAATCTACTGCTTTTCGGATCGATAACTTATCACCTATTCGCAATTTATCAATAAGTTCTCCACGCGATAATCCTTCAAACCACTCGGCAGCCTCAAATGATCCACCCTCTTGAATGTACATCCTCCAGAAGTCAGCATTTTCCGTAATGGTTTCATCCCAGTAGCGCGGGTCAGTAAATGCTTTTGTTGTTTTTGCCATTACTTTTGTCCACGCCTCTGGGCTTGTTGCCATCAAATACAATCCCTGGTTAAACGGCGCGGCATTGTCAGCCGTCAATGTTGCCATCCGACTAAAATTATTGAATTTGGTTAAAATATTTTGCCAATGCTTAGAGGAGTCTCCCAAGTAATCATTCATGTATTCAGCCACATCGTCAGTAAAATAATACTGACGTGCACTATTTGTATCGAGATTCGCTTGTTTCATCCCTTTCTTAGCACGTTCTTTCGGGGTTTTCGCCTTTTGGCGTAACTCCCAGTAGTGTTTTGACTCAGCACTCTTTTTGTTGAGCCTCTGTCCGACATTTGCTCGAACAGCTTTCAAGTGTGCACGACGTGCTTTTTTACTCTTCATTAATTGTGCAGCGATGAGTGCATCAATATCATCAGGATCGAGAATCTCGCGTAAAGTAGTGATGGTCCTGTTCTCGACAAAAACATCGGTTTCTACCGTAGCACCTAATTTTTTTATTCTACGAATATCGTCACGAATCGCTCGTTTCATACCATCATCAAGTTTCTTCCAGGCTGCACGCATCTCCTCTGTTCTATCCTTATGCTTCATGCGCCCAACGCGGATTGCCTCTTCCTTATTCGCGAATCCTGCCTTCTTGACCTCTTCGACAACATTCATCTTCTTGCGTAGTCTCGTCCGAGGTAGCTTTTTCCCATTGATGATATCGTCTGTTAGTCTTTTGACCTTAAATAAATTTCTATTAATGTTTTGATATTTTGTAATCTGGTCAAGAATTTCAGCATCGACAAAATCGTCGAGTTTCTTCCCATACAGAGAATAAATGTCAGATAGATTCTTGTCTGCCATATGCTGGTAAGCAGCAGCAGTATATCTGCCAAGAATTCTTCCGAAATCATCATCGTATGTGAGACCGTCTTCGATCCCATCTGTTTGCCGATTCCAAATTCTCTGCCGTTCCTGGCTTGTTCGTGTATCAAGTCCGCGTCCCTTGGATCTGAATGTTGGTAATTCTTCTCCTTCACGCATTGCTGGCCCACGAGGAAAGTAGTGATGTCTTTTATTTCCTGTTTTTGGCCCCGTTGCCCATGTTACCTCGTTGATCTCAATCCCTCTTTTTCGCATTTGTTCGGTAACATCGTCGATATGCTTCATTGCCTCGCCACGTAATTCCCAAAACTCATCTGAAAAATCTTCTACCTCAACAGGTTTGTAGAGAGAGGATTCTTCCATGAAATCAGCAAAACCGATGTTTTCTACGCGATCAGCATCAGCCTTAACCCGAACTGTTATTGTGGCATCGTCATTAATCCGCAGTCCTGTCCGTGCCCATTTCGTTCTGAATATTACCTCGAACAAATTCCCAAAACCGTGTCCTTGAGCAAGAGCAGCCTCATGTCCAATATGTGATTGATCTAGAGAGCGCAGTAATCGTGTTTTATCCTTCAGCAAATCTACTGCTGGCTCGATATACTCTCCTAGTGTTTTCGTTCGATCAATACGTTCCAATATCTTTTTACCAATAGGTCTACCACCTATAGTCAGATTTTCCAGCTTCCGAAGTGATGGGCCTAAAACCCCTCCCAATGCCCCGGATTCAGCAATCATTCCTTGTACGTTATCTTCTATTGAATTTAGTTCTGGTGCACCTTGATTAATAATGTCATCTGTTTCATCAAGAACCTTCTTGACTTCTGGTTTTTCAGGGAATCGTCGGATCACTGATTCTGCGAAATCATCCAGCTTTTTCGGTATCGGAAGAGATCGAGATGCTACTGCCGCCATGCGGAGTACTCTCGGAATCTTACCTACCCCCATGGTTACTGCTTCAAAAGGGCTAGGAATAAAAAGTTCAATATATCCTGTCGTGCTGCCCGGTTCTTTCTCTTCCAGTATTTGGATCACTTCATCCGTTGTCTTCCCTTCGAGTTCTTTTCTCATTTCTTTCGCCTCTTCTGAGGCCATACTTCGCGCTATAGCTGGGAACAATGCACCAGAATAAAGAGCAC
>Ga0114903_1001304_pt1 | contig 10502 bp, 11 predicted proteins | sample MalvirDeepMed_s2_FD_87289 | JGI IMG/M metagenome (GOLD analysis project Ga0114903, IMG submission 87289) | Marine viral communities from the Global Malaspina Expedition - Malaspina viral metaG DeepMed_s2 | ecosystem: Environmental > Aquatic > Marine > Oceanic | place: Mediterranean Sea... | reverse complement strand
GGGCTGTCGAAGGCGGCGAAGGCAGGGGCCGTACGGTCTTTTTCGCTGAGAATCGCATCGCCTGAGGCCAGTCCCCAGTCGATCCCAAGATCCGGATCGTTCCACGCCACGGCCCCGTCACAATCCGGGGCGTAGAAGTCCGAGCATTTGTACACCACTTCGGTCCCGGGCAGCCGCGTCGCAAATCCGTGCAAGCACCCTTCGGGCACCAGAAGCTGGCGTCCATTCTCGAAACTCAGATCGACGCCCACCCATTGCCCGTAGGTCGGCGCGCACCTGCGCACGTCCACCGCGACGTCGAAAATCGCCCCCCGCGCGCAACGGACCAGCTTGGCCTGCGCGTGCGGCGGGGATTGATAATGCAGGCCGCGGACGGTGCCGGCGGTTTCTGATACGGACAGGTTGTCCTGGACGAATACGATATCGATGCCCGCATCGGACAAGGTGCGCGCGCTCCAGGTCTCGGAAAAGAAGCCCCGCGAGTCGTCGAAGCGACGCGGGGTCAGCACCTTCACGCCCGGAATCGTGGTGTCCTCGATCTGCATGCGCCCTGTCCGCCATAGGTTGCCCGCGCCCGATGGCGGACCGTCCCGTGGGTCGGCGTGTCACATGCCGGTCGAACCTGTCAATAATGGGGGACAGTGCGGGCCGGCACCTGTTGCGCCGGCCCTTCAGGCGGACGGTCAGGCCGCCTTGGTCTTCAGGACCACCTTGGTCCAGTCATCCTGGTTGAAGCGGAACCGGTCATAGCCAGTCGGCGCCTCTTCCAGCGGAAGCCGGTGCGAGATCAGGAAGGTCGTGTCCAGCTCGCCGTTGCCGATCTTCTCCAGCAGCGGCTCGAGGTAGCGCTGCACATGCGTCTGGCCGGACCGGACCTGGACGCCTTTCTCCATCAGCGCGCCCAGCGGGAACTTGTCCAGCATCCCGCCATAGACGCCGGGAATGGACACGGTGCCGCCTTTGCGTACACACATGATCGCTTCGCGCAGGGCGTGGGCACTGTCGGCGCCGATGCCGACATTCTGCTTGATGTTGTCCATCACCGTGTCCGGCGCGAAGCCGTGGCTTTCCATGCCCACGGCATCGATCACCGCGTCGGGGCCAAGGCCACCCGACATTTCGGTCAGGGCCTCCATCACGTTGGTGCGCTTGAAGTCGATGATCTCGGCGCCCAGCTTGCGGGCCAACGCCAAACGGTTGGGATACTCGTCAATGGCGATGACCCGTGCCGCGCCCATTGCCAGCGCTGACTGCACCGCGAACAGGCCCACGGGACCGCAGCCCCAGACGGCGACGGTGTCGCCTTCCTTGATGTCGGCATTCTCGGCCCCCATCCAGCCGGTGGGCAGGATGTCCGACAGGAACAGCACCTCGTCGTCGTCCATGCCATCCGGGATGACGATGGGGCCGACATCAGAGAACGGGACCCGGACATACTCGGCCTGACCGCCCGGATAGCCACCCGTCAGGTGCGTATAGCCGAACAGCGCCGACACCGAATGGCCGAACAACCCTTCGGTCATGTCCTGCTTTTCAGCCGGGTTGGTATTGTCGCAGGCCGAATACATCGTCTGCTTGCAGAAAAAGCAGCTTCCGCAAGAGATGGTGAAGGGCACGACGACGCGCTGGCCCTTCTTCAGCGTGCTTTTCGGACCCGTCTCGACGACGCGGCCCATGAACTCGTGCCCCAGGATGTCGCCCTGCTGCATGCCGGGCAGCACCCCGTCATAGAGGTGCAAGTCCGAGCCACAGATCGCGGTCGAGGTGACTTCGATGATGGCGTCGCGGGGATTGACGATCTCGGGGTCGGGAACCGTGTCGACCCGAACGTCGTGCGTGCCGTGCCAGGTAAGTGCGCGCATGGGTTTTCCTTTCAGGCCGCCGAACGGCGATTGGCGTTGGTGGCGATCTCGCCCGTTTCCAGCAGCATCTTCAGCCGCTTGAGGTCGCGTCGCGCCTGCAGGTGCGGTTCGGCCTGCAACATCTTGGCGATGGCCCGCCCCAGCATGCCCGCCGGCGCGTCGTAGCGCAGGATCAGCGATACCTCGGTCCCGCGCCCGCCGGGGGCGTCGCGGAAGGTCACGCGTCCTTCATGCGCGATGTCCGACGATTCCGTGGACACCCACGAGATCGCCTCGCCCGGGCGGTCGTCCACGATGCGGGTGACCAAGTCTGCAGTCCCCTTCCCCGGAGCTTCGATCGACCAGCGGGTCAGATCGCCCTGAACCGTGATTTCCCGAACGTTTTCCATGACATGCGGCAGATTGGTGAAGTCGCGCCAGAAATCGTAGACCTCGCCGCGCGGGCGGTCGATGGTCACGGTGCGGCCCGTGACGGCCCGTCCACGGCCCGATCCGCGCGCAGTGCGCGGCGGGGCGTCGTCGGGCGGACGATGGGCCACTCGGTTGCGTGTTTGCGATTGGTAAAGCGCGAAAACCGTCAGGCCGGCGATGGCGGCCAAGCCCGCGGCCTGCCAGATGTCGCTTTGCTGCGGGGGGTCGTAGCGACCCCTGTAGCGGTCCGGAAACATAAGATACCCCTCAGATCGGAACGAACCGGACGACGCGCCTGTGCCGCCGTCCTTACCGATCTGAACGAGGTCCGCGGGTGCCGGTTCCCCGGCCGTCCCTACCCGCCGAAGCTGCGGGTGCCGAATCCGCCGCCCGTGCGCGAGGCGCCGAAGCCGCCGCGGCTTTGCACCGCTGCCCGGCTGAGCGGTGCTGCGGCGCGGGTGTTGGGCGAGGCGCCGAAGGACGCGGGGCGCACCTGCGTCTTGCCGCGCAACCCCGACAGGACGGTGCCGCCGCCCGGCGTCGCATAGCGCCCGCCCGACGTGCGATACAGCGGTTTGGACGCCATGCCGCGCCCGCCCAGCATGTTGCCGATCATGTATCCCGCCAACAGCGGCAAGAAGATCGACGACCCGTCCGAGCGTTGTTCGACCACGCATTCCCCCTCGTGCTGTTCCTCGCACAGGGCCTGATCTTCGTAGCGGGGCGCGCTTTCGCGGTGGATCGCCTGCGCCTCTTCGTATCCTTCAACACATTCTTCGGCGGTGAAGTCGTTCTCGGGAAGGTCGGCCAGCGCCCGGCATTCCTCGACCGACGGAAAAACGGTCGCCTCGACCTGTTCCTCGGGCTGACAGGCGGCAAGGCTGAAGGCGGCGGTGCCCAGAAGGACCACGCGGGCGGTCCGGGCGCGTTTGCGGGGGCGGGGTTGGGTCATATCTGTCATCTCAAGCCTCTATATAGTGCGGGCGGAAGCGGCTCGTATCCTGGGTGATCCGCGACACATCTTCGCGCAGGCCCAGCCCGTGCGCCTCGGCACCCACCATCCAGATGCCGCACACGACGCGATCCTCGCCGAATTTCGCCAAGGGCGCATAGGTTTGCAGGATGCGCGGATGCGCGTCGTAACTGGTGTCCGCCGACACCTCGCTGTCGTCCCCGGCGCGAATGCGCACCCCGGCCCCCTCGCGCGAGAAGATGGGTTTTTCCACGACATCGGGGCCCAGCACCGCCGGATCCTCGTCGGCGAAGACCGCCGGCAGCAGGTTCGGATGGTCCGGGAACATTCGCCACAACACCGGCAGGATCCCCTTGTTCGACACCAGCGCCTTCCACGCAGGCTCTAGAAACCGCACGCCGGATCCGACGATGGCGTCGGCGAAATCGTCGCGCAGCATGTCCTCCCACGGGTACAGCTTGAAGAGGGTGCCGATCACCCGGTCTTCTTCATCCGCGAACTGGCCGGACTCGGACACGCCGATCTTGCGGATATCGGTGAAATGCGCGCCCATCCCGGCCTCGCGCGCGGCCCAGCCAAGCGTCTCGACCGTGGCGTAATCCTCGACCGCGTCGGCGAAGGCGGCAAAGTGGATCTCGGTGCCGTTCTCGAACAGCTCGGCGAACCGGGCGACCAGCGCCTCGTGGATGCCGTTGAACTGATCGGCGCCCTCGGGCAAGCGACCGGCGGCGATCATGTCTTCCAGCCAGTGCCACTGAAAGCCGGAGGTTTCATAAAGGGTCGTGGGCGTGTCGGCGTTGTATTCCAGCAGTTTGGCCGGACCCCCGGCACCATAGGCGAAATCCATCCGGCCATAGAGCTCGGGCTCGCCCATGCGCCAGCTTTCCGCCACCAGATCACGATGCGCCTCGGGGATCTGCAGACGCTCCATCAGCTCGTCAGAGCCGACGATCTCGGCCACCGCCTCGCGGCACATCTGGTGCAGCTCTTCGGCGGGGCCTCCCAGCTCGCGCTCGATCTCTTCAAGCGTGAAGGCGTATGCGGCGGATTCGTCCCAGTAGAGCGTCCCGTCCATGTGGTGGAAGGTGAAGCCCGCGGCTTCGGCCTTCGCCTCCCAATCGTCGCGCGCGCCCAGATCGTCCCGTCTCATGCCGCCCTCCCCGATGTCGCAGGGGCGTTACCCCTGCGCTTTTTGCCAGTCCTTCTGGATCTTCTTTCCAAGCGACCACTTATGCACTTCGGTCGGCCCGTCATAGATGCGGAAGGCGCGGATTTCGCGGAATATGCGTTCCACCGGCGTATCGGCCGTGACGCCCTGCCCGCCCATGACCTGCACGCAGCGGTCGGCCACGCGCATCAGCGCCTCGGACACCGCGACCTTCGCCATCGAGGATTCAGTCGTCCCGCGACTGCCCCGGTCCAGAACATCGGCGCACCAGAAGGTCATCAGTTCGGCCTGCTGAAGGTCGATGCGGTTCTCGGCCAGCTGGAAGCCCACGCCCTCATGCTCGATCAGGGGCTTGCCGAACGCGTGGCGGCGGCAGGTGTAATCCGTCGCGATCTCCTGACTGCGATAGCACGCACCCAGCCAGCGCATGCAATGGGTCAGCCGTGCGGGCGCCAGACGCACCTGCGCATACTTGAACCCCTCGCCCGCCTCGCCCAGCATCTGGTCGGCGGGGACGCGCAGGTTCTCGATGGCGATCACGGAATGCCCCCCGGGCATCGAGCCGTCGATCGTGTCCAGCACCCGTTCGATCCTTATCGCGGGGTCGGGCAGGTCCACGAGGAACATGCACGCGCCCTCATCGGCCTTGGCCATGACGATGCCGATGCCCGCGCCCTGCGCCCCGGTGATGTAGGTCTTGCGCCCATTGATCACCCAGTGATTGCCGTCCAGATGGCATTCCGTCTGCATCATCGACGGGTCCGAGCCCGCGCCGCCATCCTCGGCCGGTTCGGTCATGAAGAAGGCGGACCGCTTTTCGCCCGCAATCATGGGGGTCAGGAACCGCTCCTTCAGCTCGGGGCTGCCGACATGGCCCAGCAGGAACATGTTCCCCTCGTCGGGCGCCGAGACGTTCACCGCCAGCGCCCCCAGCGTCGACAGCCCTGCCCGGATCAGCATCGCCGCCGTCTCGCGGTGGGTGAAATGGGTGCCGTCGTCGCGCACATGCGGCGTCATCAGCCCCGCCTCGCGCGCCAGCCCCCGCAGCTCGTGCACAAGGTCGTCGGTGGGGCCGTGCATGTCGTGGCGGGGGTCTTTCTCGTACGGGATGATCGTGTCGCGCACGAAGGTCTCGATCCGGGCGGCGATGTCGCGCGCCTCGTCCGACAGTCCGGTGATCTGGTCCAGCGGGGTCATTTCGGGGCCATCCTTATTGCGCCGTCGAGGCGGATGACCTCGCCGTTCAGCATGGGGTTCTCAACGATGGATTGCACCAGCTGCGCGTATTCCTCCGGATCGCCCAGCCGGTTCGGGAATGGCACCTGAGCGCCAAGGCTGTCCTGCGCCTCCTGCGGCAAGCTTTCCAGAAGCGGGGTCAGGAACAGGCCCGGCGCGATGGTCATCACGCGGATGCCGTGGCGGGCGAATTCGCGCGCGATGGGCAGCGTCATGCTGACCACACCGCCTTTCGACGCGGCATAGGCCGGTTGCCCGATCTGCCCGTCGAAGGCCGCGACCGAGGCGGTGTTGATGATCACCCCAGCCTCGTCCCCGTCACGATCGCCAACCAGGCGGGCGGCGAACTTCGACAGCACGTTGAAGGTGCCGATCAGGTTGATGGTCACGATCTTCGAGAACTCGGCCAGCGGCATCGCGTTGCCCTCGCGGTCCACGACCTTGCCCGGCGGCCCGATGCCTGCGCAGTTCACGAGGATCCGCGCCTTGCCGTGCAGCCCCTCGGCGGCGGCGATGGCCTCTTCCACCGCGGTCTCGTCGGTGACGTCGACCGCGTGGAAACTGCCGCCCAGCGCCTCGGCGTGAGCCTCGCCCCTTTCGGCGTCGCGGTCGAAGATGGCGACTTTCGCGCCCTGCCCCGCTAGTCGCGCGGCGGTGGCCCCGCCCAACCCCGAGGCCCCGCCCGTCACGATGGCGATCTGTCCGTCGATCTTCACGTCTTTGCCTCCCAGTCTTGCATGTAGTCCGTCTCGGCCACGCGGCCCGTGAACGCGGGCGCGCGGCGCGCCTTGAAAGCGGCGACCCCCTCGGCCGCGTCCGGACCGGCCAGACAGGCCGAGATCGCGCGGCTTTCATACGCGTGCGCCTCGGCCGGGTGCGCCGCGCCCAGTCCGCGCAGCAACAATGCCCGCGTCACCGCGACCGACGGGGCCGAGGTCTGCGCGGCGATCTCCCGCGCAAGATCCATCGCGCGGGGCAGCACGTCGGCTGCGGGCAGCGCCTGCAACGCCAGCCCCTTCGCGGCCGCTTCCTTACCCAGGAAGGTCCGCCCCGACAGCATCCACTCCATCGCCTGCTCCAGCCCCACGATCCGGGGCAGGAACCAGCTGCAGCAGCTTTCGGCGCAGATGCCGCGGCGGGTGAACGGGAAGGCCAGCTTGGCGTCTTCGGCCACGATGCGGATATCCATGCCCAGGGTGAAGGTCAGCCCGAAGCCCACCGCTGCGCCGTTCATCGCCCCGATCACCGGCTTTCGCATGTCGTACAGCCGCAGCACCGTGACCCCGCCCACATCGGGCGGCACACCTTCGCCCGTGGCCGGGTCGCCGCCTTCTGGCAGGTCGAACCCGCCCGAGGCAAGATCGGTCCCCGCGCAGAACGCGCGTCCTTCGCCGGTGACCACGACGGCGCGCACAGCGTCGTCCGCGTCGGCCATGTCCAGCGCGCGGATCAGCTCGGCATGCGTCTCCATCCGCGCGGCATTCAGCTGGTCGGGCCGGTTGAACCGGATCAACGCCACGCCGTCCTCGACCCCGTAGAGGATATCGTGGAAGCTCATGCCAGGCGCTCCACCGCGATGGCCGTCGCCTCGCCCCCGCCGATGCAGATCGACGCGACGCCCTTCTTCAGGTCCCGCGCGGCCAGCGCATGCAGCAGCGTCACGATGATCCGCGCGCCCGAGCACCCGATCGGATGGCCCAGCGCGCAGGCCCCGCCATTCACGTTCACCTTGTCATGGGGCAGGTCCAGGTCGCGCATCGCGGCCATGGCCACCACAGCGAAGGCCTCGTTCACCTCGACCAGATCGACGTCCTTCAGCGACCAGCCGGTCTTCTCCATCAGCTTGCGGGTGGCTGCGATGGGCGCGGTGGTGAACAGGCTCGGCGCCTGCGCATGTCCCGCATGGCCCCGGATCACGGCCAAGGGCGTCAGCCCCATCTTCTCGGCCACGCTTCGACGCATCAGCGCCAGCGCCGCCGCCCCGTCCGAGATGCTGGACGAGTTGGCCGCCGTCACCGTCCCCCCCTCGCGGAAGGCGGGCTTGAGGTTCGGGATCTTCTCCGGCTTCGCGCGCCCCGGCTGCTCGTCGGTGTCCACATCGCCCAGCGCCACAATCTCGCCCGCAAAGGCACCGCTTTCGATGGCTTTCTTCGCCCGGGCCAGCGACTCCAGCGCATACTCATCCTGTGCAGACCGGGTGAACTGATACGCCTCGGCGCAATCCTCGGCAAAGGTGCCCATGGCGCGCCCCTTGTCATAGGCGTCCTCCAGCCCGTCGAGGAACATGTGATCGACGACCTTGCCGTGCCCCGCACGATACCCCATACGCGCCTTTTCCAGCAGGTAGGGCGCGTTCGTCATGCTCTCCATCCCGCCAGCAACGACGATGTCGGCGGACCCCATGGCGATGGCATCATGCGCCATCATTGCGGTCTTCATGCCCGACCCGCAGACCTTGTTCAACGTCGCACAGGGCACGCCCTCCGGCAGCCCGGCCCCCATCGAGGCCTGCCGCGCCGGCGCCTGGCCCAAACCCGCTGGCAGCACGCAACCCATCAGCACCTCGTCCACCCGGTCGGGCGCGATCCCGGCGCGGTCCAAAGCGGCGCGGATCGCCGCCGATCCCATCTCGGGCGCGGATTGCTTTGACAACGCCCCCATGAAGCTGCCCATGGGCGTGCGCGCCGCCCCAACGATGACCACCGGATCGTCCATGACCGTCCTCCCTGACGCAATTTACTCATCGGTAACGCGCCCGGAAGCCAAGCGGAAGGGGTGGGCTTTCCCTTCCCGCACGTCCCGCCTACCCTCGCCCCGAAACGGCCAGGGAGGGACAAGATGCCGGGCAAGTATTTCGAGGAGTTCGAGGACGGTCAGGTCTTCGACCACGACTGGACGCGCACAATCACCGAAGCCGACAACCGCTGGTTCTCGCTTCTGACGATGAACCCCCAGCCTTTGCATATCGACGCCCATTACGCGGCGACCGAAACCGACTTCGGCCGCCCGCTGGTCAATTCCCTGTTCACCCTGGGCCTGATGGTCGGGATGAGCGTGAACGACACGACCTTCCGCACCACGGTCGCGAATCTCGGGATGACCGACGTCAAGTTCCCCCACCCCCTGTTCGAAGGCGACACCGTCCGCATCCGCACCACCGTCCTTTCGAAGCGCGAAAGCCGCAAGCGTCCCGACGACGGCATCGTCAACTTCCGCCACGAATGCTTCAACCAGGACGGCGTCCTGTGCGGCACCTGCGACCGCGCCGCCCTGATGCGAAAGCGCCCGGCATGAGCGATCTGCAAGGCAGCCGCGTCCTGATCGTCGGCGGCACCGGCGGCATCGGTCTCGCCACCGCGCGCACAATGAAGGCCGCCGGCGCGACGCTGACCCTCGCGGGCCGCGACCCCGACCGCGCCCGAGCCGCCGCCGAAACCCTCGGCGCCCATGCCGTCACCGGCGACGCGGCCAACCCCGACGACGCCACCCGCATGATTGCCGAGGCGCGCGAGGCGATGGGCGGGATCGACGTGCTTATGTGTTCGGCCGGGGGCGATCCGATGCCACGGCTCTTGAAGGACATCCCGGTCGGCGACGTCATGGCCGACATCACGGGTGTTCTCGCCCCCGTCGTCACGCCCGCCCGCGCCGTCTATCCGGTGATGGCCGACCAGGGCGGCGGCTGTATCCTGCTGGTCGCCTCGGACGCAGGGAAAACCGCCACGCCGGGCGAAGTCGCCATCGGCGCCGCCATGGCCGGGATCGCAATGTTCGCCCGCGCCATGGCGATCGAGGTCAAACGCCAGGGCATCCGCGTCAATTGCCTGACCCCCTCGATCGTGCGGGGCACGTCCCTCTACGACAAGCTGATGGCCGACCCCTTCGCCAGCAAACTGTTCCAGAAGGCAGAAGCAATGGCCCATCTTGGCGTGGCCGAGCCCGAAGATCTCGCCCATCTCGCAACATTCCTCGCCAGCCCCGCGGCGGCGAAGATCACCGGCCAGACGATCTCGGTCACCGGCGGTATCTCGGCCATCTGATCCACCGCGCGCCGCCTTCACCCGATCCTAACGCGCGCCGGAGCATATCCACCCCGCGCGCCACGACGAAGACAGCGAAACTTGATCGAGAGGGGCCGTGCGGCCTGACACCCCGCACATCGCCCCGATCACAGGTTTCACCGGTGAGACCACGACCGGGGGTGACGCCCCGTCTCGACCCATTCGCGACAGGCGGGCCCGCCCTCTTCCTCGCATCGTCGAAAGCAGAACAGCCCGGCGCCTCACCAAGGCGACCCCGGGCCAATCCCGCATCCGCATTCATCCTTGTCAGAAATACCCCACGGGGGTCCGGGGGTGTGAAACCCCCGGTCCGCGCTCACCTCTCGCCGCTGACCCACCAGATCGCGACCAGCCCCGCGGCCAGCGCCGCCACGGTTGCGGCAATTCCCAAAAGGAACGTCCCGGTCGTCGAATCCACTTCCAGCACGATCAGCTTGCGCACCACCGCCAGCATCCCGATCACGATGACGGTCCGAAGCTGGCCGAGTCCATGCTCGCCCGAAACCAGCTGCCGGATGGAATGCGCCAGCTCCAGCGCGATGATGGCGGCCAGAACCCGGTCGAACAAAGTCTGGAACTGGCCGTAGTCCAGCGTCGCGTTTTCGGCCAGGGTGGTGTCGATCAGGGTCCGGAAGAACGCCCATGTCGCCAGGAACACCACAGCGACCATCCCCACGAGGATCAACGCGGAAATGACCTGTTCGACCCGCGAATAGGCGCGGATGAATCGGCTGTCCGGTGTGGACATGACGTCTCCTCCCTTGCTGCGATCTCGGCCTTCAACCCTAGCC
>Ga0114903_1001303_pt1 | contig 10504 bp, 16 predicted proteins | sample MalvirDeepMed_s2_FD_87289 | JGI IMG/M metagenome (GOLD analysis project Ga0114903, IMG submission 87289) | Marine viral communities from the Global Malaspina Expedition - Malaspina viral metaG DeepMed_s2 | ecosystem: Environmental > Aquatic > Marine > Oceanic | place: Mediterranean Sea... | reverse complement strand
CTACTCAAACATTAACCAACAAAACATTAACCAGCCCTGTAATTGATGGAACGTGGACTTCATATACTACAAGTACAGGAAAAGCTTTAGTCATGGGATTTTAACGGAGATGAATTATGGCAAGTGAAGTTTTAAAATTAGCAACATTTAGAGGAGATGCGTCTTCAGTACAAGCTTTGCTGACAGTTGGAGCAGGTAAAACTTGTACTGTTCTAAGTGTAACTATATGTGAGACAGGAAATGCAGCAGAAACCTTTAAATTGTTGATTGATGATGGAGGATCGGGAGCAGATACTTATATCTATTTTGATCAAGCTCTTGCAGCTAAAACAACTTTTGAACATACAAGTAAATTTGTAATGGAAGCAGCCGATCATTTATCTATCATTACTGGTAGTTCATCAGATATTGATGTTTGTGTTAGTTACTTAGAACAAACATTATAAATTAGAAGGAATATAAACTATGAGTGGAATAGTTAGTAAAAATGCTGGAAGAGGTTCTGGTATAATAGGAGCTGGAGATATAGGAGCAGATGCTGTTGATGGTTCTAATATAGCAGATGATGCTATTGACTCTGAACATTATACTGATGGAAGTATTGATAATGCACATATAGCTGATGATGCTATTGACTCAGAGCATTATGCGGATGGGTCAATAGACAATGCTCATATAGCAGACGATGCTATTGATTCTGAGCATTATGCAGACGGATCTATAGACAATGCTCATATTGCTGATGATGCACTTGACTCCGAGCATTATGCTGATGGGAGTATAGATACGGCTCATATAGCTGACAATGCAATAACATTAGCTAAAATGGCTGGTGGTACTGACGGTAATATTATCAGTTTTGATGCTTCAGGAGATCCTGTAGCAATAGCAACTGGTAGTGATGGTCAAGTATTGACTTCTGCTGGTGCTGGTGCGCCTCCAGCATTTGAAGCTGCTGCTGGTGGTGGTCTATGGGAATATATATCTACTGTAACAGCCTCTACTTCAGCTACACTAGCATTTACTAATATGGCTGATGGATATGATTATAGATATGTTATAGAAGAATTATTTGTATCTGCTGATACTGCTGTCATAAGAGCGCAACTTGGTGTTACAACACCAACATATAGAACAAGTGGTTATCTATCAGTAGCTACTACGATTATTAACAATAATTCTTCTCAATCAACGGAAGCAACTGCTCATATCATGCTAACAGCCGAGAATGAAGCATCGGGTACTGGTACAGATGAAGGTATTAAGTATTCTGAATTAACATTAATAAATCCAGCAGGTACTTCTGTCGCAACTATGGTTATGGGCTTTATATTCCTATATGGACATTCACCTCAAGCTCAAGTGCAACACTTTGGTTCATTTTATAACACGGCAGATGAAGCTCACACAGCCATAAAATTCTTCATGTCTACCGGAACAATCACAACTGGAAATATTCTTCAGTATAGAAGAAAAAGGAGTTAAGAATGGCTAGACACCATATGACCCAAGATGGCAAAGTGCCATTTACACAAGAGGAAGAAGATGCTCAAGATGCTTATGAAGCAGCGGAAATCTCAACTCATGCTCCTATGAGAAATTGGAAAAGGGACATGGCTAATTTTGGCATGTCTCGCTCTATGGAGAATCATATTAAAGAGGTACATGGTGGAGTAGCTGGCAATGCCTTTGATCAAGCTATATATGATGCTAAAGTAGCTCGTAGGGCACAGAGACCCTAATGTTGGATGACATCTACCACAACGGCATAGATGGATGGAAGGCTACAATTAAAGTAACGAAAGACAAATACCCAAAACCGTAAATGTTTCGGATTTTATTAATTATCATTTTGATCACGCAAATGGGATGCAGTACCCTGGTTGGGTACCTGATAGGAACCGCTGGCAATCTGACAAGTGACCTGATTTTACGCGAAATGGATAAAGAAAAAGAAAAGGAAACTAAAAAGTGAATGTTGAAACTCTCATGGAATATGTCTGGACCCCGTTCGTGGCGCTTGGATTTTATTTATTCAAAGGAATCAGTAATCGGTTGACAACGATTGAACATGATATGAATTTGTATGTAACAAAAAGTTATGTCCAGGAAGAAATCAAACCGGACCTGATGCGATTGGAGGTAAAGATGGACAAACTTGTGGAACAGACCGCTGATGTAATCGGGCGTGCAGAATATAAACAGGATATTGGTAGTCTTTATTCCAAGTGCTCGGAGCTCGCGGAAAAAAAGGCCGACCGCTCATGAGGTGCCAGGCGTGCGGATGCACTGAAACCAATTACTATCACGGCCACGAAGCATGTGCCGGATGTGGCCGCACAAACGATGGTGATTGCTGCCAGGGTGCTCCGGCACCTATACCCGAATGTCCTCCCCCGGAAGCACAAACTTCTATCACGCTGGAACGGAATGATCTGGTGCCATAAACAGCGTAACTTACCAGATTACAATGAGTTACCCCCCCCCCCCCAACTCCCCCAATTTTTTTTTCGCCCTGATAATTTTTTGCGGGGCCTCTTCAAATTTTTGCCGGTACCTATTGTCATCCGGGGGGGTTGTAGTTTGCATTCCTAAAAGGACATCTACTGATACCGCGTAAACACTTGCCATCTTCCGCACAACATCCGCACTGGGTTGCCGGTGATCATTCTCATACTTGTTGAGAGTAGTCACATGGATCCCCAATTTCTTGGCCGCCTGTTCCTGGTTCAAACTGGCATTTAATCTGGCAATACGAAATTTGTTTGACATATATTAGCCATTCGGCTATATTCTTGGTCAATGCGAAATGTTGTGTTGGTATTGGCAAATAACCTACACAACCAGTCGCAAGATGTCAACTTAAATGGAGGTCACCATGGAACAAAGTACCATCATCATCCTCACCAGGCTCATGCAGTTCATTATGTTCATCCCGATAATTTTAGCATTCCGCCAACTCTATAAGGATGTCTATGACAACGAATCAGATACTCACCAGGATCCGGAGTCAGATTAAAAAATTATCCAAGGATGACCGGATCGAGGTCTACTGGGTGGATGCCGGGGATCTCGATAGCTCCGAAGGATTCACCTGGATGGACCAGAAAGATGCCGTCAAAGGTATCAGATCAATTCCGGTGCGGACCATTGGATATTTTCTTACATTCCGGGCAAGCACATTAGTGCTCTGCCACAACATCGAATTTTCAGACAAGAAAGCCAAGTCAGTCGCTAACAGAGGGGTTATTCCACTCGGCTGTATTACTCGTATCATAAAACTTAAATCTCAAAAGGAGGGCAAGTGAATGGTTAAGAATGGCAAGGTTAAAAAACAGGAACCCGTAAGATATACACCGGCCGGGGAAGCCGCGTGGGTCAAGGTCTATGTGCCGGACACCACGTTCAAGGATGGCGGCGAGTTCGCCGTGGATCTTTTTCTATCACCCAAAGATGCCAAGGAAACGATTGCCATCTACGACAAGATGGTTTCCGATACCGTGGCCGCGGAGGGTGGCAAACCTTCGCCGGATGTTCAATACAAGCTGGTAAAGGATTGTACAAAAAAATATCTGGATGGATTATCAAGCACCGGGGTGGACATTGATCCGACCTGGTACCTTTTAAAGTTCCGGGTAGATCATGAAGTGAATCCAAGAAACGGTAAACCGTTTACGAATTCGGTGCTTGTTCTGGATGCCAATAACAAACCCCTGGAACATGACCCGAATAACGAAATCGGCAACGGTTCAACATTAAAGGTGGCCTATCAACCTTATGGCTGGGCCGTGTCCGGCAAGGTCGGATGCAAGATGCGGTTAAAAGGAGTTCAGGTTGTTGAGCACCAATCCTACTCCACTAGCGGAGTATCTTTCGAAACCGAAGAGGACATTGCATTCTGATGACTATTAAAACACTCGACATCACTTGTGACCGTGAACATGTTTACCGCGTCCGTATGGACGATGGCAGCACAAAGGCAGTGCCCAGTGTCACAACAATCATGCAAGATGTCGGGTACTACTCACGGCTTTTTAAGAAAAAAGAAAATGATGGTGAAATTAATTTCCCAACCGAGGCCGAGAATAATGTAAGAGTCGCGGCTGACCGGGGAACCGCTGTTCATAAAATTACTGAGGATATGGACCGCGATAAACCGGTCGGCCCGATTGATATTGATCTTCTCCCCTATGTGAATGCTTATAAAACATTCCGCGAAGAAAACAATATTGTTGTCATCGAAATTGAAACATTCGTACACAACGAAGAATTCTGGTACGCCGGAGCTCTCGACCGAGTCATGACAATTAACGGGACCCCATCGATTGTGGACCTTAAAACGGGTGCGGAACTTGACACCACGGGGATCCAGTTGGCCGCCTACCAGTTTGCCTGGGAGAAAATGGGGGGTGAAAAGGGACTGGCCAGGTTCGCTCTGCACTTAAAGCCGAACGGTAACTATAAGCTAGTCCCGTATCGGAGCCGAGAGGACCTTGCCAACTTCCTGGCCGCTGTTCGCGTGTACCACTTCAAGAGGAGAAATGAAAGATGAAAGTACCTTACAAGCTGGAACCCAGCAATGCCCCGTTGGTTCCACTGGATCATGAGCAATTCGTAGTGGGTCATCCGGAACAGATCCAGGATCTTGTTTTAAAAATTAAAATCAGGACCGATGCGGACCAGATCAGGACCGATGCATTGCTCGGCAATTTGATGGCCGATAAAAAGATGGTCGAGAAAAAATTTGAGGAACCGGTCAAGCGAGCTCACAAAACACACAAGGCATTGACCGGTGAAAGAAATGAAACACTAAAAAATTATGAGATTGCCGAGAGTCTGATCAAGGGAAAGATGAAGGAGTTCAATATGGAGAAAGACCGGAAGGCTCTGGAAGAGCTTTCAGAGGTCACCATAACTTCATTGGCTCCGCCAGAGCTCCAGTCGAAGTTGAAGCATACCACGTTTATTAAAAAATACAAATTTGAAGTGACCGATCCGGATAAACTGCCGCCGGAATTACTGACCCCCGATCTCGAAGCGATTGCTCGCAAGGTAAACGCCATGGGCGAGATGGCAAAGATTCCAGGTGTTAGTGTTTACCGCGATGACATTGTCAGAGTAAACACATGATTTACCCGGTAAAAATTTATAACAAACACGGTGAGTTAATCGATGAAATTACTACCGAACAACTTCAAACGGAGAGAGATAATGCCGCCAAGAAACTTAATTACAGAGAACGATTTAATAACATGGTTAAGCTTAAAAAACAAAAGGCAATTAAGGTCGCTGCGAGAAAAAGGAATGCCACACCTGAAGTTAAACGGCCACGAAATCCGGTACAATCCGGAAGAAATCGAACAGTGGATGGCCAAGAATGCCGAAAGAAAATCAACGATGGCCAGGACGAATCGGGTAACACACACGATTCGTGCGTACGGGAAAATGCCCTAGGATGCCAAGAAATAGCCGCCAAAACTCCCAGTGTTTTCAATAAGATAAAAAATATTATAAAATAATTGCCATTTTTATTTGACATATGACTAAGAATATGGATAATTAGGTTTGTAAGAACATCTTAACAAACCAAGGAGGTCACCATGAAAAAGAAACTTACACATTGGAGTTAACCGAAGCGGAATTAATGATGCTTCAAACAACATGGACTATGTGCGTAACTGGTGATAATTGGTTTGATGGTCAAAATCAATATACTGTTCATCAACCACATGAAATAAGAACTGGCAAAAGATTAACTCAAAAAATTGAAGATTTATAAAGGAGGTCACCATGGCAAAATTAAATTTTTTAGAGAAATTGAGAGCGGAAGTAAAAGAAGCGTATGACTGGTTGCAGAGCCAAGGCGGCACAGCGAGCGGTTATCTTGACAATTACGAAGAAAAAGGATTAGGGCGGCAGAGTGATAGGTATTGTGGGTATTCAAGAGATGAAGTCTTAGCTATTCATCAGGCGGACCTTGAAGCGTACCAAAAACTAGCAAAAAAATTCATAGATACATTTGGAATTAGCTGGGACGATAGACGCAACAAACCAAGAAAATAACTAACAGGGGCCTCCGGGCCCCTTAACTAAGGAGGTCACCGTGGCAATTTATAAACGTAACAATACATACTGGTACGATTTTCGGGTAGCCAAATCTCGGCACCGAGGATCTACCGGTGAGGCCAACAAACGAAAAGCCCAGGCGTTCCATGATGATCTGCAAGCACGCTTCAAACGTGTGGCGCTGGGATTGGAGGTTACTATCACGAATACGATGACGATTTATGACGCGTATGAAAAGTATCTCACCGATCCGGAACTGGTAGCTAATGTCCGGGCATCCTCGCTGTACATCAAGCGCACTAGCTGGGAAGGCGGTGACAAGCGTAAAAAGGGGAGCCTGGTATTGAAGGACATTATCAAGGATGCACCCTTGCATACCCTCGGTGAGAAACATGTCAAGATAATCCGGGCAGCGTGTATTGAACGCGGAGAAAAAAACCGTTCAATCAATAACCGTATCACGCAACTCAAATCATTTACCAAGTGGTGTGCTAAAGAAAAACATCTGCCCTTTGATCCGCTGGCGCAAATTGTCAAGCTGGATGAACCCGAGCAGAAACATAAACTGATCAGCGATGACGACCTGGATAATCTGCTCGCCACGCTGCCAACCTGGCTCCGGGAAATTGTCTGGATCGATTGGCAAGTCGGCATCCGGTTATCTAATATCACGTCACTGCGGTACGACCAGATCAATTTCGTAAATGAATGCTTCGAGTTCGCGCCGGATGATATGAAAAAAGGTAAGACCACTTACATCGATCTCGAGCCTGAAGTTTTGGAATGGTTCCGGATCCGCCGCTTGGCTCACCCGTATGAAACTTATGTATGGCCATCACCGTACAAAAAGCGTGAGCATTACACCAGGGAGCATGTGACCAATTTATTCAGCCAGCATGCCCGAGCCATTGGTCTGGAGTGCACCTTCCATTCTATAAGACATACGTTCGCAACTCGCTGGGCTGAATCGGGAATGGATCTGCCGGCACTTGGCAAACTGCTATCCCATAAGAATCTCGCAAGCACGCAGATTTATGTGCATGTCGAGGATCTGCATGCCCAGCGACAAGCTAAAAAGAAAGTGGTATTACAGCGCAAGGCCCCGTCTTTGAGGCTGGTACAGGGAGCAAGTTAAAAGTAGACACAAACTACCCACATATGGTAAAGATGTTTTTGTGGGATGCAACAATATCAATGGGTTGGATGGCCTTATGGAACAAACTTTTTAAAAGGTAAGTTTCATAAGGTCATTTTCCCCAACTTCAATTATTGAGTGACTTAGTGTTTTGTCCTAAAAAAATCAGAGTCTTAATGTAACAAACTCTGACATGTTGTAACACCTTAATCCTAGGTGTAACGGCGAGGGGCGGACACAAAATCACCACATCATGAGGGGGAGTGTGATCTATGGACTTTGTCACCGAACATACCGAATGCCTTATTTTCACCAAGAAACTCTGCCGCGCAATCCGCAAACTTTACCACGATAATTATTATTCTCACCTGGATGGAATCCACAAAACCCGGCACTGGGGCCTGATTGACAAAACGCTAAAGCTCACCGACAAGGGCCGGCAATTTGCCCGAGGTGAAATTGCAATCGAGCGGCAGATTGTAGTCAGTCCAAAAAAACCATGGGATACCGATCCGGATATTCTCCGGGGTGATTCGTTCATCTTCATTGATGAATACGATCATGAGGATTCTTGATCTCTTTGCCGGGATTGGAGGGTTCTCGCTGGGTCTGCACCGTGCATCAAAAGAATTCAAGACGGTTGCATTCTGCGAGCAAGATCCGTTCTGTACCCAAATATTAAACAAGCACTGGCCTGATGTGCCGGTGTATCCAGATATAAAGGAATTGACTTATGAAAGACTCAAAGCCGATGGAGTGGTGGCCGACTCCGAGATCATCGGAATACAAGGGAGTGGAACCCTTGGGGAGCAAGAGTCATCAGTATCGGCTCGACAAGAAATATCTGGATGCAACGGCACAGGAAGCGGAGGGAGTAACCGGCCAACTCAACGCGGAATGGGTCACCTGGCTGATGGGTTATCCGCCGAACTACTTGACATTGGATCCATCTGGCACATAGAGCCGGACATTCCGAGGGTCACCACGGGAGAAAAGAATCGGGTAAAAAAATTGAAGGCACTCGGCAATTCAGTGGTGCCTCAAATTCCAGAGATCCTCGGGCGGTTGATCATGGAGATTGAACGTGAAGTTTAACGACAAGGGGTTCATCAAGATCAAGAGCGAGCGTTACGGCGATACTATCATCCTCGCCAAGTACGGCTGGGTTGCCAGTCAAGCGAGCCGGAAAAAACATATCGCTTACACGATTAAAGAGCTCGAGGAATTTTTAACGATGACACCGGAGGAACAGGATACCTGGCACAGTGCAAAAAAACTTTTTGGAGGGGATTATGTCGGAACATTTGACGCGGCTGGCGGAGCTCAAACTTAAATTCACAACGAATCAAAGTTTGCCAGCGCCGGACATTAGCTGGCTGATTACGCATCTTGAAAAATGTTATTCAGACCAGGATGAAACAAATGAGGATTTAAAATTTACCGTTCATGAGGTGATTGCACATCTCAATAAAAAATCCGGTGCCAGTTACCGAACCGACTCGATTACAACCTTGCGCTTTGTCCGCGCACGCTACAACGAAGGCTACCGGCTGGAAGATTATATCAAGGTCATCGATACGAAATGCAAACAGTGGAAGGGCACCGACATGGCCAAGTACATACGGCCATCCACGTTATTTGCCAAGGGACATTTCGAAGAGTACCTCCAGGAAAGCAAGATGGATGGCCCGAAGGAAATCGAATTCAGTGAGCGGCCGAGCATATGAGCAAACTGTACGATTCGTTTGAGGCCGCCGGGATTGATGTATCCGGTGCCAGTGAGGATACCGTTACCATTCCATGTCCGGAATGTTCCGGGGAGCGCAAGAAAAAAGGCACCCGATCATTAAGGGTCACAATTTCCGCCGGGCTTTGGACTTGTTATCACTGTCAATGGTCCGGTGCCATTCGAAAAGGACCAGCGCCCAGGACATACAACCGACCGACTATCACGTTTAAAAGCGAGCTCCCTCAAACCGTTATTGATTTTTTTCAAGAGCGCGGCATTGATCAATCGGTATTGCGGCCGGAGATTGTCGGCTACTCACCCGAACGTAAAAAGATCATGTTCATCTACCGGAAGGATGGCGAGATTGCTAACTTAAGGTACCGCGACCGGCAAAAAAGGTACTCCCAGGAAGAGAATTGTGAACATGTACTGTGGGACCTGGACCAAATAAAATCGGGCGCTGAAATGGTGATTTATGAGGGAGAGATCGACAAGTTGACCGGGGATATTTGTGATCCGGACCGGGTCCATTGCTCGGTCGATAACGGGTCCAACTCCTATCAATTTTTAAAGAGCTCGGAACGTGCGCTGGAGCTTCCCTCTAAAATTCTACTGGCCGGGGATATGGATGCACCTGGGCGAAAGATGGTCGAAGAGCTCGCCAGGCGGATCGGCAAAGACAAGTGTTTCAAGGTGACATGGCCGGATGACTGTAACGATGCCAATGATACTCTCTTAAAATTTAACCGGGAAAAAGTTCGCGCCTGTTTGGATGCTGCCGAACCCTGGCCGATTGAAGGGGTGCACTCGCCGGAGGAATATATTGAAGAACTCAAGGATCTCTACCGGCATGGCGTGAAACAAGGCGTGGACCCTGGCATGGGACTTGGCAGAAAGATGCGGATCTCGCCGGGTTGTCTATCGATTGGCACGGCAATCCCGAACCATGGCAAGAGCACGCTGCTCAATAATATCATGTGCAATATCGCAAGGTCGGCCGGTTGGTCGTTTGCCGTATTCTCCCCGGAGTATGCCAGCCCGAAACACCACGTTCGTAATCTGATCCAGATCTGGACCGGTAAAGGATTCGCCGAGGATTCAACGGATCGGATGACCGAGGACGAGGCCATGGTCGCGGTTAGGAACATCAACCAGCATTTCCATTTCATTTTACCGGAGGAAGCGCAGCCGGACATCGATTCGATACTATCACGCGCAAAACAATTAATCCGGCAAAAGGATAATGTCAGGGGCGTGGTCATTGATCCCTGGAACAAGCTCGAGGCTTCCAGAAAACCGCACCGGAGCGAAACCGAGTACGTAGCCGAAACGCTAAATAAGCTGACATATTTTGCCAAAGTGTATGGCATCCATGTGTGGTTAATCGCCCATCCAAAGAAGATGGAGAGGGCCCAGGATGGATCCTATGTGGTGCCGCGGCCGTGGGACATATCAGGGAGCGCTCACTTTTTTAACATGGCGGATTTATGCTGGACAATTTTCCGGCATGTTCATGATCCGGAGGCGGATGTCGAGGTCCACATTCAAAAGGTGAGGGATGCCGGCGTGGATGG
>Ga0114903_1001290_pt1 | contig 10582 bp, 20 predicted proteins | sample MalvirDeepMed_s2_FD_87289 | JGI IMG/M metagenome (GOLD analysis project Ga0114903, IMG submission 87289) | Marine viral communities from the Global Malaspina Expedition - Malaspina viral metaG DeepMed_s2 | ecosystem: Environmental > Aquatic > Marine > Oceanic | place: Mediterranean Sea... | reverse complement strand
TGACGGCCCTCAACATCTCAAAATCCCCGATTACCGGAAAGCGGTAATGGCTCAGGGCAGGGTGTCATGTGGTTCTGATGTGAACCATGCAGTTTGCAGATCGTCAAAGGTCTGAGGCGTGTCGTGCGGCCACTGACGTTTGTTTGAATCACCCAGAGCCTTGATGCTCGCCCTCACGACCCTGAATACATTGATGAGCGAGTAGTCACCCTTGATGCGAGCCTCTGCGATTGAGTAGGGACGGGAATGAGGGTGATTCTCATGGTCCCGACTGATGAACGGCTCTGAGGCGTTCTCTGAGCAGAAGTCGAACCATGAGAGAGGTTGTTCATCACCCCCGATGAAGAGGGATGCTGCCCCTCTGAAAGTGGATTTAGGCTTCTGCCCTTTTCGCCGTATCGAATAGACCCCGCTCATCATAATCAGACAGTCGCCCTCTCCGTCAGGTTCCCATTCACCCAGATTGAAAATAGCCGGAGCAGGTATCTCAGGGAGGGTGATTTCATCCCCCTGCATGATGATCCCGTCGGTCGCTACTCCTATCACCCTCTCAGGGCCGTTCAAGCGGGCAAATTGGGCCATTCTTGCTCTCGTAGCCCCTGTGATAGTAGCACCCCAGTACGGGTTCCAGATATTGCCGGTTTTCTCAGGCTTTCCTGAGATGGATGCAACTTCATCCTGATTCATCACAATCAGATCGAGAGCGTCAAATGAATCGCTCATCAACTCATTGACTGACGGCTCTTTCGCCGTTATGCTCTGAACGGTTTTTCCGTAGATTGAATTGAGTTTGACTTTGCTACAATCGTAGGCTGATTTATCGAAAGTGGGCGTACCCTTGAGTAGCCCCTGTTCATACTTCACAGTGTATGCTGTCTCAATGAACGGACGGAACGGGTAGACATTCTCTGAGCGGTAATCAGGATAGTGACAGAACCATCTGTCAATGTAGATTTCCGCATCCCATTTTCTAAACTCATCTAACTCATCTGCGGTGAACCAACCTCTGATTCTGCGGGGGTTCACTACGCATCCGGCTTTACTCATTTTCGCCGCCGGATAGATGGGCAGGTCTGCGGGGAATATCACGATACATTCAGCGCACCCCAAAGTGAACGGCTTGCGCTCATCAATCCATTCCCAAAACTCATCTGCACGATCTTCTCTGCCCTTACTCCAATACCCCTCATCGAAGTTGGGCAGATGCCACATGACGTAGGGATATGCCGAAGCCAAATCCCATGCCGTGATTCCTTCTCTGAAGCCGCTCCCTGTGCATTCAAACCAGCCTCCCTGAAAGGCGGTCCAGAAGGAGAGTACCCGCTCTTGATGATGCTTCATGTGAGCGTCAAGGATGGGTATGTCGCATAGGTCTAACAATGCCCGTTCAGAGATGGATGCGAGAGAGTAGGGGTTCGTCATTCTGAATCCCTGATTCTCAAACTCCTGAACCTTGAACCATGACAGAGCGAGAGTCACTTCAGAATCTATCAAAGCATACCGTAGAATCTCATCGTAGTTGTCTGTACGATACTGAGCATCATTCATTCGCTTTGTGTCTATCGTGTCTAATTTCATCTGTTCAATCAGTCCAGATTCCATAGCCTCTCTTGAAGCGGCCTTCAGAGATTTACCGTAGAATTGGGCAACGTCGAACATATCAATCGCCCCTCTGACTCTCTGCGTACCGAGAGCGTCTGTATGCTCTGTCAGTGCGCCCAGAGGCTTCAGGCACAGGTGCTTCTTAGGTAGGTAATTCATCTGAAGGAGATACATCTTTTTCTGTGCCTTCGTCAGTTTGGGATTGCCCCATTTGTCACGATTGATTTTGACAGGTTCAGTTGTCTCAGCGTCAATCACGATCTTCTTCATGAGCATTAAATCGTCAATGCTTGACGGTTGCAGTTGTTTGATTATCGTCTGTCCGTCATACTTGAGATTGTAGAACCATATGTAGGGCGACTTGATTCCTTTGACAGCATTTTTCCCGCCCCGCCTCCACAGAATACCCGCATTGTCAAAGATGAAATCAATGAAGCGTCTGAAGGTGAAAGGTGAATCATCTGTGTATTCATCCAGAGCCGATTTCATCACCTTTGGTTTTCGTGCTTCACCTGTGAACCATGCCATTGAGAAAATCCATGCGTCGCCGTCTATTGTCTCAAAGTCACCCGCTGCTATGGAGAGTTGGGTGCGTTTGGATTTCGCTTGCTTTTTCCTCTTCTGCCTCTTGAAATCTACCGGCCTCTTATCGGTCGGCGTTCCCCTGAGAGGAACGATCCTGTCAGGGTCATAATTGCTCATGGGCATGCACACATTTCAAGCCATAGACCATTCACTAAACGGTAGGAGATGCAAGCCCCACATTTTCTACAAATGGAAATCATTTGAATCACCCAGATACTTCAGCGTAGGCGTTCCTGAACAACTTCCAATCGTCGCTATCGTCTGTCTCTCTCGCCCGCATCAGACGATCTTCAACCAAATCCAAATCTTGCTGTGTCAGGAGGGGTGTAGCAGCCAAATCCTGAGAGGCTTTTCGCTCAGTGATGGTTCCGGCCTTAGACGCTTCTCGGATGCCTCTACGTTGCGCTATACGCTCTTGACGCACGGCCGTTTGAGTTATCGTAGTCATGGCAGTATCAGATCGTCGGTACTGACCAACCATCCGGTTCATTTTCGTCAGTGTCTCAGGCTTAGGTGTAGTGTCGCCTCTCGCATATGAGCGAAGGGTGTTGTGGCTCACGCCTACGGCCTTCGCTGCCTTCTCCCACGAACCGAACCGACTGTGGACGGTACGCGCTCTCGCTTGAGATTTAGTAATCCATGCTGTCTCATCATATTGACCGGCCATCAATCATCACCCCTGTAAATGCAGATAATTGAAGGGTTCGCAGCCTTAGCAGAGTAGCCCTTGAATCTCAATCTCCCTCTCAAGAATCTGACTTCAGCGAAGGGTAGGATATGGTCGTGGAAATAGGCGGTGCAGGTGTAGGGCGGAATGAGAAGAATGATTGTTGCTCCCCGCTCGTATTCCAGATGACATTTTTCTGCCCACTTCTGAATATGGCCTCTCGTATAGGGCGGATTGACGTAGCATACAACGTCAAGCGGCCATTCCATTTCCAACCCGTCAAAGTTAGGATCGTTAGGGCATGGGTCGAATAATTCCCCCCATTCTTCTCTCAACTCATCCAGCAGCCAATCCGGTGTCCCTCCGTGGGGCGAACCGTCAGAAGAACCGTAGTACCCACTGTTCGCTCTGGGCGCACAGAACATACAGGTTTTCAACCCGCAATCACAATCGCTCATCGAACCAACCTCATTGTTCCACAGAAAACTCTGACTCCATCCCTGCGAATCATATGACTGTTTGATGAGCGCACCTGTTCAAATCCACAGGTATTGCATCGGCGCAACTTTGCCGACCGGCACGACTGACTTTGATTCCTGATTTTGTAGGTTCGCTCATTCCCCCATCGGTCGGTTCTGATTCTGATGCTCATCCAGATTCCTCCATCTCAATCAACTTCTGAAGGTAGACGGCCAAATCCATCGCCTCTTCTTGAGCATGGCGCAACCACTGAAGGCGGGTGAAATCTACCCGCTCCATTGTATCGCCATATACAGCCGTCCCCTTCTCCGCACGTTCCCTTATTTTCGTTATCACATTCTCTTCAATCTGACTCATGTTTTCCAACCTCACAAACAGAATACCTCACGCGAGCGTGTCGTAGCCCTTAATGGTGCGCTCCATCAATCCCTCTCCTGATGCCGTCTGTCAAGGCATATCAGAACGTCGAGATTATCCTGTCAATCATCATTGAGAACAGTCCCATCACGATCTCATCTTTGACTGAGAAGGTGAACGTCCAGATGAGGGACGGGTCTGCCGGCGTTCCTCATATCAACTTCTCAAAGAGGCAGGTAGGTTCCGCTCTCAAGTCGTATGTCAAGGACGGTACGATTCAGAAGCGGGTGACAACCGACCCAGATTTGACAGCGCAATTGTCAGAGATTGTCTATTTCCGACCCCATTAAATATCAGGCATTGTCAATCTGACAACTGAGTTGGGCGGTATGACTTCCGGCAGAGATTCTTCAACCTCCCCGCCCGACTCACCTACTTTTCAGGAGATCGCAGATGACTTTCTCATTGACGGTTTTCCGGCTGTCGAACAATTCTTGACAGCAATTCATCAGCGGTATGAATTGGACCCTGTGCTTGACGCCGTTCTCTTTGGCGTGATAGGAAAATATCTGAAAACATTACAGCGAATGAGAGAAGAAGATATGCCGATTGATGAGGCGCACGGATGCGCTGTGAATCAGATCATGGCTGACCCCAGAGTAGACAGTTTGGTTGAAGAGTACACAGTCGGTACTACTCAGTTTTTCGTGATGAAGCAGTTTGGAGTTGATGTTGAATGAATGAGTGTGAAGTGTGTGGGGAAGAGTACGAACCTGAAGATGACGAGCAGACAGATTGCCCCCGTTGCTTAGATTATCAAGATGAAGGAGGCGACCCCTCAGAAGGCTTTGGAGCCGACAGTGAATACAACTCCGATGTTTTACAGGGATGTTGAATATGGCTCGCTACATTTCTCATCCATCTGAGCCTAACAAATACTCCTGTTCTGAATGCTCGTACGGTCTTGAGAAAGGAGTTAGCCGTCAGTCAGTGAACAGTCATTTCAAGCGGGAGCATATGGACCCCGAATCCGAGTCGGTGAAGATCGTAGACGGAGATGATGATTTGAGCAGCGTCAATGACTCGGCTAAAGCGACCGCTCACGCCGACACCCCCTCCATAGATATTGAACCGGAATGGATGACGGTTGGAGATTCTGAAGAAGGTGAAGTCACCTTCACTTCTCTCCCCGCTCCCGCTAAGGGTGCGCTCAAGTTTTTCAGTCAGAATCGGGAGGTTCCATCAGGGTCAAAATCTCTCAAAGCGTTCTATGAAAAACAGGGTCGAATGCTCACATGGTTTGCGAGAGGCGTTCTTGACCCGTTGATGACTATGTACGGTCGTGGCGTGATGGGGGAGAGGGGTAAAGATTTCACCATCAAGCGGTCGAAGGATGAATGGAAATTGTTTGAAGGGATTGCGACTGAATGGGTTGAGTACCGAGAGATTTCAATTCCGGTCAATCCCGATCTGCTGATGATAGGTTGTGTAGGTGCGTTCTACGTTCCCCCACTGAAGGCGATTTCAAGTCAGCGTGACCCTGAGAAGCCGAGCCTCTGGGGGAGGCTTAAACGGAGGGTCGCAACGTGGCGTCTGAGGCGTCTACATCAGAAGCAGGGGGTTGAACATTTTGAGCGAGATAATCAGTAAGTTAGACCCTTCAGAGTTTTTGGGTTCTGATACAACCCGCCCCGCCGTCAGACAGGCATACGGAGTATCAGGAACCGGCAAAACTGAGTTGATGAAGGAGTTGGTTCGACGGGCAGAAAAATCTCCCGACTTTGATGATTTTTTCCGTTTGATAATCGTGGACATTAAGCACGAAGGCTACACTTCATTTGCCAAACCTGTGACCGACTTCATGGGATTTGTCAAGAGCCTTGATGAGAACCGAATTACGGTTGTTCATCCAACCATCCATGACGCTTCAGAATTGCTGGACGAAATCATCGAATATCTGTTCGATACATCGGAGAGAATCAAGGGATTCGGAGCGACCCTGATTGTTGAAGAATCGTCTACCTACATCACGCCCCATTCCGTCCCAGATTCTCTGAAGCGTATGGCAACTCAGGGTAGATCGAGAAAGTTGAGTTTGATACTTCTGAATCAACGAGCGTTGAATAATCTCTGGGTAGAAAGTCAAACAACCGCAATCGTGCTTTTCAGGCTGGCCCGCCCAGATTCCCACCTACTCAAAAAGCGGTGGGGAATTGACCCTGAAGCATTGGATGACAAACTCTCTGAGAAGAAGTTTTCATTCGCTCACTACGACCTTGAATCTCTACAACTCACGTTCTATGAACCAATCACATTGACCAAAACAAACTCACGTTCAACTGAGAACAAACCTGACGGGATAGAACAGGTTGAGAAGGTGCTACACCCGTTCTCAGATTTCTTCTCTCAATCAGATTGAAGCAGATTACTACTATACTATACCTAATATAGCGCACCCGCCCCCGCCCCTCCATGCTGGAAGTTGCAGTTGGAGTAGTGGCCCTTCTCTGGGCCATGCTCGTAGTAGTGAACGGAACCGAGCAGCGCACCCTTTTCGGAGGGCGTGTTGTATCGGGTGAAGAAAATGAGTCGGAGGTGGAGTGGGTCAAGTTGTACGTCCTACTCGCTGAGTCGGCAGGGAGCATCCAACGTCAGTTGAAGAGTTGGGCTGTCAATGCGGAGAAGATGTGCATCACGATCTTCTTCTCCAACGAGACAGCAACGACGCTCTACTACCGCCCGCCACCCGCTCAGTTGGAGAAGTGGCCGAAGATGAAGGCAGATGGGGAGCGGTTCGCAAGGGCCGTCGCCAAACTGACCGGAGCCACGCTCTCGCAGGAGAGTTGGGAGGCGTTCAGCGATGACCTTGCTGACGCTCTGGACGGTATCAACGGGACCATCACCCTGCGCCTGAAGCAGAAGGCGCGTACCGATGACCCTGAGAAGTCGTACACGGAATGGCGCATCACTGCCAAGAAGTGAACAGGCCCATCCCAGATTGCTAACGGGCTGCATGGGGGCTTCACGGCCCCTGTGTGGCCCACTTTTTCATGTACCGATTCCTGATACTCACGGCAGATCGCTTAGACCGTCCCGTAGAGGCCCGTAGAACGTCCGTACAGGCCGTTCAATGGCTCTGGGGTCGTAGAGGGGGCGAAGCCCCCTAAACGCCGTCTATGCACGTTTTCTCAATCTGTGCGTTTTCGCTGCCATTAAATATCAGACAGAACGGATTGAGATTTATGCCCACTGCCGTAAACGCCTTTGTCTCAGGGGCTATGGTCTGGATTGCGGTTCGACTCAATCTCACGATCTTGAACGGCCTAACTGCACGGTTCTCTCAATCGGGCGAGAGCCTTCAGGAGATGGTGAACAATCGTCTGGGTGGTGGTGCTTGATGGCTACTATGGGGGCAAACGTAGTTGGCTATGTCCTATGGGGTCTGGGCGTCATGGTCTGCGCCACACTCACAGAACCACTCTTTCAGGGCGTTCAGGACGCAATCTCCGGTCAGAATAACGGAGGCTGAACCTGATGGCCTACAACGATCTAATCAGCAGCGCACAGACGCTCGTTGCCAAAGATGCGACGGTCTATTCGTGGGCTTTTGACACGCCTATTGCTGCCGATGGCAGCCCGCATATAACCCAGATAGGATTTCAGGTAGACGCCACTATGGCGGCGGCCATTACTAACCAGACGGGTACGCTCGGAAAACTCATCACACAACTACGGGTGAAGGTCGGAGCAAACACAATCATTGATTGGTTCTCCCCGCTCGCTTACGAGTCAGGTTCATCTGCAACTCTTTCAGTCGCCCAGATTTCAGTATTGGCTCAATCCATCGGCGGTGAAGATTACTTTTGGGGAGAACCTGACGATGTAGCGAATACTATCCTAACCGGTATCTCATTCCCCTGCGGATTGGATGCTTCAAAGGTTCACAGAATCAACGTCACAATGGGCTTTGATGATGTGACCGATTGGTACGGTGGTGCGACCGGATTCTCAAGCGGCGATCTAAACGTAGAGTTGGCCTACGGAGTTGCGAAGGAGGCTACAATCATCGGAGCCTCACAGGAGTTTGACCACTCAGCAAACGCCACACGCACTGTGACAATTCACGGAAAGCAGGGTTGGCAGATGCTCGGAATTGCGATCTGCAATACTACTGAAGATGACCAGATTACTGAGATTCGTGCGAACAACGGAGCCTTCAGAGCATTGAAGCCAAACCAATGGCGCACCCTCTTTGGCCGGTCCCGTCGGAATGATATTCGTGCGCTCCCTTCGATGACCAATGAGGAAAACACAAACCCCAACTTCTTGACTAAGATGGACGGGTTCCTCTTCATGGATTTGCGCCGCCTCTCGGCAGGTGCGCCGATTGATTTGGCGGTCACTACGAGCAGCGCAACAACCCTACGATATTTCCCGATCTTCGTAGCCGGAATCTCGGCTAAGACAGCAGCCCCGCCCTCTCAAACGGCGGTCAACGTGCAAAGCACTACACAAACGGTAGTCACTGAAGATGCTACCCAGAATTGAATGGTCCGGTGGATGCCGTGACTTCTTCTCAATTCTACCGAATTGTAGTAGGAACGTCAATCCTTCCGATTGATGTTGCGGGCGGAACGACGGTCATTCTTCAGGCTCAAGGAGATATTGTCAGGATCGGGACAACCCCTTCTCAAGACAATTATTTCTCTCTCATGGATTCATTCGGAGCAGCCGGTCCGGTCCCTCCCCTAACTGTTCCTTCAACTGATGAACGACTGTATGTAAGAGCCGATTCTGGAACGGCTGTTCTTTCAATCTGGGTGGTTCGCTGATGCCGGTCAAGCAACTCAAGAACGGTCGCTGGAAGGCCGGTTCCTACGTCACTAAGGGCAAGTGGTTCAAAGGGTCATTCAAGACCAAAGCAGCCGCAGAGAGGCGGGCTAAAACGTCTAAGCGACGGTCTAAGCGTAAGCGGTCGAAGCGATCTAAGCGGGGTGGCTACTGATGCCTCAAGACGATTGGGATTTCGTTCAATTCATCAAGAATACCTTAACTCCTGATATCAAAGAATCGGGACAGGTAGAGACAGCAAAAGACATGAAGAGATTAACGAGTATCATAGAAAATCTATGGTCACAATTTGGATTTTGGGAGAAGTGAAATAATGCCGGATAAAGTGCATTGGGCTGGCACTCCCCGCATAGCCGGCAAAACTGCTACCGGAAAGAATTGGTGGTCCCTTCAGATATTTCGCCGGCATTGGGGTAAAGAGATGCAAACTCACTACTTCTCAACTCGTAAAGCGGCGAGAGCATTCAAGAGAATGTGGGAGAAAAAAGGGTGATAAATAATGGCAACCGTAGATGAACAACTCACGCACCTTCAAGAGAATTGGCTCGCAACTATCGTATCGGTTGTAGTGGTTATCTGGATCGTATCGAAGGTGGTCTGAATGGCAAAGAGAATCAAATCGGGAATACCCGCCGTGGATAAAGCGACTCTGAAAGAGTTGAGAGATTTCGTAGGCAGTTGGGAGGGGAAATTGAGTATCCCTCCCGCATGGATTCAGAAAAACCTGACAGCAGCGAGAAAGATATTGAGGGGAAAATAATGCCTGAAGAAGTGTTCACAATTCTTTCAGAGATTGACGCCCGTTTGAGATCGTGCGAAGTGTCATTGGCCCGCACAGATGAACGGGTAGAACAACTGCACACTTTCGCTCTCAAAGCGTATCGGTTCGGGTTGGCAATCTGCGCCGTGGTTCTGGGCATTGATATAGGACCGATGATAGGTGCGTTCTGATGGCTGATAAGATGCCTAAGCGACGCTACCGCACGACTCCCGCCGCTGAAGTAGAAGGTGCCGTCGATGAGCCGTTCCTACACCCAGAGCGTTCAGGGATTCATGTTCGACAGACAGGCTGTGCAATATGCCATGAAAAATATAGCGTAGGTTCAATCTTAGAATTATTCCTTAGTACTCACATACAGTCAATAGGTGATGTTACCTACCCTGCGAAATACAAAGGTAGAAGCGTAGAGATTCACGTTTGTATGCCATGCTTTGAAGAACAGAATAACTTAGTGATTAACTCTGTCAAAAATTATCATCAAGGAAGTGATAACTGATGGTTGAAGATTGGATGAAGTTGCCGACCGGTGAATTACTCGGAGTAGAGGGCGTACATCAATCATCTGATTCATACAAAATCGCTCAAGCCGTAGGGGTAGGAGAACCTGAACCTGAATCTGAAGGTAGTAAGTGGTTGATTAACACATACAATAGCGGCTCAGAGTTGACAGAGTATGATGAACCGGCAGACGGAATCTATGAGATTGCAGATGGAGCCGTCCCGATCTACACAGGTAATGTTTGGCAGGTATTCTCCGATATCAGTGCATGGGATTATGATTCTGACTATATCACTGATTATGACGGAAATGATATGACTCAAATGGCTAAACTCGTTCTCTACGATATTGCGACTCAAGTAATCTACCTGTATGCACAGAATAACGATATTGAGGTATGAGAATTGTCAGTGTTCATTACGGGCGTAGGAATCGCTCTCGCAGCCTTCTGGATATTTGGAAAGCCCAGAGGTTCAACCGACCCTCAATCAATCACGACTTCAGGGTTTGAAGTCAGTGGGGAATGGAGAGTTGAAAAGACGGTCGGGACAGTCGGAGATACTGACTTCACAGTGCAGGGATATTTCAGGACTGAAGCAGCCGGTGTCAAGCGTGAGATTGTAGGTAAAGACGCTGAGGGGAATCTCCTGTACGCGGCGGTGAATGTACCGGAGAAAACTTCTCCCCCATCGAAGGACCGTCACGATTGGAGAGCGGCAGAATTGATAGCGGCTGACGATCTTTCCCTCCTGATTAGCGC
>Ga0114903_1001282_pt1 | contig 10661 bp, 18 predicted proteins | sample MalvirDeepMed_s2_FD_87289 | JGI IMG/M metagenome (GOLD analysis project Ga0114903, IMG submission 87289) | Marine viral communities from the Global Malaspina Expedition - Malaspina viral metaG DeepMed_s2 | ecosystem: Environmental > Aquatic > Marine > Oceanic | place: Mediterranean Sea... | reverse complement strand
CGCAAGGCACTGCAAAACATGTTATCCTTCGGCAAACAGTATGAGCTTATATCCGCAGGCATGGACGCAGTGGACCTTAAAAGCTGGGGGGTCGTGCAGCAAGATATGGCCCACCTATTAACGGGATACGAGGCATCAGGATCAACGATAGGGGCTGCGTTAAGCAAGGCTGACACTATACTGCCAATACTCAGGAACGTCCAAACGGGAGTGTTAACGGCAGGAGGATTCAAACTCACCGAGTCAAAGGTCAGGACTTTCTCTGCACTCACTGGTCATGCGTTAATCATTGATGCAATAGAGGCGAATGAAAATGGAGATAACCCCAAACTTGTAGAGGAATTTAAGAGCCTTGCCGGAAGCATGAGGAACGTCAATGTAAAGAAATTGATGGAGGGAGACCAGAAACAGGAGATCGAGTTCATAGCCAGATTTGTTACCGACAACCAAGGCGGATACACCCCAAACCAGTTACCCAACTGGGTGACTACTCCACTCGGAAGGTTTATGGGCAAGTTCATGCCTTGGGGAATACAGATGAATCAACTCCATGCCAAAAACATGGTAAGGAGGGCAAAGAAAGGCGGGGCCGGGGTTGCTATTGCAGACTTAGCCATACTCATCGGGGGATTCGGTCTCGGAGGAGAGATGTACGCTTGGCTAATGGAATTACTATTCGGCAAGCAGAGGGGAGTTACGACCCTCGATGAGATGAGGAAAGCTCCACTAGATAAGGCAACAGCCAAGGCACTTGATAGACTTTACGATGACATACTGTACACTGGAACCCTCGGCGCAGTGATGGAGGCAGTACAGGCTATTCGGGGAGTCACCACAACTGACCTGAGGAGGACTAAGGACTTAACCGAGCCAGCAGGGATAGCCTTAACCCAGAATCTAAGAGATGTAATCCAGCACGCAATTAGTGCCAAAGACCTAGATGCGGCTAAGATGATTAACGACTTCCTAACCCAGCAGGTAAGCCTGTATAGGGATGGGAAGTATGCGGTACTGAGGTCATCAGAGTTGGTTGGGCTGGACTGGGATGCGGCAACGCTGGACAGGAGACTGAGGGAGAGGAAGAAGTTGCGAGCTATAGCTGGAAGATACGCTAGAGATAATGGGCTTGATGCGCCAACTGTAATGATGGGAGGGAGGTTCCTTCCCAATGAGATGACACCGTTCTATACAGAACTGAAGGACGCGCTATACTTGGGGAACGTGAAGGACGCAAGGGCAGCAGCAAAGAAGGTGGCTGAAAACACATCAGACAGGGAGAGGTCATGGGCAAATGCGTCACAATCTATAAGGGCATCACAACCGCTCAAGGTGGGACGTTTCACGGCAACAGACTTTCAAAGGCAGTTCATGAGTTGGGCAGGGAGAACTCTGTCTCAGGAAGATTTAGAGGACATCAAGAGGGTACAGTCCACCTACATTAACACGGCGGAAAGGGCCGGACTACTGAGCAGTGGAGACCCTCAGGTTGTAAGGCAGATGAAATTGATGATGAACCGGAAACTGCCGAAGAGAAGGTCATCATCTTCCTCTGACCCAACTGCCTTCAGAAGGAAATTGCTGAAGCAAAAAGCTGGGTTCTAATTAATGGATGGGAACAGAGAACAGGAGAACAGGGAGCGTTGCGGAGCTTGCTGTATCCGCAAAGTTAGTGTCCTTGGGCTATGAGGTAAGTCTGCCTTTCGGGCAATCTGCATACGACATCGTAGCGGGCAAGGACGATAAGCTGATTAGGGTACAGGTAAAGTCTGCAACTTTATCCAAGCACGGCAGTTACCGTTGCTGCTTAACGCACGGTAGACAGTCTAAGTTTAAATATACTAAGGCTGACTGTGACGTTGTGATATTATACGCACCTTACTCACAGGACTATAGTGACATATTCGTCGATGGGTTCTATGTTATACCTATAAAGGAACTAGTGAAACTGAACTGCTTCCATGCCGTCTTGTTCCCGTCAGGGAGGGGTAAGGGAAGCAGGAAGATATGCAGATGGGAAAAGTTCAGGGATGCATGGGGAGGAATCTAATGGCCATAAAGACTCACAAATTCAGCACGGGGAAGTTTGATATAAAGGTAGAGGAGATTGACGGTCTATGCTATGACTCCGACAATCCTTGTGAAGATGAAGAAAAGTCCATAACGATTAGCCCCAAGTTAAAGGGACGTTACAGGCTTGAAGTGATAATACATGAATGCCTCCATGCCGAGTACCCCAGCACAGAGGAGAATAGCGAGGAGGAATGGGTGGATGTTGCTGCCTGCAATATATCCAAGCTCTTATGGAGGATGGGGTATAAAGACAAGTAAGGGCCGAGGAACCGCATACGCGATTCCCCGACCCCAGTACAGGAGTTAGCCTACTTCTCCAATATCTTTGCTGCTGCATCAAGTCCCTGCCATGAGTTCCTCATGGTTGTCTCAAGGATTTCTGCTGCCTTGCGCGGGCCAAACGTGGCTAACCAGTTCAACTGTTTCTGAAAGAAGATACCTTCATCGGCAATCTGGGCATTGTGGGAACGCCTGTAGGCAATCCACTCCTTCCAAGACTTGAGGAAGTCTGCATCTTCCAGACACGCTGGAACATTTAACTTCACTCCCTCTCCCTCTACTTTCTTCTTCCAGTATCCGTCTCTCTTTCTCTTTGCGTCTGCCCCTGAAGACCTATAGTTGCACTGCCATTGCTCCCATTTTAACAGGCGCATCATGCAGTCACCGTTTGTGTCAACCCACTTAACCTCGGCCAGACCGTCTATGATCTTCCTAAGCCTTGACTCATCTACTCCAAGCCTTCGGCAAACCATCTTCAACTCTATTCCCTTTATGTTTGGAACGATTGCATCATCCCGCTGCTTACAGGAACCTTTCGCCCATTCCCACACGGCGCAAGCACCTGAGTCTATGGACTGCAAATATTCCATTTCGGGATCATCCATCTGATGAGCACTGTTCTTGTACCATATCCTCATCTATTCCTCCTTTACTCTCTTCCAACATTTCCTCGGTTTTTCTCAGTGCCTCTTCGTGCTCCTCTATAGATTTCTTTATAGTATCTACTGAGTTCTGAAGTGCGTGTATCTGAAGATTGGTTACGTGCTTAACCTCACTTGAAAGGTAAAGCCCTCTCTCTATCTCAAAGAGACTGAGTGCCTTTATGTATTTTGCATAAAGTTTCTTGTCTACGGTCATGTGGTCTGAGACCGCCCTGACCCCATGAAGGACAGCACCATGATCCCTGCCGAACTTATCCCCTATCCATTTCAGGCTGGGGCAGTCCTCGCCGCTGTTCTTTGACGCGTGATGACCTGTACCTATCTCATGACGGCACATCTTATACACCATCATCCTCGCATCGGAAACATCCTTCGGTCTTCTTCGGCCCAAGATGTCCTCGGAAGGAACTGCGGTTGCCTCGGACACACACTTCAGGCACACCCTGAACAGCCCTTCATAATGTTCCCTGCCTATATCAATAGGGGGCAACATCCTTCCCTCGCATAATTTCTTTAATTCCATAATCTCCTCCTATGTTCTACGTAGAACATTGTGTTACACAATGATGACCCTCCCTCTCCGAAACTGCTAAAGGAGAGAGAGGGTCTACTAGTCCACTACAGGTGGACTAGAACTCTGATGGTTCGGCTGCAACAACGGGCTGCTCCGACTCTACTGGGTGCTGTAACTGAAGAGAGAGGAACTTTCCGTTTGCTCCGTCTTTTTCCCAGCCACCGATCTTACAGAATAGCTTTCCTTCATTCTCTGCTATAATGGAGAGAATCTCCTCGTCGAAACGAAGATGTGCTGCCCCCCTGAAGTCAGGCTCTTTATCGTTCTTCCTATCCTCATTCCTGTTTAAGGTACTGGAGTAGGGTTTGTTGGTCTTTGGATTTATATTTTCCTGACCGTCTATCTTATACGGCTCGGTTATTTCGAGCCATCTAGTTTGGTTTTCACTCATACGTGTGTATTATGCTGCTTGGTTAACAGGCTAAGGGTATGCAATAGCTTTTCCTTAGCCTTCTCTTTATCCTTCAACCTCATACTGACCATGAATTTACTCAATACACGATCCAAGGCATTAGGGTTCTTTACTGCATTTGACAGACATCTGTGCAATCTCTCCGGGTTATTTGCCGGACAGATTGTTTTATCTGCACACCATTTGCAGTAACTACATTGACTGGGAAGTTTCGTAATGTCCTCAACTCTATCGATGATGGAGTTGGTTACCTCTTCCGCTACCTCCCTAGTCACTTCCATGTGGCTTACCACATGAGATTCAGAATATAATAGATAGACATTCATCCGGTCAAGGTCATCCCTCCGGCATAACGCAGCAGCGTACACCAGTAGTTGAGGGACGTAATCCCTTTCCATTCCTGTCTTCAGGTCAAACAAATGTCCTGTAAAATATGCGTCGAGGTATCCAAATGTAACTACCTCTTTGCCCCTCTTATACTCTACTAATGTTTCTGTCTCTATATCTTTTCCAGCCTTCTCGGCCATTCGTATTACTCTATCTGCTGCCCATTTAACTCCACTGTTGTTTTCCATGATACCTCCTAGTTTTATAAAAATCTCGACACACCAAGAAGTGTATCAAGCTGGCGCATAGACCTAAGCTGCGAGCGATGTCTGTAATAGCAGACTACTTCCAGTGGACCCCATGCCTTCAAGGGCATTAACCTCATGATCCCCTTAGTATCCCATCCCAAGAACTCAATATCATTCTCACCGTTATACTTTGCAAGCACTGCAATGTCAGCCATGACATCTATTTCCCATTGCTTTATCAAAAGGTTATGGGCGTTTCTGTTAGCCTTGACATCTATGGACACCTTCAGGCCATTAACTACTGCCCAGAAATCCACATGCCCATCCCCTTCAGGACGAATCTCCCTGTCTATCTCAAGACCGTACCTTTCCCCGAAGGCAAGCTCACCAGCCACTCCCATGATGTCCTCCGTATTCGGGTCATCATATAGCCGAGGAGTCCCTCGCGGGTGCGCTGCCTGCCTAGCCTTGCCTATCTTTTGTGCCTCACTTTCGCTCATTAGAATAAGTGCTCCTTTCCTCCTTCAGAAGAGAAAGACCTGCCTTTCTTAATGCTGTCTATTCTTTTCTGCCTTAACCTCTCAGAGACTGCGAGTTTCTCCTTGCCGTCCTCTGAGCATTTATCGCATTTAAGACCCGAACTCTGGATCACATCCGCAAGTCTGGAATCATAGTCCAACTCGTCGTCGAACTCGATCTTAACTGCTGTCCCGCAAAGACCGAGAGGTGTCAGTCTCCTCTCACCCCTGACTGAACTCCAGTCTAGCGGGCCGTTACATCTTTGTTCAATCGTGACTTTCGCCATTTCTTTATATGCTCCTCGAACTCGTCATGCAGCATAGTGCCACGCTGCGCTGCAGGACTGCTCGTCTTTGATGATTTGTAACAAGGGCACTGCTCGAACGCAGGGAACGAGGAGGGTGACAACTTGTCATGATGTTTTCTTTCCGTACTCATAGCTTTGTGTAACACAATGTTTAATGCAGGACTCAGGGGCGAGGTGTGGTTAGTCCTCACCCCTGAGCGTTCGGGTGCAGGGGGTGTACCCCTACCATAACGCATGCACCCTACAGTATCTTTTCCTCCTGCCGTTGCATTGCCGGACGCGACCCTGTTTTCTTTTCTGCCTTGGGCTTTGAGGAACGATCCATCAATGACTCACCATCATCGTCCTCACCTTCAGCAGTGCTGATGTTGAGCATGCCGGACTTCAACCCTCTCCGGTTATACGTCATGCCTCCAAGAACCGCTTGAGGGTCTTTCGGCCCTTTCGCTCCGGTTTTGATCGTTAGCTTTCCTTCAAGCCACTGATCTCCACACATCACTATTCCACGTTGAAATTCAAAAACCTGAATCTCTTCTTTTTCTACGACCTCAACCCGTCCGTCAGGGTGGGTTGTTGTCTTGACTGACTTCAACTTCTCCAGAGTGAAATCAGGAACACAGGAGAAAGCCATACCTGCCTTATCCAGTGGTTCCTTAGTGACCTCAATCAGTGAGTTGATGTCTGCGTATTTAGAGGGGTTGCCATCCTTATCCTTGAAGAAAGGCTGGTCACTCCCTCTTACTGCTGACTCTAGTTGCGCTTGGAACTTAGCCATTGCAGTTCCGATGACTAACTTTCCATTAGTCTTCTCTTTATTATCTGTCGTTTTTTCCATTTTCTGCTTTTATAGGTTGCATTGTGATGAGCTTGAAAAATACCCACTCAGGTATTGTAACCAACCAAGGCCCATTATTTTTCTTATGGGCCACAAGTGGCATCATCTCACCGCAATCTTGTTCTGCCTGTTTCATTGCTTCTGCAATGTTCAATCTCTCGACACGCTTCACCTCCATGTGGAAGGGAAGTTCCGAGATAACGTCAGGGGAGTCGGGACTACCAGAAAACTGCTGCCCTCTCCTTGCCTCAAAGCCGTTGGCCTTGATCCTGTCGCGCCATTCTCTTTCGCCGCGACATCCTTTTTGTCTGCTATTAATCGCCTTTGTCATACTGTCCAACCTTTGCCATTTTAATTAGCATTTCCACTACCTCCCTCCTGCTCCTGCCTGTCTCACGGGAAAGCATTGTTAGCTTTTCATGAGTGTCTGGCAGGAACCTGAAGGTGGTCATGGTTCTTCGCTTGTCCAGCTTGGAGATTACAGCAATGTCCTCTGAAGGACTTCCTACCTCATTGTCCATATCTATAATAATATCACACTAACTTTACTGGTCAAATACTAAACGCATCACCAGATAGAAAAAAAGAATAGCCATTATGATGTCGAACATCAGTGACCATTTATTTCTCATCTGTTTGATAAGTCCTTATAGAACAGCATTTGTTTGTTTACCCGTGCGTACTCATCGTTGCTGAGTAGCATCTGGTGTTCAGCAGAGCAGAGGTAGAACCAGAGGTCCAAGCACTCTTTCTTTCCTTCCACTATGCAGTTCCTGTCATCCAAGCAACCTCCGTGTTCCTTCTGACCTTCCCAGAATTTAGCTGGGGCGAGCTTATTGAACTCTTCCATTGCGTGGTTGCATATCTGCTCAGGTGGTCTTCCGTCCTCCTGAGCCCATCGGTCCGCTCTCTTCCTCTCCTCTGGATCAGTCGAGATTAGTTCATCTCCTTTTGCCATTTCTTTTTCCTTTCTTCTTTGGCCAATCATTCTCGATGTGATGTGTGAGTTTTTCACACAACTCATTCGCTTCATGTTCTACGTAGAACATCCACTTATCCACCTCAGGGGGTAGAACTCCTTTAAGTAGTCTGGGTCCGCAGGGGTTCCCGCTGCTTGTCACGACAGACCACTTATCGCTTTCATTATGGAAGACGACTTCCAGAGGTAAAACCCATTCCGTCCTCTCCACTTCATTTTTCTTCAGCACACCTGTAGTCCATTTCATGATGCTTTATCCCATATCTTCCTGTAGTATTCAGAGGCAAACGACCCGGCCATTTCTGCTTCGCCTCCCTTTCTGGTCCCCTTCGGCCTAAGCACATAACCCCCGTCAGGTTCAATGGTTAGAATGAGTGACCTGTACTTGCCCTTGTCCTTTATATTACAGGAGGGCATTTCTATCTCCTTAACCTTTGTCAATTTGATTGCCATAACTTTTACTTCCTTGTTTAGGTAGGCAGTATTACATTCTGGTATCTGCACCTACCTCGCAGATACCTCCTAAAGGGAGGGCAAGGGGTTATCTGCTTATCCCAATGCCCTCCCTTTCTTTGTGTTACACAATGTTACCGGAAACTTCTGCATCCTCCATTGCGGCAACAACTTCATGTGCCTTTTTCTTTGGCAGTAGTCTCTCTATATCTAGGACTCTGTCCATGATCCCCGTTAGTGTCTTCGTCCTGCGCTGGGAATCGTGGATACTCCAACGCTTTGCTATCTCGGTGAATCCGTTCTGGAATGACCAAGCTGAACCGTCACTGAACTCCTCATGTGATGGCTCTCTTATCTCCTTGAGCCAGTGATTCATCTGTGACGGAGGGAGAGCATTGCGGCGAACGCACTCCATCATGATGTGATCCTGCTTTTCCCGACTTGGGAATGTGTGCTTGTACAGATCAATCCTAACGTCTTGAGCAACAAATGCGTGAGAAATATCTCCCATCGCCTCTCCCATCAGAATGGGTATGTCTCTCATGATGTTCTTGGTATGCTTTCTTGCAACCTTAAACTCAGCACAGAATGCCATGTTATCGCATACGAACACACACTGGCCTGCCCCAACCTCAAAGCTGAAGTCGTATGTGTTTGAGTTTCTTGCACCTACAATGCGCTGGTAATCTTCCCCCTGCATTTCAGTTGACCTGATACCGAACAAGGCGAATGCGTTGTCTTTGTTCTTCTTTTTATCTTGGTGGAGAACATACTCTTCCCATTCGATTTCCCAGCCATGAGGTACTAGACCTTCCTTGACTTCGTTGAGTGACCAATCATGACGGATTGGTTTATGTCTTGGCCCCAGTGGTTCCGGGTCTGGTAGGGACGCGAAATCATCTATTGAGTCCAAGTGAATCCCACCTTTGTGGGTCATTATTTTTCTGCTTTTCATGTTTGTTTTATGTTGTGGCTGGTGTTTCATTAATGCTCTACGATGGACATATCCCAGCCGCGTCCGTTGCAGAGCATACACGTTTCGCATTTACTGCGTCGTCCCGCCTCCTTGCTGGCAGGACAAACGTGCTCGTTAGATTGTAATGGTTCTTCTTTTCCTCTGGCCCGATACGTTGACCAGCCGAGTGCCTGTGCCTTGTTATATTCCTGCTGTGTATCTACACTAGCCTTGAAGAACTTTCTATAAGTAATGTACATGTGGTCATTCCACTGGTGTGTGTACCCCGTATGCGCTGTGCATGCGTCAGCAATAGAAGAGACAATATCCAGAGGGATGTAAGCCGGATCACCGTAAGCCCCGAACCTCACCAGTTTCCTCCTGAATATGTACGGGGAACCATCCCAGTTTGGATACCCTCCGCTTTCCCAGCATTTCCACACGCTATCCGGCCCTTGCCAGAGTGTTACGTAACAGGGTGCAAGTCCCGACTCCTTGGCTAGGAGCGGTCTCCTGCCACAATCCCCGCAGCAGTGCCGGTCATTGCCAGACACAATCGCGAGTGATGGGAGTTCATGCTTGTAGAATATAAATATCTGAAGCAAGTCTCCTGTCTTTTCATTTCTGCTTGGCCTTTTGATGTTAGTCAGTATTGCTACCAACTCATCACTCTGCCATAGCACGAGTCCGTTATGGTTTTTCGTTCTCATGTTTCCTTTGTTGTCTTGGAGCAGTAGTACCTATCCCTACTCTCCCGTATTATTTAATTAGTAATATCTCTTCTGAAGCATCCAGTCTCCCTCGTACCCCTTGTAGTGGGCAGAGAATAGGTCAAGAGCTAGACCTTTTTCCCAGTGAAGTGGATAACCTGCGCTTGGCTTATACCTTGAGGAAGGGATGTAACAACTTATTACATCGTCCACACATTTAGGTGCGCTATCGGCTAGGAACTTCCTTACCTTTTCCATGTCAACCTTGGGCTTGTCCATCCCTATTGCTGCCTGCTTCCTTATCCCTTCAGCCCACTTTTTCCATGCGTCACCCTCATCTGAGTCCCAACTCAGGACTCTCATGGCCCTTTCATATCTGTCAGCATACCCTTCACACCTAGGGCATACCCATTTTCCTTGGGTCTCGCTCCATTCTTCGTCAACTAAATCCAGCCCGTGCTCCCTGCATCTGGGGGGATCATGCTTCTCATCGTCAGAGAAGTCGTAGTCTGGATCAGTCATTTTCAATCTCCTTCATTCTCTTTGCGAATAGCTTTCGCAGTGCTATTGTTGTTCTCTTACGCTTGTGACCTTTCTTGTCAAGCTCAAGCCATATCGCAGCATACATTGCCTCTGATGTTGACAGGCTTTCAGGCTTTTCCATCAGTGTTTCCCATACATGACCAAGCCTTGTGACTGATGCCATGCTAAGGTCATCAGCACTCTCCTGATCCATACTGCATGAGAAGTACCTGCACCCAAATGGAGCCTTCGCGTGTATAGCGCATTGCCCCGATTTCTGGTTGAAGTGTATGCAACTTCCGTTCTTCCTGTTATTAGGAACCAAGGTTGCTATCCTCATCAGGTTGCCGTCATGCCTCTGCACGACTGCGCCATCCGATGCGAGGAGGTTCTCCTTTGCCCACGGGATTATCTCCTGCATTGTCATTGTAACCCTGTCACCTTCCTCATGCTCGTCGGTAAGGCTTTCCGGTTCAAACCCTGTCGCATGCATGTATTTAATCAAGTCTTCTGGCAGGAGGTAACTCGGCATAACCTTGCAGAAGAGTTGACACTTTTTGCATGAGCATTCATTTTCTCTTAGCTCTCTCATTTCGTTTCATCTCCCTTCTTTTTCTTCTTCTCTCTTCTTGTTCATGCGCTCGCCTCGCCCTCCTGCTGTTGGCAGTATTAACGAACCTTAGGGAACCTCCCCCCTTGAGCGGAACATCTTTTAATCGCCTGACTGCATCCTTAGGGAGACCACCCAACGCTTGCTTATCTAGGTTGAGTGATGACGATTCTTTCTCGTCATCAGATGACTTAATGGT
>Ga0114903_1001278_pt1 | contig 10699 bp, 11 predicted proteins | sample MalvirDeepMed_s2_FD_87289 | JGI IMG/M metagenome (GOLD analysis project Ga0114903, IMG submission 87289) | Marine viral communities from the Global Malaspina Expedition - Malaspina viral metaG DeepMed_s2 | ecosystem: Environmental > Aquatic > Marine > Oceanic | place: Mediterranean Sea... | reverse complement strand
TCGCGACCTTGGGCTGATCGTCGTGGATGAGGAACACGACACGTCCTACAAGCAGGAAGACGGGGTCCTTTATTCCGCGCGCGACATGGCCGTGCTGCGCGCCTCGATCACCGGCGCGCAGGTGGTGCTGGCCTCGGCCACGCCGTCGCTGGAGACCTGGGCGAATGTCGAGGCCGGGAAATACGCCGCGCTGACCCTGACCTCGCGCTTCGGCGATCGCGCGATGCCCGGGATGCGGGCCATCGACATGCGGACCGAGGATCTGCCGGGCGGCCGCTGGGTCTCGCCCAGTTTGCAGGCGCAGATCGCCGACCGGTTGGAGCGGGGAGAGCAGAGCCTGCTGTTCCTCAACCGCCGCGGCTATGCGCCCGTGACCATCTGCCGGGCCTGCGGCGAGATGGTGGGCTGCGACCAGTGCGACGCGCGCATGGTCGAACACAGGTTCCTCAAACGCCTGGTCTGCCACCAATGCGGCGAGACGAAGCCGATGCCCGAGGCCTGCCCCTCGTGCAAGGTCGAGGGCAAGCTGGCCCCCGTTGGCCCCGGCGTCGAACGAATGGCCGAGGAGGCCGCCGCCCTGTTCCCAGACGCGCGTGTCGAGGTGCTGTCGTCGGATATGTATGCCTCCGCCCGCGCGCTGAAGGCGCGGATCGAGGCCATTGCCGAAGGGGCGGCAGACATCGTCGTGGGCACGCAACTGGTCGCCAAGGGGCACAATTTCCCGCTGCTGACGCTTGTGGGGGTGATCGACGCGGATCTGGGGTTGCAGGGATCCGATCTGCGCGCGGCCGAACGGACGTTCCAGCTGATGCGTCAGGTCGCGGGCCGCGCGGGCCGGGCCGAGCGTCCGGGCGAGGCGTGGTTGCAGACCTTCCAGCCCGAGCACCACGTCATCAAGGCTATCCTGTCGGGCGACGAGGACGGGTTCTGGCGGGCCGAGGCGGCCGAGCGGAAGGCCGCGGGCGTGCCGCCCTACGGCAGGATGGCGGGGATCGTCCTGTCCTCGCCCGACATCCAGGCGGTGTTTGATCTGGGCAACCGGCTGGCCCGCGTGGACGGTCCCCTGCGTCGGATCGGCGCGCAGGTGTTCGGTCCCGCGCCCGCGCCCATCGCCCGGATCCGGGGGCGGCACCGTCTGCGGATGCTGGTCAAGGCCGAGAAGGGCGCGCCGTTGCAACCGGCGCTGGCGGCGTGGCTGGCGCAGGTTCCGATCAAGGGCGACATCCGGCTGTCGGTCGATATCGACCCGCAGAGCTTCTATTGATCACGGCGGCCCCGGGACCGGCCGGCCCTTCGGGGAGGGTATTTTGGCAAGGGTGAAGCATAGGGGGGGCAGGGTTTGACCGAGGCAATCGTCATCGGGGCTGGGCCCGCTGGTCTCGCCAGTGCGGCGATGCTGAAGAAGCGGGGGCTGCGGGTGGTGATCCTGGAACGGGCGGAGGCGGCCGCCAGCGCGTGGCGCGCGCATTACGACGGGCTGCGGTTGCATACGGCCAAGGGACGATCTGCGCTGCCCGGATTGAAGATGGGGCGGGATCTGCCCCGGTTTCCCAAGCGCGCTGACGTGATTGCCTATTTCGACCGGTATGTCGCGCATCACGGGCTGGATATCCGGACCGGGGTCGAGGCGACCCATGTCCGCGAAGTCCCGGGAGGATGGCGTGTGGACCATTCCGGGGGGCATTCGACCGCGCGGGTCGTCGTGTTCGCAACCGGACTGAACGGCCATCCGAATATCCCCGCGCTGCCCGGCTATGACGGGCAGGTGCTGCATTCGTCGCAGTATCGGCGGCCGGGGCAGATCGCGGCGGGCCGGGTGCTGGTGGTGGGGTTCGGAAACTCCGGCGGGGATATCGCGATGGAGATGGCGCGGGACGGGCGCAAGACCGACCTTTCCGTGCGCGGCCCCGTAAACATGGTGCCAGAGACGATCCTGGGCGTGCCGACGACCTCGATGGGGATGCTTCGCAGGGCGTTCGGGCCAAGGCTGGCCGACAGGATCGCGGCACCGCTGATCCGGGCGAAGATCGGCCGGCCGGAAGAGTACGGATTTACCGCGCATTCCAAGGGGCCGCAGACGCGGCTGGTCGAGGATGGCAAGGTGCCGCTGATCGATCCGGGCGTGTTGCCGCTGATCCGGGAAGGGCGGATCGCCGTGCGCCCGGGGATCGCAGGAGCCGCGGGGCGGGAGGTCCAGTTCACCGACGAGACGCGCAACACGTTTGATGCGGTGGTGTTCGCGACTGGGTACAAGGTGGATCTGCGCCCGCTTCTGGGGGCCCGGACGGACGTTCTGGACGACGGGGGCGCGCCGCGTCGGACGGGCGGGCCGAGCGAGGCGCCGGGGCTTTATTTCATCGCCTATCGTGCCGCGCCGGAGGGGCAGTTGCGCCGCATTGGTATCGAGGCGCGCGCCATCGCGGCGCATGCGTCGGGGTGACGAAAAAGCCCGCCGGAGGCAATCCGGCGGGCAGGTGCCCTTCTGCGGAAGGGGAGGGGAAAATCAATCCTCTTCGGCGTCGGACTCGGTGTCCTCGGTTTCGGAGCTATCCGCGTCCGAGCCGCTGTCCATGTCCGAGCTGTCGCTGTCATCGGAACTGTCAGTGCTGCCGGACTGGCCACCCATCTCGGCCGAGGCTTCGACCGGGTTCCCGTCCGCGTCGTAGTAGACGATCTCGATCTCCTGGCCCATCAGGTCCTCGCGCACCTGACCCAGGCGTTCCTGGCGCAGTTGCTGTTCGATCTGCGGGCGCACGGCATCTATCGGGGGCAGTTCCTGCTCGGTATTCGAGGCAACCTCGTCATACGCCGCTTGGACGGCCTCGTCGGTCACAGAGCCTTCCATTTGACGCTGGACATACACCTGAACGATGGCGTCGTCGCGGCTGCGCTCGGCGTTCTCTTCCATGATGCTTTGGACTTCGGGGTCTTCGCCAAGATTGTCCTCGTTGGCACGCTGCAGGATCAGTTCACGCAGGATCAACTGGTCGAGCGCGAGGGGGATCAGGCGCTCGGCCGGTTGCGACTGGATCAGCTGCGGCGGGAAGCCTTGGATGGCGGTCTGAACATCTCCGGCGGTGATGTCGGTGTCGCCCACGGACACCACGACGGCGTTCGCGTCGTCACCCATTGACTGGCTTGCCATATCGGACCCGGCGGCCGTGTCCGCGCCGGACTCCATGTCCGCGCTTTCGCTTTGGCTCATCGAGGCGTCGTCGTTGCCGGAGGTGTGCTGTTCGGCCCAGACGGGAAGGGCAAGCGGGGCTGCGATGACGGCAGCGAGAATCGGGGAGGTGAGAAGTTTCATCGGATACGTCCTTTGGCACTGTCTACGAATTCACACCCCCAACGGACGACCCGGAGGGCCCGTTCCAAACTGAACCGGCAAAATTGCGAAGCTGCGCCAAAACATCTCGCCAATGCGGGCGACCGGGCGTATCGGATCGGGCATGAAAACCGTTCCGTTGGCACAGGCCGCACACCTGCCGTTCTGGCGTCGTCCGCAAGCGCTGTTGTTCCTCATGGCATTCGCCATGCCGCTGGCCTTCGCCACGTGGACGGCGCTTCTGAACAACTTCGTGATCGAGGTCGCGGACTTTTCCGGGGTCGAGATCGGCTGGCTGCACACGGTGCGAGAGATCCCGGGCTTCCTGGCCATCGGCGTCATCGTCCTGATCATGTTCGTCCGCGAGCAGGTGCTAGGGCTGCTGTCGCTGATCCTTTTGGGGGTCGCCACGGCCGCGACCGCCTATTTCCCCAGCTTCGGGGGCATCCTGATCCTGACTCTGCTCAGTTCGATCGGGTTTCATTACTTCGAGACGGTGAACCAGTCGCTGCAATTGCAATGGATCGACAAGAAGCACGCGCCGCAGACGCTGGGCTGGATCGTCGCCACAGGCTCGGGCGCGTCGCTTCTGAGTTACGGGCTGCTCGTGGTTGGATGGCGCGCGTTCGACCTGACCTATGCCTTCGTCTACGGCATGGCGGGCGGGGCCTGTGCCGTGATCGCGATCTTCTGCATGATCGCCTTCCCACAGTTCGAATCCCCCGACCCGCAACTGAAGACCTTCGTGCTGCGCCGACGCTACTGGCTGTACTACGCGCTGCAATTCATGTCCGGCGCGCGGCGGCAGATCTTCGTGGTCTTCGCCGGCTTCATGATGGTCGAACGGTTCGGCTTCGACGTGCACGAAATCACTTCGCTTCTGCTGATCAACTACGTGGTCAACATGATCGTGGCCCCGCTGCTGGGCAAGCTGGTGGGGCGGTTCGGCGAGCGTGCGGCCCTGTCCTTCGAGTATATCGGCCTGATCCTGGTCTTCATGTCCTATGGCGGCGTCTATTATTTCGGCTGGGGCGTCGCGATTGCCGCGGGGCTTTACGTGATCGACCACATTTTCTTCGGGCTGGCCTTCGCGCTGAAGACCTATTTCCAGAAGATCGCCGACCCCCGCGATATCGCGCCGACGGCCGCCGTGGCCTTCACGATCAACCATATCGCGGCCGTCTTCCTGCCCGCGGCGCTGGGCTATCTGTGGGTCGTCACGCCCGGTGGGGTGTTCGTCCTGGCCTCGGGCATGGCGGCAACGTCGCTGGGCTTGGCCAGCCTGATCCCGCGCCACCCGACGCCCGGGAACGAGACGATTCTGTCGCGTCTCGTCCCCACCCCGGCGGAGTAGCGAAGCCGCCACGGCGCCCCTATATCGACGGTAACCCGATCAAGGAGGACACCATGTTCCAGATCCTGCGCAAATCGACCGAGATGCCGTCGCAGAACGAGGCCCTGCCGGGCCGCGAGCAGCCCATCCCCACGGCGGAGGAGCACTTCGTGTTCAACCGTCCCCTGTCCAACGACGTGCCCGAAGGCATGGAAGAAGCCATGTTCGGCATGGGATGCTTCTGGGGCGTCGAGCGGATGTTCTGGAAGCTGCCGGGCGTTCACATGACGCTGGTCGGCTATGCCGGCGGTCACACGCCGCACGCCACCTACGACGAAGTCTGTTCGGGCCGGACCGGCCATAACGAGGTGGTCCGCGTGATCTACGACCCCTCCGTCATCTCCTACGAAGAGCTTCTGAAGACCTTCTGGGAAGGGCACGACCCCACGCAGGGCATGCGGCAGGGCAACGACCGCGGCACGCAGTACCGGTCCGGCATCTATACCTATTCCGAGCCGCAGAAGCTTGCCGCCGAGGAATCGAAGGTCGCGATGCAGCCCAAGCTGAAGGATGCGGGATACGGCCAGATCACGACCGAGATCGTGGACGCGCCGCCGTTCTACCACGCCGAAGGGTATCACCAGCAATACCTGGCGAAGAACCCGGGTGGCTATTGCGGGCTGGGTGGAACGGGCGTGACTTGCCCCATCGGCACCGGCGTCGCCTGAGTCCGGGCTGACCCTGCGCACGCAGCATTCGCGCGATCTTCACGGGTCGCGCGGCATATCCCACCGGCGCGCACTTGGAAGAAAAGCGAGACCTGGGGGGCCGTCCGGCCTGGCAATCGGACGATACCCGATCACTGGTCTCACCGGTGAGATCGACGGCCGGGGGTGACGCCCCGCCCATATCTCTCGCGTCCCTAAAGGTGGCGCCACCCACTTCCATCACATGACATGACGAAAAACCCCGGCGCCGATGCGGCGACCGGGGCGCTTCCCGTGGCTTCACCGCTTTCGCGATTCCAGCTCGGAATTGAACAGGCGCAGGCGGGCGGTCAGGTTTTCGCTGTGGGTAACGCTGTCGAAATGCTCGAACAGGAAAGACAATGCTTCGCCTTCGTCCAGCCCGGCCTCGGTCGCGAAGCGCTTCAGGCGGCGATACCCGTCCTCGGTCATCGCGACGGGGAAACGGCGGGTCAGCTTGAAACGCTTGGGCATGGGGGCGACCTTCGGGGGCTGCGGCTGCCCGAAGGTCGGGGATGCGGGCGGCGTTGTAAAGCCGCCCGCATGTGGTCTTCAGAAGTTCGCCGCATCCAGCGCCATCACCGGCGCAGCACCGCTTTCGATGCGCGCGCGGTGCATCGAGGTCGCTGGCAACTGGCGCGCCATGTAGTAGCGTCCCGTCGCGATCTTGGTCTCGTAGAACGCGGTGTCCGACGCGCCGCTGTCCAGCGCGGCTTGGGCGGCCTTGGCCATCTGCGCCCACATGTAGCCAAGGCATACATGACCGAAGAGGTGCATGAAGTCATATGACCCCGACAGCGCCTCGTTCGGGTCCTTCATGCCGTTCTGCATGAAGAAGGTCGCCGCCGCCTGCAGGTCCTTGGACGCGGCCTTCAGCGGGGAAAGGAAGCCCTCCTCCAGCGCCGCGTTGCCCTCGTTTTCCTTGATGAACGACTTGATCAGCTCGAAGAAGCCCATGACGGTCTTGCCGCCGTTCAGCCCCAGCTTGCGCCCCACGAGGTCCAGTGACTGGATGCCGTTGGTGCCTTCGTAGATCATGGTGATACGGGCATCGCGGACGAACTGCTCCAGCCCCCATTCGGTCGTGAAGCCCGACCCGCCCAGTGTCTGCTGGGCCAGCACGGCCGTCTCGAACCCCTTGTCGGTCAGGAAGCCCTTGATGATCGGGGTCAGCAGCGACACCAGCGCCTCGGCCTCGGCGTCGCCCTTGCGGTCCGACTTGTCGATCAGGTTCGACCCCCACAGCGCGAAGGCCCGCGCACCTTCGGTGAAGGCCTTCTGGTCCATCAGGTTCCGGCGCACGTCGGGGTGGACGATGATCGGATCGGCCGGGCCGGTCTCGTTCTGCGCACCGGTCACGTCGCGGCCCTGAAGGCGGTCCTTCGCGAAGGCCAGCGCGTTCTGATAGGCCACCGCACCCTGGGCATAACCTTGCACGCCCACGCCCAGGCGGGCGGCGTTCATCATGGTGAACATGGCGCGCATGCCCTTGTGCGTCTCGCCGATCAGGAAGCCGGTCGCGCCGTCATAGTTCATCACGCAGGTCGCGTTGCCATGGATGCCCATCTTGGACTCGAGGCCCCCGCACGTCACCGCATTGCGGTCGCCCAGGCTGCCATCCTCGTTCACCATGAACTTCGGCACGATGAACAGGCTGATGCCCTTCACGCCCTCGGGGCCGCCGGGGATCTTGGCCAGCACCAGGTGGACGATGTTGTCGGTCATGTCGTGCTCGCCGGCCGAGATCCAGATCTTCGACCCGGTGATCTTGTAGGTGCCGTCGTCCTGCGGTTCCGCCTTGGTGCGGATCAGGCCCAGATCGGTGCCGCATTGCGGTTCGGTCAGGTTCATGGTGCCGGACCATTTCCCCTCGACCATCTTGGGCAGATAGGTCTGCTTCTGCTGGTCGGTGCCATGGGCGTGGATCGCGTTATAGGCGCCGTGGCTCAGGCCCTGGTACATGTTGAACGCCATGTTGGCCGAGACGAAGATCTCGCCCACGCAGCTGTTCAGAAGGTGCGGCATCCCCTGGCCACCGTATTCGGGATCGCAATCCAGACCGATCCACCCGCCCTCGCACACCTTGTCATAGGCGGCCTTGAAGCCTTCGGGCGTGCGCACGACGCCGTTTTCCAGCGTGCATCCTTGCTCGTCGCCCACCTTGTTCAGGGGGTGCAGAACCTCGGACGCCAGCTTGCCGGCTTCTTCCAGCACGGCCTTGGTGAAGTCGCGGTCCAGCTCGTCATAGCCGGGGACATCGGCGTCGGAGATGCCGAAGACCTCGTGAAGGATGAACTGCATGTCGTCGACGGGGGCGGTGTAGGTGGTCATCTATTCCCTCCCTTGGGATGCTCAGGCGGCCGAACTGTTGCGGATGTCGGCCAGTTTCTTTCCGACAAAGTCGATTTCGCTTTCCAGCTCGGCCACCGCCTCGTCCAGCTCGGCCCGGCGGGCACGCAGATCCTCAAGCCGTTCGCGCGCGATCTCGTGAGTGCGGACAAGCTGATGTTCCTGGGCGCGACCCTGGCCATACAGGTCGAGGAGCTGGCGGATTTCTTCCAGCGTGAAACCGAACTTCTTGCCGCGCAGGATCAGCTTGAGGCGCGCACGGTCCCGCCGGGTGAACAAACGTTTCTGGCCCTCGCGGCGGGGCGCCAGAAGTTCTTTGGATTCGTAGAAGCGCAGAGTGCGCGGGGTCACGTCGAACGCGTCGCACATCTGCCGGATGGTCATCAGGTCTTCGGACATTGATCTCACGGTATATAGGTCAGGATCGCAGACATGCGCATACCCGTAGGGCAAGGCAAGCGCGGGTGACGTCAACGTCAGCGGAACGTGACGTCAGTCGTTACCCTGCGTGAGTTCGAGGGTCTGCGCGACCTCGTCACGAGTGTCACGCAGCTCGGCAATCGCCTGTTCCAGCTGCGCCAACTCGTCGGTCAGATGGACGATCTGACGATCCGCATACTCGACCCAGGTGCGCATCTGCGCCTCTGTGCCCTTCTGGTCGTAGATCAAAAGCCACTGTCGGATGTCTTCCAGGCTGAACCCCCACCGGCGTCCGCGCAGGATCAGGGTCATCCGGGCGACGTCGCGCGGCGTATAGAACCGCGCGCGGCCTTCTCGGACGGGGGTCAGCAGCTCGATATACTCGTAATATCGGAGGGTGCGCGGCGTGACATCGAACTTCGCGCACATCTCCTTGAACGTCAAACGGTCGTCTTGCGGCATGAGCCTCCCCTTTCGGCCCATATTTAAGCAACTTGGGCGGCGTGCCTAGGGGGCCACCTCGGCGGCAAGCGCATGTCCGCTTTCATACTCGGACGCCTCGCGGCGGGCGATGGCGGGGGTGCGGCGGATCCAGTCGTCCCCGTCAGCGCAGTCCAGCATGAAATGGGCCAGGTCGCCGTGCCGCGTGCGGATCAACCCCTCGGCGATCACGTCGGGGGTGACGGTATAGTCGCAGGTCTTGTCGCCCGTCATCAGCCAGCCGGGCCGCACCGCCGTCCAGTCGGTGTCCGAAGCGCGCAACAGCCGCTCCATCTCGCCCATCTGGGTGAAGATTGGCTGCAGCGCGACCGCGGCGGCGGCCCGGAACAGCAGGGGACCGCGGTCCAGCGTCTCGACGAACGTGGCCGAGATGACGACGATCCGCCGCACGCCCGTCCGTCCCATCGCGTCGATGTAACTTCGCGTGCCATCGGTATACAGCGGCGGGGGCGACAGGGCAGTGCCCGCGTCGAGCGGCACCCCGATGCACGAGATTACCGCATCGCACCCCTCGATATGGGGCGCCAGATCGTCGGAGGTGACATCGGCCGTTCGCGCCTCGACCCCCTCGGGCAGGTCGGCACCTTCGGGCCACGCCTTTTCGATGGCGCGCACGGAATGGCCCCGCGCGACCGCCTGTTTCACGGCATGGCGTCCGGTTGCCCCGTTCGCGCCGAAGATCGCTAATGTTTTCCTCATGGCCACGGAACGACGCAGCGGCGGGCCCGTTCCCCGCAACGGCCGGGCTTGTGGCAACCGCGACGGTCGGTCACAACCGGGGCACACCGACAGGAGCCTCAAGCATGTCCGACCGCACCGCCCAGATCGCCCGGCAGTTCACCCAGGGCATCCCCCATGCGCGCGACCTGGGGATGGAGATCCGGCACCTGGAAAACGGCGTCTGCGAGATCGAGATGCCCTACGACGAAAAGCTGATCGGCGACGCGCGCACCGGGGTGATCCATGGCGGCGCGATCTCGGCGCTGATGGACACCTGCAGCGGGGCCGCGGTGATGAGCCATCCGTCGAACCCCGGCGGCACCGCGACGCTGGACCTGCGCATCGATTACATGCGCGCGGCCACCCCCGGCCAGACGATCCGGGCGCGCGCCGAATGCTATCACGTCACGCACTCGGTTGCCTTCGTGCGCGCCAGTGCCTGCGACGACCAGGAGGATCCACCCGTCGCCACCGCCCACGGCGCCTTCACGCTGGAGCGCAAGTCATGAGCCGCCCCCGCCCCGAACCCGTGCAGGTTATCAAGCAGCGCCGCGATGCGGCCCTTCAGGCGCTGGCGGGGGGCATGCCGTATATCCGCCATCTGGGCATCACGTTTGAACGGCGCGGTGACGAGCTGACGGCGATCCTGCCCTACGATGACAAGCTGATCGGCAACCCGCTGCTGCCCGCCCTCCATGGCGGCGTGACGGCGGCGTTTCTCGAGACGACGGCGGTGGTAGCCCTCGCGTGGTCGCGGCTGTGGGACCGGATCGAGAATGGCGAGATCGAGCTCGACGCCCTGACCCCCGAAACCTTGCCGCGAATGCCCAAGACGGTGGATTTCACCATTGACTATCTGCGTTCGGGGCTGCCGCGCGACGCCTATGCGCGGGCGCGGATCGTGCGCTCGGGGCGGCGCTTCGCCAGCGTGCAGGTCGAAGGCTGGCAGGACAATCGTGATCGCCTTCATGCCTCGGCCACCGGGCATTTCGTGATGCCGCGCGACTGACATGGCCGGCCCGCCGCGCCCCGTGACCCACCGCCGGGTGCTGGCGGTCGCGATGCCCATCGTGCTGTCGAATGCCACCGTGCCGATCCTGGGCGCGGTCGACACGGGCGTCGTCGGGCAACTGGGCGAGGCCGCGCCCATCGGTGCGGTCGGCATTGGCGCCGTGGTGCTGTCGGCGATCTACTGGATCTTTGGCTTCCTGCGGATGGGCACCACGGGCTTTGCCAGCCAGGCGCTGGGCCGCGACGATCTGGACGAGGGCGCGGCGATCCTGTCGCGGGGGCTGGGGATCGGGC
>Ga0114903_1001276_pt1 | contig 10719 bp, 7 predicted proteins | sample MalvirDeepMed_s2_FD_87289 | JGI IMG/M metagenome (GOLD analysis project Ga0114903, IMG submission 87289) | Marine viral communities from the Global Malaspina Expedition - Malaspina viral metaG DeepMed_s2 | ecosystem: Environmental > Aquatic > Marine > Oceanic | place: Mediterranean Sea... | reverse complement strand
CAGTCCGTAGGCGTCGAGCGATTCGCCGTCGGCCCTGTCGCGATAGGGATAGCAGGGTGCGATGTGGTGGCAGGTGACGAGGAGAGGGGCGAATTTCTCGCGTCGCCAGGCATTGCCACCGGCGGCCAGCGCGCCCAGCGTGTTGCCGTGATAGCTTTGGCGGCGGGCGACGATCTTCGTGCGCTGCGGCTGGCCGGTCTCCAGGAAATACTGCCGGGCGAGCTTCAGCGCTGCCTCGACCGCTTCGGAGCCGCCGGACAGGGGATATACCCGAGATAGTCCGGGCGGGGCGTGGGCGATCAGGGCACGGGCAAGATCCTCGGCCGGGTCGGACGTGAAAAAGCCCGTATGCGCAAAGTTGAGCCGGTCGATCTGATCATGCATGGCCTGGCGCACTTTGGTATCGGAATGCCCCAGGCACGACACCGCAGCCCCGCCAGACCCGTCGAGGTAGCGCCGGCCCTCCGCGTCGATCAGATAGCAGCCGTCGCCCGCCACCGCACGGGGCAGGGCATGGGCCGACCGTCCGAACAGATGGCTAGCCACGGACAACGAATACCGATTGCGGCGCGTGGCGGACGACGCGGGCGGCGTTGGGGCCAAGCAGGTATTCGGCCAGATCGGTCCGCGGTGCTCCCAGGACGATCACGTCCACGTCCAGCTTGGAGGCGGCGCGGATGATCTCGTCATAGATGCGGCCGTGGGTGACGTGGGGGTGCACGTCTTGCGCGTCGGGTATGTTGGCGCGGATCCAGTCGCCAAGCTGCGCGCCGACATCGTGCAACGCCTGCTTGATGAACCCCTCGTCGAAATAGCTGCCGACCATGGACATGCCGAAATTCGGGATGACCGTTATGACGTGAAGGGTGCCGCCGTCCGCGAGGTTCAGCGCGCGCGGCAGCGATTTGTCCCAGGTGGCGGGAACGGCGAGGTCGATAGGCAGAAGGACGGTCTGGGTCATGATCAGAAGGCCGGTTTGGTTTGACGGCGGCGTTGCAGCACGATCACCAGACCGAGGAGCAGAAGCGCCGGGAGGTAGAAGATTTGCGCGGGCAGCCTGCTGGTGTTGGGCGACAGGACTTCGGTGATGCGCACGGGGTCGTCCATGTAGAAGTCGAAATTCGCCAACTGTTCCTGCAGCGACGTGCCGAACATCGGTTCCTCAAGCGCGGCGTCTTGCGTCTCGCCCGGGCGGAACATCAGACCGGTCTCGTTCAGGCGGGTCTGCGCGTCGCCCTCGGGCACGGTGAGGGAGATCGTCGTCTCGCTTTCGGTGCCGGTGGCGAAGTCCGGGCCGGAGATGCGCAATCGGATCCGGCCGTCGACCGGGGCTTCGGCCAGGATCTGCTCGAAATTGGCGGGGTCCTGCTGGACGAAGCGGGGCTGGACCTGATTCAGCCAGAAGTTCGGCACGAACAGGGTGAAGGCGACCAGAAGCAGCGCGGCGGATTCGAAAATGTTCGACCGGGCCAGGAAATAGCCCTGTGTCGCAGCGGCGAAGAGAAGCATCGCGAAGGTCGCCACGACGAAAACGAAGACCGCGTGGAAGATCCCCGACATGGTTGCCAGATCCACGCCGTAGAGGATCAGCGTGGGATTGTAGATGAACAGGAACGGCAGGGCCACGGTGCGCAGGCTGTAGAAGAACGCGGTGAAGCCGGTCTTGATCGGATCGCCCCCCGATACCGCGGCCGCGGCGAATGACGCGAGGCCCACGGGCGGGGTCACGTCGGCCATGATGCCGAAGTAGAAGACGAAGAGGTGGGCGGCGATCAGGGGCACGATCAGCCCTTCTTGCGCGCCCAGCGAGACCACGACCGACGCCATCAGCGACGAGACGACGATATAGTTTGCCGTCGTCGGCAGGCCCATCCCCAGGATCAGCGAGAACAGGCCGATCAGCACCAGCATGACGATCAGGATGCCGCCCGACAGCGCCTCGACCAGGGCGGCCAGTTCGGTGCCGATCGGGGTCTTGGTGACGGTGGCGACGATGATGCCCGCGGCGGCCGTGGCGACGCCGATCCCGATCATATTGCGCGCACCTGCGATCAGGCCGTCGACCAGGTCATACATGCCTTCGCGCCACGCTTCGGCTTGGCCCGCGCCCTTGCGGAACACGGCCTTCAGCGGCTTTTGGGTGATGATGATGAACAGCATCAGCGACGTTGCGTAGAAAGCGGATTTGGCGGGCGACTGCTGTTCGACCATCAGGAACCAGACGAGGACGAGGATCGGAAGGACATAGTGCAGGCCGGTCTTCCAGACGTCGGCGACCTTGGGCAGCGTGATCTGGCCGCCCTTGTCCTCAAGGCTTTCGGGGTCGAGGTCGGTCTGGTCCGCCGAGATCTTCACCAGCCAGACATAGACTGCGCCAAGGGCGAGGATCATGATAGGCGCCGTCAGGTCGGGCAGAACCGCGTTCAGCGCGCCAATCCCGTATATCAGGGCCGTGAAGCCCAGCCCGAAGATCGCGAAACCGATGGCGAAGTTAAGCGCCATGCGCAAAAGCGACGCGCCTTCGCCCAGGGACTTCATGTCCTTCTTCAAAGCCTCGAGATGCACGATATAGACCAGTGCGATGTAACTGATCACGGCCGGAACGAAGGCGTGCTTGATGACCTGCACGTAGGAGATGCCGATGAACTCGACCATCAGGAAGGCCGCGGCGCCCATGACGGGGGGCATGATCTGGCCGTTGACCGACGAGGCGACCTCGACCGAGCCGGCCTGTTCGTTGGTGAAGCCCACGCGCTTCATCAGCGGGATGGTGAATGTGCCGGTGGTCACGACGTTGGCGATGGACGAGCCTGAGATCAGGCCGGTCATGGCCGATCCGACAACAGCCGCCTTGGCCGGGCCGCCGCGCAAGTGCCCCAGGCCCGCGAAGGCGAGCTGGATGAAGTAGTTGCCCGCCCCGGCCTTATCCAGAAGCGAGCCGAACAGCACGAAGAGGAACACGAACGCGGTCGAAACGCCCAGCGGTATGCCGAAGACCCCCGCCGTATCCAGCCACTGCGCGTTGATCAGCGAGGTGAAGGACAGCCCCTCGTGGCTGATGAGGTCGGGGATCAGCCAGCCCTGCCCGAAATAGGCGTAGGCCAGGAAGATGGCGCCGACGATGGTCAGGGCGGGCCCCAGGGCGCGGCGGGAGGCTTCGAGCAGAAGGAGGATGCCGATGGAGCCGATGATCACCTGCGTCTCGGTCGGGAGGCCCGATCGGGCGGTCTGCGCCAGCGTGTCCGAGGCCAGGAAGACGTAAAGCGTACAGGCCGTTGCCACGATGGCCAGCGCCCAGTCGAGCAGGGGGATGCGGTCGCGCGGGCTGGATTTCAGGGCCGGATAGCACAGGAACGCCAGGAAGATCGCGAAGGCAAGGTGGATGGGCCGCGTCTCGGACGAGTTGAGGACGGGGACATAGGCCCCGAACCACAGTTGCGGCTGCGCAATCCACAACTGGAACAGCGACCAGCAGAATGCGACGATGCCGATCAACAACGCTACCCACCGGGTCGAAGGTGTGCGCGCGCCCGCATCCGAGGAGGCGACAAGATCCTGAAGCTCGTCATCGGTGAATTGGCGGTTTTCGGTCTGATCGGCCATGTCGTCGCCCCTGCAATTTCCGTCAGCTTAACGGATCGAAGGTTCGGCGATAGGGAAGAATGCCGGTTTGCGGAACATTTTGCCCGCGGGTTCGGCAATTGCCGTTTTACCGGGCATCTCGATCGGGCCGGCGCGACCAGGGTCATCCGGGACCGGTTCCGTGCGGAACCGGTCCCGGGTCGTGTCACTCGGCGTCTTCGCTCAGAAGGCCGGCTTCTTCGTAGTAACGGCGCGCACCTTCGTGCAGCGGCGCGGAAAGGCCGTCATTCACCATCTGCTCTCTCTCGAGGTTGGCGAAGGCGGGGTGGAGGCCCTTGAACTGGTCGAAGTTCTCGAACACCGCGCGGACAAGCTCGTAGACGACGTCGGCGGAAACGTCTTCGCGCGTCACCAGCGTTGCGCCGACGCCGAACGTCGTCGTGTCCTGATCGTTGCCGCGATACATGCCGCCGGGGATCGTCGCCTGACGGTAGTAATCGTTGTTCTCGATCAGCGACTGGCTGGCCTCGTTGTCCACGGGGACCAGGACGGACTCACAGGCCGTGGTGGCTTCCTGGATCGAGCCGGAGGGGTGGCCGACCGAATAGACCATCGCGTCGATGTTGTTGTCGCACAACGCCTGCGACTGCTCGGCCGCCTGAAGCTCCGATGCCAGCTGGAAGCTGTCGGTGGTCCAGCCCATCTCCTCCATCATGCGCTCCATCAGGACGCGCTGACCCGAGCCGGGGTTGCCGATATTGACACGCATGCCTTCGAGATCGTCGAACGTCTCGATCCCGGCACCAGCGCGGGCGACGACGGTGAAGGGTTCGGGGTGGATCGAGAAAACGGCCCGCAGCGCCTCGTTGGCACCCTGGTCCTCGAACTGTTCGGTGCCGTTATAGGCTTGGAACTGCACGTCGGACTGGGCGACGCCGAATTCCAGCTCTTCGTTGAGGATCGCGTTGACGTTGTAGACCGACCCGCCGGTGGATTCGACCGAACAGCGGATACCGTGGTCGGCGCGGTTGCGGTTGACCAGACGGCAGATCGCGCCGCCGGTGGGATAATAGACGCCCGTCACGCCGCCCGTGCCGATCGTGATGAAATTCTGTTCCTGTGCGGCGACGGGGGCGGCCAGCGTCCCGGCCAGGGCCGTGGCGGCGAAAAAGCGGATGGTCTTGGACATGCAAATCTCCCTTTGGATTTTGGCCCTGTGACGGGCTTCGATACTCAGCATGATGGAGCGGACCCGACCTGACGGCAAGGGCGGGGGGGTGACGCGCGCCGCAGGAATTGATTGGCGGGGGACTCGCAATGGGCGGTGCCTTCCTTATAACCGCCCGAGGGACGCAGATTTCCGTACCGTCCCCGGGGAGATTGCCGATGTCGATGACCGAGGCGACCGATCTTGCGGACCTTCCGCTGGACGAGCTGATCGCCTGTCCGCAATGCGACGCGCTGTATCGCGCCCGGATGCCGGCGATGGGCAGCCGGGCGGTCTGCAAGCGATGCCATACGGTGCTGATCGCGCCGAAGACCAACGCCTATCTGCACCTGATCGTCCTGTCGCTGACGGTGGTCGTTCTGATGGTGGGTGCGGTGACCTTTCCCTTCCTCGGGGTGAATGTCGCGGGGTTCTCGAACAAGGCGTCGGTCGTCGACACGGCGCTGACCTTCATGGATGGCGGCTGGATGGTGGCGCTGTCGATGTTCGTGGTCGCGTTCATCATCCTGATCCCGCTCTTCCGGGCGCTTTTGGTGCTGTATGTCGTCGCACCCCTGACGCTGGGCCGCAGGCCGTTTCTCGGCGCGCGGCGGGCCTTCGGGTGGAGCGAGGACCTGCGCCCGTGGTCGATGGCCGAGATCTTCATCATCGGCTGCGCCGTAGCCCTGGTGAAGGTCGCGGACCTGGCCAAGGTCGAGTTCGGCCCGGCCTTCTTCATGTTTGCCGCACTTGTCGTCATAACGGTCCTTCAGGACATCAACATGGACCGCTGGAGCATATGGAAGGCGCTGGAAGAGACATCGTAAGCGCGCGGTCCGAGGGACTTGTCGCCTGCCGCCGCTGCACCCGCGTCTGGCCGATGGGGCAGCGAAGCTGTGCGCGGTGCGGCGCGCCACTGGCCTCGCGCGATTGGGGGTCGCTGCAACGTGTGTGGGCGTGGCTGACGGTGGGGATCATCTGCTATATCCCGGCGAACCTGTTTCCGATGCTGCGCACCCAGGTCCTATTCGACGAGAGCGAAGACACGATTATCCAGGGCGCGGTCGAGCTTGCGACCCACGGCAACCTGGCCATCGCGGCGATCATCCTGATCGCGTCCGTGGCGATTCCGGTGGGCAAATTCATCGCCATCGGGTATCTGGCGATCTCGGTCGCGCGGCCCGAACGCCTGCGCCCGAAACAGCGTCACAAGCTGTATCATATCGTCGAGTTCATCGGGCGATGGTCCATGATCGACGTTTTCGTCGTTGCGATCCTGTCCGCCCTTGTGCAACTGAATTTCGCGGCATCCATACGGCCCGGCCCCGCGGCGATCACTTTCGCCCTGTCGGTCATCTTTACCATGTTCGCGGCGATCAGTTTCGATCCGCGCATGATCTGGGACAACGGGGGGCGGGGGCCTCATAAGTCATGAGCGATGAGACGAACGCACGCGCCGACGCGGCCGAGCCCGAGATGACCGAACCGCGCAAGGGCTTGCTTTCGCGCGTCTCTATCGTGTGGCTTCTGCCGATCCTGGCCGTCGTGATCTCTTTGGCCGTGGCGTGGCGCAGCTATACTGACCAGGGCCCGCTGATCGAGGTGACCTTCACCAATGCCGCCGGCGTCCGCGCCGAGGAAACCCAGCTGCGGTACCGCGACGTGGTGGTCGGCCTGGTCGAGACGGTGCGATTTTCCGAGAACCTCGGTCAGGTCGTGGTCGAGATCCGCGTGAACAACGAAGTCGCGCCCTATATCGACCAGGATGCGGCGTTCTGGATCGTCCGTCCCGAGGTGTCCGCGCAAGGGGTGTCCGGCCTCGATACCGTTCTGGGCGGCGTCTACATGATTGGCAGCTGGGACGGCGAAATCGGAGAGCCCGAGACCGAGTTCGACGGGCTGACCCGCGCGCCGCTGGTCACGAACAACCGCGACGGACTGTTCTTCCAGCTGCGCGCCGGCGATGTCGCGGGGCTGAGCGAGAACGCTCCGATCCTGTATCGCGGGATCAATGTCGGACAGGTCGGCAATCTGCGCCTGGCCGAGGACGGCGTGTCGGTTCTGGCCGATGCCTTCGTGCGCGAGCCTGAATCGCGTTTGATCAACTCGGCCACGCGGTTCTGGGATACGTCAGGATTCACGTTCTCGTTCGGGGCCTCGGGCGCGCAGCTCAGCGTCAACTCGCTGTCGTCGCTGGTCTCGGGCGGTGTGTCGTTTGAAACGACGGTCTCGGGCGGGCAATCCCTGGGGGACAACCCGACCTTCCGCCTGTTTCCCAGCGAGGAAGCGGCGCGGTCCTCTGTCTTCGAGGCGTCGGGCGATGGCGAGCCGGTGAATTTCACGGTTGTGTTCGAGGATTCGGTACCCGGCCTCGAAGTTGGCGCGGATGTCGATTTCGGGGGCATCGTTGTCGGCCGTGTGTCGGGCTTGACCGGTGTGCTGGACGAAGAAACTTTCGGCGACCGCGGCGTGCGGCTTCTGACCACGATCGAGATCCAACCGGGCAAGATGGGCCTCGACCCGCAGTCCACGCCCGAAGATGTCCTGGATTTCATGCAGTTCGCCGTCCAGAACGGCCTGCGTGCGCAGTTGACTTCGGCCTCGCTTCTGGGGGGATTGCAGGTCTCGCTCGAGCAGACGAACGATGCCCCCGACGCCGAGATCGTCGTGGACGCCGAGCCGTATCCCCGAATTCCATCGATCCCTGCCAACCTGTCGGACTTCGCCGATACGGCCGAAGGCGTTTTCAACCGGGTCAACAATCTGCCCATCGAAGAGCTTCTGGACAACGCGATCCTGGTCATGCAGTCCGTGACCCGCCTGCTGAACGACGAGGGGATCCAGGAAACACCGTCGGAGGTGCTGGCGCTTCTGGGCGACGTGCGCAGTTTCGTGAATTCCGAGGGCATCCAATCGATCCCGCAGGAGGCAAACGCGACGATGGCCGCCCTTTCGGACACGGCCGTGCAGCTTCAGGACCTGGTCACCCGACTGAACGAGGCCGGGGCGGTTACGGCACTTGTCGACGCGCTGGCCGCGGCCGAGGAGGCCGCCGATTCCGTGTTCGAGACGATGGAGGACGGTCCCGAAACGCTGGAACAGATCAACGCCGCTGTCTCCGAGCTGGAAACGCTGATTGCCGAGGTGAACACGCTGCCCCTGAACGAGGTGGTGACCGAGGTCGAGGGGACGCTGGATGCGTTGCGCACGTTCCTGTCTTCGGACGCGACACAGGGTCTGACCGGCGATGTCTCCGAGCTTCTGACCGAAGTCGAGGGGCTGGTCGCCGATGTCCGGGATTCCGGACTGGTCGAGACGGCGAACGCAACGCTTGAAACCCTGTCCCAGACGGTGGTGGAGATTCAGACGCAGGCGACGCCGATCCTTGAGGAAGTGCGAGTCGCGGTCGCAAGCGCGCAGGGATCGATCAGCGCGCTGCCCACGCTTCTGGGCAACGTGGATCAACTGGTCGCGACGCTGAACGATGTCGCTCAGAGCGTGGGCGCGCTGCCTCTGGACCGGACGCTTGGGAAAGTGAACGATCTTCTGATCTCGGTCGATACGCTCGTGTCGTCCGATGGGATCAGCCAACTGCCGCAGGATGTGCAGGCCACGCTGGCCGACCTGCGTCTGGTCTTCACCTCTCTGACCGAACAGAACGGCACCATCGACCAAGTGAATGGCCTGATCGGGGATGCGGGCACAACGGTCGCGGACGTGAACGCCGCGATCCAGCCTGTCGTGACCCAGATCGAGCCCGTGTTGCAGGAATTGCGGACGACGCTTCAGGCCACGCAGGGGCCGATCAACCAGCTGCCCGGCGTGCTCGACGATGTCGACGCGCTTCTAGCCAGCCTCAACACCGTGGCCGACAACGTGGCGACCCTGCCGCTGGATCGGGCCGTGGCGAATGTGAACGACCTTTTGGTTTCGGTGGATACCCTGGTCTCGTCCGAGGCGGTGTCGCAACTGCCGGCCGAGGTCCAGACGACGCTGGCCGACTTGCGGATCGTCTTCACCTCGCTGACGGAACAGAACGGTGTGCTCGAGAATGCGAACGATCTTCTGGTCTCGACCGACAGCGCGGTAGGCGAGATCTCGGCCGCGTTGTCGCCGGTGCTGGCCGATGCGCAGCGCGCCGCGCGGGCGGTGGCCGATGCCGCCGATACCGCACCAGAGGTGGCCGACCGTGCCAAGCGGGTGGCCGACCAGATCGAGCTTCTGGTGAACGATGTCGCCGACCTGCCGATCCAGGAGATCGGCGATCGGACGTCCAGCCTGCTGGCCTCGGCCGATACGCTGATCTCGTCCCCCGAGACACAGCGGGTTCCCACGGCGCTGTCGAACGCGCTGGAAGAGGTGCAGCGCCTGCTGATCCAGGTTCAGGAAGGCGGGCTGATCGAGAACGCGAACGCCACGCTCAGCTCCATTCGGCAATCCGCCGACCAGGTTCCGACCCTTCTGACCAATGTGGGCGGCTTGCTGAACCAGACCGGCACCATCATCGAGGGCTACGACTCGCGCGGCGCCCTCGGGGCCGAAATCCAGTCGACGCTGCGCGATATCCAGTCGGCGGCCTCGTCCATCGACAGTCTGGCCCGCCAGATCGAACGCAATCCCAATTCCCTGCTGTTTGGACGCTGACCCATGAAGAAGCTTGCCGCTGCCACGGCCCTGATCCTTCTCGCCGCCTGCGGTGACACGCCCTTGCGCTTCGACCTGCCGGCCACGGAGGTCGCCCAGAGGATCCCGGTCTCGGTCGGGTCGGTCGAGGTGATGGATGTCTCGCTTCCGCTCTATGCGGATCAGGAGGTCATCTATTACGAGGACGAGACCGGCGCGCTGGTCAGCAACGAAGCGCTTCTATGGGCGGACGATCCGCAGCGCAGTTTTACCGAGGGGCTGGCGTTTTCGTTGGCCGCGCAGACCCGCGCCACGGTCGCTGCCGAGCCGTGGCCCTTCTTCGACCGGCCGGACGTACGCGTCGATGTGCGGGTGTCACGCGCGCTGCCGGGGCGGGACGGGGTGTTCCGGCTGGCCGGGCAGTATTTCGTCGGATCGGTGCAGGGCGAGACACGCGAACGGGCGCGGCGGTTTTCGCTGTCGGCCCCGTACCAGACCCTCAGCGCTGGATCGATCGCGTCGGCAAAGTCGCGGCTGATCGACGAATTGGCGACCCTGATCGCGCGCGACGGGCTCTGATGGCGGTCAAAGCTCTGCCCGGGTGGGTGGGTTCGCCCCGGCGCGGCTCACCGTGACCGCGGCGGCCTGCACGCCAAGTGACAGGGCGGCGTTCAGATGATCTTCCGTCAGGCTGCGCAGCGCCTTCTTCGTCAGCACGCCCTGTTCGGACAGCGAGGCTAGGACGCCCGCGTTGAACGTGTCACCGGCACCCACAGTATCGACCACGGTGGCGGGACGGGAGGGGACGAAGACCTCCGAGCCCTTGGTGAACGCGGTCGCCCCTTCGGCGCCCCGCGTCAGGCAGACCATCGCAGGCCCCTTGGCGAGAACGGCGCGCGCGCGGTCTTCCAGCGTGCCGGCGTCGGTCAGCCATGCAAGATCCTCGTCCGAGACTTTCACGATGTCGGCCCGTTCGATCATCCGCGAGATGCGCGCGTCATAGCTTGCTCGGTCTCGGATGAAATCAGGGCGGATATTCGGGTCCAGCATCATTGGCATCCGCGCCGACAGTTGCGCGGACAGGGTGTCGTAGGCCGTGCCGCAGGGTTCGGCCGTCAATGAGATACCGCCGAAGAAACAGGCGTCGACGTCGATGTCCGACGGCAGGTCTTCTTCGGACAGCATTCGACCGGCGGTCGCCTCGTCATAGAAGGCATAGCTGGCCTGCCCGTTGACCAGAGTGACGAACGCCAGTGTGGTGGGGCGGTCCGAACGGTGGGCCGGGGCGGCATCGACCCCTGCGGCCT
>Ga0114903_1001268_pt1 | contig 10763 bp, 10 predicted proteins | sample MalvirDeepMed_s2_FD_87289 | JGI IMG/M metagenome (GOLD analysis project Ga0114903, IMG submission 87289) | Marine viral communities from the Global Malaspina Expedition - Malaspina viral metaG DeepMed_s2 | ecosystem: Environmental > Aquatic > Marine > Oceanic | place: Mediterranean Sea... | reverse complement strand
GGACAGCTCGGAGGTGATGATCTCGGTGCGGCGCGACGTCCTGGCGGCCACCGGCGGACGGCAGATCCCTTGGGAGAACTCGTCGCTCACCCGCAGCTTCATGTTCGACGAGAGCCCGGTGACGGTGTCCGAGGAGGCGCTGTTCTACCAGGTGGCCACCGGGGCCAAGGATCCCGACCTCCTGCGGCTCTATCTCGAGACCTACCCGCAGGGTGCCCATGCCGAAGAGGCGCTGGCCTTTCTCGATACCGGCCTCAGCACCCGGGCGCTGGGGCTGGCCGATGCGTCGGGCGAACAGGAAGAGAGGTTCTGGGCGCTGGCGAGGCGCAGCCGCCTGCGCCCGCTGCTCGAGGTCTATCTCGAGCGCTACCCCGAGGGCGCCCATCACGCCGAGGCGCAGCGGCTGATCGCACTTCTTCCGCCACTCGAGAGCGCGTCGGACGGCGCCCTGTGCGAGCGCCTCGCCACGCATCCACGCGACGCCACGGCGGGCAATCCCGGGGTGCCCTTCGCCCGCCTGCAGCAGAACGCGGTGGCGGCGATCCGGGCCTGCTCGGCGGCGGCGATCCAGTCGCCCGAGCTCAGCCACTACGTGGCGCTGCTGGCCCGTGCGACCGCGGCCTCGGGCGACCTCGCGCGCGCCATCGATCTCTATCTCAGCGCCGCCGAGCGCGGCGACCTGCGCGCCATGGTCAGCCTCGCGCAGCTGAAGGAGACCGGCACCGGCATGGCGCAGGATATTCCCGGGGCGATGCGGCTCTACGAGCGTGCCGCCGAGGGCGGCAGCCAGGACGCGATGATCAACCTCGCGATCACCCTCTTCGAGGGCAAGCTGCTGCCGCAGGACGCCGAGCGTGCCATCGCACTCCTGAAGCGCGCCGCGGCCGAGGGCGCGCCCAAGGCGGCCTTCAACCTCGGCGTGCTGGCGCAGGACGGTGCGCTTGGCGAACCGGCCGAGGCGCTCGACTATTTCCGCCGCGCCGCCCGCGACGGCGAGGCGCAGGGCTATCTCGCCGCCGCGATCCTGCTCGACGAGGGGCGCGGCGTGGCGCGCGACCCGAAGGCCGCCGCCGACGCATTGCTGCGCGGCGCGGCAGAGGATGACGGCACCGTGCTGACCCAGCTCACCCGCAACAGCGCCGACTGGACCCGAGAAACGCTCTCGGCGGTGCAGGCGCGGCTGGCAGAGGCGGGCGTCTATGCCAGCGCCATCGACGGGCTGCCGGGACCGAACTTCACCGCCGCGCTGACCAGGTGGCGCAATGGCGGCTTCGATGCCGCGCTGCTGGCGCACTGAGCGCTCTTGGAAACCACATGACCTCAACCAGCAACGGAGGACCACCACCATGACCAGAACATTCAGCCTCACCGGGGCGCTGACAGCCGTCGTGCTGCTCGCGGGATGCGTCGAGGACAGCGGCAGCATGGACAACGCGCCGATGAAGACTACGCCGGCGGGCCCGCCCTTCATCACCACCTTCGACGGCTCGGTCAGCAACGCGGCGATCAGCGCCTGCCGGACCGAGCTCGAACAGATGACCGACGGCAGCGTGACCGCTGTCGGCTCGGAGTTCTCCGAGGCCGCGACCGCCGTCTACCTGCGTGTCGGCGCCAATGGTGCGCCGTGGCGCTGTCTTGTCTCCAGTGACGGCTCGAACCCCTCGGTGATGTTCATGGGTGACGAAGGCGCACTCTGAACACGGGCCGGTCCCCGGCGGCATTGTCCTTTCCCGGTCCGCTGGCCTAAACAGGCGCAAAGGCACGCGACCGGGGAAGGCCCAGCATGGAATATCTCGACCAGAGCCTGAAGGATCTGTTCGTCGACCTGCACTGCTCTGGCCTGTGGGTCGACGTGAAGGCGATCTCGGATTCGATCCTGCGGGCGCCGGCGGAAGAGATCTGCGCCGCCTACGACAAGGCCCGTTCGGAGGGTCATGTCGATCTGCAGGCCTTCTACGATCACTGGTTCGCCCCGGCGCAATCGCCCGGCGACGCCTACCAGACCAACCCCGACCATGACGCGCGGCAGCATCTCGAGGCGGTCTGGCCGCACCTCACCTGCCCCGCCGATGACGGGCACGAGCGCTCGACCCGGTTCCCCCTGCCCCATCCCTACGTGATCGCGGGTGGCCGGTTCGGCGAGGCCTATTACTGGGACAGCTACTTCACCCAGCTGGGCCTGCTGCGCAGCGGACGGACCGCGCTGGTGCGCGACATGCTCGACAATTTCGACTTTGCCCTGAGGCAGATCGGCTTCATTCCGAACGGCTTCCGCTCGTATTTCCTGACCCGCTCGCAGCCACCGCTGTTTTCCTCGATGGTCGCCGATTTCGGCCGCGCCACCGGCGATCCGGCGGGCGTTTTCGCGCGCTACCTGCCGGCGATGGAGGCCGAGTACCGGTTTTTCATGGAAACACCGCGCAACCACGAAGGTCTGGCGCGCTACTGGGATAGCGGTGACGGCCCGCGCATCGAGATGTATGCCGCCGACCTCCACTGGCAGGACCATGCGCAGGACCATCCCGGCTTTTTCCGCGACCTGCGCGCCGCCTGCGAGAGCGGCTGGGATTTCTCCTCGCGCTGGCTGAGCGATCCGACGGATCTTGGCACCATCCGCACCACGCGGATCTGGCCGGTGGATCTCAACTGCCTGATGCTGCGCATGGAAGAGCTGCTGGCCGAGGCGACCGCACTGGCTGCGCCGGACCGCTCCGCGCAGTACGCCGCCGCAGCCGAAACCCGGCGCGCGGCGATTTCGCAACGCTTTTTCGACCCCGCGCGCGGCTATTTCTTCGACCTCTCGATCGAGGATGGCGGGCGCCTCCCGGTCACAAGCGCGGCGGGGCTCTTCCCGCTCTGGGCCGGCGCCGCAACGCCCGATCAGGCCGCCCGCAGCGCGGACTGGGCCGAACGTCACCTGTTGCGCAAGGGCGGGCTCCTGACCACCGACATCGAGAGCGGCGAGCAATGGGACAGCCCAAACGGCTGGGCCCCGCTGCAGTGGATCGCGGTGCAGGGCCTGAGGCGCTACGGCTTCGACGCGCTGGCTGACACCCTGCGCACGCGCTGGCTCGCCACCTGCGACACGGTGTTCCGCGAGACCGGGAAATTCGTCGAGAAATACGACGTGCTCGACCCGCACACGCGCAGCGGCGGCGGCGAATACGAGTTGCAGGACGGATTCGGCTGGACCAACGGCGTGTACCTCGACCTCGCGGCGCCGGACGGCTAGCCGCCTGCCCCGCCTCCGACGATCCGACGCGGCCACCGGCACGTCTGGACTTGGCCTCCGATCTGGGCCATGCAGGACGCCAAAGACAGTTGGAGGTCAAGATGGCAGATGGCACCTTTGCAGTGCTGCTCCTGGTAGCAGGTCTGACGGATATGGGAACGAATTACTGCGGCACGCCAACCGGTTGCCTCGGTGCCGGCGAGCAGGAGTCGCGGCTGTCGTTCTCGGCCGGCAACGTGATCGAGCGGCGCGCCGACGAGGGCTTCGAGGTGTCGATGCGCTATGATTTCGCCCGCACGATCGGCCCGTTCGGCCAGGCCGTGGGCCTGTCCTGGGGCGAGGAGAGCGGCTCGTGGATCGGCTATGGCTGGACCTGGGGCACCACCTTCGGCAAAAGCCCGTTCTACACCGAGTTGCACGCCATGCCCGGGCTCTATGCCGCGGGCGATGATTTCGACCTCGGCGGCCCGATCGAGTTCCGCTCGGGAATCGAGCTGGGCTACGAGAATCGCAACGGCTGGCGCTATGCGGTGAGCTACGACCACCGCTCCAATGCCGGGATCTACGACGAGAACCCGGGCATCGAGACGGTGAATTTCAAGGTCAGCATCCCGCTGCACTGACCGCGCGCCGGATGCCCTGGCGCAGACCACCCGAACGGCCCGTCTCCCCGCGAGGCGGGCCGTTTTCTTTTGCCGACCGCAGCGGTACGCGAACCGCCCTAGCCTGCGGCCTTGCCGCGACTGCGGATCGCCACGATGCGTGTCCAGCGAGGGCGACGCCCCAGAGGCCCAATCAAGGCCCGCCAACACAGCAATCTGTGCGGTCACTTGTCTGTCGGGAGGGGGAGAAAGTGGTGGGCGACCTAGGAATCGAACCTAGCGTGCGTCTCCGCGAGGGAGTTACAGTCCCCTGCCACACCTTGCGGCCTGTCGCCCACTTTCTAGCCGGCGCTGCCGGCGTGTGGCGCTGACTACAAAAGGCGCAAACCGGCGTCAACAGGAAAATCCCTTGCGGCGAAGACAAGGGAAAGGCAAGGGAACGGCACCGCAGGAAGAGAGGCGCGAGATGGTCAAGAAACCGAAATGGGTGGTCGAAAAGGAACAGGCGAAGAAGGCCCGTTCCGCCGAGACGGTGTGGCTCTTCGGCCTGCACGCGGTGCGTGACGCGCTGCTCAATCCGCGGCGCGAGAAGCTGCGCCTGATCCTCACCCCCAATGCCGAGGCCAAGCTCGCCGACGCGGTGGCCGAGGCCGGCATCACGCCCGAGATCCACGATCCGCGCAAGTTCGGCGCACCGCTCGATCCGCAATCGGTGCACCAGGGCGCGGCGCTCGAGGTGAAGCCGCTCGACTGGGGCCGGCTCGACGACGTGGCGGTGCGCGACGACGACCGCCCGGCGCGGCTGGTGCTGCTCGACCGGGTCAGCGATCCCCACAACGTGGGCGCCATCCTGCGCTCGGCGGAGGTGTTCGGCGCGCAGGCGGTGATCGGGGTGCAGCATCACTCCGCCCCCGAGACCGGCGCGCTGGCCAAGACCGCCTCGGGCGCGCTCGAGCGGCAGCCCTACCTGCGCGAGCGCAACCTCGCCGACACCATCCGCGCACTGCAGGCCATGGGCTATCTCGTGCTGGGTCTCGACGGCGAGGCGGAAGGCACCATCGAGCAGGCGCTCGAGGGGCTGCGCGACCGCCCGGTGGCGCTGGTGCTCGGCGCCGAGGGCCCGGGCCTGCGCGAAAAGACCAAGACCACCGTCGACAGGCTGGTGCGCATCGATTTCGCCGGCGGCTTCGGATCGCTCAACGTCTCCAACGCCGCCGCCGTCGCGCTCTACGCCGCCCGGCCCTGACCTTGCCGGGCGCACCTGCCGCGCCCATATCGAGCCGATGCCCAGCACCAAGATCGCCACCTGCAGCTATTGCGGCACGCGCGCCGCGCTGGTCCTCGACCGGGGCCGGCACGAGCTTGCCTGCAACTCCTGCGGCGCGCCGCTGCACGAGCTCAAGCAGCTGCGCAGCGATGCCGTCGAGCGCAACGCCCCGCGCCACCGCCCCATATCCTCCGAGAAAGAGGCGAAAAAGCGCGCCAAGGCCCTGCGCAAGGCACAAAAGAAGCGCCGCAAGAAGAGCCTCGGCAAGAAGGCCACGAAGGGCCTCTTCGACCTGCTCGACGACATCTTCGACTGACCCCGGCATCCCGCGCCGCCCTGCCCCTTCTCTGGTTCCGAAATACCTCGGGGTGAATGCCGCCCCAAGGGCGGCAGAGGGGCAGCGCCCCTCCGTCCCCTCCGGACCGTCAACGCAAATGTGCCCTAGCCATTTTGCCCCGCATCTCTTATCTGGCAAAGACCAGACAGAAGGTGACGAGATGGCGGATTTCGAAAGCCCCGGCCCGGTCGAATCGGACTGGAAGGATGCAATCTCCCCGATCGAGGAGATCATCGAGGATGCGCGCAACGGGCGCATGTTCATCCTGGTCGACCACGAGGATCGCGAAAACGAGGGCGATCTGGTGATCCCGGCGCAATGGGCCACCCCCGACGCGATCAACTTCATGGCCACCCACGGGCGCGGCCTGATCTGCCTCTCGATGCCGCCCGAACGCTGCGACCAGCTCGGGCTCGAGCTGATGTCGACCAACAATTCCTCGCGCCACGAAACCGCCTTCACGGTCTCGATCGAGGCCCGCGAGGGCGTCACCACCGGCATCTCCGCCGCCGACCGCGCCCGCACCATCGCGGTGGCGATCGACGCCTCCAAGGGCGCCGCCGACATCGCCACGCCGGGCCATGTCTTCCCGCTTCGTGCCAAGTCCGGCGGCGTGCTGGTGCGCGCCGGCCATACCGAGGCCGCGGTCGACGTGTCGCGCCTTGCCGGCCTCAACTCCGCCGGGGTGATCTGCGAGATCATGAACGAGGACGGCTCGATGTCGCGCCTGCCCGAGCTGGTGGCCTTCGCGCAGAAGCACGGGCTCAAGATCGGCACGATCTCGGACCTGATCGCCTACCGCCGCCGCCATGACAACCTGGTGCGCGTCGAGCGCTCGCAGACCGTCAGCTCCGAGTTCGGCGGCGAGTGGGACATGCGGATCTATTCCGACACCACCCATGGCGATGAGCATATCGTGCTGTCCAAGGGCGATCTCTCCGGCGACGCGCCGGTGCTGGTGCGGATGCACGCGCTCGACCCGATGCTCGACATCGCCGGCACCGGGCATTCGGGCCGCGCCGACGAGTTCCGCGACGCCATGACCATGGTGGCCGAGGAAGGCCGCGGCGTGGTCGTGCTGCTGCGCGACACCGCGATGAAGCTCGACCCCGAGGAGGGCAGCTCGCCCAAGACCCTGCGCCAGTACGGGCTCGGCGCGCAGATCCTCTCCTCGCTCGGCCTGTCGAAGCTCGTGCTGCTGACCAATTCGCCGACCCCGAGGGTCGTGGGGCTCGACGCCTACGGCCTCGAGATCGTCGGCACCCGCAAGATCGGAGACGCCTGATGGCCTCGAACGAAGAGCATTACACCCTGCCCCGACCGGAGTTCGACAAGCCGGTCAAGATCCTCATCGTGGTGGCGCCCTATTACAAGCAGATCGCCGAGCAGCTGGTCGCCGGCGCCAGCGCCGAGATCGAGGCGGCGGGCGGCTTCCACGAGGTGATCGAAGTGCCCGGCGCGCTCGAGGTGCCATCGGCCATCGGCATCGCCGAGCGCATGTCGAACTTCGACGGCTACGTGGCGCTTGGCTGCGTGATCCGCGGCGAGACCACGCATTACGACACGGTCTGCAACGACAGCTCGCGCGGGCTGACGCTGCTGGGGCTTCAGGGCCTGTGCATCGGCAACGGAATCCTCACGGTCGAGAATTACGAACAGGCCCGGGTGCGGGCCGAGGCTGCGGGCCAGAACAAGGGCGGCGGCGCGGCCGCGGCGGCCTTGCATCTGATCGCGCTGGCCCGTAGGTGGGGCGGCGCCCGCAAGGGGGTGGGATTCGTCCCCTCCCGCGACGAGTACCAGATCGCGGGTGCCTCACGAGGAAACGACAGCGCATGACCACCCCGGACACCCCCCCGGCCCTCTCGGGCAATCAGAAGCGGCGGATGAAATCCGCCTCGCGGCTCTACGCGGTGCAGGCCTTGTACCAGATGGAAGCGGGGGACGTGGCCGTCGAGAAGGTGCAGCGCGAGTTCGTCGACTACCGCTTCGGCGCCGAGATCGACGAGGGCGTCGAGATGGTCGAGGGCGACGTGACGCTGTTCGGCAAGATCACCTCGTCGGCGGTCAACTGGCAGGCCAAGATCGACCAGATGACCGACCGCGCGCTGGTCGCCAAGTGGCCGATCGCCCGCATCGACCCGACGCTGCGGGCCCTGTTCCGCGCCGCCGGCGCCGAGCTGGTCGACAGCGACACCCCGCCCAAGGTGGTGATCTCGGAATATGTCGAGGTGGCCTCGGCCTTCTTCCCCGAAGGACGCGAGCCGCGCTTCGTCAACGCCGTGCTCGACCACATGGCCCGCGAGGCCCGGCCCGAGGCGTTCTGAGCCCCGGGTCCCTGCCCCTCTCGGCAGACCCTCCCCTTCCCTAGATCCTGACCAGCCCGCGCCGCGATGGCGCGGCGGTTGCTTTCGGGATGCGGAATTTTCGCGCTCCGGACTGTCATACGCGTGTTACACTTGCCGGTATGCGGAGCCTTGCCCTGATTCCCTTCCTGCTCCCGGCGCCTGCGCTTGCCGCCTCGCCGATCGCCGAGGTGCTGTGCGAACCCGGCCCGCAAATGACCGAACGCCTCGCAACGCGCTTTGGTGCCACGCTTTCCTCCACCGGCCTGCGCAATCCCGAAGAGCTGGTCGAGGTCTGGACAGATGCCGATGGCGGCTGGACCATGGTCATCGCCTACGCCTCGGGCACCTCCTGCATCGTGGCGATGGGCGAGCATTGGGCCCAGCTTCAGCCACAAGATCCGGCGTAATCCACAGGCTTTCCCCCATGATCGTGGGGTCTGTCGCCGCGCGGGGCCTTTTCGCGGCTGTCCCGCTCTGCCATAATCGCCGCCAATCAACGATCAGAACGAGCAGCGCACCATGGCCGACGATCTTCTCGCCGCAACCGATACCCCCGACTACGACGCCTCCTCCATCGAGGTTCTCGAGGGGCTCGAACCGGTCCGAAAGCGGCCCGGCATGTATATCGGCGGCACCGACGAGCGGGCGCTGCACCACCTCGTGGCCGAGGTGCTCGACAACTCGATGGACGAGGCCGTCGCCGGCCACGCCAACCGCATCGAGGTCGAGCTGCATGGCGATTACGCCGTCACCATCCGCGACAACGGCCGCGGCATCCCGATCGATCCGCACCCCAAGTTCCCCGGCAAGTCGGCGCTCGAGGTGATCCTGTGCACGCTGCACGCCGGCGGCAAGTTCTCGGGCAAGGCCTACGAGACCTCGGGCGGTCTGCACGGCGTCGGCGCCTCGGTGGTCAACGCGCTGTCGGATTCGATGGTCGTGCAGGTGGCCCGCAACAAGGAGCTCTTCGAGCAGCGCTTCTCGCGCGGCATCCCGCAGGGCGGGGTCGAGAAGGTCGGCGCTGCGCCCAACCGCCGCGGCACCACCGTGACCTTCCACGCCGACGAGCAGATCTTCGGCTCGCACCGGTTCAAGCCGGCGCGGCTGTTCAAGATGGTGCGCTCCAAGGCCTACCTGTTCTCGGGCGTCGAGATCCGCTGGAAATCCGCCATCGACGACAACGAGACCCCGCTCGAGGCCACCTTCCACTTCCCCGGCGGCCTGTCGGACTACCTGACCGAGACGCTGGGCACCGCCTCGACCTATTCCGAGAAGCCCTTCGCCGGCACCGTCGACTTCAAGGAGAAGTTCAACACGCCCGGCAAGGTCGAATGGGCGATCAGCTGGACGCCGTCGCGCGACGGCTTCATCCAATCCTACTGTAACACCGTCCCCACCCCCGAGGGCGGCACCCACGAGGCCGGGTTCTGGGCCGCGATCCTCAAGGGCATCCGCGCCTATGGCGAGCTGGTGAACAACCGCAAGGCCAGCCAGATCACCCGCGACGACCTGATCACCGGCGGCTGCGCGCTGGTGTCGTGCTTCATCCGCGAGCCGGAATTCGTCGGCCAGACCAAGGACCGGCTCGCCACCACCGAGGCGCAGCGGCTCGTCGAGGGCGCGGTGCGCGACCATTTCGACAACTGGCTCGCCGCCGACACCAAGTCCGCCGGTGCCATCCTCGATTTCCTCGTGCTGCGCGCCGAGGAGCGCCTGCGCCGCCGGCAGGAGAAGGAAACCGCGCGCAAGTCGGCCACCAAGAAGCTGCGCCTGCCGGGCAAGCTAACCGATTGCACCAACAAGAACCGCGAGGGCACCGAGCTGTTCATCGTCGAGGGCGACTCGGCCGGCGGCTCGGCCAAGGGTGCGCGCTTCCGCGAAAGCCAGGCGCTGCTGCCGCTCAAGGGCAAGATCCTCAACGTGCTGGGCGCGGCGTCGAACAAGCTCAGCTCCAACGCCGAGATCCGAGATCTCTGCGAGGCGCTCGGCGTGGGGCTCGGCACCAAGTTCCACGTCGATGATCTGCGCTACGAGAAGATCATCATCATGACCGACGCGGATGTCGACGGCGCCCATATCGCGGCGCTGTTGATGACCTTCTTCTACACCCAGATGCGCCCGCTGATCGATGGCGGCCACCTCTACATGGCCTGCCCGCCGCTCTACCGCCTGACCCAGGGCGCCCGCCGGATCTATGTCGCCGACGACGTCGAGAAGGAGGAGATGCTGAAGAAGGGTCTTGGCGGCAAGGGCAAGATCGACGTGCAGCGCTTCAAGGGTCTGGGCGAGATGGACGCGAAGGACCTCAAGGAGACCACGATGGACCCGGCCACCCGCAAGCTGATCCGGGTGACCATCGACGAGGACGAGCCCGGCGAGACCGGCGATCTGGTCGAGCGCCTGATGGGCAAGAAGCCGGAGCTGCGGTTCCAGTACATCCAGGAGAACGCGCGGTTTGTGGAAGAGCTGGATGTGTGAGGTGAAAAATTGAAAATTCGCAAAGAAATTCAAATCGAGCACATTCAAGATGATGTTCTCGCTTTGACCACTCTAGCAATGCCTATATTAAAGGGTACTCTGTATGCCATTCGATCTGATATTGCGACCGAGGCAGGCGGATATGAAAATCTAAAGCTTAAGGTACTTCCCAGAATGTACCTTGAAGGAAGTGGCGACTGCGGCATATGCTTTGAATATGCGGTACATGAAGCGATTAAGAATCGTGATCCAAGAGTTCTTGAACGAATTGAAGATGCCGCAAAACTCTGCAAAGTGCAGCCAAACGACGTTCAATCAATCCTTTTCGGACTTGAGAAAAATGGCAAACTGGGGCTCATCGCAACAGCTAGGTCATGTTGACAAATGGCGCAGCCAAAGGGCGGATCGACGTGATGTCGATGAAGCCGAGGAAGCTCTCTGCAGTCTTGTCGTAACGGGTGGCGACACGGCGGGCGTTTTTCAACTTGTTGAAGCACCGTTC
>Ga0114903_1001239_pt1 | contig 10959 bp, 9 predicted proteins | sample MalvirDeepMed_s2_FD_87289 | JGI IMG/M metagenome (GOLD analysis project Ga0114903, IMG submission 87289) | Marine viral communities from the Global Malaspina Expedition - Malaspina viral metaG DeepMed_s2 | ecosystem: Environmental > Aquatic > Marine > Oceanic | place: Mediterranean Sea... | reverse complement strand
CGTTCTGGATCGCATCCCACAGGTCGCGGCGGTGAAAGTCGGGGTCAGCACCGTTGATCTTGACGGCCTCGTCCCAGACCACGGACTGCAATCCCAGCTTGGGCTTCCAGTGGAACTTGACGTAGTGGCTCTTGCCCTCGGCGTTCACGAAACGAAAGGTATGAACGCCAAAGCCCTCCATGAAGCGGAACGACCGGGGGATGGCTCGGTCGGACATGACCCATTGCATCATGTGCATGGATTCGGGCATGAGGGAGACGAAATCCCAGAAATTGTCATGCGCCGATTGCGCCTGCGGAAAGGCGCGGTCTGGGGCTTCTTTGACCGAGTGGATCAGATCGGGAAACTTCATCGCATCTTGGATGAAGAACACCGGTATGTTGTTGCCGACCAGGTCCCAGTTGCCTTCTTCTGTGTACATCTTGACTGCGAACCCGCGGACGTCGCGGGCCAAGTCGAACGACCCCTTGTTCCCGGCCACAGTGGAAAACCGCACAAAGGCGGGGGTGCGTTTGCCCGCTTCCTGAAACGGGTTGGCCGCAGTCAGCTCCGGGATCGGATCGGTGCATTCGAAATAGCCGTGGGCGCCGTAGCCACGGGCGTGGACGACGCGTTCGGGAATGCGTTCGTGGTCGAAATGAAAGATCTTTTCGCGGAAATGAAAGTCCTCAAGCAGCGACGGCCCGCGCTCGCCCCCGGTCAAGGTGTTCTGGTCGTCGGAGATCGGGCTGCCCTGCGCGGTAGTCATCCGCGGGGCTTTGGAATCCTGTTGGTGCCACTCCCCGCCATGTCCAACCTCGACCGCATGGTCTGCAGTATCTGTCCCCGTCTGTGTGTCTGCTGTGGACGGGTAGAGCGCTTTGTCATCTCTCATGGGAGCTATCCTTGCGATCAGCTGAAGTGTTGGGAACTGAGATGCCTGTGGGGTCGTGGCGTGCCAGCTCCATTTAGAAAAACCGAAGGTGAACGTTTTGGCGACAGCTCTTGTTCCGGTAGATTGGCAGATTTAGGGAACCTCATATGGGCGTGGTCGCGTCTTGTTTTCGTGCGCCATATTGGACAAAGCAGCGCAGACATCGCGAAACGGCCACGAAACGTTTTCCAAGCGTGTCGGAAAATTGCCTGACGCCCGTTGGTACCTCTGTCCGACGGACGCGCCGCGGGCGCTTTTGTCCCCCCGGTGGGACGAGAATGAATGAAAGCCTCTGATCGGGTGTCGCGGCGCGTACCGTGGTCGATGCGGGCAGCGTCGACCATGAACCGTCGGCCCTCTTGCGCGGTTTGCGCGACCGTGGTTAGGGGGCTCGGGATCCGAGGTGGCGACAGGGCGGAGCAGCGTCAGGCGGGCGATCCGCGCGAGCAAAATCTCTGCGGGGGGCTCCTTTGACATAGTCTGGACAGGTGTGATCCGCGCGCCGTCGTCGCACGAAGCATACCGGGACCTCGAGGAGGCTGTCGCTTCCCGCCGCGTCTCAGCCGGTGCGCTCCTGCGACCGGCGTTGCAAGGTCATGAGCCGTAGATGGGATCGCTACACGACCCGGGCAGATCCGAGCCTCTCCATGAGCGCCGCCGCCCAGAGGACCCCGTGAACCGCGGATCGGGCGGCGGCGGATGGCCTCGGCGCCTTGGTCCGGCAGGGCAGGGCGCGCGGCGGTCAATTCCCGAGCGGATTTTCCATCTCTCGAGGGGGACACAACAGCGCCGCCAGGTGACGGCGGCGGCTGTGGATGCAGGAAAGCCCACGAAGACCGTCCACGCAGTCGCGCAGCAGCGGAAGATCCTGGGTAACGCGCGACAGGGTCATCGGGAGCGATGCGGGGGCGCGCCCGAGATGACGCGCCACCATGGCCTCGAACGGGATGAGGGCGCTGTCGACGCTGCAATCCTCGTTGCCGGAGCGCGCCAGGATATGGTTGGCCATACCGCCCGGCGCGCGGCCGATCTGCCGCATCGAGGCAACGACGACGGCCCTGTCCGCCCGTATCGGGCGCAACCCAGCCAGCCGTATGCGGGCGACGATGTCGCGATCTTCGCCCCTCGGCAGCGGCCGGTAGCCTCCGACACGGCGATAGGTGTCGCGGCGAAAGCCAAGGTTGGCGCCGCCGGCGGTGTTTAGTCCGATCCCGTCCGGGCCGGCTGGGTCCATCAACCGCTCAAACTCCATCGAGAGTTGAACGAAGTCGTTTTCGATGTACTGCCGCTGCAGGAACGGCCCGGGAAACCCGGCCAACTCGTGCTCGGCGACCTCGATGCGCCCCAGAACGGTGGGTGCATGGCACAGGGCCTGTTCCATCTCGGCCTGCCAGCGAGGCGCGGGCACGCAATCGGCATCGGTCGACAGAACGGCCGACGCACGCGGCGCCGCACGCAGCGCGACGCGGTGGCCGAGGCGCCGCGCCTCTCCGACACCGCCCTCTGCAAGCTCTGCCTCGAGTACGAGCAGGGGCCAGCGCGCGGCCCGGGCGCGATGCAGCGCGATGGCAGCGGTGTCGTCTGTCGTGTTGTTGACGCAAAGAACGATGCCGGCGCGATGCGGGGCGTTCTGCGCAAACAGGCTGTCGAGGCACTCCGCGACATAGGCCTGTTCATTGCGGGCCGGGATCACGATCACCGTGCCGGATGCCGCGAAGGCGTCGGGCTCGACGGCCGTCAGGGAGATCTGCGTCATGCCACGCCCTCCGCCCGGTCGATGCGGCAGCGGCTCGCGCCCACCGCGCGTTGCCAGACGCGCGGGGTCGCGCCGCGGAACAGATTCAGTGCATCGACGCCTTGCAGCGGATTTCCGCTGGGCCCGAGCCAGGTCACGCAGAGCAGCTCGGCCCCCGGCCACCGATCGTTGATTTGGGCTGCAAGCGCGCGAATGCCCTCTGGATCGAGAAAATAGAGGATCTCGGACAGAAGGATCAGGTCATGCGGCCCGCCCGGTAAGGGCGCGGGCAGGAACAGCTGCTCGAAGCGTCCGCCCGGGACCGTCCGTCGTGCCGCCTGCAGCGCCGTCTCCACCGCATCGACGCCGGTATACTGGTCGCAGATCGGCGCGATGTGGCGCGCCAGCTCGCCGTTGCCGCACCCGATCTCAAGCGCGGAGGCATAGGACGGGCGGCCAAGCGCGGCCCGCGTGGCACGGAACTTGGCCTGCTCATAGGCGCTCGTCCGAAAGCCCCATGGATCGTCGCCATCGGCGTAAATCGTTTCGAGGTGATCGCGCGGCACGGCGGTCATGGGAGGCTCTCCTCGAAGAAGATTTCATCGGTTTCGACGAACAGGCGCACGAACGCGGGATCGAGCACGAAGCCGTCGGCGTCATCCGCAATGACCTCGCCGTGCTGGCTCCGATGTGCCGCGATGGCGCGGGCCTTGCGGTCGCGCATGGCAGAGGTCTCCAGCCGGTACTCGCTCATGCCTGTCAGCTCCGTCCGGAAATCAGGACGTTTCCAGCGCGACCAGACCGGGTAGAACAGCAGGCGCGCGCAGGTGATACGTGCCGCGAGACGCGCGATCTCGGCGGTGGCCTGATGGTCGCAATGCGCGTCAGTGGGGGCTGTGGCGAACAGGCTACGCGCGCCAAGCCGGGACATGAGCGCGGCGATGCGGCGGGCGATGGCGAACACCGGGACGGACGGGTCCGCCATGCCTGCATCGGGCAAACCAAGACGGGTGACATCCTCCGCGGTTCCGCCCAACTCGCTGATCGCCGCGTCGAGTTCACGCGCCCGAAGGTCTTTCCGCTGACGTGCGGTCCACGCTCGCGAGCCGGGGTGCGAGGCGGCGCCGTCGGTCAACAGCACGACATGCGCACCGTGGCCGGCAAAGGCATTGGCGAGCAAGCCGCCGCAGCCAAGCGATTCATCGTCCGGGTGAGGCGTTAGCACGCAGATCGGGTGGGGCCCGCACAGGTGCGATGCGGTGACGGAGCGGGCGAGGGGCGTCGTGTCAGTCGCAATCATCGAGCCACTCCGCCATTCCGCCGGGGTCGCCCAGCATTGCCCGGCCCACTTGGATCAGGAACGCATCGCGCGCCGCCTGACGCAGGTAGCACGCAAGGTCGCGCGCGTGGCATCCGATGTCGTCATCGGCAGCAAACATCGACAAGCCAACCGACTGTTCCACCGCCGCGATGCAATCCTGCCCAAGCTCTTCGGTCAGCAGCCGCGTCGATACCGACAGGACGGCGGCCTTTTCGGGGGTGGCGGCGCCCGTTGCCCCCTGCGCAAAGGTCCCCGCCCGCAGGACCGCTGCCCAAGCGGCGGTGACTCGCAGGGAGATTGGGGACAGGCGCAGCAGATGGGCATCGGCCTGCAGTTGATCCCGCGCCTGCAGCTGCGCGGCGGTGCGTTCCAGCAAACCGATAATACCGCCTACCGCTACCGCCGCGATCCGCCAAGTGCCCCCGACGAAATGTGGCTCGGTGGTGTAGCACCCGGGCGCACCGATCGGGCGTGCGGCAAGATCGCTGCAATCGAACCGGCCCGAACGCGAGGCCTGCATACCGCTCATATCCCAGCTGTCGGGGTCATGGCGTGCAGGATCGCTGGCATCCACAAGGTAGAGCTGCTGCTCGGCGCCCCTGCCGGAGGTCACGATGGCCTTGTCCACGGTGCCAAGCCCCGATGCGAAGCGCTTTGCCCCGCTCAGACGCCAGCGGTTGGCGCTCACCGGAGGTGTCGAATCCGCGCCCCACACACCATAGATGGTGCCCGCTTTTAGATCGGATCGCAGCGCCGTGCGGTCTGCATCGTCGCCATGGATCATGATAAGGCGCAGCGCGTTCGCGTGGCCTTCCAGCAACCGCCCCAGAGACAGATCGATCGCGGCGGCATCGCGCAATCGCCGCGCCAGCTCCCGCGGGCCGCAATCTTCGAGGCCGGCGGCAGACCGACGCACCAACGCTGCCGTCAGCCCGTCTTTGGGCCCTTCGCCGGGAGCGCCTTCACGGGCACTGGTCGCTTGGTCCTGCTGCAAGGCGATGTTCCTGAAACCCAACACGTACGGTCCCCCTCGCTCCGCGTAGTGGCCTCAGTCAACTTCCGGGAGAGCGATACGTTCCCCGCGCCGCGCAATGTGGAGCGCCGATGCATGTCGCGAGACGTCACCGCACGCCAGAGGAAGCGGGGATTGCGCCATCCGAGAACCGTTCTGGCCCCGCGTGTGACTTGGAAACGCAAGCATCAGTGGCGCATCTGCCACTGCTTGCCGAACCGACCTAACCGCGTACCCGACGGTAAACCACGCATGCTGATGCTCGCCGACCATCGCGAAGAGGCGCAGCGCACTTCGAACCGACTGTCGGGAGGTGGCCGTGCTGACGACAGCGCCGATCGGGGCATCGGGCTGTCCAGGTGGGCCCAAGGTACGGCCACGATGGCGAGGGGCGACCCACAATGTCTGCCGGCGTGCGCGCGGCGTAAGCTCTTGGCCCGACGCCTCGAGGAAGACAGCCGCGCCGCCCTTGGCGACGTCAATCTGGTGCGGAGCCAATCGGGGGGAAGAGCCAGCGCTGGCAAATGCCGCGAGGTCTCAAGCCGCTCGGGACGTTGACCTCAAGTCGTCGTCTTCCGGATCACCACGCGGCCAGCACCAGAACAAGGCCAAGCGCCAGCGCGGCCGCAAGTGCGATCATAGCGATAATGCCGGGCCCGCGGGTCCGTTGCAGCTCTGCAGGGGTCTTCTTGGACTCGCTGGAGTCCTGCGCGGCACTTTCGGCCTCGCGTGCGCCCGCCATTGCGGCGGGATCTGTCGGGGTGCCGCCGGCCTCGGCGTCGGTTCCCAGAGGCACGGCTGCGGGGTCGGAAAAGGCAATCTTCTCACCGGTTGCTCCCCGGTCGATGTCGTCGCGAAGCCGTGCAGCCTCGGCGCCGCCACTGCGCAGTGCTGCGCGCTTGTCGTTGTCGGATGGCATTGTGTGTACTCCGTTCCACATGACGGTTCGTGGGCCAACCCCCCATGCAGTGCGATTGTTCCGCCCCATGGCAGGGGGCGGGAACCTGCGCTGAAAAGGAAGCCTCGATCACGCCCTGGCACCCGGAGGTCACGGTTGCCACGCCGGGCGCCAGACCGGGAGGGACTTTTTGCATCGGCGGCTCGGAGGCGTATTCGGCGTGATGCCACCTCTTTCCCGTTCAAAAAGGCCATCATTGCGGTTATGTGGAAGCGATCTCATTTTGATTCAAAACGCGCAGTAGTAGGGGGCAGGCCATGCATGGTGCTTTGCAACCAAGCTCTTCCAGAGGGATGGAGTGAGCGCCTTGACCGCACGGTTGCAGAGAGTGGGAGAAGGCGATGGTTGGTCCAGACAACATGGCACGGTCTTTTGCCGTCATTTAGGCGTCCCAGCACTAAAGGGGATCTCCTCGCCTGCGCTCTCATGGTGGAGGGCTCGATCTTCGGCTGCTTCTACGCCGCGAGACGCACGACATGCAGTGCTCGCAGGTGTCGTGGCGGGCCGCTGCATGACAGCGGCCCGCGACAGCGATGGTCAGCCGCCCTCTTCGGAGCGCATGTCCGCAACGGCGCCTGTCTCGACAGCTCCAGACGCTTTGTTGTTCCAGGCGCTCCGCAGGAAGGTGGCGAGGGTAGCCACCTCTTCGTCCGAAAGACGGTCGGCGAAGCCCGGCATGCGCAGAGCGTAGGGGCGCGTCTCGGTTGAGGGAAGAGCGCCACCGTGGAGGATCATCGAGATGAGGCCGGTGGGCTCTCCCGCTTGGACGATCGAGCTTCCATCAAGCTCGGGAAAGACCTCGTCCGCGCCCTTGCCGTCGACGAAATGGCAGGCCCCGCAATTGTCCAGGTAGAGCCGCGCGCCCTCGGGCATGTCCGGATCTGCAGACGCAAGGATCCGTTCGGTCTCGGTTGCCGGATCGTCGGAGAGGCGTTCGGCAAGGCCGCCCGACGGCCCTTCCTCCGCCTGCGCCGTATCGGCGCCATTCCCGTCAAGACGGACGAGATAGCGCGACATCGCCGTCATGTCGTCTTCGCTGAAGTACTGCGTGCTGTCCTCGACCACCAAGGCCATCTCACCGTTAATCGCGGCGTGGGCGTTGCGCCCGGTGCCGAGGATCTGCGCCACCTCTTCGGCGGTCCAGCCGGCGATGGCGCTGTCCTCTCCGCGGAGGGCGGGCGCGGTCCAGCCCGCGATGACGCCACCGGTCAGGAAACCGGCATCATCGGCGGTGTAGCCGTCCTGCACGAAGAGGGTGTTGCGCGGGCTGTGGCAGGCGCCGCAATGACCCGGACCTTCGACAAGATACGCTCCGCGTTCGATCTGGTCGTCCGAGGCTGCGCCCGAGGCAAAGCCGACGTCGGGCATCGCAACCCATTTCCACGCCCGCAGGCCCCAGCGTTGGTCGAAGGGGAAGGGCAGGTCGTTTGCGGGCACATCGTTGCGCACCGGCTCGAGGACTTCGATGAAGTAGTGGTGCAGCCCGGCAATGTCGGTTTCGGTCAGCCCGCGGTAGTTTGTGTAGGGCATCGCTGGATAGAGATGGTGCCCCTCGTCGTCGAGCCCGTCAATCAGCGCGCCCCGGAACTCGGCCAGGGTCCAGCCGCCGATGCCGGTTTCGGAGTCCGGGGTGATGTTGGCCGAGTAGATGGTGCCTACCGGACTTTCGATGGGCCGCCCACCCGCGAAGGGCTCGCCGCCCTCGGCGGTATGGCAGGCCGCGCAATCGGCGAGGCGCATCGCGTATTCGCCATGTTCCGCCGGTTCCGGAGCGCTGGCGGCCACCTGCTGCGGAGCGCTGCGCGACACCGGCCAGAAAATGAACGCCAGAAGGGCGACGACGCCGACGATCACCAGCGCGCCGAGGATGCGAAGGAAGGTCTTCATGGTGTCATCTCCTCAGACCAGGGGCCCTGGGTTCGGCAGGTATTGGTTCACGATGGCGTCGGTCGTCCAGTAGGCCAGCGCCCCTACCGCGCCGGTCGGGTTGTATTGGATGTTCTGCGGGAAGGAGGACGCGCCAAGCACGAAGACGTTGTGCTGACCCCACGCCTGCTGGAAGCGGTTGATCGACGAGGTCTGCGGGTTCTCGCCCATGATCGCGCCGCCGACGTTGTGGGTCGTCTGGTAGGGGCGCACGTCGTAGGTGGCACCGTCTTCCTTGTAGCTCGACTGCCAGCTGTCGGGCTCCATGGCCTCGACGATCTCCTCGATGCGCTGACGCATGAACTGGGTCATGCGGATGTCGTTGTCCTTCCAATCGAAGGTCAGGCGCAGCAGGGGGCGGCCATGCGGGTCGGTATAGGTCGGGTCGAGATCGAGATAGCAATCCCGGTACGACATGTTCGACCCGTGCGAACCGAGTGACGTCGAATGGCCGTAGTGTTCGCCAACGGCCTGCTTCCAGCCCGAGCCCCAGTTCGGCGTGCCCTCGGGCACCGCGATCCCGCGAATGGGCTGGCCGTTGGAATGGCCGCAGGTCATATAGCTGCCGCCGATGAAGCCTTCTGCGGCGTAGTCGATCTGTTCCATGCCGAAATCGTTGATCGACATGCCAGACGAGCCCGCCGCCACGAAGGGATTGAACTGGCGGTCGTTGAAGAACATCGTCGTGCCGCCGTTCATCTGGTAGCTGTAGTTCTTGCCCGTCGTGCCGGTACCGGTCTGCGGGTTGTAGGGTTCGCCGATCCCCGACAGCAGCATCAGGTGGACGTTGTGGATCGAGTAGGCGGCGAGGATCACGATATCGGCGGGCTGGGTCACCTCTTCCTCGGCCTCGGCATCCCAGTAGGTGACGCCGGTCGCGGTCTGCCCGTCCTCGGCCAGGTTGACGCGCAGCACCTCAGAATTCACCCGGTAGTTGAAGTTCTCATAGCGCTTCAGCGCATCCAAAACGCAGGTCTGCGGCGAGGATTTCGAATAGTTCAGGCAGCCGTAGCGCGCGCAGAACCCGCAGTAATTGCATGGTCCCAGCTGCATTCCGTATTCGTTCACATGCGGGGCCGAGGCATTGGCCGCTGGACGCGGGAAGGGGTGATAGCCCATCTGCCGCGCCACGCCGGCGAAATGCAGACTGTCGGGTTGCTGGGCCAGCGGCGGCAGCGGGTAGTCGCGCGAGCGGTTCGGCTCAAATGGGTTGCCGCCCTCGATCGTCTCGCCGTTCACCACGCCGGCCTGACCGGAGATCCCGGCCATGTATTCGAACCGGTCGTAGTAGGGCTCCAGCTCCTCGGCGGTGACGCCCCAGTCCTGAATGGTCATGTCATCGGGGATGGCATCGGCGCCGAAGGTTTCCTCGACATAGGAGCGCAGGCGGTATTCCTGCGCCTGTGGGCGCCAGGTCTGTCCGTTCCAGTGGATGCCCGCGCCGCCCACGCCATCGCCGGGCAGGAAGGAGCCGAGCCGCCGGTAGGGCATGGCCTCTTCATCCAGGCTGCGGCGGATGGTCAGCGTGGATTTCTTGGGACGCTGCATATAGCCGTAACGGATGCCGAAGCGCAGCTCGTCGATGACATCTGGATATTTGAAGTCGGGCACGGTGGATCGGTCCGGCCCGCGTTCCAGCGCGAGGATGTCGAGGCCTTCCTTGGCCAGCTCGATCCCGGCGATGGCACCGGTCCAGCCGAGGCCGACAATGACCACGTCGCGTTTCATGTCGGTTCTTGCCATGGCTTATGCCCTTTCGCCGGAGATGGAAACCGGGCCGAGCGGGTAGTCTTCCTCGCGTCCGACCCATTCGGCATAGCTGCCCCGCGCACCGGGGAAGCCGATGTAGCTCCAGGCGGCCATGCCCGCGTTGCCGCCGTACATCGGGTCGGCGAAATACCCTTCCTTGGTGTTCTGCACGAGCAGCGAGAAAAACTCCTTGAGCTCGGGCGTGAGGCCGAAAGCGGTGCTGCCGTCCGTGTTCGGCGCTACGCCGCCGGCGTCCTCGGCCATGTCGGGGGTGTTGCCGCTGGTCGAGGGGCCTTCTTCGAGGGCGCTCAGCACCTCGTCCTGCTGGGTGGGGTCGAGATCGGCAAAGACGCTGCCATAGTCATCGGTGCAGGCGGCGTCGATGCGCTCGATGGCGCCACGGTAGATCTCGGCGGGGGTCAGCGGGCTTTGCGGACCCAGCGTGTCGGGGGCATCCGGTTTGAACGGGCCTTCCATGTAGAGGTCGGCGGCATTGCCAAAATCCCCAGCCAGCTGCAGATCGATGAAGACCGGTACCCGCGTATCGATCGCGCCGGGGCCGTCACCGTCCGAAGGGATGATCCGCGCCGTAGCGGCCATGACGAAGGCCCATTCAGCCGCGCTCAGGTACTCTGGGGTGTACTCTTCCAGCGGCGGCGCGTCTTGCGCTCGGGCGCGCGCTCCGAGGGCGAGTGCCGATGCTGCGGCAGTGCCGCCGAGAAAGCCCCGGCGCGTGGTGTTCAGATAGGTTGGATGGCTCATCGCGTCTGCCTCTCCCAAGGGGTTGGCAAGCACGGCGCGAGGGGTGCGTCACCCCGGGGCCGGCACTTGCAAGCGAATGCTCTCTTGCGTGCCCTTTGATCCTAGGGTGGTGATATTGGTTATCAAATATATTTAAGGTTGCGAACCTGTTGCCTGGCCCGAGACGGGCAGGCTGGCTTGGTCTTGCGGGCCATGCCGGTCGACAAGCGCACGGATTTCCCGGAATTCATCGGCGATTCCAAGAGGCAGAGCGGTCACCTCGGAGGGCATCGCCGCAGGGTCTTCCTGCCCGCCCCTCAGGATCTCGCGATCTTCGATCCAAGCGGTCAGTGCGTCCTTATCCGCCGGGCCGAGCAACTCCACGAGCCGGGCGAGCAGCTTGCGTTGGGCAATCAGGCGGGCCTCGATGGTAATTAAGCGTGTCTCAATATCCGGGATGGAAGCCTCCTGTCAGACCGGCCGTGGACCGGGGGGGAATGTCCGGATCGGGTGCATCTCCGGGACTGTCCGGCGGCAGCTCGGGATCGGGCTCCGGCGGTGCTTCCGGGGGGAGGTCCGGCTCGGGGGGCATCTCGCGCGGAGG
>Ga0114903_1001235_pt1 | contig 10994 bp, 9 predicted proteins | sample MalvirDeepMed_s2_FD_87289 | JGI IMG/M metagenome (GOLD analysis project Ga0114903, IMG submission 87289) | Marine viral communities from the Global Malaspina Expedition - Malaspina viral metaG DeepMed_s2 | ecosystem: Environmental > Aquatic > Marine > Oceanic | place: Mediterranean Sea... | reverse complement strand
GCAGAGCGCCCGGCCCTGGTCGCTGTCGTAGCCCAGGCCCATGTTCATCAGCAGGCCGCCGATGTTCGCATAGCCCAAGCCCAGGGTGCGGAAATCGTAGCTCAGCTGAGCGATCTCTTTCGACGGGAACTGCGCCATGGTCACGGAGATTTCCAGCGTCAGCGTCCAGAGCCGCGTGGCGTGCATGTAATCCTCGGCCTGGAACTTGCCGTCCTTAAGGAAGGTCAGCAGATTCATCGACGCCAGGTTGCAGGCGGTGTCGTCGAGGAACATGTACTCCGAGCACGGGTTCGAGCCGCGGATCGCGCCGTCTTCGGGGCAGGTGTGCCAGTCGTTGACGGTGTCATGGAACTGGATGCCCGGGTCGGCACAGGCCCAGGCGGCGTGGCCCACGTCTTCCCAAAGCTTGCGCGCCTTGATGACCTTGGCGACCTTGCCGTCGGTGCGGCGGATCAGCTCCCAGTCGGCATCGTCCTTGACCGCCTTGAGGAAGGCGTCGGTGACCCGGATCGAGTTGTTGGAGTTCTGGCCCGAAACGCTTGCGTAGGCCTCGGAATCCCAGTCGGTGTCATAGGTCGGGAATTCGATGCTGGCATAGCCCTGCTTGGCGTAATCCAGCACGCGCTTGACGTAGGTTTCGGGGATCTGGACCTTCTTGGCTTCGCGGATCGCCTGCTTGAGGCTGGCGTTGGCCTTGGGGTCATAGGCATCCTCTTCGGCGCCGTCCCAGGTGCGGATCGCGGCGAAGATGCCGTTGAGCTTCTGCTCGTGCATCTTGGAGCCCGCGACGATGCTGGCAACCTTCTGCTCTTCCTTGACCTTCCAGTTGATGAACTCCTCGATATCCGGGTGATCGGCGTCGCAGATCACCATCTTGGCGGCGCGGCGGGTGGTGCCGCCGGACTTGATGGCCCCTGCGGCACGGTCGCCGATCTTCAGGAAACCCATCAGGCCCGACGACTTGCCGCCGCCCGACAGCTTCTCGCCCTCTGCGCGGAGCGATGAAAAGTTGGTGCCCGTGCCCGAGCCGTACTTGAACAGGCGCGCCTCGCGGACCCAGAGGTCCATGATGCCGCCGTCGCCCACCAGGTCGTCCTTGACGGACTGGATAAAGCAGGCATGCGGCTGCGGGTGCTCGTAGGCGGATTTGGACTTGGTCAGCTTGCCGGTTTCGAAATCGACGTAGAAGTGGCCCTGGCTCGGGCCGTCGATGCCGTAGGCCCAGTGCAGGCCGGTGTTGAACCACTGCGGGCTGTTGGGCGCGGCGCGCTGGGTCGCCAGCATGTGGCGCATCTCGTCGAAATAGGCACGGGCGTCTTCCTCGGTGGTGAAATAGCCGCCCTTCCAGCCCCAGTAGGCCCATGCACCGGCGAGCCGGTCGAAGACCTGCTTGGACGAGGTTTCGCCGGTGGTTTCGGTGTCTTTCGACGCCGCCACCGAGCGCCACAGGAATTCCGGCACGCCCTCTTCGGGGACGCGCTTGGTCTCGACCGGGACACCGGCCTTGCGGAAGTACTTCTGCGCGATCACGTCGCCTGCGACCTGGCTCCACCGGGCGGGCACCTCGACATTGTCGAGCTTGAAGACAACCGTCCCGTCCGGATTGCGGATCTCCGACCGGGTGCTCACGAAGTCGATATTCGCGTAGGCGTCCTGTCCTGCCGTGGTGAAGTTTCTTTCGATTTTCATGGTCGCTGCCCCGTGTTTTTCAGCTTTGCTCAGCTTCGTTACCCTGCGCCCCGGATCCGCACCGGCGCGCGCCCAATTCTGGCGACAAGTCTGCCCCCGGCGGCGCTGTTGCGCTGCCGAACCGCTCATGATTGGCGTGTCGTGTTCAGGTCTGTCCCCGCCGGCCGGACGCTATATCTAGTATGTTCCTGACCGGCTCGCACAACCTGACGTATTTGCGCCCGGCCCGTCAACGAAATTTTAAGGCCCCCGCGGCAACTTTTTCGTTTGACCAGACCCCGCCTGCGCCTGCGTGTGAAACTGTCCGTGATTCCTCCCTGAATCACTCACAGGCCAGGGCCGCAGGAAATCTTGGAAATCGGTGCCGCGGCGGGCGGTTATCCACAGGTGTTGAGAGATTGATCGAAGCTGCCTTGCACCGGCTTGGAGCGGGATGAAAAAATCGGCGCAAACGCAGAAATGCCACAACATGAAGCGGAGATTTCGCCCCCGACACCACATGATGTGGTGCGAGAAGGCGTTTGTACGGAGGAAAACGACTCGGCCCGAAGACTAGATATGGGGAAGACGCGAAGCTGCGATGGCGCGAAGCCCTGCGCGGGACAGAGGTTTCTCCACCGGTTCACTTTGTGAGGAAAAATGGTCGGGGCGATAGGATTCGAACCTACGACCTACGGTACCCAAAACCGTCGCGCTACCAGGCTGCGCTACGCCCCGATCCAAGCGTTCGTTTAGACGCCGCGGCCCGGATTGGAAAGACCAAAGATGTCTAGTCGCAGGGCCAGGCCGCCTGCGCCTGGTCGATGGCCGGATGCTGCATCTGCGCCCCCGCCTCGATCCCCAGCTGCGCCGACAACCCGCCGTTGATTTCGAGCACGTACTGGATGCCGTCGCCGCCGGGGATGCCGGTCAGATCGCCAGGCACCGCGTTGGCATGCACGCGCTGCACAACGCCGCTTGCGTCGGCAAAGATCATGTCCAGCGGAATGAGCGTGTTCTTCATCCAGAAGGCCACGCTCTGCGGTCGCGGGTAGACAAAGAGCATGCCCTGCGACCGGGCCATCTTTTCGACGAACATCAACCCGCGGCTGCGCTTCGGGCCGGTGTCGGCCACGGCGACGCTGAACCGTGCCGTGCCGAAATCGCCTCTCAGGAACAGCGTATCGGGGCTGCAGGCCGCGGTGGCGGAGACCGTACTCAGAAACAGAAAAACGAAAACGGCGGTCAGTCGTCTTGCGACAGCGCGGATTCCCATGCGTGCACCTCGGTGGCCATGCGACCGCGCTTTCCCTCGATCACCCGAATGGCCAGCGCTTCGCCAGGTTGCAGGTCGGCTAGACCGGACCGGCGCAGCACCTCGACATGCACGAACACATCCTCGCTGCGGCCGAACACATTGGCAAAGCCGAACCCCTTGGCCTTATCGAACCATTTGACCCGGGCAGGTTCAAGAGGTGCGGCGTTCATAATCTCGGGATCGATTTCCTCGAAGTCGGCCAGCGGAAGGCTCGAGGCACCTTCGGGCGGCTCGATTCGCAGAACTTCGGTCGCCTGAACCCCGCGTTCCGTCTGTTGCACACGGATTTCGATCCGGGCCTGATCCGCGACAGAGCTTTGCCCGAAGTTCCGCAGCACGTTGGCGTGCAGGAGAATATCGGCCCCGCCGTCGTCCGAGATCACAAAGCCAAAGCCCTTGACCGGATCGAACCACTTGACCTTCCCCAGAACGCGTCGCGCTTCTGTTTCATCATCTGTCAAAAGTGTTTCCACTGATTGTATCCCCGCATATGTCTTGCGACAACAGGGAGGTCCATTGCAAGCCCCTCTCACTCCAATTTACGCCATATTTCGGCAAAGGATACACTTCACGTGACGTGAATGTCAGGGGTTGAGACGGGTCACCGACCACGCTTCGGCAGGGTTCCGCCGCCGCCAGACGAACCGGTCGTGCAGGCGGAAATCGCCGTCGGCCCAGAATTCGATTTCCACCGGCGCGATGCGGTAGCCGCCCCAGAACGGCGGCCGGTCCGGCGACGTCCCCTTCTGCGTCGTCACCTTCGCCACTTCGGCCATCAGGCTGGTCCGGCCGTCGAGCGGCCGCGACTGTCGCGACGCCCAGGCGCCAAGCCGGCTCTTGAGCGAACGCGACCGGTAATAGGCATCCGCCTGCGGCCCATCCTCGCGCGTGACCGCACCACGCACCCGCACCTGCCGACGCAGGCTTTTCCAGTGCATCACGAAGGCCGCCTTTCCAGAGGCGTCGATTTCCGTGCCCTTGGCGCTTTCGTAATTGGTATAAAAGACGAAGGCCGCCGGCTCGATCTCCTTCAGCAGCACCATGCGCACGTTGGGCAATCCGTCGGCATCCACCGAGGCGAGCGCCATGGCATTGGGGTCGTTGATCTCTGACCGTTCCGCCTCTGCCAGCCAGCGGCGGGCGATCTCGAAAGGATCGTTGCCCGCGAAGATACCGGTTCTGTCGCTCATGTCTCTGGCCTTTCGCCTTGGGATGCGCCCGCACGGACGGGCATGTGCTCTTGATGGGGTCCCGGCATTCGCCTAAAGGACAGGAACCTAATGTCGGCTGGAGGGAACGGATGTCAAATACACTGATGGCGGGCAAGCGCGGCCTGATCATGGGCCTGGCGAACGACAAGTCGATCGCCTGGGGGATCGCCAAGACCCTCGCCGATGCCGGTGCAGAGCTTGCATTCTCCTACCAGGGCGAGGCGCTGAAAAAGCGTGTGGGCCCGCTGGCGGAACAGCTTGGCTCGGACATCGTGCTGCCTTGCGACGTCGCCGACATGGCCTCGGTGGATGCGCTTTTCGCCAGCCTGGGCGAGCATTGGGACAGCCTCGATTTCGTCGTGCACGCCATCGGATTCTCCGACAAGAGCGAATTGCGGGGCCGCTACGTCGATACCAGCCGCGACAACTTCGCCATGACCATGGACATCTCGGTCTACAGCTTCACCGCGGTCATGCAGCGCGCCGAGAAGATGATGACCAACGGCGGTTCGGCCTTGACGATGACCTATTACGGCGCCGAACGGATCATGCCGCATTACAACGTCATGGGCGTGGCCAAGGCGGCGCTCGAGGCCTCCGTCCGCTACCTCGCCGAGGATCTGGGCAAGGACAACATCCGCGTCAACGCGATCTCTGCCGGGCCGATCAAGACGCTGGCCGCCTCCGGCATCGGCGATTTCCGCTACATCATGAAGTGGAACGAATACAACTCGCCCCTGCGCCGCAACGTGACCATCGAGGATGTGGGCAAATCCGCGCTCTACCTGCTGTCGGACTTGGGCTCCGGCGTCACCGGAGAGACGCACCATGTGGACGCCGGATACCACGTCGTCGGGATGAAGGCGGTGGACGCACCCGACATCACCAAGGCCTGACACGATGACGCTCACCGCGCTGATCGCTTTCAACATCGCCCTGCTGGCGGCCCTCGCGAGCCCAGGACCTGCGCTTCTGCTGGCGCTGCGCACGGCGCTGGTGGCAGGTCCGCGAGCGGGCATCGCCACGGGCGTGGGGCTGGCCCTGGTCGCGGCCGGCTGGACCGCCGCGGCGCTGCTCGGTTTGCAGGCGGTTTTCGCGCTCGTGCCGTTCGCATATTTCGCCATCAAGACCGTCGGTGCGCTCTACCTTCTGTGGATCGCCTACACCCTGTGGCGCGATGCCCGCGCGCCGCTGGCCGATCCCGCCCGTCGGATCGACCCGGCGCGCGCCTTCCGGACCGGCATGCTGGTCAACCTCGCCAATCCGAAATCCGTGCTCTTCGCCTCTGCGGTGCTGCTGGTGATCTTTCCGCCGGAGCTGAGCCTGGCGGCCAAGGGCCTGATCGTGCTGAACCATTTCCTTGTCGAGGTTCTGGCCTACACAGCTTTTGCCGTTCTCTTGGGCACAGCCCGGGCGCGCGGCGCCTACCTGCGCGCCAAACCGCTGCTCGACCGCATCGCGGCGGGCGTGTTGGGACTGCTCGGCCTGCGCCTGCTGGTGGCGCGCTAGATGACGCTTGGCGCCTTTCTCACGGTGGCGCTGATCCACCTCGCCGCGGCGATGAGCCCGGGGCCGTCCTTCGTGGTCGCCGCGCGCACGGCCGCCACCGACGGCTTCGGCACCGCCTGTGCGCTGGCGCTCGGCTTCGGGCTGGGTGCGGCGCTCTGGGCGCTGGCGGCGATGGCCGGTCTTGCTCTGCTCTTCGAGCTGGTGCCGGCGCTTTTCGCCGCACTCAAGATCGTCGGCGGGCTGTTCCTGATCTGGATTGCCTGGTCGCTCTGGCGCCATGCCCGCGACCCCCTGCCCGACACCGCCACACGCGGGCCGCGCTCGGCGCTCTCGGCCATGCGTTTCGGCTTTCTGACCTTTGCCACCAATCCCAAGACTGCCGTTTTCTTCGGCGCGGTCTTCGTGGGTCTGGTGCCCGCCGACACGCCTCTGGCTCTGCGCGCGGCCCTGATCGCGGTGATCTTCGCCAACGAGGTGCTGTGGTACATCGCCGTCGCCTTCGCCTTTTCCCGGCCCCGCGCCCGCGCGCTCTACCTGCGTGCCAAGGCCTGGCTGGACCGTGCCTTCGGGCTGCTGATCGCGGGGTTCGGCCTGCGCATCGCGCTCACCTGACCGACCCTGCAAAGGATATGCCATGACCGATCTCCTGCCCCATGAAAAAGGCTTTCACGTCAGCTGGGACCAGTTGCACCGCGACGCCCGAGCGCTGGCCTGGCGACTGCAGGGCCATGGACCCGAGAACGGCGCCTGGAAGGCCGTGGTCGCGATCACCCGCGGCGGCATGGCGCCGGCGATGATCGTCGCGCGCGAGCTCGACATCCGCACCGTCGACACGATTTCGGTGAAATCCTACAACCACCAGACCCAGTCCGAACCCAAGGTGATCAAGTCGCCCGACATGGAGGTGGTGGGCGACGGCACCGGCGTCCTGATCGTCGACGACCTCGTCGACACCGGCCGCACGCTCGAAGTAGTGCGCGCGCATATGCCGAACGCACATATCGCCACGGTCTATGCCAAGCCCAAGGGCCGCCCGCAGGTCGACACTTTCATCACCGAAGTCAGCCAGGACACCTGGATCTTCTTCCCCTGGGACATGGCGCTGCAATACGTCAAACCCTACCGTGGCGACGAATGACCGGCGCCGCGCCAGAAGAACTTGATGCCTCCGGCGGGAGTTTATCGGCAAGATGAAGCATGAAGCGCCGCAACCCGCTTCATCTTGCACCGCGAGTTTTTCAGAGAAAAACTTGCGGGAAAACCTCCGGGGAGTTTGAGGGGCCGGCCCCTCAATCCCGACACTTCAGAAAGATCAAGCCTCGATGACCACACGCACCGCCAGCACCTTCGCCCCGCCCGTCATGGAAGCGCGCCGCTGGCTCGACGGCGTGAGCCACCCCGCCGACCGGCCGCTCATAAACGTGAGCCAGGCGGCCCCGGTGGATCCGCCGCCCGCGCCGCTGCGCGCCGCCATGGCGGAGGCTCTGGAGCTGACGGAAACGCACCTTTACGGGCCCGTGCTGGGCCTGCCTGAACTGCGGGCGGAGCTGGCGGTGCAGTGGTGCGCGCATTACGGCGGCGCGGTCGCGGCGGACGAGGTCGCGATCACCGCGGGCTGCAACCAGGCCTTCGCCGCGGTCATCACCGCGCTTTGTACCGAGGGTGACGAGGTGATCCTGCCGACGCCCTGGTACTTCAATCACAAGATGTGGCTCGACATGGCGGGCGTGCGGGCCGTGCCGCTGTCCACCGGGCCGGACCTGTTGCCCGACGCCGCGGCGGCGCGCGCGCTCATCACCCCGCGCACGCGCGCCATCGCCCTCGTCACCCCCAACAATCCCGGCGGCGTCGAATATCCCGCCGCGACGCTGCGGGCCTTTGCCGACCTCGCCGCCGAGACCGGCCTGCGGCTGATCGTCGACGAGACCTACCGCGATTTCGACAGCCGCGCCGCCCCGCCGCACGACCTGCTGCGGGACGGGGTCGGCGCGCCGCTGATTCAGCTCTACAGCTTTTCCAAGGCCTACCGCCTCACCGGCCACCGCGTCGGCGCCGTCATCGCCGAAGCGCCGTTGCTGGCCGAGATCGAGAAGTTCCTCGACACGGTCGCGATCTGCGCGCCGCAGCTGGGCCAGCGCGCAGCCCTCTGGGGCCTGCAGAACCTCGGGCCATGGCTGGCGGGTGAACGGGCGGAAATCCTCGACCGCCGCGCCGCGATCGCGGAAAACATGCCGAAACTCGAGGCGCAGGGCTGGCGGCTGCTGGGCGTCGGCGCCTATTTCGCCTATCTCCAGCACCCCTTTGCCGACAGCGCCGCCGATCTGGCGCCGAGGCTGGTGCGCGAGGCGGGCGTGCTCGCCCTGCCCGGCACCATGTTCATGCCCGCCGGCGACGACCGCGGCGCGCGGCAGTTCCGCATCGCCTTTGCCAATGTCGACCGCACCGGGATCGGCGCGCTTTTCGACCGGCTCGCCGCGCTCGACTGGCCCCTTGCGAGCCCCGACCGCCCAGCGTAGACACGGGTGCAATTCGCACCAGCCCAGGGGATCAGCGGCAGATGGCATTCAAGGCGCGCAGTCTTTCCAAGACCTTCGTATGGATTCTCATGGGCCTGCTGATCCTGGGTCTGGCGGGGTTCGGCGCCACGAACCTGTCGGGCACCCTGCGCAGCATCGGCACCGTGGGCGACCGCAGCATCGGCGTCGACCGCTACGCCCGCACCTTGCAGAACGAGATCCGTGCCCAGCAGGCCGAAACCGGCAATCCGCTCACCGTGTCACAGGCCGTGGCCCAGGGGCTCGACCAGCGCGCGCTGGCGCAGCTGGTGACCGCCGCGGCGCTGGACGAGGAGGCCGAACGCATGGGCCTCTCTATCGGGGACGCGGAACTGGCGCGGCAGGTGCAGCAGATCGGGGCCTTCCAGGGGCCCGACGGCAGCTTCGACCGCGAGGCCTATCGCTTTGCCCTGCAGAACAACGGCCTGTCGGAATCGGAATTCGAAGAGGATCTGCGCGGCGAATCCGCCCGCACCCTGTTGCAGGGCGCGGTTCTGGCCGGAAACACCTTGCCCGAGACCTATGTGAACACGATCCTCGCCTATGCCGGCGAAGAGCGCAGCTTTACCTGGGCGATCCTCGGGGAAGGCGCGCTCGACACCGGCGTGCCGGAGCCGACCGAAGCCGACCTGCAGACCTATTACGACGAGAATATCGACGCCTATACCCGTCCCGAAACCCGGGCGATCACCTATGCCTGGCTGACGCCCGAGATGATCGTGGACACCGTCGAGGTCGACGAAGAGGCCCTGCGCGAGGCTTACGAGGCCCGCGCGGCCGAGTTCAACCTGCCCGAACGGCGTCTGGTCGAACGGCTGGTCTTCTCCGACGAGGCCGCGGCGCAAGAGGCGCTGGACCGGATCGAAAGCGGCGACGCCACCTTCGAGACCATCGTCGCCGTGCGCGGCCTGAGCCTGGCCGATGTGGACATGGGCGATGTCACGCAGCCCGCGCTCGGCGCCGCAGGAGAACCGGTTTTTGCCGCCGAGACCGGCGCTGTTGTCGGCCCCCTGCCCTCGGACCTCGGCCCGGCGCTCTACCGCGTGAACGGGGTGCTGGCCGCGCAGACCACGCCTTTCGAAGAGGCAGAACCGCAACTGCGCAACACTTTGGCGCTGGACCGGGCGCGCCGGGTGATCGAAACCCAGGCGCAGGGATTCGACGACCTGATGGCCGGCGGTGCGACGCTCGAGGACCTCGCCGAAGAGACCGAGATGGACCTTGGCCAGATCGACTGGACCGGGGGCAGCGAGGACGGCATCGCCGCCTACGAGGCGTTTCGCGAGGCGGCTGCCGCGGCCACGCCCGAGGATTTTCCGGACGTGGAAGAGCTGGGAGACGGCGGCGTCTTCGCCCTGCGCGTCGACGAGGTCCGCCCGCCCGCGCCGGCGCCGCTGGACGAGGTGCGCGACCGTGTGCGCCAGGGCTGGGAGACTGCGCAGAAGACCGCAGCGCTCGAAGAGCAGGCGCAGGGCCTCGTGCAGCAGCTGGGCGACGGCCAGACCTTCGAGGCGCTGGGGCTGGAGCCGCGCAGCGACGAGAACCTGACCCGCACCGCCAACATCCAGGACCTGCCGCCGGGCCTGCTGCCGGCGGTCTTCGACATCGCGGCCGAGGGTGAGGCCGCCGTCGTGCCGCTGATGGGCTCGGTGGCGCTCGTGCGGCTCGATGCGATCACACCCGCCGATCCCGAGGCCGAGGGCAATGCGCAGCTGGCGCAGTTGCTGCGCGACCAGGCGGCGGGCGATCTCGCCAACGATCTCTTCCGAGCGCTCAGCGCCGACATCCAGTCCCGCGTCGGTGTCAGCATCGACCAGAGCGCGCGCAACGCCGTGCACACGCAGCTGCAGTAGCGCCATGGCCCTGACCCCCGCCTTCGACGCCTTCGCCCGCGCCTACGAGGCCGGGGAAAACCGGGTGGTCTATTCGCGCCTGGCCGCCGACCTCGACACCCCGGTGTCGCTGATGCTGAAACTGACGGGGGCCGCCAAGGACGCGTTCGTGCTGGAATCGGTGACGGGCGGCGAGGTGCGCGGGCGCTATTCGATCATCGGCATGAAACCCGACCTGGTGTGGCAGTGCCATGGCGACACCAGCCGCCTGAACCGCCAGGCCCGGTTCGATCCCGACGCCTTCGAGGACATGCCCGGCGATCCGCTTTCGGCGCTGCGCAGCCTCATCGCCGAGTCGCGCATCGATCTGCCCGCGGATCTGCCAAAGGCGGCAGCGGGGCTCTTCGGCTACCTGGGCTACGACATGATCCGGCTGGTGGAACACCTGCCCGACGTGAACCCCGATCCGCTTGGCCTGCCCGACGCGATGATGATCCGGCCCTCGGTGGTGGCGGTGCTCGACGGGGTGAAGGGCGAGGTCACGGTGGTGTCGCCGGCCTGGGCGGGCGACGGGCTCTCGGCCCGCGCCGCCTATGCCCAGGCCGCGGAACGGGTGATGGACGCGGTGCGCGACCTCGAACGCGCGCTGCCGCAGGCGAGCCGCGAAATGGGTGAGGCGCAGGAGGCGGGCCCGCCGGTGTCGAACTTCACGCCCGAGGCCTACCGCGCGGCGGTCGAAACCGCCAAGGACTACATCCGCCGCGGCGACATCTTCCAGGTCGTGCCGTCGCAGCGCTGGACGCAGGATTTCGCCCTGCCGCCCTTCGCGCTCTACCGTTCGCTGCGGCGCACCAACCCGTCGCCCTTCATGTTCTACTTCAACTTCGGCGGCTTCCAGGTG
>Ga0114903_1001228_pt1 | contig 11056 bp, 7 predicted proteins | sample MalvirDeepMed_s2_FD_87289 | JGI IMG/M metagenome (GOLD analysis project Ga0114903, IMG submission 87289) | Marine viral communities from the Global Malaspina Expedition - Malaspina viral metaG DeepMed_s2 | ecosystem: Environmental > Aquatic > Marine > Oceanic | place: Mediterranean Sea... | reverse complement strand
TCAGCGATGCCGCTCGCGCGCCGTCACGGTGCGCGTGGTCATCGTTGGAAGACCGTTGCGATAGCCCCATGCTTGTTCGTGCTCGACCTTCTGCGGCGGCAGTTCGATCTGCCAGAACGGGCCGTCGGGATTCCATCGATAGCCGCGCGTTTTCAGCATTTCCTTCTTGGAGTACGGCGCGCGTTCAGCCTGCACGATGACCGAGGGCATGTCGGCAGCCTCGATAAGGCGCGCGAGGTGCGTGCGGTTTGGCCCACCGCCCGGATCACGCTGACGATGCTGCAGCAGCCAGAAAAGCGCCCACACATCGGCGGCTGCGCGATGTGCCGCGCTGAACCATCCAAGGTGGGTGAGAAGCGCGGGTTGCGAGCGACCTTCGAACCCCAGTTTCAGCCAGTCGATTTCGCTGCACGAGCACGCCCAAGCCTTCCCAGCCAGATCGGGATAACGGCGCTCTATGAATTTGGAGTCGAAGCGCGAATTGTGAGCGACGATCAGGTCAGCGCGATCGAGCAGGCCACGGGCGAAGGTATCGTTGATCTTTTGGCCCTTCAGATGCTGCGAACCCAGACCCGTGATAAGGCTGATCCTGGGATCAAGTTCAGAGCCCGGATCATCCAACCAGCTGAACGGTCCGACGTGTCCGATGACCTCGCCACCATCGTTGACGAAGCAGAGCATGATGGCGAGTTCGATGATGAGGTCGTTCTCTGCTGAGAGACCCGACGTTTCCGTGTCCAAAATCGCGACGCATCGCCCGTCAGGAGCGGGCCCCATGTGCGGCATCGATGGGAAGGGTTTTGGGACGCGTCGCAGCACGCGGTAATCGTCTCTGCTTTCGAGCTCGATCGCCAGCGCTTCGGCGTCTGGCGAAAGGTGGTCGGTGTTGATCATTACTATTCTCCGGTTTCACCGAAACCGGCGCGGCGGAAGCCGAGCGTTCACACTCAACTTTTCCCTTCACCGGCCGGTTTCAACCGGCATGCCATCAAGACGTTTTTTGCTGGCGGCCCGAAGCTATCAGCGCAGGGTCCGCATATCTTCCAAGGCGTCGCAACGCCGCCCCAGACCGCTGGCGGTCGCACACAAGGAGGACGGCTTGCCGGAAGACGTGTGAGCGAAGCGAACTAATCCTTGCAGCCCGGAACGGGCGAAAAGGCGCGACGAAGTCCTTCGCTGCAGCGCTGCTAAGGACTTTGTGGTATTGCGCCTCAAATAGGGCTGACGTTAGTGCGGCCCTTTTTGTGGTATTGCGCCTCAAATAGGGGTGGTAATTTGCACCCCTTTTTGTGGTATTGCGCCTCAGAATTTCCCTGTAATCTTGCCACGAGGGCGGCCAGAGGACCATCAGCTTTGGCCATCTCGTTCATCAATTGAGACTGAGTGCGGCGCGATGAGATCTGGCTAGTTTGATCGTCTGATCTGATTTTCAACGTTCTCGCGCCCGGATGGGCATCGTCAGAAAACCTCTCAAATTCTTGACCTAATATCAATGGATTGCCATCAAGAGAGCTCGTAAACCACGGCGATCACATTGGCTTTGAGGAAGTTGAGATGGAAGAGGCTGATGGCAGCCACATCGATCACGGGGCTGACAGCCGCTCGAGCGGAGTCAATGGCCCGAGTGGGCCAGACACAATGGAAAAAAACGCAGATCGCCGTGATGCACGGTCGCGCGCTCAACGGCTCAAGAAATTGCTTGAATCGCTCGAAGTTGAGGGGGCGATGGCAGACGAAATTGTCGCCGATCTGCAATCATTGCTGCCCCCGCAGCACAGGATGTCGAGCGACGAGGATGTGGCAGAACGGCTGAATTCGTTGCTGATGCGCGATAGCAAAAGCCCGCTTGGCACCGCCCTTAGCCATAGCGGCGCGAAGCTCGACATTGCCTCTGAAAGCACCGTACGATCGCAAGATCGTCTGAACGATATTTTGGCCGAGGGCGATGAGCGGTTACTTCAGGCTTACGTGGCCAATGAGCGGCTGCGAGGAGTGCTCGCCACGCAAGTTGGTGAGCATGAAGCCATGCGGAAGGCGCTGATAGCCGAGCTCGCGCGACGCTATACCGTTCTTGAACAGTGGCGTTATAAGTTGCCCAAGTATCTTATGCCGGTCATTGCCGTGCTGCTGGCGGCTAAGGTAAAACGTGACGACCTTCGGCTCGGGAATACGCTCCTTGGCGATATTATCGACCTGGTTGCGGCGCGTTCGAACGATCCCGAGATAAACCGTATAGGCCTGTTGGAAGCGGCTGGGTTTGCCGAAGATCAGTTCGACAGCTTGATCGAAGATAGCGTCGAAAACGGGGAAGACAGCCTTACGGATGACGATGCGCCGGAGCCATTCGAAGTCGCCGAAAGCAGATTGAAACCGATCCACGACGACCTGCAAAAGAAGTGGCGCCGATCTAAAAGCGAGGACAGCCAAGCCGAGTTTACGCCATACCAGTGGCTGCTTCAGGCAGGCGCGGGACTCGACGAATTCGGACGACCCGTATTCAAGGACCCCAAAGATTTTGAGGCCGCGGTGCGCTATCTGGTGGAAAGCAACAGAGCTGAATTTGGCGCCTGACGTCCCCCGGCCAAGCTAGCTGCGCTTGCCATCGTACTGCGGAAAAGCAGCCTTCAGTCGCTCGATCGTGTGGCGCCAGCGAGCACGCTTGGGGGCGCACACCGTGTTCTGATTTCCGAATAGGCCGACTTCGTCAACCGCCTGTGATAGAGGCACGGTTTCAAGCCACTCGACCGGTACGAAATACTCGGCACGTTCGGTTTCATCGGCATATTGGCGATGGTACTGGTGTCGTGTCAGGACTTCGAGAACGGGACGTTCGGCACCGTCCTCACCGGGCAAGAGAAAGTCTTTCGCATGGACGGCATCGCCCGTCACACGCCCTACCCCGACGTATCCTTGTTTGGGCACCCTGACCCAAATACGGTCGCCCTCGCTCAGTAGATTCAGCGTCCCAGAATACCAGCTCCCGCCCCCGGCAAACACGAAACCATACTCGCGCGCGTCATCCCATGAACGCTCAGCGCTATCGCCGAAGTTAACGTAGTACTCGCCGTTCCATGGTTCGCGATCGGTGGCTCGGCTGGATGTAGATCCGGAGCTCGCTGCGGCCTGGGTCTCAATGGGATCGAGAAGCCAGGACCGGCTGAGCAGCTGCCCTGCATCGGTTTCGAAGACCTGAAAGCACAGCACGTTGATCGCAATGCCGCGCTTGTTCAGGTAGTCGACGATACGCTCCGACCCGGGATCGAGCTGGGCTGCGACGATCACGATCTGATGGCTTTCGTTCAAGGCATCTTCGTCCAGCACGTCGCCGAATCTCTCGCGGAATGCCTGCGAAAGATTGCCGCCGCCAGAGAAGGTGGAATAGATTCGGCTGATCTCGTCTGCGTCGAGATTTTCAGCCCAGCTGGCGTAGTCGATTGCCTGCGCGACCACCTCGCGCGGGGTGCGGCTGCGCTTGAGCTCGATTAGGACGAGCGACGCATCAGGCGCAATTGCGAGCAGGTCGATGCGTCCACCGAAACCGGTATTCGCCTGGCGCCCGATCAGCATCCACTGATCTGAAAGGATTGCCGGTTCGGCGACGATCATGTCCTCCAGCAGCGCCTCGCTGGGCAGCACGGCCTCGCGCAATGCGGTGGGCTTGCTATCGACATTCCAGATGCTGTGACGGATCGGCATGGTCAGAAATTCCGATGCAATAATGGCGAACGGATCATGCTTGGGGTTCCTCGCGACCGTCGCGATAATCGCCCACAACCCAGATTACGCTTTGAATGTCGATCATGTCGCGCGGTTCTAGATCCGCGAAATTGTGTCGAATCTGGCTCGCCAGATCGAGCAGCGATTCATAGACATCCAGCCTCAACTCGGCGTCATACTGGTGCTCCAGCGGGTGCTGCACTCGCGAGGCGAAGTCCTTCGTGACCTCCGGTTTCAGAAAGATATGATCCTCGGGTCGCCATAAGAACGGCAGGTAGGTCACCACAGTCCACTTGGCGTCGTCGTGGGGACGAAGCAGACGCTCCATTGCGGGAAGCGCAGTCTTCATCTCGCCGAGCGCGAACCGTGCCGCGGCGCGCACGAATGCGTCGGCATCCGATCCTCGCAGCAGCGCTTGAAGCCGGGTTTTCTCCACCGGATAAAGCAAATTCGTGCGGCGAAAAGCGGCAAGTACGGCTTCGCCATGGCCTGAACCTGTCGCCGCCTCCTCAACAGGTGTGGTTTCCTCAAGTCGGGCTTTGGCCGTCAGCTTATAGTCGCGCTCGTCAGCCAGATAGGCGGGAGAATGAAAGCCGCCAGCGAACCAATGAAGGAAGCGCTCGCGCGCGCCTGCCCAGCCGAACCATTCCGGTCCGGACTGCGCGAGCTGTGCCTGTAATTCAGCCCAGACCGCGTCCGCATCGTCGCCCCGCGTTTGAAAGACGATCTTTCCGCCTTCGTTGATTACACCGGCGAATTCCTTGCCGGTGGCCACCAGGCGCAGCTTTGCTTTGCCGGCCGTCCCTTCTCGAATGGTCTTCATTCTTATCCCTGAGCCTCTACCTTCTTCCGTCGCCCACGCTTCGGCTTGGGGGCGGCAGCGCGCTGGGCGCGGATGCGGTCGAGCAGGACGCTTGCGGGTTCGTCATTTGGGTCTTGCGGCACCAGTTCTCCGCGAAACGCACGGCCAAGAATTGCCGCCTCCAGCCGGTCGATCATCGCGCGAGCGCGGGCTGCTTCGGCCTCCATGCGGTCGGCGCGGGCGATAGCGGATGTAAGTCTAGCCGAGACCGCGCGTTGATGTTCAACCACTGGGAGGCATGTTGGAATGGCTTTAAGGATTTGCTGACTGATGTTCGGCTGCGCTCCACCCTGACCAAGTGCAACAAGTTCAGGGCGCTTTTGTAGCAACAGATAAAACAGCCAATCTGCGGTAACTCGTTTCGAGGGCACGATGCAGGCTATGGCTTGATTGGTGGTCACGGGGTAAGTGGTGACGCCCAGCTTCCCTATGGTCGCCCCATACATAGCTATGAGTACCGCACCTGCCGGAACCCATTTGGCTGGCGAGGCATGAAGTCCTTCATCTGTTATCGTCATAACGTGACGATCTATCAAGCCATCTGGAAGGTCTCCGCTACGAAGCCAAGGTATGTCCCCACCATAGAAAGAAGCTTCCGAACTCTTCGGTGTACCTCCACTGCTCCATTGACCGAGATCGGACAACGTGACGGGCTCGCCAAAAGCGGGGTCTGCAAATTCATCATCTAGAGCCGTCTGCCGAACGCGCTTCGCAAGCACCGGGACCCGATCCAGCTCCGCCCGCGCGCGGGTGAGGCGGGCGGTCAGCGCGTCCAGCTTCGCGACGATGCGGCGCTGCTCGGCTGCGGGGGGAAGCGGGAGAGCAATCTTCTGGAGTGCGACTTGCGGAAGGTGCTTGATCGTAGTGCCCGTGAATAGCTGCGAAAGGCCATCCTGCTGGGCCAGATACGCCACGTGGGTCGCCAGATAGTCCGGATCAACTGCGTCGAGCGGTCGGACACGGTGTATCGCCTTCTGAAACACCAGATCGCGAGCGCCACCGCGCCAGACCGCGCACCTGCCAGGCTCTCCGCCTTCGCACATGAACAGATCGCCATCCTTGACGGAGAGCGCTTCACGTTCCTCAGCAGTCACTCGCATCTCGAGGAGATCCGATAGATCGAACGCACCCCATCGCACGTTGACGTTGCGAAGATATTGGACCGGTTCGCCCTTGTTCTTCGCGGCATCGAGCATTTTGCCGAGTTTCGTTTCAGCAATTTCACCAATCGCCGCCTCAACCCACCCCTTCGGCAACGTCACTCCGCCGCCTCCGCCAGCGCCGCTTCGTCCGTTTCACCACCCAACTCCGCCACAAGCGCACCGATTTCCTCCAGCGCCTGTTTCAGATGGCCCTCGATCACGGCAGCGATGTCTTCGGGGGTCTCCAGCCCGTCCTCGGCCTCGTCGCTGGTGTCCTTCAGCCAGTGGATGTCCAGATTGTCGCCGCGCGCGGCAATTTCCTCGCGGGTGAAGCGGCGGAAACGGCCTTGCTCGCCGGTATCCTCGCGCTCGGCGCGGCCCAGAGGATCGCCGCCGAACGCGGCAAAGAAATCGTCAAAGTCGGACGGTTTGAGCGGGTTGGTCTTGCCATAGGTGGGCGCGCCCGATCGCATGTCATAGATCCACACGGCCTCGGTCGCGTCCTTCTTCGGCGCTTCCTGATCAGCGCGGGTGAAGAACAGCACGTTGGTCTTCACGCCCTGCGCATAGAAGATGCCCGTCGGCAGGCGCAGGATGGTGTGTAGATCGCACCAGCTCATCAGCCGCTGCCGCAGCGCCTTGCCGCGCCCCTCGTCGAACAGCACATTATCCGGCACGACCACCGCCGCGCGCCCGCCCAGCCGCAGCGCGCGAATGACATGTTCGACAAAGGGAAGCTGATAGGAGGAGACGCGATCGGTGATCGTCAGGTCGTCGCGCGTCGGCGGGCCACCGGCCGGACCGAAGGGCGGATTGGTGAGGATCAGATCGGCATTCTTGAACGCCGCCCCACTGCCTTTGGGCGAGAGCGTGTCACCCAGATCGAGATGGTCGGGGTCAATTTTGTGCAGGTGAAGGTTCATCAGCAGCAGGCGGAAGGTGTCGGGCACATTCTCGATCCCGCGGATTGCCTCGCCCAGCTGGAACTTCTTGAGCCGCTCTGACAGCTCGAAATAATCGTCCGTGCCCTCGCGCATGTAATGATCGGCCTTGATGAGAAAGCCGCCCGTGCCCGCCGCCGGATCCTGGATCACCTCACCCGGTTGGGGCTGCATCAGTCGGACCATGACCTCAATCAGCACGCGCGGGGTGAAGTACTGCCCTGCCCCCCGCTTCGTTTCTTCGGCCATCTTCTGGAGCAGGCCTTCATACGCATCGCCAAACGCATCGCGTTCCGCAGTGAACCAGTGAAGGCCATCAATCGCGTCGATCAGCTTGCGCAGGGTTGCCGGTTCGCGAACGACCGTGGTCGCGTTCTGGAAGATGGCGACGATCGAACGGTCCTTCACCTTCTCCGGATTGCCGAGGTCTACCAGCGCCTGACGATACCGTTGCAGCACCTCCGCCTCGTTCGCGGCTGTGATGGCGCGCCAACGATATTGTTCAGGGATGCGGCTCTCGTCCTTCTGCTCGGACGCCATTTTCAGGAACAGCAGATAGGTGAGTTCGGTGACGTATTGCTGGTAAGTGATGCCGTCCTTGCGGAGCAGCGCACATAGGCGCCACAGCTTGTTTACCAGATCGGATGCGGGGTTCATTCGTAGTCCTTTATGCGGCCGCGCCGCTATCCCAAATGGCAGCGTTGAGGTCCATCAGGACTTCGCCGAGCTTGTGGTCAAATTCCTGGTCGATGACGGGGAAGCCCCCATTCTGCGCGAAGAGCGGGTCGGATAGGATTGCCGGATCGCCGACCGGCTGGTCCTTCAAGGCGCGGCCGATGCGTTGCAGCCAGCGCCGCTGGTTCTGCGTCCAGTCTCTGCTGGCCAGCAATTTTTGCACGCCATTCTCGACCCGCGCTTCATAAGGGACCAGCGGATCACCGAGCGCCGCCTGACGGACGAAACCGATGATATGCGCAGCGATGTCAGCATTCCGAGCAGTGCCATAGGCGCGGCGGAGCGCGGCTTCGGAATACCCCTCGCCATCCAGCAGGGTGGCGATTTCCTTGAGTTCTTTGCGGGTCAAATCGCGTGGACGCTGTGTCGCGGCGACCAGCGCCGGCACCGCGTTCATGTTGGCGCGGACATAGGCTTCGAAACCGGAAATGTAGTCGGCAGGCGACGCCTTCTCACCGAAGTCATCCTCGACGCGGATTAGTTCGTCATCATGCTCGGACACGAAGACGCCATTTCCTTTTGGCTTGTCCGGGGTGTCGAGCAACTGAGCCAGCGATGGTTGCTGACGGAAAAGCTCGAGCGTGTTGGCAGGGTCTGCGTCCTTCAAGCGATCCGGGAGACTATCAATGTCCCCCAACGCCTGTTCGAGGGCTTCGCGACGATCGGTGTCGAGACGCTTCAGCCGCTGCCGTAGCTTCACCACGATCTGATCACGCACGATCGCCCGGTCTTCGTCCGACGGCGCCCGCTCGAGATCGCGCACGAGATCGGCAAAGCTTAAGGCGGGGTCGACAACCACCGGCCGCATATCTGTAAAGTCTTGTAGGTTCGTGTAGATATCGACCGCGTCGAAAATGCGGAAATAGGTCTTCCCGATCTCATCGCATCGGCGGGTCGCGCGGCCGATCATCTGGTCATAGAGGATACGGCTGTTCACCCGCCGGACGAAGACGAGATTGGTAATAGCCGGCACGTCGATACCGGTGGTAAGCAAGTCGACTGTCACGACATATTTGGGACGCGGGTCGTTTTTAAAGGCCTTAATGTCATCGAGCGGCCTGTCCACGCTTCCAGTTACCTTTGCGACCAGATCATGCGGTTGCAGCCCGTATTCTTCCTCAAGCGCTTCTCGCAACGCCTTCACCAAAATGTCGGCATGATCGTCACGCGCCGCGAAGAGCAGCGTCTTGCCCGGCTCGGTGGGTGGACATTCAAGCGCGATCGCCTGCGCAACTGCCTTGTTGAATGGCTCGGTATAGACCTTCTTGTTGAAGTCGGAGACGTCGAAATCGACCTGGTCATCCAGGTCGATAAGGTCGAGCTGCCCTGTCTTTGGGTCGATGATCGACACCTCTTCACCGGCATCGAAGACGATCCCGGTTTGGCTTAGTGCCGTCGTTATCCGCCGTGGCGGGCGATGGTCTATCAGGTAGCCATCAATCACCGCCTGCCGATAGCCGTATGAATAGACCGGCCGTCCGAAGATCTCGCGTGTGTGCAACGCTGGTGTCGCGGTGAGCGCAACGGTGGTCGCATCAAAGTAGTCGAGAACGCGTCGATAGGCAGACAGGTAATCGTCGAGGCTGCGGAAGCCGAGATCGTCCTCGCGCAATTCTGCGTCGAGCGTGTAGCCGCGGTGCGCCTCATCGACGATGATCAGGTCGTAGGTACCCGGGGTAGGACGTTCCTCGGTCGTATCGTCGAACACACGGCGGATCATCGCCTGAACCGTCGCGACTTGGACGCGCGTCGTTGCTTCCGGAAATTTCGTGGCGAGATCGGCAACCGGGAAGACCTGATCGAACTTAAGGAAGCCCGACGTATCTGTGGTAGACATCGCATCGAGCGTCTGGCGCCCCAGCGCATTGCGGTCGACCAGGAATAGGATGCGGCGGAACCGCTTCTTGCGGAGCAACTCGAACATGAGGGCAATCGCAAGTCGTGTTTTGCCGGTACCGGTCGCCATCGCGAGTAGAATTGAACGCTGCCCGATTCCGATCGCATCAACGACAGCCCCAAGTGCCTCTTCCTGGTAGGGCCGCAGGCCGGACACGCCCACCTCACGCTCAGCGACGACGGCTGCTGGTTCGCCGATCTCCTGTTCAAGCCGCTCGATCAAATCGCGGGGCGAGAACCATTCTGAAAGTGCGCGCGGCGCTTCCTTGGCACGCGCATTCCAGAACCAGATGCCGGACTTGGTCGCGAGTTGCTTCACATAAGGCCGCCCATTGGTGGCGAACATGAAGGGCACCCGAAAGCGATGGTCACCATCGACCCAAGGTCCACCTGCCGGAAGCATATCAACTTCAAGGTCAATTTCCCGAGCATAGCGACAGGCTTGGTCCAGGCGCGCCGGGACGTCCTTGCTACTACGCTTTGCCTCAATCACCCCAACGCATGTTCCGTCGACGAATAGTGCATAGTCGACCGGACCGGACTTAGTCGGCCATTCCGCGATCGCCATGTTCCGCCCGTACTCCGGGCGCGCGCCCTTCGCATATCGCATTGCGGCACTGTCAACCTCCCACCCGACGAGGCGGAGTTGTTCATCGATCAGGACGCGAGCGGATTTCTCGTCAGGTTCAATATCGTCAGCTGCAGCGGCTGCGGCTGATGCCAGCAGATCAAGGCGTGCCGGGGCCGCAGATAGGGCAGTTTGTTGAATCTCGGCGAGTTCTTGTTCGGCCGCATGCGCCTTTTCCTCGGTCTCGGCCGCATAGCGCTCCCAGAAAGCACGCTCTTCCTCGCTTGCACCGGCTTGTAAAAGCGCCTCTCGCCGAGCAGCCTCGGCATCTGCTGCAGCCATCCGCGCCACAGCTTCCGCGTTCCGACTGGCGGTGACAGTGGCCCGCAGTTCGACCAGCTCCTGCCGCAGCTCCTCCGAGATATCTTTGGGCGGAGATGGCGGGATGAAGGGGCCCGCACTGAAGTCAGGCTGATTATTGTAGACCTTGTGAAACCACACCGCGAGGTTGCGGGCGAGCTTCAGTGCTTGAAGTGCATCCGAGGTATTCCCGCCGTCCTCATGCACCGCTTGATTGCCTTTGCGACGGAGCAGATGAAAAATATCTGCTGCCTGAGCAGGAAGGATCGAACGCCTTCGTAATTGGGAGAGAACATCGTCAAACGACGGGGATCCTGGCGGGAGTAACGCATGGGTCGCCGCAATTTCCCTTGCCATTGTTTCCGCGAAAGACCGTAATTTAGTCAGTGCGGTCGGTGCGTCATCGACAAAATAACGCTCTGCAAGGACAGCGAGTCGATATAACCGCTCGTCTTGCCCTTCTAAAAAACCGAAATTGGAAGAACCCCCATTCATTCCCGCAGGATAGCGTGAAGTTGCATTTGCTCAAGCCAGTCGTTCTTCACAGCGAATCGCCAATTCGGATCCGCCAGTAAGGCCGGGCCTGCGGCCCAAGAAAATGGACCGTGCATTGTGCCACAGATTGTGCCACAGGTTGTGCCACACGCTTCGGTCGGAAGTGTGGAAATGGCTGTTTTCTGCGCTTTCTCAGAAGCGGTCGAAAATAGGTCGGGAATCCTCTCTCCCCGACCAATTTTCGTCGTCTTCGCCATACGGCCGAACAGGATTCTGCCTGTTCGAGACGATAAGCCGGGCCGGTGTGCGATGCGCGGCCGCAACATGGCCGAGCGGGTGA